>Ga0307930_1000047_pt1 | contig 79373 bp, 82 predicted proteins | sample OrgLakmetageno46_FD_203161 | JGI IMG/M metagenome (GOLD analysis project Ga0307930, IMG submission 203161) | Saline water microbial communities from Organic Lake, Antarctica - #46 | ecosystem: Environmental > Aquatic > Non-marine Saline and Alkaline > Saline | place: Antarctica: Organic Lake...
ACCAGGCCGAAGCCCTTCGTCTGGAGCAAGACCGCCGAAGACATCATCGCCCGTGAGCGGCGCGCGCTTGACGCACTCGATGAAATTAGGGGAAATCGGTAACATGCGTCAGACTCAGAACACTAGCCGTCTCTTCAAATCCTTTAAGTTCTAGATCAAGTGGGAATGCAATTCGTCGCAAGAGGAAATATACTTGGTCGAGGTGGTTCAGGTCGTAAAGAGGTATGGATACGCTATACGCTCTGTAACGGTTATGTGTGTTCCCATAGTTATTTACTCTCTTAATATAGCTAATTGTTGGTTCGAATTGACTACGAAAAGTATTTTGCTGACTTTGGAATCCGTTAGGAGGGCACAACAAGTAAGGTAATAAATCGCCGCCTATCTCGCTAACGGGTTTAAAAATTCCCTCAACGTCATGTTGAAATTCATTCACTGATTGGTCATTTAGCAGTAAAACTGCCTTCATTATTTTTTCTAGACATTGTTGACTGCTCCACGCGAACTGATGCAGTAGGTCCATCCGGGCAGATACTCGTGCAACGATGTAATCTTGGTCTGCAGCTTCACGAAACATGCGCCAAATTGAAGATCGTGTGTAAACGTTGTTTGAGGGGCTATTCTTCCCCCTCACAAATCCAACCCCTCTTCCCCCACGAACCGGGCGTTCTCCTGAATATACTGGAACCGCAGTTCCGGCTTCTTGCCCATCAGCCTCTCCACCAGATCACCGGTTTCGCCCGGCAGGTCGTCGTCGATGGTCACACGGATCAGCGTGCGGGTGGCGGGGTCCATCGTGGTTTCTTTCAGGTCCTTGGCGTCCATCTCGCCCAGACCCTTGAAGCGTTGAAAGTCGATCTTGCCCTTGCCGCCCAGACCTTTCTCCAGCAACCGGTCCTTGGATGCGTCGTCGGCGACGTAAACGCGCTTGGCCCCCTGTGTCAGCCGGTAAAGCGGCGGGCAGGCCAGGTAGAGGTGGCCGTTGTCGATCAGCGGTCGCATCTGCGTGAAGAAGAACGTCATAAGCAGCGAGGCGATATGCGCTCCGTCGACGTCGGCGTCGGTCATGATGATGATCTTGTCGTAGCGCAGGTCGTCCAGCTTGAACTTGGACCCAAGCCCCACGCCCAGCGCCTCGCACAGGTCCGAGATTTCCTGATTGGTGGTCAGCTTGTTCGACGCGGCCCCCAGCACGTTCAGGATCTTGCCCTTGAGCGGCAGCAGCGCCTGCGTCTTGCGGTCCCGTGCGCCCTTGCCCGAACCGCCCGCCGAATCGCCCTCGACGATGAAAAGCTCGGTGCCTTCGCGGGTCTTGCTGGTGCAGTCGGTCAGCTTGCCGGGCAGGCGCAGCTTTTTGGTGGCGGTTTTGCGGGCTGTCTCTTTCTCCTGCCTGCGCCGCAGCCGCTCCTCGGCCCTCAGGATCAGGTAATCAAGGATCGCCCCCGCCGATTTTGTATCCGCCGCCAGCCAGTTGTCGAAATGGTCGCGCACCGACAGGTCGACCATCCGCTGCGCTTCGGTCGTGGCCAGCCGGTCCTTGGTCTGGCCCACGAATTCGGGGTCGCGGATAAAGCAGGACACCAGCGCGCAGCCGCCCGCCACAAGGTCTTCGCGGGTGATCATCGCGGCCTTCTTGTTGCCCGTCAGCTCGCCGTAAGCCTTGATGCCCTTGAGCGTCGCGGACCAGAACCCGGCCTCGTGCGTGCCGCCTTCGGGGGTGGGCACCGTGTTGCAGTAGGACTGGATGAAACCGTCGCGCGCCGGTGTCCAGTTGATCGCCCATTCCACCTTGCCCGGCACGCCGAACTTCTCGCGGAACTCCACCGATCCGGCAAAGGGCTTTTCAGAGTAGGTCGTGGCCCCCGCCAGTGTTTCGGACAGGTAGTCGGACAGGCCGCCGGGAAACTTGAAGGTCGCCTCGGTCGGGGTTTCGCCGTCGGTCACCTCCGTCTTCCAGCGGATTTCGACGCCCGAGAACAGGTAGGCCTTGGACCGCGCCATCTTGAACAGGCGGGATGGTTTCAGTTTCAGCGTGCCGAAGATTTCGGGGTCGGGGTGAAAGGTCACGGCGGTGCCGCGCCGGTTCGGGGCCGCGCCGATCTTGGCCAGCGGTGCCTGCGGCAACCCGCGCGAAAACTCCATCGCGAACAGTTCCTTGTTGCGCGCCACCTCGACCCGCAGGTGATCCGACAGCGCGTTGACCACCGACGAGCCGACGCCATGCAACCCGCCCGAGGTCTGATAGCTGTCGCCCGAAAACTTGCCACCCGCGTTGAGCGTGCAGAAGATGATCTCCAGCGCCGATTTCTGCGGGTACTTGGGGTGTGCGTCGGTCGGGATGCCGCGCCCGTTGTCGCGCACCGTGACATGGCCGTTGGCGTGCAACTCGACCTCGATCCAGCTTGCGTGGCCCGCGACGGCCTCGTCCATCGAGTTGTCGATGATCTCGGCGACCATATGGTGCAGGGCGCGTTCGTCCTTGCCGCCGATATACATGCCGGGACGCAGGCGGACATGCTCCATGTCCTCAAGCACCTCGATCGAGGCGGCGTTGTAGTCGTCGACGTGTTTGGTGTTCAGAAGATCGGCCATTTGCACTGCTCTTTTATGATTTGAGCCATTGTGCAGCAGCGGCCCGCAAGGGGCAATGATTCAAGGCCGATCTTCTGCCAGCGTCACTCGCCTGCGGCTTTCGTCTCGAAGGTCAGGCCCGCAGCCGTGCGGTCGGGAAAGCCGGTCCAGTAGGTGTCCTCATCGGTTGGCGTCCCGTCCTCTGTCCGGTCCCAGACACCGTCCTCGGCCCGCTCGACCAGATCGAAATAGGCCGCCGTGTCCGTGCCTTTCAGGTGCTGGTCCAGATAGGCGGTGACGAAGTGCTGCGCGATATTGTTCATCCGCACGTTGCTCCAGACCGCGTCCGAATAGTGATCGAAGGGGGCCAGACTGCCGTCGGGGTTCGGGGCATAGCTTTCCTGTGGCGCGGGCATCGGGGCGGCGGCGTTGTGGTTTGCCTGCTCGAAGGTCAGCAGGTGCCGCGTCGTGCCGGTGGTCGCGTCGAAGATGCCGCGAACGGCGTCATAGATCGACACGTCGTCCACGCTGCCCGCCATCAAGAGCAGGGGCTTTTCGATCTGCGCCAGACCGTCGGGCGACCAGAAGCCGGTGTTGTTGCCCCACGGGCCAATGGCGACGACGGCCTTGATCCGGTCGTCCACAAGCTCTGCATGGCTGTCCGACCCAGTCAGGTTCCGCTCCAGCAGACCCTGCGGTGCGCCCCATTCGAATTCCGTGCTGGCCTGCGTGACACCCGCACCCGCGTAGATCAGTGCGCCATAGCCGCCCATCGAGTAACCGACCACGGCGGCGTTGCCGTCCTGCACGATGCCGCCCAGATCGTCCTCCAGCGCTTCGATCCGGTCCAGCACGAACCGCTGGTCCCACGGGCGGTTCACCAGTGTCGACCCGAACGCCGCCTGGTCGGTGTAGACGCTGTCGGTGTGGTCGATCGAGGCCACGACATACCCCTTGGACGCGATGTTTTCGCCCAGATGCCCCATCAGCCAGCGGTTGCCGGGGTAACCGTGGCTCAGGATCACGACCGGGTATTCGCCCTGCGCCACGGCGGCATCGCGCACGGCCTGACCGGTCAGCGTGATCGGCGCACCGTCACGCTGCACCGTGTCGTAAGTGCCGCCCGGTTCGGTGCCCTCTGCGGCCGGATACCAGATTTCGACCGTCAGCGGGCGGTCATAGCGCGCGATTTCGCCATCCGCTCCGGTGTTCACGACGTCCACGGTGTCTTCGATGGTGAATGTCATCTCGCGCACGCCGACAGCTTGGTCGCCGTATGCGGCCAGTTCGGGTGCGTCGGGGCGGATCGTGTCGATTCGGTTCTCGGCCACGGCGGGCAGGGCCAGTCCGGCGGTCAGCGTGGTGGCTATCAGGCGGTTCATGCGGGGTCTCCCTTGGATTGTCGCGTGCGCTCTGGCACGGTCTGCCCAACGACCTAGCAGAGGTCGACAGGAAACCAATAAGGATCACCCCCATGCGCATTTTTTTCACCGGCGGTAACGGCAAGGCCGGCAAGCATACCGTTCAGTATCTGCGGGATCAGGGCCACCGCGTACTGAACGCCGATGTGGCCGCCAAGTGGGAAGGCGGCAATGACGAGGTGCAGATCGACCTGACCGATCAGGGGCAGGTGCTGAGCGCCATGTCGGGCCTCGTGTCCTTCGACGAGCTCGATCTGGAAGAGACGCCGAAATTCGACGCGGTCGTGCACTTTGCAGCCGTCCCCGCGATTACCTTCCGGCCCGAGGCCGACATCTTTCGCAACAACACGCTGTCGACCTACAACGTGATCGACACGGCGACTCGGCTTGGCATTCCCAAGATCATATTCGCCAGTTCCGAGACCACTTATGGCGTGTGCTTTGCCCACGGCGAGGTCAAGCCGGACTACATTCCCGTGGACGAAGAGCATCCGACCGTCCCCCACGATGCCTACGCCATGTCCAAGGTCTGCAACGAGGTCACGGGCCGGTCGCTTCAGGCCAAGACCGGCGCGGACATCTACGGGCTTCGGATCAACAACGTGATCGAACCCCATGAATACGCAGAAATCTTTCCGGCCTTCATGGACGACGCAGCACTGCGCCGCCGCAACATATTCGGCTATATCGACGTGCGTGATCTGGCGCAGATGGTGGATTGCTGCCTGAAAACGGACGGGCTGGGCTACGAGGTCTTCAATGTGTCGAACGACGACTGTTCGGTCGCCATGCCCTCTGCCGAGATCGCTGCGACGTTCTACAAGGGGATCGACCAGACCCGCGAGATGGGCGAGTTCGAGACCTTTTACGCCAACGACAAGGCCAAGAAACTGGTGGGCTTCAAGCCAGCTCATTCATGGCGCGACGTGCTGACCGAGGATGGCCAGGTCAAATGACACTCGACCGCTTTAATCTCTCCGCCTTCGCGTGATCTTTGCGGGCGGTCCGGCCCGAGCCGGCCCGCCGGCGCGACGGGATCTGTGGCGGAACCCACCACAAGTGGTGGAAGGCGCATCCTGCTGACAGCTGGGTCAGCAGGATGCGCCGGCACCTGAGACGGGTCGCGACGCTGATGATGTCTTGCCTGTCCGGGGGGGTGCGCTTAGGGCGATGCCCATGACCCCCGCAATCACATATCCCCAGCACGCACGCCAGATCATGAGGCTGGGCGGGCCACTGATCCTGTCGAATCTGGCGCAGTTCGCGCTGCACATCACGGATTCGATCATGCTGGGGTGGTATTCGATCACCGCCCTTGCCGCCTCGACCATCGCGGGCACGTTCTTTTTCCTGACCTTCATCGTGGGCGCGGGGTTTTCGCAGGCCGTGACACCCCTTGTCGCGGCTGCGGCAGAAGAAAGCGACGAAGTGCAGGTGCGTCGCGTGACACGCATGGGGCTGTGGTTGTCGACCTTTTACGGACTGGCCTTCATGCTGCCATTCTTCTGGGCCGAAGAAATCCTGCTGGCGATGGGCCAGACCACCACCGTGGCCAGCGAGGCGCAACTCTATCTGACGATCGTGGCGTTGCAGATGGTGCCCGCGCTGATCGTCATGCTGCTGAAAAGCTTTCTGGCCGCGCTCGAACATACCGCCGTCATCCTCTGGGCCACGCTGGGCACGGCCGTGCTGAACATTCCCATCAACTACGCACTGATCTTCGGCAACTGGGGCGCGCCTGAAATGGGCATTCGAGGGGCCGCCGTCGCGTCGCTGGTAGCCACGGTGCTGACCGTGGTGATCCTTGCCGCCTATATCGCGCGCAAGACGCCGCAATATACGCTGATGAAGAATATCTGGCGCAGCGACTGGTCGGTCATGCTTCGTGTCTTCCGTCTTGGCTGGCCGATCGGGCTGACTTCGCTGGCGGAAGGGGGGCTGTTCTCGGCCTCTGCCGTGATGATGGGCTGGATCGGAGAGGTCCCGCTGGCCGCGCACGGCATTGCCCTTCAGATCACCAGCCTCGCGTTCGTGGTCCACGTGGGCTTCAGTCAGGCGGCGACAGTGCGCGCGGGCCGGGCGCTGGGCCGCCGTGATCCGGGCGCGCTGAAACGGGGCGGCATCACTGTGCTGGTTCTGTCCCTTGCCGTCTCTGTTCTCACGATGGCAGTGTTCCTGCTACTGCCCGAGCCGCTGATTTCGGTCTTTCTCGATCCGTCCCACGCCCGTCGCGGCGACGTGATCGCGCTGGGTGTGGTGTTCCTTGCGATGGCCGCGCTGTTCCAGATTGTCGATGCGGCACAGGTGATCGCGCTGGGCTTGCTGCGTGGAGTGCAGGACACGACCGTGCCGATGCTGATGGCCACGGTCAGCTACTGGATCATCGGCCTGCCGGTCAGCTACGTGCTGGCGTTCATGCTGGGTCTGGGCGGTGTCGGGCTCTGGCTTGGGCTGGTCATCGGGCTGTCGGTTGCGGCCCTGCTGCTGCTTTTGCGGTTCTGGCGGCAATCCGTGCCCGCGCTGGAACACAGGTTTGCGCGGGGCCCATTGCCAGAGCGCGCGACGGGCTAGTCCTTGTCCTCGGACAGCAGCCGCTCGGCCTTCTTGCGGACCAGCATCGTGCGCAGGTCGTGCATCGCCAGAAGCAGCGCATCGGTCACGATGTCCAACTGTTCGGGTGTCGCCTTGGACTGCACCCATTGCGTCGTCAGGTTCAAGTAGTCCACGGCCCGGTGGATGTCGTCGATGTCCCTTTGCGCCAGAAGCGCCACGCGGTTGTCGAGCCAGTCCTGTATCGCTGAAATGTCATCTTCAGTCAGGGCACGGTCGCCGTGCGGCTTGACCTCGCCCTTGTTGACGTTGACCAGCGCGATCTGGTCCATCTCGATCCGGCGCTGGCGGTTTTCCGTGTCCACCCGGAACACGGCCGCCCCGTTTTCGCGGATGCGGAAGTAGTAGTCTGGTAGATCAGCGCCCATATGCCCCGCCCGTGATTGTCCCGCACGATAGCGAAGTGTTCTTGCGGATCAAGCCGCAGTGTGACGCCGTTGTCCGTTGGCGCGGGGTGCGGGGGCGGGATGCCTCCGGCGGGGATATTTGGGGCAAGATGATGATGGGCCTAGCGCAAGCCATCGCAGAACCGCCTGATCCGCGCGCAGGCGTCGGTCAGGGCCGCATCGCCGCTGGCGTAGCTGACGCGGAAGTTGGGCGAGAGACCGAAGGCCGCGCCGAAGACCACGGCCACGCCTTCCTCTTCCAGAAGAGCGGTGGCGAAGGCTTCATCGTCGGTGATTTTGACCCCGCCTGTGCTGGTCTTGCCGATGCACCCCGCGACCGAGGGATAGACGTAGAAGGCACCTTCCGGGGTGGGACAGACCACGCCCCTGCAGTCGTTCAGAGCCGCGACCACCAGATCGCGACGCCGCACGAAGGCTGCGTTGTTGTCGGCGATGAAGGAATGGTCGCCGTTCAGCGCCTCGACCGCCGCCCATTGGCTGATCGAACAGGGGTTCGAGGTGGACTGGCTTTGCACCTTGCGCATCGCCTTGATGAGGTCTTCCGGACCCGCGGCATAGCCGATCCGCCAGCCGGTCATGCAATAGGCCTTGGACACGCCGTTGACCGTGAGGGTGCGGTCATACAGGGCTGGTTCGACCTCTGCCGGGGTGCAGAAGGTAAAACCGTCGTAGGCCAGATGTTCGTACATGTCGTCGGTCATGACCCAGACATGGGGGTGGCGGAGCAGGACATCGGTCAGGGCCTTGAGTTCGGTCCAGCTGTAGCCCGCACCTGTGGGGTTGCTGGGTGAGTTGAACAGGAACCACTTGGTCTGTGGCGTGATCGCGGCCTCGAGCTGATCTGCCGTGATCTTGAAATCCGTCTCGAGCGACGCCGCGACGGCCACCGGTGTGCCGCCGCCCAGAAGCACCATGTCAGGGTAGCTGACCCAGTAGGGCGCGGGGATGATCACCTCGTCACCGGGGTTCAGCGTCGCCATGAAGGCATTGTAGAGCACCTGCTTGCCGCCGGTGCCGACACTGACCTGCGCGGGCGTGTAATCAAGCCCGTTGTCGCGCTTGAACTTGGCGCAGATCGCCTGCTTCAATTCGGGGATACCGTCGACGGCGGTGTATTTCGTGCGGCCCGCGTCGATCGCGGCCTTGGCCGCCGCCTTGATGTGGTCAGGGGTGTCGAAATCCGGCTCGCCTGCGCCGAGGCCGATCACGTCGCGACCCGCCGCCTTCAGGTCCGCCGCCTTGGTGGTGACCGCGATGGTCGGTGACGGTTTCACACGGTCGAGTGTCTTGGACAGGAAAGGCATGGGGCGGCTCCGGTGGCAATGATGGCTTGTTCGTGTCATAGGACGGGTAAGAGATGCAGACAAGCGAGAGCGATATGATCGATCAGGATACGTGGTATACGGATGAAAACGCGACCTTCGGCGACCGGCTGACAGAGGCGCGCGACCGCACCGGCCTGTCGCAAGAGGAAGTGGCGGAACGGCTGGGTGTCGAAATGGACACCATCGCCGCATGGGAGGACGACCTGCGCGAACCCCGTGCCAACCGCATGACCATGCTGGCGGGCATGTATGGCGTCAGCCTGTCGTGGCTGATGACCGGCAAGGGCGAAGGCCCGGACCTTCTCGAAGAGGGTGACGGAATCGGCCCCGACGTCACTGCGATCCTGTCCGAGATGCGCGGCCTGCGCGGCGAGATCGCGCAGGCGGGCGAACGGCTGGCCCGGCTGGAAAAGCGCCTGCGCAAGACACTGTCGGAGACCCAGAATGACCCCGCGTGAGATCACGATCAAACGGCTGCGCATGCGGTCCATGCGGCGCGGTATCAAGGAGATGGACCTGATCCTGATCGACTACTCGACCCGCAGGCTCGATAGTTTGTCGGACGCCGAAATCGAAACCTACGACGCGCTGCTGGCCGAGAACGACCAGCAGATCTATGCGTGGATCCTGGGCACCGACCCGGCACCTGAATCCTACGCCCCCCTGATCGCAGAGCTGCGCGCCAATGCCGAAGGGCTGACACGCCCCACGGCATAAAGGGCCGGCCATTAACGCGATCTTGTGAAACCTGATGCAAGCTGCCGTTCAATTCACGCGAACGGAGCCCGCATCATGAGTATTCACAACGCCCTCGAAAAGGCCCGCAGCACGCCCGGCCTGTCGCCGCAGACCACGGCCTTCATGGCGTCCTATCTGGACGGGTTGACGCTGGTCGAACGGCTTCACCGCCTGCTTCTCGACGTCATCAAGGATGAATTCGAACGCGTCGGGATCATGGAAATTAATCCGGTCCAGGGGTTGCTGCTGTTCAATGTCGGCGACAACGAGGTCACGGCGGGCGAGCTGAAATCGCGCGACTACTATCAGGGCAGCAACGTCAGCTATAACCTCAAGAAGCTGGTCGATCACGGATACATGCATCACGAACGGTCCGAGATCGACCGCCGCTCGGTCCGTGTGCGCCTGACCGACAAGGGGCGGGAAATCCGGCTGATCGTCGCACGGCTTTTTGCAAAGCACGCCGATGGGTTGATGACCCGTGACGTGATCGACCAGATCGGCATGGACGACATTGCGGTGCGTCTGCGCAGGCTTGAACGATACTGGACCGACCAGATCCGCTATATTTATTGATGCGGGGTGCGGGTGGGCCAGAAGCGGTGCAAATGCCGCTTACTGGATCTCGCCCAGCATCATCACTCCCAATTCGCGCTGAAGCTTGCGACGCATGGTGGTTTGGTATTCCGCGAACCCATTGGCAACCTCGACGAAGGCATCCGGTCCCTGCATCACCTCGTTCAGATAATAGGCGACAAGGTCGATGTCTTCGTCGACGGCGGTGCCATCCACCAGCAACCCGTTGACCGTCACGCCGTCGAAGGGAAAGGCATTGTAGGCGTCAGCCGGACCGAAACCGTCGTTGTTCACTCCATCGCCTGCCACGTCCACCGTCTGCCGGTCGCAGACGGGGGCGTCGCGCAACCGTGTGGCGGCATAGCCAAGGGCATATCCCATCGCTGTCGGAAAGTCGTCGTGGGACCGGCGTGATCCGGCAATGGCCTCTGATGCGGCAAACAGATCTTCTTCGGTCTCGATCAGGGTCCAGTCCAGAAGGTCTTGTTGATTGTAGCGGCCAGACCATTCGAAGGCAGCCAGCGCCACGGGTCGCGGCGACACCAGGAACGCCTGCATCACCTCTGGGGCGATCAGCGCCGCGGCCAGACCACCCCGCTGCAACCGGTCCTCCTCCGCGTCGACGGAAGAGGACACATCAATGGCAAGGATCAGGGCCAGCCTGCACGCGGCGGCGTCACCCGCCGCCAGCGTCAGGGCAGTTGCCAGCGCCGCCTGCCTTACCAATGGCCGGTGTTCTCCATGCTCGACCACGGTTCTTGCGGGGGCAGCGGGTCCCCGGCCTGCAGCAGTTCGATCGAGGCGTTGTCGGGGCTGCGCACGAACGCCATGTGGCCGTCACGCGGCGGACGGTTGATCGTCACGCCGTTGTCCATCAGGTGCTGGCAGGTCTCGTAGATGTTGTCCACGCGGTAGGCCAGGTGGCCGAAATGGCGGCTGTCGTCTGGCAGGCCCTCGTCACCGTCCCAGTTGTTGGTCAGTTCGACGGGATGATCCTCGTCGCCTTCGGCGGCCATGAAGATCAGCGAAAAGCGCCCACCTTCGCTGTCCGACCGACGGGTTTCCTTCAACCCCAGCAGATTGAAGAAGGCCATCGTCTTGTCGAGGTCTTTGACGCGCAGCATGGTGTGCAGATATTTCGGGGCCATCGGGGTCTCCTGTCCTTGGTTTAGACAGAAGGGTAACCCGACAGCGCCTGATTGCCACCCCTAGAACGACGACCGCAGATCAAAGCCAAGCTGCAGGTAGTCGCGGTCAAACAGGTCCACATTCGATGTGCTGCGGGTTCCTTCAAGCGTCACGACAGGCTGGAAGCCGTAATATTCCACCTGTGTGAACTGCATGCTGACGCGGCCGGACACCGTTTCGTCGCGGCGTTCGCCGGGCTGGTAGATCGTCGCGTCGTGTTTGCGTTCCTCGTAGTCGAGGCCAAAGCCGAACCTGATACCGTTCCAGGGGTCGGACAGGTCATAGGACACACCGGCCTGCCTGGCCGAATAATCGCTGTCGGGGGAGTCGCTGTTATTCTCGCGGACCCCCAGCTTGAAGCGCAACACGTCGCCGCCATCCAGAACATGGGCCCAGCTTCCCGATATCCGGTAGCTTGCCACGTCATCCTGACCGGCCAGACCAAGGCGGTTCTGCCCCGCTAGGGACAGCTCCAGCAGGTTGCGGCTGGATACAAGCCAGCTTTGCGTGATGCTGGCGTCTGCAAAATCCGTGTAGGGATCGCCGCCGTAAAAGCTGCGTCCCAGCGAGTAGCGAAACACCGTGGGCCGCATCCCTTCGGCAAAGATCTGTCGGTGCACCAGACCAAAGCGCAGCGAGGCGTCCGAAAAATCGCTGCCCTGCGGCAGTGGGTTCACCCCTGCAATGCAACGCGCGCGGCTCTCATCGCTGTCCCGGTCTTCGCAGGCGGCAAGGGTCGCGTTTCTTTCGTCTTCCAGCTCGTTCATATCGGAAGGGGCGATCATGTAGGTGCGACCGTTGACCTGTGCCAAGGCACTGGTCTGAGAGCGCGCATCCTCTCGCAGTTTGTATGTGAACGACGCTCCGCCCGAGATCTGCACTCCTGCAATCGGCTGCCCGGCGCGGTCCAGTTCGAATTCGAAGGGCAGGCCGAACAGGTTGAGGGACTGGTTCGCGCTGCCATTGTTGATGTTGCTGGTCGGCGTCACCCCAAAGTTCAGCGACAGGCTGACCGGATTGCGGTCCCGCAGGAAGCGATAGTCGCGGGCCACCGCGGCGCGTGTCTCCTCGGTGGGGGCGAACTGGCGGGCACGGCGCAGCCAGAACTGCGCCCGCAGGTCGTGACGCTGCTCGGCCTGCGCCTGTGCGGCCAGCCGTGCGGCAATAAAGCGCGACCGGTCGTCGGCTGATCCCGCGTAGGCACGGGCCGCAAGGGCATAGGCACCGGCAGGATCATCCGTCGCCAGAAGCGTTTGCGCCCGGATCGCAAGAGCTGTCACGTCCTCGGGGTTGCGCTGCAGCAGCGCATCCGCCAGCAACGCCGCATCCCCCACCTGACCGTCACGCAACAACTGATCTGCCGCGCCACGCACCTGAGCAGGCGAAAGCTCCTGTGCCACCGCAGGCCCGGTGGTCGCGGCAAGAACGGCGGCGCAGGCCGTCAAGAATCTCAGTAATCGCATGGTGAACCTCTGGGCTTAGTTGGGTTTGCGCGATGCAATGAAACCACCAGATTCACGAACCGTCACACCATCAAGATTGGGGTCGGTCGATTCCATCACGATGATCCCCGTGATCTCGCTCCCGACACTATCCTCGCTACCGTCGGTCAGGTCACCGGCGATGACGCCGTTGTAGGTGCCTTGCTCATACAACTGTGCCGTTCCGTCGATCACCACGGTATTGTTCAGCTGTCCGACAATTTCGCCATTTGTCGTTATGCTGGTGCCGCCTTCCTGAATGACGAATTGCACAGGCGGTGCAATTGGCTGCCCAGGTCCGTTCAAGGTGATCTGATCGCCGGTAATGGTGAAGAATTGGCGGTTATTCAGGGTGCCGCTGACGGCTGCGTTTGAATTGAAGTCCCGGAAGTCGATGGCGATCGCGATGTCTCCTTCCGTCAGCTGCATTCCGGATTGGTTCGTAAATGTTCGCATGCCGGCATATGTGCCGTTGAAACCCGCCTGTCCGGTGGTTGGCAAGGTTACGCCTTCCCGGCGCTGGTATATCCATCCGCCAAATCCATGATCGGAGTAGCCGCCTGTGCGGACCAGGGCGAAGCTCGTTCGGGGTTGTCCGTCGACCTCCACCTTGCTGGCCCCGTAGATGACACGGTAAGGAGTAATTTGACTGATCGGGTCTCCTGTCAGCGAGTCCTCAATGACGACGTCGGCCTCGTATACTGCGTAACCACCCAATTGGTCCACGTCCACGCCACGTTGATAGACGTTTGCACCGTCAAAACCGATGTTATCCACGCGGAATGTGTCGTTCGTCGCGACATACTCTACGTCGGTAATCAGGCCTGCACCTTCTCCGTCGCGGGGCTCGAAACGGATGATCGACCCATCCGCCGTCGGGTCGGCGGTTCCGGGGGGAAGGCCGCCCGAGGTTTCGAAATTGATGCCGTCACGTGCTTCAATCTCTTCAACCGGCACCACACCATCGGCCACTTCGCCGTCTTCAAGGTCAGCCTCATCCTCGTCATTGAAGAACGGTTGTCCGTCGCCACAGGCAGCCAGCATCAGAAGCAATGGCAGGGTCTTGAGATACGGCGTCATAGGCGGTGGTCCCCGATAGGATAATGCGTCAGGCGGATCATCTTGGCGCCCTTGGCGTGTGTCAACGCTTCATCCACCAAAGGGGCGTTAATTTTCAGTGCATATGGAGGGTGTGCCACGCCCCACACCCCAGATATAGTGGTCCTCGGAATCAAACACGCAGCCCAAAGCCCAGTCAGGAGCCGCCCATGCCCATCTCGCCCGAACAGCAGGCCGAAATCGACGATCAGCGCGCCAACCCGCGCCCCACGCTGCGTGCCGTGTCCGAAGGGATGGAAAAGCATCTCTACACTGCCCACGAGGTTCTGGATCACGGCTTCATCCGGGTCATCGACTACATGGGCGATGACGCTGCGATCTGTCAGGCCGCCCGTGTGTCCTATGGCCGCGGCACCAAGTCGGTACAGAACGACGAAGGGCTGATCCGCTACCTGATGCGGCACTGGCATTCGACCCCCTTCGAGATGTGCGAGATCAAGCTGCACGTCAAACTGCCCGTCTTCGTCGCCCGCCAGTGGATCCGCCATCGCACCGCCAACGTGAACGAATATTCGGCCCGATATTCGATCCTCGACCGCGAATTCTACATCCCCGAAGAACGCAATCTTGCCGCGCAATCCGTAGTCAACAATCAGGGCCGGGGCGAGGCGCTGACCGGCGACGAAGCCGCCCGCGTGCTGCGCTACCTCAAGGACGACAGCGCCCGCGCCTACGATCACTATGCCGAGATGATCGCGGACAAGACGCCGGAAGGCGACGACCAGCAGGGCCTCGCCCGCGAGCTGGCCCGCATGAACCTGCCCGCCAACATCTACACGCAGTGGTACTGGAAGGTGGACCTGCACAACCTCTTCCACTTCCTTCGCCTGCGCGCCGACGCCCACGCCCAATACGAAATCCGCGTCTACGCCGATGCCATTTGCAAGGTCGTCGCCGACTGGGTCCCTGCCGCATACGCCGCCTTCGAAGACTACCGGCTGGGCGGGGCTGTCCTGTCCGAAAAGGGCGTCCAGTGCCTCAAGCGCATGCTGGCAGGCGAGACGGTCACGCAGGAGACAAGCGGCATGAGCAAAGGCGAATGGCGGGAGTTCGAGGGGGTTTTGGGGTGAAGATTGAATTCGCCTAATATGAAAAACGGCATGTAGGTCGGGCTTCAGCCCGACTCTTCCTTGCCCTGACAATGCGCTCCTCATCCATCTCAATGGCGGGGTGAACCCCGCCCTACGGGGGGTGCAGATCACCCATGTCGCGATGCCATGTCGAAAACGGCCAATCGCGCGGATGGGTGACGAAGCCGTGCTTTACCGGATTCCACCAACAATAAGCGACGTGGTTGTCCCAATCGCGGGCATCGCGGATGTGATGATCCCAAAAGCGTTTCTGCCAGATCCCGACCTGACCCTTGCGCAGGGCGGGGTTTACACCGCCATTGCGTGCCATCGCCAACGCGCCTTGCGGGCTGATACGGTGTGGCGGCGGGGTGAACCCCGCCCTACGGATGTCGCGTGAAAACCGGGCCTTGATGGCGCCGATGCGGGTCGAGATATCGGCATCGCCGTCGGGCAGGCGAAAGACGGCGTGGAAATGGTCTGGCAGCACGATCCAGGCGTCTATTCCGAAAGGGCGCTGCCGGCGGGTCGCGGTGACCGCACCGCGCAATATATCGATATGCGCGGTCAAGGTCGTCGTCCCGCGCCTTGCGAGATTGACGGTCACGAAGATGCATGAGCCGGGAAGGTGAAGGCGGCGGTAGCGCGACATTCCCCAGCTTGCCGCGCCGAGGTTAATGCTGTGTGAAGAAACGCAATGGCATTTGAATCAAACCCAACCCATTGTTTCGCATGCGAAACTTCTCGATCCACTCAAGGTCTCCCACAGCAACCCCACCGCCGACAACCTCAGCCTTCCGGTTGCATTGCCCGCCGCGACTGTCGATAGAAGGCAGGCACATCAGAACCAACGCAAGCGAGGACAGCCATGCGCGTGATCGGGATCAACACCTGTTCGACCTGTCGGCAGGCGATGAAGGACCTTGCGGCTGACGGGAAAGACCCCGCGTTCATCGACCTGCGCAAGGATGGGTTTCCTGATGCGTTGCTGGCCGACGTGCTCGCGGCCTTTGGCAACAGGGCCGTCAACCGCGCGTCGGCCACGTGGCGCGGGCTGGACGAGGCAGAGCGCAGCCGCCCCCCGCAAGACCTGTTGGCCGATTACCCCGCGCTGCTCAAGCGGCCCGCGATTCTGGCCGAGACGGGCAATACGCTGGGCTGGAAGGAAGACGCGCAGACCGCACACCTTGGCAAATAGCGCGCCGGTGCCTACCTGATCTGAAACGGGCAGGAGGGACACCATGCGCAGCGCAGCCGGAACACTGGGCCTCATCGGGGGGCTGATCGGAATCATCGTGGGGCTGTTCGGCTACGGGTCGGCCACCCTCGTTGAACGCAACGCAGAGATCTTCGCGGCGCTCGACCTCTTCGGGAACCCCGGCTTCATCAAGTTCGCAAGCTTCATCGCCCCGCTTCTGGCAATCGGTGGTGGCGCGATGGCCCGGGATCGTGCGCTGATCGGCGGCGTCCTGATGCTGCTGTCGGCGCTGGCCTTTTTCGTGGCCTTCGGCATCAACCTTGGCACGTTGTTCCCGATCGGCTTTGCCGCTGCAGGTGGTCTTCTGGCGATCATATCGCGGCAACCGGACGCGCCACGCGCGCACTGACCAGCCGGTCCAGTGACAGGACGCCTGCGCCCTTGAAGACCAGCACGGTCAGTCCCAGCACCCAGAATGCCCTCTGATCCAGGATTACGGCATCCGAGGCCCGGTCGAACCACGCGCCGGTGCCCGCCCCGTGGCCGACGATATCCGTGAGCGACTGGACCACGACAAAGCCGATCATTCCCAGTGCCGCCAACCGCGTCAAAAGTCCGATGACGATCAGCAGCGGCAGGATGAACTCTGCCGCCGTGCCCGCGACGACCACTGCCCAGTGGAACAGCCCCAACTGGCTTGCGTCGTAGCTTGCCGCCTCCATCTGGCGCGGGAAGATCTGGGCGTAGGCGCCAAGGGCGGGGCGAAACAACCCGAAGACACCGTCCCCCAGTTTGGTCAGCCCCGCGTTCCAGAAATAGACCAGAAGGACAGCCGCAAAGGTAAAGCGGGCGAACAGAGGCAGCACCACGTCGCCAATGCGGTCGAGGCTGTCGCGGATCCGGGTCAGGTCGATCATGCTTGGTCCTCTGTCTGGATGTCGGCGATGGCGTTCTGGCGCAAAAGCAGCCCCAGAAGCCTTGCCAGGTTCAGGCCATCCCCCGCCCGCGCCATTGCACTGCCCAGCGTCTCGCCCTTGACGAAGGCGTCGAGGCAAAGTGCTGCAGGCCCGCCGATTTCGGTCACCAGCGGGTCGAAAAGGGGACGGCTGACCAGAACGTTCTCGGCGCGGTTGACCGGCTGGTGGCCTGCGGTGTCCGTATTCGCGCGGTAAAGCCCGTGGACAGGAAACCTGGAGCGCAGGATGCGGACAGAGGGGGCCAGCACGATGCGCGCACGGGTCAGTCCATCGGGATCCAGCCCGCCCAACCGCTGGGGCGAGATCGGGTCGTGGTCTGCGGCATGATAGCTGTCACGCAGCGCCAGTTCGAGCCGTGTCACATCCGACAGGTAGGGAACGGGACGCGCAGGGGCGAAGCCACGCAGAAAGGTGGGCATCATGTCGCCGTAGCGCTGGATCATCGGCGTGACAGGTGGATAACGGCGCAGGTAGACGCCCGCCATGCCACGGAAAAACGCGTCACCGACCAGCCTGAGCGTGACCGGAAACGTCGCCATCAGGGCCTCGGTCAACCCGACGGCCACGTTGTTGCGGTAGACGTCGAACCGCCTGGACGCGGGGGTGCCGTCGGGGTTGCAAAGGCCTGCGGGTGCGGGCAGCGGCGGGGTCATCAGGCGGCTGCGAAAACTGGCTTGCGACGGGTTCATGCCGCTCCCTTCAGCGCGGCATCGGCGCGGGTGATGTCTGCCGCCAGAACGGACCAGTCGGGCACATCGTTGTCCCATTCGACCAGCAGCGGGGCGGGACCGGTCCGGGCAAGCGTCTGGTCGAGCAGGGCCCAGACAGGATCAGCCACAGGCTGTCCGTGGCTGTCGATCAGCAGAGGCGCTCCGGTCTCGTCCGAGTCGGTGTCGTGACCGCCAAGGTGGATTTCGCCCACCGCCTCGATCGGGAAATCCGCAATATAGTCCTGCGGAGATGTGCCGAGGTTGGTGGCGCTGACGAAGACGTTGTTGACGTCCAGCAGCAGTCCGCACCCGGTCCGGGCCGCCACCTCGCGCAGAAATGCCGTTTCAGTCATCTCGGTTTCGGCAAAGACGAGATAGCTTGACGGGTTTTCCAACAGCATCCGGCGGCCCAGCACGTCTTGCACGCGGTCGATGTGATCGGTGACACGGGTCAGGGTTGCAGCGGTATAGGGCAGGGGCAGTAGATCGTTCAAATAGGTGCTGTTGTGGGTGGACCACGCGAGGTGTTCGGAAAAGCTGGCGGGTTGCAGCCAGTCGCAAAGGTGTTTCAGGCGGGCAAGGTGGTCGGGGTCCAACGGGCCTTCGCCCCCGATCGAAAGACCGACGCCGTGGACCGAAATGGGGAACGGTTCGGACAGGTGCCGCAGCTGTGCAAGGGGACGCCCGCCACCGCCCATGTAGTTTTCAGCGTGTATTTCGAGCCATCCCAGCGGGCCGGGCTGATCGATGATCGCGGTATAGTGCTGCGGCTTGTAGCCGACGCCCGGTGTCACGGGCAGCGTGGTGGAAGGGCGTGTGTCGAACATGGGATGACCTTTGGCATTGGGGGTGAGGCGGGCCGGGACAGAGCCCGCCTCTGGGGCTCAGGCGGGAAGGTCGCGGTCAAGCTCTTCCAGAGCGCCCATCCGGGCCGTGCCGTCCGCCATGGCGGGCAGCTCCATGGTCTCGCAGGTGCCGGCGGGGACAAGCGTCCACGCGTTGCCCTGATAGTCCATCATGGAAGTGCCGGCGCAGGTGGTGCCTTCACCGGCGGCACAGTCGTTCTGACCGGCAAGTGACACACCAAAGCACTTGACCTGCTCCTGCGCCGTCGCGCCGGTGGTCAGGCCGGCGATGGCAGTTGCGACGGCCGAGGTGGCGAATATCGCTTTGGAAACGTGGGACATGGAATAAACCTTTCAAGTCATTGCGTTACACGACGCCTCGCAGGGAGGCGTTGACCAAAGGGTAGCGGCCCAGGGGTGCGACAATCTATTCACAGCCCCGTTGCTCGCGGGGGCGTGACACCGGCAAAAGGCGACTGAACCGGTAAATTCCATTGATCTGGTATGGGTTGACGGCAACACGAAAAAACCCGCAGGCGGTTCAGCCTGCGGGATTGTTTCAAAAAGTAGACTGGTTTTGTTACAATTGGTCGGGTGGAGTGGCTTCTTTGGCCAGTTGTTCCACCAGTTCATCCAGTTTTGTTACAACCGACTGCTTTTCGCCCAGTCGCCGCACGCTGGCGGTGCGTTCCTCGACCTCGCGTCCCCCGATGGCAAGGATCACCGGCACTTTGCCGACCGAGTGTTCGCGCACCTTGTAGTTGATCTTTTCGTTGCGTGTGTCGGCTTCGGCACGGACACCGCGCTTGCGCAGCAGGGCCACGACCTCGGTCACGTAGTCATCCGCATCCGACACGATCGAGGCCACGACAACCTGTCGCGGGGCCAGCCAGAACGGCAGCTTGCCGGCGTGTTCCTCGATCAGGATACCGATGAAGCGCTCGAAGCTGCCCAGCGTCGCGCGGTGCAGCATGACGGGCCGGTGCTTGTCGCCGTCCTGCCCGATGTAGGTCGCGTCGAGCCGGTCCGGCAGCACGAAATCGACCTGCAGCGTGCCGCATTGCCAGTCGCGCCCGATGGCGTCGGTCAGCACGAATTCCAGCTTGGGACCGTAAAAGGCCCCTTCACCGGGGTTGAAGCCCGGTTCGATCCCCGCCGCACGGGTCGCCGCGAGCAAAGCGCTTTCGGACTTGTCCCAGACGGCGTCAGCGCCCGCGCGCTTTTCAGGACGGTCGGAAAACAGCACCTTGAAGTCCGCAAAACCGAGGTCGCGGTAAACGGCTGACAGAAACTCGATGAAGATGCGGGTTTCATCTTCGATCTGTTCCTCGGTGCAGAAGATATGCGCGTCGTCCTGCGTGAAACCGCGCACGCGCATGATGCCGTGCAGCGCGCCCGAAGGCTCATAGCGGTTGCACGACCCGAACTCGGCCATCCGCAGGGGCAGGTCACGGTAGGACTTGAGACCCTGATTGTAGACCTGCACGTGACACGGGCAGTTCATCGGCTTGAGCGCGTTCACGGCCTTTTCGCGGGCGTGTTCCTCGTCGACCTCGACGATGAACATGTGGTCCTGATACTTCTCCCAGTGGCCCGAGGCTTCCCACAGCTTGCGGTCGACGACCTGCGGCGTGTTCACCTCGACATAGCCGCCGCGGCGCTGTTGGCGGCGCATGTAGTCCTGCAATTCAGTGTAGATCGTCCAGCCGTTGGGGTGCCAGAAGACCTGACCGGGGGCCTCTTCCTGCATGTGAAACAGGTCCATTTCGCGGCCCAGCTTGCGGTGGTCGCGCTTGGCGGCCTCTTCCAGCCGGTGCATGTGGGCCTTGAGGTCGTCCTTGTTGCGGAAGGCGGCACCATAGATGCGTTGCAGCATCGGGCGGCTGCTGTCGCCGCGCCAGTATGCGCCCGCGATGGACATCAGTTTCCATGAATCGCCCGGCACCTGACCGGTGTGCTGCAGGTGCGGACCGCGGCACAGGTCCTGCCAGTCGCCGTGCCAGTACATCCGCAGCGGTTCGTCGCCGGGAATGGAATCGATCAGCTCGACCTTGTAGGGTTCACCCTTGTCCTTGTAGTGCCGGATCGCGCGGTCGCGGTCCCAGACTTCGGTCCGGACAGGGTCGCGCTTGTTGATGATCTCTTTCATCTTCTTTTCGATGACGGCAAGGTCATCGGGCGTGAAGGGCTCGGTCCGGTCGAAGTCGTAATACCAGCCCGTGTCGATCACCGGTCCGATGGTGACCTGCGTGTCCGGCCAGATCTCTTGCACCGCGCGGGCCATGATATGGGCAAGGTCATGGCGGATGAGTTCGAGCGCGGTAGCGTCGTCCTGCATCGTGTTGATGGCGATCTGCGCGTCGGCGTCGATCGGCCACTGCAGATCCCAGTGCTGACCGTTCAGGGTGGCGCTGATCGCCTTTTTCCCAAGGCTTGTCGAAATGCTGGCGGCCACGTCGGCGGGTGTCACGCCTTGGTCGAAAACACGGGCGTTGCCGTCAGGAAATGTCAGGGAAATTTGGGCCATATGCGGCTCCTCGTCGGTTTGGCGCCCACGGAACGCCCGGTTGCAAGTTATGTCTGGGCGGGGTGATGACGCCTGAGTGGGGGAGTGTCAATTCCGACATCGGCAAGGTCGGCTGAAAGCGCCGCAGACCGTCGGCCCGCGGCGCTTTGCAATGCAAGGGGTTCAAGCGGTTAGTTTACATCTGCTCCATCAGGTAGGCGCCGCCGAAATGGGCAGGCCTGCCGGTTTCAAGGTAGGTCTTGAGGCCCGCGATGCTGCGCACCCAGCCGTCGCCGGTGCCGTCTGACGGATCGTTGTTCAGGTCCTCGTGCAGCACGGTCAGACAGCAGAAGTCTCCTTCGACCGTGATTTCGTAGGTGATGCGCGAGGGCGTGGCATCGGGCGCCCAAGTCGGCTCGAAGGAGGTGACCAGCTTCGTCATCGGCACGACCTCAAGGTCGCGGGCGTGGAGGGTCTCGGTGCCGTCTGGCATCCTGTAGGTGACGGTATCGCCGTTCCGCTTGGCGGTCTGCTCCAGAAAGTCGTAGTGCTGGAATGCATCCGGATCGGTCAGTGCATTCCAGAGGGCCTCTTGTGTGCAGCGGATATAGGTCTGCATCATGAATTTGGGTTTTTCCATCGGGGTAAGTCTCTCCAGTCTGATTTTCAGCTCTGACAGTCCGCGGGCTTGCCGTTGAAGGAAGGGTGCGGCCCAGCGGTCCATCAGATCCTGAAGGGGAAGGGGGTTGAGGTAATGATGTTTGAATCGCCCCACCTTGCGCGGGATGATCAGGTTTGCGGTTTCAAGCACCTTGAGGTGCTTCATGACGCCGAAACGGGTCATGTCGAGGACGGTTTCGAGTTCACCCAGCGTCTGCCCATCCTGCATACGCAAGGCGTCGAGCAGCGCACGGCGGGCAGGATCGTTGAGGGCTTTGAATATCTCGTCCATGTCGGGAACAATAGGTTACTAAAAGGTCACGTGACAAGACAGTAACTTAATAACGGCTGGATTTTGCCAAGCCGGGGCTATCTTTGCCCGAAACAAGGGAGACGCCCGTGACAGATGCCGCCGACGAATTGTTTCAGACGCTTGTGGACGACCCCGATGCGCCGGGTGGTCTGGACAAGACGGCGCAACCGCGTGAGCCGGGCAATTTCCTGCGCCATGTCATCAGCCTGTCGGCCAGCAAGGTCGCTGACGGGTTGCTGAACCCCAAGCTGGTGCTGTCGTGGTTGCTGACGACCCTTGGCGCAGGGTCGTTTCTGACGGGGTTGCTGGTGCCGGTGCGGGAAAGCGGGGCGCTGCTGCCGCAGCTTTTCACCACGCCCTACATCACGTCGTCGCGTATCAGAAAGTGGTACTGGGCCGGAGGGTCCATCGTTCAGGGGGCCTGTGCTGGCGGGATCGCGCTGGCTGGCGTGACGCTGGAGGGGCGGGCGGCTGGCATCGTGATCGTGCTGCTGCTGGGGTTGCTTGCGCTGGCCCGCTCGGTCTGTTCGGCAAGCTACAAGGACATTCTTGGCAAGACGGTGGGCAAGTCGCGGCGTGGCACGGCGACGGGGTTCGCGGCATCCACGGCCTCTGCGGGTGTTATCCTTTTCGCGGTCCTGCTGCTGTTGGGGATGATCGATCGCTTTACGCTGGTGATCGCGGCGATCGTGCTTGCGGCGGTCCTGTGGATCGCGGGCGGTTTGGTCTTTGCAACAATGCGCGAGGTGGAATCCAAGCCGGAAGAGGCCGACGGGATCGGTCTGGCGCAGTTCGGCCTGCTCAAAACGCGTCCGCAACTGACCCGTTTCATCGTGGTCCGCTGCCTGCTGGTCGGCACGGCGCTGGCACCGCCCTATCTGGTGCTGCTGCAACCCGATGGCGCTTTGGGTGCGCTGGGCGCGTTGGTGCTGGCCTCTGCCATCGCATCGCTGCTGTCGTCCTACGTCTGGGGGCGGTTGTCGGACCGGTCGTCGCGCCGCGTTCTGCTTTACGCGGGGATCGCGGGCGCCGGGGTCCTTGCGGGGATCGCGGCAATGGGCTGGCTGGGACTGGCCGGAGTGCCGTTGCTGGTGCCGGTCATGCTGTTCGGGCTGATGATTGCGTATCACGGTGTGCGACAGGGGCGGTCCACGCATCTGGTCGACATGGCCGGACCTGAACACCGCGCAAGCTACACGGCGCTGTCGAACACGGTGGTCGGGCTGGTGTTGATCGCGGCGGGGGTCGCGGCGGCGGGTCTGTCGGCGCTGAGCGTGCCGCTGACGCTGCTGGTCTTTGCCGGAATGGCTGCGGCGGGGGCCTGGCTGGCGCTGGGTCTGGACGAGGTGCAATCGGATGCCGGATAGGATGCTGACGCCCCAAGGACGGCAGATCGCGTGGGAGGCCGTAGCGGGGGAAGGGCCGACCGTTGTCTTTCTGGGTGGGTTCCGGTCGGACATGACCGGCAATAAGGCCCGCCATCTCAAGGCTTGGGCGCAGGACCGTGGGCAGGCCTTCGTGCGCTTCGACTACTCGGGGCACGGGCAAAGCGGCGGTGACTTTCTGGACGGGTGTATCGGGCACTGGCTGGCGGATGCGGCGGCTGTGCTGGACCGGGTCGAGGGCAGGGCGGTTCTGGTGGGGTCGTCCATGGGCGGCTGGATCGCGCTGTTGCTGGCGCGTGCGCAGCCGCACCGGATTGCCGGACTTGTGACCGTCGCGGCGGCCCCGGACTTTACCGAAGACGGCAAATGGGCGCGGTTCGATCCTGCACAGCGCGAGAAGCTTGAAGTGGATGGAGTGGTCCATCTGCCATCGGCCTATGGCGACCCCTATCCGATCACGCGGCGGTTGATCGAAGACGGGCGCGCGCATCTTGTTCTGCGCGATCCGCTGCATCTGGCCTGTCCGGTGCGGCTGTTGCACGGGACGGCGGATGTGGACGTGCCGCGGGACCGCAGCCTTGCCTTGCTGTCTCACGCCACCAGCCCCGACATGCGGCTGACGCTGGTGGATGGCGCCGACCACCGCTTTTCCGACGCCCGCTGCCTGGCGCTGATGTCGGATACCGTGGCCGAGGTGGTGGACTTGTCGGGTTAGGCCGGACCTTGGGGCTGCTGTCAGTTCAGTGCGACGATCTTGTTGTCCTCGACCGGCGTGCCGGTGCCACGTTTCTTGGACGTGCGGTCCGAATTGGCGTCGATGAAGTCCAGCACAAGCGGGCGGATGTTGTTGCGCCAGCTGCCGCCGGCGAAGATGCCGTAGTGTCCCGCGCCGGGTTCAAGGTGCGCGGCCTTCTTCGAATCGGGCAGGCCGGTCAGCAGGGCAAGTGCGGCAAGGCACTGGCCGGGGGCCGAGATATCGTCCTTTTCGCCTTCGACGATCTTGACGGCGACATCGGTGATCTTGCCGATATCGACCATGTGTCCGGCAACCTCAAAGCGGTTCAGGGCGATGTCACGGTTCTTGAAGATGCGATCGACCGTCGAAAGATAAAATTCTGCAGGCATATCCATGACGGCAAGATATTCATCGTAGAACGTGTTGTGACGGTCGTGGTCCGACGATTCGCCTTTGGCGGCGCGGATGATCTGGTCGCGGAAGGCCGTCGCATGCGTCTCGCCGTTCATCGAGATGAAGGACGACAGTTGCAACAGGCCCGGGTAGACGGGGCGACCGACGCCCTTGTGATTGAAGCCGACGCGCTGGATCATCGTATGTTCAAGCTGGCCCATGGTGACGGAGTGACCGAAATCGGTGACTTCGGTCGGGTTGGCGTTGGGGTCGATGGGACCGCCGATCAGCGTCAGCGTATTGGGCTGCGCCTTGGGGTTTTCCTCGGCCAGATAGGCGGTGGCGGCCAGCGTCAGGGGCGCAGGCTGGCACACGGCGATGACATGAATGTCGCTGCCCAGTTCCTTCATGAAATCAACGAGGTAGAGGGTGTAATCCTCGACATCGAACTTGCCCGCGCTGACAGGAATGTCGCGGGCATTGTGCCAGTCGGTCACGTAGACGTCGGCGTCGTTCAGGAGCGAGATGACGGTCTTGCGCAGCAGCGTCGCGTAGTGGCCGGACATCGGAGCGACAAGCAGGATGCGGCGCGGTTTCGGCTTGCGGCCCGACACGTTGAAATGGATCAGATCACCGAAGGGACGCGACACCACCGTTTCAACGTCCACGACGTGGTCCTTGCCATCCTCGTTCGAGATCGACGGGATGCCCCAGTCGGGCTTGACAACCATGCGGCTGAAAGTGCGTTCCGTAACCTCGCCCCAGGCCCGCAACCAGTCCATCGCGGGGTTCGTGCCCCAGGACATCACAGGGTAGCTGGCGAAGGCCCGCGCACTGGAACCCAACCATTGATTTGTGTTGCGGACCGATTCCATGAAATCATAGGTCATCATATTTTTCATGGGGTGTAGCTCCTGAAGGTTTCTGCGGCTGCAATGCTGCAAGTGCAAGGTAGGGTGAGGAATAGCATATGACAACTGACGATGTCCCGGACGCTCAGGTGACGGGCGAAAACCTTGCAAAGCTTGAAGCAAATATGGAACGGGTCGAGGAATTGACCCAGCGGCTTTTGACGGCGATGGGGCAGGGGCGTGCCGTGCCGCCGTCGCTGCAAGGGCCCAATCAGGATCTCTACCTCAAGGCAGTGACGGGATACTGGCAGGAAATGGTGAACAATCCGGCAAAGCTGCTGGAGCATCAGATGGGATTCTGGACAGAGAGCGTGAAGCATTTCGTGGACGCCCAGCACAAGCTGGCCCATGGCAAGCTGGAGCCCGCCACGGACGATACGCCAAAGGACCGCCGTTTCGCGCACGAGATGTGGGAAACACATCCCTACTTCAACTACATCAAGCAGCAATATCTGCGAAATGCCGAGGCGATCCGCACCGCGATCGAGGATGTGTCCGACATGGTCCCTGCCGAGAAAAAGCGTTTGCGCTACTTCGGCCAGCAGATCGTCGACCTGTTCAGCCCCACCAACTTTCTGGCGACGAACCCCGAAGCGCTGAGCCTTGCGGCGGAAACCGAAGGCGAAAGTCTGGTAAAAGGGCTGGAGAACCTTGTCCGCGATCTGGAGGCGAACAACGGCGATCTGGTCGTGACGCTGGCGGACCGGGATGCCTTCAAGGTGGGCGAGAATCTGGCCACGACGCCGGGGTCGGTGGTCTTTCGCAACCACCTGTTCGAGCTGATCCAGTATGCACCGACGACCGAACAGGTTCACAGCACGCCGCTGATCATCTTTCCGCCGTGGATCAACAAATTCTACATCATGGACCTGAAAGAGCAGAACAGCCTGATCAAGTGGATCGTCGATCAGGGATATACGCTTTTCGTGGTGTCCTGGGTCAATCCGGGCGTCAGCTACAAGGACACGTCGATGTCCGACTACGTCGAGGACGGCTATCTGACCGCGATCGAGCAGGTGCAGCAGATCTGCGGCGTCAAGAAGATCAACGCAATCGGCTACTGTATCGCGGGAACGACCCTGTCGCTGACTTTGGCCCTGTCGAAAACGCGCAAGTTGAACGCGATCAAGTCCGCGACCTTTTTCACCACGTTGACCGATTTTTCGGATCAGGGCGAGGTAGGGGTCTTTCTGGACGATGATTTCATGGAAGGAATCGAGAAGCAGGTGGAAGAAGACGGCATCCTTGACAGTTTCTACATGTCGCGGACGTTCAGCTATTTGCGGTCGCGTGACCTGATCTATGGTCCCGCGATCAAAAGCTACATGATGGGAAAGGCCCCGCCCGCTTTCGATCTGCTGTACTGGAACGGGGACGGCACCAACCTGCCGGGGCGCATGGCGATGCAATACCTCAAGGGTCTGTGCCGCGACGATACTTTCGCCAACGGCACAGGGTTCGAGATCTCTGGCGAAGTGGTCCACCTGAAGGATGTCGACGTGCCATTGTGTGCCATCGCCTGCGAGACCGACCACATCGCCGCATGGGATGCGTCCTATCGCGGGGTGCAGGGGATGGGGTCGAAGGACAAGACCTTCATCCTGTCGGAATCAGGCCATATCGCGGGGATCGTGAACCCGCCTGCCAAGAAGAAATACGGGCATTACACCCATGACGACCTGAGCCTGTCCCCCGAAGACTGGCGCGCTGCGGCGGACCGTCACGAAGGCTCGTGGTGGCCCCGGTGGGAGGCCTGGCTGAGCAAGAGATCAGGCGCGCAGGTCAAGGCCCGCGAGCCGGGCAGCGACAGCCATCCGGTGCTGTGCCCGGCCCCTGGAACCTATGTCACGGCGCAACCCTAAGGGTATTATGCAAGCGCAGCATTTGAGTCGGTGAGTCGGCGGAGCGCCCGTAGGCCGAGCCTTCCAAAAAAATCGCGAAATGCTAGTAAACGCTGACGCTTCAGGCGGGTGACCCTAGGGAAATCGCGTGAAATCAGTGCGTTGTGCGCGTGCTGCAAAAATCTCGCTGCAGTGCAGAAAAACCCTTGCAATGCCGCGATGCAGCATCTACATTCTGGTTAAGAAATCAACGGGGCCCGACGGCTCGACTTTACGAAACCCGAAAGGATTACGACAATGGCCAAGACACAAGATTACACCGCTGCCTTCAAAGACGTTATGGGCTCTTTCCCCGTGGACACCAAAGCCATGGAAGAAATGTTCAAGTCGCAAACCACGCTGGCTGAAAAGATGTCGACCGTTTCCATCGATGCCGCTCAGAAGTCGACCGAGCTGTCGGCCAAATGGGCACAGGACACGCTGGGCAAGGTGCAGGCGCTGACCGCCGCGAAATCCGATCCGTCCGACTACGCCAAGTCGATGACCGATTTCGCGTCCGCCTCTGCCGAATCCGCAGCCGAGCAAATGGCCGCCTTCGCCGAGATCGCCAAGTCGGTTCAGACGCAGACGCTTGAAATGATGATGTCGGCTGGCAAGGACATGTCCGAGGACATGACCAAAGTCGCCAAGAAGGCATCTGACGACATGACTGCGGCCGCCAAGAAGGCGACCCCCGCGAAGTAAGCGGGTCCCCCACGGGGGAGCTACGGAATAAACAAGGGGCGTCTCGGGTAACCGGGGCGCCCTTTGTCTTTGCGTCAGCCGGAACTTGTGGACGCAGGCGTCGTTGGGCTGTCGAACTCTATGGAGACCGACATGTCCGATACAATGAAAACGATTGATCCCACCACGGGTCAGCCCCTTGAAACCTACGATTGCCTGAGTGACGACCAGATGGTCGATGCCGTGGAAAAATGCCACGCTGCCTTTGATGCGTGGCGGTTGCGCCCTGTCTCGGAGCGTGCCGAGGTGTTGCGCGGTGTGGGGCAGGCGCTGCGCGCCCGCAGCGATGATCTGGCCAAGCTGATGACGCAGGAAATGGGCAAGACGCTGGAGCAGTCCTATCAGGAGGTCGAGCTGTGCGCTGCGATCTGCGACTACACCGCCGACATCGGCCCCGACGAACTGGCCCCCATCAAGCGCGAATTGCCCGAGGGCGGAGATGGCCATATCGTCTATTCGCCCGTGGGTGTGATTTACGGCATCCAGCCGTGGAACTACCCCGCCTATCAGGCTGTTCGCTATTCGATCGCCAACCTGATGGCGGGCAACGGCGTGTTGCTGAAGCACGCGGAAAACGTGACAGGCTGTGGCCTGCTACTGGACGAGATCTACCGCGAGGGTGGTCTGCCGGAGAATTTGTTCAAGACCATTCTGATCACGCACCACCAGTCTGACGACCTGATCGAACACGAACTGGTGCGCGGTGTGACGCTGACCGGCAGCCCCAGTGCCGGCAAGCACGTGGGTGCGCAGGCTGCCGCCGCGTTGAAGAAGACGGTGCTGGAACTGGGGTCGAACGACGCCTACGTCGTGCTGGAAGACTGCGACATGGACCTGACGGTCGAGGCCTGTGTGATGGGCCGGATCTACAATAACGGCGAAACCTGTGTGGCCGCGAAGCGCTTTGTCGTCGTGGATTCAGTCTACGACGAATTCCGCGACAAGTTCGTGGAACAGATGAAGGCGCTGACACTGGGCGACCCGACGGATGAGGCGACCGATCTTGGCCCGATGGCCCGCAAGGACCTGCGCGACGATCTGCACGCGCAAGTGCAGCAAAGCGTGAAGAAGGGTGCCAAAATCCTTTGCGGAGGAGAAATGCCAGAGGGCGAGGGATACTATTACCCCGCAACCGTGCTGGACAAGGTCGCACCCGGCCAGCCCGCCTATGACGACGAGCTGTTCGGCCCGGTGGCTTCCGTCATTCGTGCCAAGGATACCGAGGACGCAATGCGGATCGCCAACGACAGCCGGTTCGGCCTTGGGGGCGGCATCTTCACCACCGACACCGACAAGGCCGTGGCTTTGGCCCGTAACCATTTCGATACCGGCATGGTCTTCGTCAACGGGTTCGGGATCGCCAAGCCCAACATGCCGTTCGGCGGGGTCAAGGACTCTGGCTACGGGCGCGAACACGGTGGTTTCGGGCTCAAGGAGTTCGTGAACGTCAAGGCAATCCACGTCATCTCCGGGTGATCGGGATAGGGAAGGAAGGCCCGCGCGGGTTTTCCTTCCCTTTTCAATTGTCGGCGCTTACGCTTCTCTGCACTGCAACATAAGGGGAGGGACCGACGTGGCACCAACGGACAAGCCGCTGCTGATCAAGCGTTACGCCAGCCGCAGGCTGTATAATACCGAGACGTCCGACTACGTTACACTTGAAGATATCGCCACCTTCATTCGGGACGGGCGCGAGGTGCAGATCGTCGACCTCAAGTCAGGCGATGATTTGACCCGCCAATATCTGCTGCAGATCATTGCAGAACACGAAAGCCGCGGTGAAAGCGTGCTGCCGGTGGACGTGCTGACCGACCTTGTGCGGTCTTATACGTCCCAGGCCGCAAGTGTCGTTCCGCAGTTTCTGGCAGCGTCCTTCGACATGCTGCGCAGCGGACAGTCCAAGGCGATGGAAAACATGAGTTCGATGCATCCGATGGCCCAGATGCCGGGCTTCGATGCAATGCGCGCGCAGCAACATGCGTTCTTCAAGGCGATGACCGGCGGCATGATGGGAAGCTCCGGCCCGATGCCGGAGACGGAGGGCGATACGCCACCCAAATCGGCAGCCCCGACCGGCAAGACCAAATCCGGCGACGATCTGGACGAGATGAAGCAGCAGCTTGCCGCGATGCAGGAACAGCTGTCGAAGATGGGCAAGAAGTAGGCGCGGTGCCATGCACCGTCGGGCGGTGCGGGTCTTTCACTTCAACTGGCTGTCCTTGGATCCACGCCGGTTGATCCCGCCCCGACCCTGTGCGCGACCGTCTCGGTCCTGCTGACACTCCACACAAAGGGTGACACCTGATACCGCCTCGCGGCGCTTTTGCGGGATGGGTTCCTCGCATTCGACGCAATGGGTCCGGCTTTCGCCACGGGCCTTTTGCTGCGCCTTCAAACGCGCCAGTTCGTCCTGAATTGAGGCTTCGATCTGTTCGCCGACCGCGCCGTCCCTGGTCCATCCACCGGCCATGTCATAGCTCCTTTTCCTGCACTACAGGTTGGACCGCGACGCCGGATATTCAAGAGCGGGCTAGATCCCCAGCCGGTCGCGCATGGCATACCAGGTCATCGCCAGCGTCAGCAGCGGGGCGCGGAAGGTGGACCCACCGGGGAAGGACGGGACAGGCAGAGAGGCCATGACGTCGAACCTTTGCGCCTGTCCCAGCGTTGCTTCGGCCATCAGTTTGCCGCAGAAGCCCGAAAGAGCCACGCCGTGGCCCGAAAAGCCAGCGGCGGAGAGAATGTTGGGTGCGACCCGCTGGACGGCGGGCAGGCGGCTCATGGTGATCCCAAGCGTGCCGCCCCAGACGTAATCGACGGCCACATCCTGCAACATCGGGAACAGTGCCCGCATCCGGGCGGTCAGCGCGCTCGGGATGTCTTTGGGAAAACCGATGGAATAGCTTTCGCGTCCCCCGAACAGCAGGCGCTTGTCCTCTGACAGGCGGTAGTAGTTCACCACGAATTTCGCATCTGCCACGGCGATGTCGCGGGTCAGGATTTCGGCGGCCTTGTCGCCAAGGGGCGCGGTCGCGCAGATGAAAGAGTTGATCGGCATGACCTTGGCGGCGACGCGGCCTTCGATATTCGGCAGGTAGCCGTTCCCCGCCAGCAGCACATGATCGGCGGTGACCTGACCGGTTCCAGTCTGCACCTTAGCCGGTGTTCCATGGACGATCTGGTGAACTTCGGACCCTTCGTGGATCGTCACGCCGGCAGCCTCGGCAGCCTTGGCCAGTCCCAGCACATAGCGCAGCGGGTGGATGTGGGCGGCCCCCATGTCAAGCGATCCCCCCGCATACTGCCCCGTGCGGACGATCTGGCGGAAATCGTCGCGGCCCAGCGTTTCGATATCGTCGTAGCCGTAGGTCTTGCGCAGGAAATCCACCGTCTTGGTGACCTTGGTCACCGCGCTGTCCGAATAGACGCCATAGGCCACGCCGGGGGTGTGACGGGCCTCGGGGGCGTGTTGTTCGATCAGCGACTTGAGGTCCGCCTTGGCCTCCTGGCTGAGATCCCAGACCGCGCGGGCAGGGCCGTCGCCCATCTTGGCGGCAAGCTCTGGCTGGTCCCAGTTGAAGCCGGACGACACCTGCCCGCCGTTGCGTCCCGACGCGCCGAAACCCGCACGATGGGCCTCGAGTACGATGACCTTGAGACCGGCCTCGGCCAGACGCAGGGCCGCCGTCAGGCCGGTGAAGCCTGCACCCACCACGCAGACATCCGCACGCTGCTGCCCGCGCAGGGCCGGGCGCTGCGGGGGGATATCAGAGGTGGCGGCATACCAGCTGTCGGGAAACTGGCCGGGGGCGTCGTTGCGGTAAAGCGGGTTCATGGGGTCACCGGGTTGGGTCAGGGTCGGCAAAGGCGGGACGTGCGGGCCGTATCAGACGTTCAGCAGCAGGTGCTCGCGTTCCCACGGGCTGATGACTTGCAGAAATTCGTCGTATTCCGCGTGTTTCACGATGGAATAGACGCGGGCGAACTCGGGGCCCAGCACTTCGTGCAAGTCCTTTGCCTCGTCGAAATGTTCCAGTGCCGCGTAGAGACCCTGTGGCAGCTCGTCCTCGGATTCGTAGGCATCGCCCTTGCGGCGCTTTTCGGGGCGCAGATCGTTCTTCATGCCCAGATAGCCCGCTGCCAGCGACGCCGCGATGCAGAGATAGGGATTGCAGTCCATGCCCGCAAGGCGGTTTTCGATCCGTCGCGACTCGGGGGGCGAGACGGGGATGCGGATGCCGGTGGTGCGGTTGTCGCGGCCCCATGACAGGTTCACGGGCGCGGCGTGGTCGCGGACGTAGCGGCGATAGCTGTTGACGTAGGGGGCCATCACCGCGACACAGCTGGGCAGATGCGTTTGCAGCCCGCCGATGAAGTGGAAGAACGCGTCCGTCTCGCCACCGCCCTTGCCGTTGAAGATGTTGTTGCCTTCGGAATCCAGAACCGAATGGTGAATGTGCATGGCACTGCCCGGCTCGCCTTCGATGGGCTTGGCCATGAAGGTGGCGAAGCAGTCGTGCTTGAGCGCCGCCTCGCGCAGCAGGCGTTTGAAGAAGAACACCTGATCGGCCAGCGCAATGGGATCGCCGTGCTTGAGGTTGATTTCAAGCTGCCCTGCACCGCCTTCCTGCGCGATGCCGTCGATCTCGAAGCCCTGCACCTCGGCGTATTCGTAGATATCGTCGATCACCGGGCCGTAGTCGTCCACCGCCGTCATCGAATAGGCCTGCCGTCCGGCGGCAGGCCGACCGGTGCGGCCCATCATCGGCTCGATCGGTTTGGCGGGGTCTACGTGTCGGGCCACCAGATAGAATTCCATCTCGGGCGCGACGACGGGCGTCCAGCCTTCGGCCTTGTAAAGGTCAACGACCCGCCTGAGCACGTTGCGCGGGCTGTAGGGAATTGGGCGGCCCTTCTGGTCATAGGCGTCGTGAATGACCTGCAGCGTGCCGTCATCCGCCCAGGGTGCGGCAGTCGCGGTCGAGATGTCGGGCCGCATGACCATGTCGGGTTCGGTAAAGCCGTCCGGCCCCGCCGCTTCGCCCCAGTCGCCGGTGATGGTCTGAAAGAAGATCGAGTTGGGCAGGTGAAAGGCCGCCTGCCGTTCCCATTTGGAGGCAGGCACGGCTTTGCCGCGCGCGATGCCGGGCAGGTCCGCGATCACGCATTCGACCTCGTCCAGACGGTTCAGTTCAAGGTATTTCTGTGCTGCTTCGGGCAGGGACTTTATCCAGTTCATTCAAGGCTCCGTTCTTTGAAGAAGCGAGCCATCAGGTCGGCCAGTTCAGCATTGTGGTTGGGTTGGTCGAGAGTGGCATGCACCTCGGAGAGTTGCGCGTCGGGCACGACGCCCTTGCCGCGTGCCTCTGCAAGGTCGCCGATAAAGGCATTGTCGAATTCCGGATGCGGCTGGACGGTGAATATGCGGCGGTCGTAGATCAGCGCCGCGTTCGAGCAGAAATCGTTGGTGGCGATGGCGTCAGACCCCATCGGGCGCATGACGACCTGATCCTGATGCCAGGCGTTCAGGTTGATCGTGCGCCCCTGCCAGTCGTAAGTCTGCCGTCCCACGGCCCAGCCGCCCTTGAACTTCTCGACCTTGCCACCCAACGCCTGTGCGATGATCTGGTGGCCGAAACAGACCCCGACCATCGGCACGTCGGCGGCGTAGATGTCGCGGATCAGGCCCTCTAGTGGGGAAATGAAGGGATGGTCTTCGTAGGCGCCGTGTCTGGACCCGGTGACCAGCCAGCCGTCGGCGTCCGACACGCTGTCCGGAAACTCCATGTCGACCACGTTCCATGTCCGGAACGTGAAGCCGCGCCCGCCCAGCAGGTTTTGGAACAGAACGTCGTAGTCACCGTGCTGGTCAAGCAGGGCGTCGGGCGCATGTCCCGTTTGCAGTATGCCGATTTTCATGGATCACCGAGGTTATGACAGTCGGAGATTATGCGCCGGTCGGCCCGACTTCAAGCGTCTGTGACAGGCAGTGACGCCGCGAATGGTGTAGACTGGTGACCAGACACCTTGAAAAGGCCTTTCAAATGACCCGCCTGACCGTTCTTGCTCTGCTGGCCAGTCTTGCCGCCTGTGCGCAACCTCAAAACGCGGCTCTTGTGAACGGAGGAGACGAGTTGTCGCCCTTCGTAGGAGAGCCGATTGACCGCGCGTCAGACGGGATTACCCGCACAGGGTATCGCGTGGTCCGTGACGACGAGGATGGCGCAGCCTATTGGCTGAATGCCCGATCAGGCGCCTGCGCGCGCCTGCGGTTCGGCAGTGGCCGACTGCTGAGCGTCGTGCAACTGCCGCGCACGGCCTGCTAGACCGTATCGAGATAGAGTTCGAGCTGCTCTTCGGGTGCAAGCTGGTCGAAATGGAACTTTTCCTGACGCTTGGTGCGCAGGAAGTTGTCGATCAGGTGCGGATTGAAGACGCGGCGGGCCATCGGGCTTTGCTCGAAGACGTCGATGGCGTCGCCCCAGCTGGTGGGAAGCTGCGGCATGTCGGTGGCATAGGCGTTCCCGACGATCGGCTCTGGTGGTTCCTGCGCGTCGGTCATGCCGACCAGTGCCGATCCCAGAACGGCGGCCAGAAACAGGTAGGGGTTCACATCACCCCCCGCGATGCGGTTTTCGATCCGCCGCGCCTTGTGGCTGCCGCCGGGAATACGCACGCCCGCCGTGCGGTTGTCATAGCCCCAGCAGATGGTCGTCGGCGCATGCGATCCGGGCACCAGCCTGTCGTAGCTGTTGCCATGCGGCGCAAAGATCAGCGCCAGTTCCTCGACCCCGCGCAGGCATCCGGCCACGGCGTGGCGCAGGACGGGCGTGCCTTTCGGTCCGCCATCGTCAAAGATGTTGCGGCCCTCCGCGTCCAGAACCGAGAAATGTGTATGCAGCCCATTGCCCGCATAGTCGGGATAGGGCTTGGCCATGAAGCTGGCGGCCATTCCGTGATTGCGGGCCAGACCACGCACCAGCATCTTGAAAAGCCATGCATCGTCGGCGGCACGCAGCGCATCTGGAACGTGGTTGAGGTTCACCTCGAACTGGCCTTCGCCACCCTCGGAAATCGCGGCCTCGGCGGGAATACCCATTTCCTCGCAGGCGTCGTAAAGCTCGTTGAAGAAGACGTCGAAGGCGTCGAGCGCACGCAGCGACAGGATTTCAGCCCCCGCACGGCGCTTGCCCGACCGGGGCGACCGGGGTTGGCGGATGTTCTTGCCGCTGTCGTCGACAAGGTAGAACTCCATTTCGGTGGCGACGACGGGGGTCAGCTCCAGCGCCTTGTATTCAGCCAGCACGGTCGCCAGCGCGTGGCGCGGATCGCCGGCAAAGGGCGTGCCATCCTCGTGGTAGGCCCACAGCGGCAACAGCGCGGTCGGCGCGGACAGCCACGGCATCGGCACGTAGCCGCGTTCCGTGGGCATCAGCACGCCGTCGGGGTCGCCTGACTCGAAGACCAGTGGGCTGTCGTCGATATCCTCGCCCCAGATATCGAGGTTCAGGACCGAGAACGGAAAGCGGGTGCCTTCGGTTTCCAGCTTGGCCCCCATGCTTCGCGGCATCCGCTTGCCGCGCGCCTGACCGTTGAGATCGACCGCGCCGCACCGCAGGTTGCGCACTTCGGGGTGGTCGTCGAGCCAGCTCATGGGATGTCCTTCGGGATAGGTTCGGGCAGCGTTAGCTGCCAATTGGCCCAAGGGCAATGGAACGCATCAGCGGATCAGTTGCGGGCGAAAGCGCAGGCGCGGGCGCGCGTCACTCGGCAGATGGCGGTTGAGCCGTCCGTTCATCCAGCCGAAGATCGCGATGATGACGAGCGTCAGCAGAATGAAATATACCGCGAGGATCGGGTAGGGCACGAAGGGGTTGAATGTCCTGTCCGCGAAGTAGCGGGCGTAATACAGCGCATCGCCCTTCTGCTGGAATGCGGGAAAGCCCGCGAAAAAGACCAGCGTGGTCGAATGGAACAGAAAGATCGCCTCGTTCGTGTAGGCGGGCCAGGCGAGGCGCAGCATGGTCGGGTAGACCACACGCCGGAACTTGGACCAGCCGGTCAGGCCGTAGGCGTCTGCGGCCTCTGTGTCGCCCTTGGGGATCGACTGAAGCGCACCGTAGAAGATTTCGGCCGAATATCCGGCGGTGTTCAGGAAAAGCACCGTCAGCGCCCCGAAGGTCGCCGATGTCAGGGGCGAAAAGATCGGGTAGCTGCCCTTGAGCGACAAGAAGAGGAAGTAGGCAAAGAAGAACTGGATGAACAGCGGCGAGCCCCGGAAAATGAAGATGAACCATTCGGCGGGCTTGCGGACAAGCGGATTGGCGGATGCCTTTCCAAGGGCCACCGCGACGGCCAGAAAGAACCCCGCGATCAGGGCCAGCGTGCCGAAATAGATGTTCCAGATCATGCCGGACCCGATCAGCGTGAACTGCTGACAAAGTGTGAAGCCCGTGCGCGGCAACAACCGTTCCCCGATCCCCAGAGAGCGCAAGCCGTAGTCAGCGATGGTTTGCAGGCAGTCCTCCATCAGGTTCCGCCCGCCCTTGACCTGTGCCGTGTCATGCGCCCGCCCTCCGTTGTGCTTCCCCGCCTGCGGTGGCCTGCCCGAGGGTCAGCCGCGCCATCAGCTTCTCAATCACGATCTCGCTGACCTTGGTGAAACAAAGGTAGAAAACCAGAAGCGCACCGAAATACCACATCCGCCAGTCGGGATGCGGATAATCGGTGAACTGGGGCTGCTTGGCTCCGCCCAACTCGCGGCTCCAGTAGACGATATCCTCGACCCCCAGAAGGAACAGCAGGGGCGTCGCCTTGATCAGAACCATCCACAGGTTCGACAGGCCGGGCAGGGCGTAGACCCACATCTGCGGGATCAATACGCGGCGTGTCACCTGCCCGCGTGTCATGCCATAGGCCTCGGCGGTTTCCAGCTGCGCGCGCGGCACGGCGCGCATCGCACCGAAAAGCACGTTGCCCGCGAAGGCTCCGAAGACGATGGCAAAGGTCAGCACGGCCAGCATGAAGCCATAGGTTTCGTGGACCCACTGCGGTGAATTGCCCAGGGGCAGCTTGGCCTGCGCGCAGACGACGAAATCGTTGCCCTGCCGCACGGCGTCGGGCCATTCGGGGCAAAGCACATGATGGCGGATGTATTCAAATCCCTGATCCAGCGCGATCACGAAAAACAGGAAGAAGGCGATATCGGGGACCCCCCGCACGATGGCGATGTAGGTCTTTCCCAGCCAGCGCAGCGGGGGGATGTCGCTGCGGGCGGCCGTTGCTCCGCCGAAGCCGAACAAAAGTGCCGTAGGCGCGGTGATGGCCAGCAAAAGCAGCACCGTCCCCAACGACCAGTAGAGAGACATGTGCTTGCCGGTGGTCAGGTAACAGCCAAGCCATGCCAGCCCGTCCAGCGCGCCTGGATCCGCGCAATTGCCAAACATCGCCTCTCCTTGCCGGCTATCGTTCCGCCGAGCCTGCCGCAAACGGCGCGCGGATGCCAGTGCTCGATGCGACCACGGGCCTGACTGTGCGGTCTTGGTCAAGGGGCGGGATGCAGGCATTCCACAAAGCCGCCAGCCGCCTCCCGATTTCGGGTTTGCAGTGTGCCCTGTCACGCCATCGGACACCGTCGACGTCCAGCCCATGACACGCAAAAGGCCGCACCCCTCGCAGGGTGCGGCCAGTCGCGCTCATCCGTATCGGATCAGAAGGTCGCCGAACCCGGCAGCCATTCCTCGATCAGGGCGTTCAGTGACCCGTCGTCCTTCATGGACTGGATCGCTTCGTTGAACTGTTCGCGCAGCTCACCGTCGCTTTCGCGGATGCCAAGGCCGATGCCGCCGCCCAGCAGGATGTCGTCGCCGACGAACATCACCTCGGCGTCGCTTGTCGCGATCGGCTCCAGAAACGCCTTGTCGGCCAGTGCCGCATCGGCTTCACCGTTCTTGACGGCCGCGATGGTTTCGTCAGGCGTGGCGAATTCGAGAAGGGTGGCCCCCTCCATCGAAGCGACGTGGCTGGCCTGGATGGTGCCCGCCTGTGCCGAGATCACCCCGTTTTCGACGTCGATGCCCTCGGACAACGCAACATAGGCCGACGGGTCGGGCTGCGTGTAGGGGTCCGAAAAGTCGATGACCTCGTCGCGCTCTTCCGTGATCGACATGCCGGCAATGATGACGTCGTAGTTGCCGGACACGAGGTTGGGGATGATGCTGTCCCAGTCGTTGGTGACCCATTCGCAGGTCAGTTCGGCGCGGGTGCAAAGCTCGTCACCAAGCGCGCGCTCGAAGCCGTCGACCTCGCCCGCGTCGTTGAGGAAGTTATAGGGAGGATAGGCGCCCTCGGTGCCAAGGCGCACGGTGGAATGTGCCTCCGCAAAGGCGGCCCCCGAGGACATTGCAACAAGTGCGGTGGAAAGAATAAGTTTTTTCATTGTGGTCTCCTGTTGGATCCGCCGTGGGTTGTTGGCGGTCAGATGCGGCGCAGCGTCATGCGAAACGCTGTGATTTGCAAGCGGCCGCTTCGCCAACCTGCGGTCAACTGCTCATCCGGCCCTTCATCTCGGCCCGAAAACTCCGGGGGGAGTCCGCAGGACGGGGGGCTGGCCCCCCTGCGGTTCCTGCAACGACGGCTGACATCAGGCCGTCATGGCACCTGTGGCTGACAGGAAGCCCTTCAGCCGTTCGGTCTGCGGGTCGCCGAACAGCTGTGCGGGCGGGCCCTGTTCCTCGATCTTGCCCTGATGCAGGAAGACGACGTGATCGCTGACGTCATGGGACATGCGCATGTCGTGGGTCACGATGATCATGGTGCGGCCTTCCTCGGCCAGCGCCTTGATCACGCGCACGACTTCCTGCTCCAGTTCGGGGTCCAGCGCCGAAGTCGGCTCGTCGAACAACAATGCCTTCGGCTCCATGCACAGGGCCCGTGCGATTGCGGCGCGTTGCTGCTGTCCGCCGGAAAGCTGCGCGGGATAGACATCGCACTTGTCTCCGATGCCAACCTTGTCGAGATAGCCGCGCGCCTTGGCCTCGACCTCTGTCCGGTCGCGTTTCTGAACTGTCAGCGGCGCTTCCATGACGTTCTGCAGGATCGACATATGCGCCCAAAGGTTGAACTGCTGGAATACCATCGACAGATTCGTGCGGATGCGGGTGATCTGCTTGGCGTCTGCGGGGCGACGATTGTGGCCGGCACCCTTCCATCTGACCGGCTCTCCGTCGAACAGGATGTCGCCCTGCTGGCTGTCCTCAAGCAGGTTCGCGCAGCGCAGCAGCGTCGACTTGCCCGACCCTGACGAGCCGATCAGCGATATCACCTGACCGGCGGGGGCCGAGATATCGACGCCCATGAGAACTTCCAGTGATCCGTAGGCTTTGTGAAGATTGCGGATTTCGATGACAGGTGCGGTCAAATGCGGCCCTTTCCGAGGAATGACCGGCAGTAACACCCACTTTTTCAGGTTTTGCAACCGGCGGCGCATCCTGTCACCACAGCCGTCACTTGCTGGTTTTATTGCCCGGTTTCGACAGCGCGGCGTGCGGCGTTGCTGTCCTGATCCTCGACCCCCAGAAGGGGGGCGACCATGCGCATGATGCTGTTTTCTTCCTCGTCACGTTCGCCGTCGGCCATGACGACCTGCCACATTGCCTTGATCACGGCCAACCGGTCCTCGTAGGCGACCGCGTCCTTGATGGCGCGGGTGAAACGGACCGTGTCGGGGGCCTCGGATTCAAGCTGTTCGCAGTCTGCCAGAAGTGCGGCGGCGTCGGGCGCGGCAAGCTGGTAGCGTTGCATCATGATGTGTTCGATCCGCTCTTTCTCGACCACGGCATAATCGCCGTCGGATCGGGCAAGGCGGACAAGAAGTGCGCCCAGTGCCAGTCGCGCATCGGCGTCGCTGGCGGGCTCTGGTGCGGGGTCGAGAAGACGGTTCAGGAAATTTGCAAACATGGGGTGGGATATATGCGGGTTTCGCCCCAAGGCAAAGCCTGTGTCAGAGGTTGTCGAAAAGGTGACCGATCCGCGCGGCAGCTTCGGGCAGGCCGTAGGGCGGATTGACCACGAAAAGACCCGATCCGATCATGCCGTGACCGTCCCTGGCGGGGGGAAAGCGTACCTCGTGGTGCCATCCCTCAGGCAAGGCGCTGCGCAAGACAGCCGTCATCGGCTTGTGGACGCCCGTGGTCAGGATCGGATACCACAGCATCAGAACGCCCACGGGCCAGCGGCGATGCAGTTTGGTGAAAAAGTCGGGGGTCGTCGCATACTCGGTTTTCACCTCGTAGGACGGATCGCAAAGCAAAAACCCCCGTCGCGGCGTCGGCGGAGTGCGCGACATCGCCATCGCCAGACCGTCTTCGTGCAGGCAGTGCGCCCCGGGCAGGGCATCCGACAGGGCCGCGTGTTCGGCGGGGTGCAGTTCGGCCAGATGCAGGGTGTCTTCCGCGCGCAGCAGGTGGTTGGCGATCCAGGGCGAGCCGGGGTAGCTGTCTGCGCCATTGGCGTCGCGGCAGGCGTCAAGCGTCGTGCGGTAGGCATGATCCGGAGACAGGCGCGATTCGAGCCTCGCTATTCCCTGCGCCGCTTCGCCGGTCTTGCGCGCGGCCGCGCCGGAAAGATCGTAGACTGCACGTCCGGCATGGGTTTCCAGATAACTTAACGGCTTTGGCTTTTCCGTCATATAAGCCAGAATCCACGAAAGAATGCCATGTTTGTGAACGTCCGCAAGGTTTCCTGCGTGATAGGCGTGCTGATAGGAAAGCATGTGAAACCTCTTGTTAAGCGCAAGGGCTTATCTGTTCGTAGATGTATGTTGAAGCCCTTGTGCAGCCTTGTCAGGACACTAGGTTGGGCGGAAAGAGGAATTGATGTGATGCGCCTTGCTACGACCCTTCTGATTCTGGCAGCGTCCGGCGCATCCGCACAGGATGGTGCCGTCGCTCTGTCGTTCGAAGGCGGGCTGGGTGCGCAATCCGCCCCGGCCTATTTCGGCAGTGACGAGACCGGGGTGGGCGTCACGGGAAGTTTCGCACTGAACCGTTTGCGACTTGGTAACTTCGAGATCGGTGGCGACCCTGACGCGCTGGGCTTCGGTCTCACCGGATCCTTCCGCTACATCGCCGACCGCAAGGCCGAGGACTACGCAGAACTGACGGGGATGGCCGATGTCGATGCCGCTCTCGAACTGGGTGGGGGATTTACCTACAGGTTTCCCGACGTGGAAATTTTCGCCACGGCCCGACGTGGTTTTGGCGGGTACGACGGCTATGTCGGTGAAATCGGTGGTGATTTGATTGTGCCGGTCACCGACCAGTTGACCTTTCGGGCCGGTCCGCGCCTTCTCGCTGGCGATGCGGCCTATGCCGAAACCTATTTCGGCGTGACCGCGGCGGACGCCGCCAACAGCGCCTTTTCGGCCTATGACCCGACGGGCGGTGTGGTGTCACGTGGCCTCGAAGTCTCGGCAGACTATGACTTTACCCCGGACTGGGGCGTGACCGGCACGGTGCGATATGACGAATTCGTAAACGACGCCGCCGAAAGCCCGATCGTGCGGGGTGGCAGCAGTGACAGTGTGACTGCCAGCATCGTCATTACCCGCGACATATCCTTCGATTTTTGAGAGCGGCGAAAGCCCGTTGAACCGATCGCCTGCCAGCAGGCGCGCCTTCAGACAAGACGGGAATTTTCGACAGCCGCTTTCACGAACCCCTCGAACAGTGGATGCGGTGCGAACGGCTTGGACTTCAATTCCGGATGGAACTGGACACCTATGAACCACGGGTGGTCCGTCCATTCCACGATTTCCGGCAGACGGCCATCGGGTGACATGCCGGAAAAGCACAGACCCGCCGCCTCAAGTTTTTCCTTGTAGGTCACGTCAACCTCGTAGCGGTGACGATGCCGCTCGACGATATGCGTCACACCGTAAACCCCGGCGACTTTCGACCCTTCGGTAAGCACCGCGTCATAGGCCCCCAGCCGCATGGTTCCGCCCTTGTCGTCCAGCACATCGCGGGCAATGGTCTGGTTGTCCTTTACCCATTCCTTGAGATGGAAGATCACCGGTTCGAACCGGTCCTTGCCTGCCTCGTGGTCGAATTCCTGCGAGCCGGCGGTCGTCATCCCCGCCACGTTCCGCGCCGCTTCGATCACGGCCATCTGCATGCCCAGACAAATCCCGAGGTAGGGCACCTTTTTTTCGCGGGCAAAGGTGGCCGCCTTGATCTTGCCTTCGGTGCCTCGCTCGCCAAAACCGCCGGGGACAAGGATCGCATGAAAGCCTTCAAGATAGGGGGCCGCGTCGTCGGTATCGAAAAGCTCTGCGTCCACCCATTCGACCTTGACCTTGACCCGGTTCGCCATGCCGCCGTGGGTCAGCGCCTCGGAAATGGATTTGTAGGCGTCCCCCAGCTGCGTATATTTGCCGACGACCGCGATCTTCACCTGACCTTCGGGATTGTGGATGCGGTCGTAGACATCGTGCCAGATCGACAGGTCGGGCCGCGGGGCGGGAGAGATGCCAAAGGCATCGAGCACCGCCTGATCAAGTCCTTGCTCGTGATAGGCCAGCGGTGCCTCGTAGATCGACTTGAGGTCGTAGGCGGCCACGACCGATTCCTTGCGGACGTTGGAGAACAGGGCGATCTTTTCGCGTTCTTTTTCGGGGATCGGGTGTTCGGACCGGCAGACAAGGATGTCGGGGGCAATGCCTATGGACTGCAATTCCTTGACCGAATGCTGGGTCGGCTTGGTCTTTAACTCGCCCGACGCTGCAAGATAGGGCAGCAGTGTGAGGTGCATGAAGATGCACTGCCCACGCGGCTTGTCATGCGAAAACTGGCGGATCGCCTCGAAAAATGGCAACCCCTCGATATCACCCACGGTGCCGCCGATTTCGCACAGCATGAAATCGACTTCGTTCTCTCCGATGGCGAGGAAGTCCTTGATTTCGTTCGTGACGTGCGGGACGACCTGAATCGTCTTGCCCAGATAGTCCCCGCGCCGTTCACGCTCCAGCACGTTGGAATAGATGCGTCCCGAAGAGACAGAGTCGGTCCTGCGCGCCGGCACGCCGGTGAACCGTTCGTAGTGCCCGAGGTCCAGATCGGTTTCCGCGCCGTCATCGGTCACGAAGACCTCGCCATGCTCGAAAGGCGACATGGTGCCGGGATCGACGTTCAGGTAGGGGTCAAGCTTGCGCAGACGCACCGAAAACCCTCGGGCCTGTAAAAGCGCACCAAGCGCCGCCGAGGCAAGCCCCTTGCCAAGGGACGAGACCACGCCACCGGTGATGAAGATGTAACGCGCCATGATTTGAACGACCCCCGTGCCTTCGGATTCAGAGTGCGGCGGACCTGAAAGGCACGCCTGGCCACGGGATTAAAGGATACCGGGATTCGGGACCGGTTGCCAACCCATTGCGCAAGATCATGTGGCCGGAAATCAAGTTCCGGCCATCTATTGTGGTATCAGTTGCCTGACGGGGTCAGCGGTGCGGTATCGTCCGGTCCCGGTGGCAGCAGACTGTCGCCCAGACCCTGCGATGGCGCATCGGGTGCCGTCGCAGGCGCATCGCCCAGACGGTCCAGCACCGACGCTCCGGCCGACTGGTCCGCCGCAATCAGCGTCAGCGCGATAGACGTCGCAATGAATGCAATCGCCAGCGCCCATGTGACCTTGCCCATCGCGGTCGGACCGGGGCGGCTGCCTGTAGCACCGCCACCGCCGCCACCGATCCCCAGACCACCACCTTCGGACCGCTGCATCAGCACCACGCCGATCAGGCTGAGCGCCAGAATAAGGTGGATCACAAGGATGACGTTTTCCATGATGCGGGGCCTTTCGGGGCGTATAAGAACGCACGCTATCTAAAAGCCGACCGACGATGCCGCAACCCCTAACTCGGTCGTCCCCGTCATCAACCCGTGCTTGTCGGTCGGCGCGCAGCGACTACCTTTCGCCTTTCGCCGCTCTGACACCCCCGCTATAGACGCGATCGGGATTTTGAAAAGGATCAGACCGATGGCAAACGTGGTCGTGGTAGGCGCTCAATGGGGCGACGAAGGCAAAGGCAAGGTCGTGGACTGGCTGTCCGAGCGGGCCGACGTCATCGCCCGGTTTCAGGGCGGACACAACGCGGGTCACACGCTCGTCATCGACGGGACGGTCTACAAGCTGCACGCACTGCCTTCTGGAGTGGTGCGCGGCGGCAAGTTGTCGGTCATCGGAAACGGCGTCGTTCTGGACCCGTGGCATCTGGTCAAGGAGATCGCGGGCCTGCGCGGGCAGGGGGTCGAAATCACCCCCGAGACGCTGATGATCGCGGAGAATACGCCGCTGATCCTGCCAATCCATGGTGAACTTGACCGCGCCCGCGAAGAACTGACCTCCGTGGCCAAGATCGGGACCACGGGGCGCGGCATCGGTCCCGCCTACGAGGACAAGGTTGGCCGACGGTCGGTCCGCGTCGCCGATCTGGGCGACCGTGCGACACTGGAAAATCGCGTCGACCGCGCGCTGGTGCATCACAATGCACTGCGTCGCGGGCTCGGTCAGCAAGAAGTCGATCGCGATGCCCTGATTGCACAGCTGACCGAGATCGCACCGGAAATCCTGCAATATGCCGCCCCCGTCTGGAAGGTGCTGAACGAAAAGCGTCAGGCCGGAAAGCGCATCCTTTTCGAAGGGGCACAGGGTGCGCTTCTGGATGTCGACTTCGGCACCTATCCCTTCGTGACCTCGTCGAACGTGATCGCGGGGCAAGCGGCGACAGGGACGGGTGTCGGCCCCGGTGCCATCGACTTCGTTCTCGGCATCGTGAAAGCCTACACGACGCGCGTCGGTGAAGGGCCTTTCCCAACCGAGTTGCACGACGCGGATGGTCAACGCCTGGGCGAGCAAGGTCATGAATTCGGCACGACAACCGGGCGCAAACGCCGTTGTGGCTGGTTTGATGCGGTGCTGGTGCGCCAAACCTGTGCGACCTCGGGTGTTTCAGGCATCAGCCTGACCAAGCTCGACGTGCTCGACGGTTTCGAGACGCTCAAGATCTGCACCTCATACGAGTTGGACGGGCAACGGCTTGATCATCTTCCGACCGCTGCCGATCAGCAGGCCCGCTGCACCCCGGTCTACGAGGAAATGGCCGGGTGGAGCGAATCGACCGAAGGTGCACGGTCCTGGGCGGACCTGCCGGCGCAGGCCGTGAAATACGTGCGACGGATTGAAGAGTTGATCGACTGTCCGGTGGCACTACTTTCCACCTCGCCGGAGCGGGAGGATACGATCCTCGTCACTGACCCGTTCCGCGACTGACAGCAGGGGGCAGGCAAATGTCGCACAAGGCCAGAAAGCGCTGGGCACTGGTCGTGCTTTTGATCGGTTTACCGGTTTATATCTTTGTCGCGAACGAAATCTTCGTGCGCGCGACCCTTGAAAACAGCGGCAGACTGGCTGTCGGCTGGGAGTTGATCGTCGTGGTGGCGATCGGCGTGCTCTGGGTCTTGCCACTGAAATGGTTGTTCATCGGGGTCGGTCAGGCCGATCCTGACAATACAGACGACTGATCCCCGCCCTTCATCTCGGCAAGTAAACTCCGGGGGAGTCCGCAGGACGGGGGCAGAGCCCCCTTTGGTGCGACAAACGCAGCACGGCCAGATTTCGCAATTTTTCCAAGGGCCTGACAAAAAAAGGCGGACCGCGATGGGTCCGCCTTTTCCACAGTCGGGCAGGAGGAGCGATCACCCTGCCTTCTGTTCCGGTTTGAAGCGTGTCGCCTCGGACACCTGAAACCGTCCGTTGCGCACCTTGCTGATACGTCCTTGCCGCAGAAGCGTCCCGAACGACCGCAGACCATCCTCTCGGCTGAACTCCTGTTCGACGGTCGCCTGCACCTTCTTCATGATCTGGGGGCGCGAGAAATCCTCGATCCCCTCGACATAGGCAGTATAGGCCGCCGCTGCTTCCAGAAGATCGGGCAGTTCGGTGGCCCCCATCTCGGCTGCGAACTCCGCGAAATTCGCAACCTCGGTTGATGAAACCTCGGCGGTGGCCACACGGCGTGGCTGGACCGGCTCGGCCTGTTCGCCCGAAGGACGGTCGATGCGCTGGCTGGCCACCAGCTTGAGCGGGGCGGGACGCGGCCGTTCGGTCCGCGTTTCCGGGCGCTCGGGCCGGGTGGGGCGTGACGGACGAACTTCGGCCGCGGTCGGAGCAGTGGTCTGGGCCGGAGCAGGGGCCGGAGCAGGGGCCACGGCTGGTGCGGGGGGCGGGCTAGGTGCAGGCGCGTCGGGACGCACCGCGTCTTCCAGATCGTTGCGGAAGGCCTGTCTGGTCGCCTCGGGGTCTGCACCCTTGTCGCCCAGCTGACGTGCCGCTTCGGTTGCGGCGACGGCGGCCTTGAGCTGCGCTATCGCGTTGCGACGGCTCTTGCCTTCGGGTTCGGACAGTTGTGCATCCGCGGCGGCGCTGATGCGGTCCATTGCGGCATCGTCCGTCTCGGGCAGCAGCTTGCGCCCCTGACGCTCGGCTGCGGATGACGCCGCGTCCCGTTCGACTTCGGCCAGTTCCTCGCGCAGGGCCGCTTCGTCGTCGACAGAAAGAGACCCGTCGTCGGTGTCGTCGAGAACACTTCGGGTATTGTCCAAGCCCTCTATCGTCGCGGCGTCAGCCTCGACGACCACATCGTCCCCGGCATCATCCTCGGCGATTACATCGTCAGTCGCGGGGGCGTCCACCACCGGCTGGTCGTCATCCTCTGCGTCGGTGATCTCCGAATCGTCGCCCAGGATACCGGCAAGCGTGTCACGGTCGATCAGGCCTTCGGTTGCAGTGTCCTCGTCCGAAAGGTCTTCCGTGTCCTCGTTTGGCTCGAAGGTCGGAACATTGGACAGGCGAGCCGCCAGACGATCGGCGATCACATCATTTTCGGCGTCCCATGTCTTGTCGTCGTCCACCGTCTTATCGTCGACCAGAGCAGATCCGGGCTGATTCTGCGATACAGGGGCCGGCATCCGCTGACGCTTGCCCAACCTCAGGATGCGGCTGCGCACAAGGGGCTTGCGCACAGGTTGGGGCTCGGTCACGACTTCTTCGGCTTCGGCTTCGGCTTCGGCTTCGGCTTCGGCTTCGGCTTCGGCTTCGGCTTCGGCTTCGGCTTCGGCTTCGGCTTCGGCTTCGGCCCGAGGTTCGAGCGCGTCGTCCATCACGTCGGCAGAGGAGATCGCGAGCGCGTCGGTCCTGGCCGCCGCGATCTCGTCGTCGGTGACGACGGGGGCTTCGTTGTCGGTGACGGCGGGGGCTTCGTTGTCGGTGACGGCGGGGGCTTCGTTGTCGGTGACGGCGGGGGCTTCGTCGTTGGGCGCGACCGGCGTTGCGACCTCTTGAGTTTCGGGGGACGTGTCGTCGGTGGCCTTCGCTTCTGGTGTGTCTTCGGTGACTGCCTCTTTGTCCCAGGTGTCGGGTGTGGTGTCTTCGGTCAGGAAAGGTTCGGTCAGATCCTCGGCCTGATCGTCCGTGTCGTATCCCTTGCCGACCACTGCGCGGATGCGTTGCAGCTTGGCTGCAACGCTGTCGGAGTCGGGGTGGGCCGGGGCTTCGGTCAGGCGGGTGACGGGGGCCATGTCGTCAAAGCTGGCGGTATCGCTTGCGAGTGTCCCGTCGTCATCTTCGTCCGCGCTGTCGGTCGATGACGTGTCGTCCGGCGCAGGGTCTTCGATGGCCGGCGGCATGGTCGGTGCCTGGGGTTCGGCGGCTTCGGTCGGCTCGGGCGGCGCCTGAGGCGCTGCCTTTTCAGGCTCTGGCGTGCGCGTGTCTTCAATCGCTGCGGCGCGCAGCACGATGCCACTGTCGTCCGTTCGCGCCTCGACCCGGCGCGAAATCTCGCGCTCGGCGATGCGGGTCAGCATCTCCGTGTCGGGTGTGGGGGGCTCTGCCCCGAAATACCGGTCTCCTGCGGCAAGGTCGCGGAAATACTCCGCGATCGCTTTCATCGTGGAGAAGGAATCCTCGAATCCCTCCAGCGTGCACGAGAAAGTGCCGTATGAGACGGTTAAGATCTTACTCGACTCAACCATGTTATCGCTCGCTTTCTCCCACACCCAGTCTGACCTTGTTTACCTTGAATTGGTTCGCAATGGGGAACGGAACAGCGTTATATGCGGTATCTTTTCGTGTCACTCATAAGGAATGTCCCCAAACCGTGCATAAAGCCAATTCTGACCACCCCATTGTTTCCACAGATGAAGCTGTGACGCTGGTGGGTGGGGGTCACCTTGACCGCAACGTTCTTAACATTTCCACAAGGCATGCGCCACGGGTCGTCGCGGCGGACAGCGGTGCGGACCGCGCCTTGCAGTTCGGCGAAACGCCGGAGGCGGTGATCGGCGATCTGGACAGTGTATCGGATGCCGCACGGTCGCTTCTGAAGGGTCGGCTTCATGAGATGTCGGATCAGGACAAGACTGATTTCGACAAGGCACTGTCTGCGATCAGCGCACCTCTGGTGCTGGCGGTCGGATTTACGGGGGGACGGCTGGATCACACGATGGCGGCGCTGAACGTGCTGGCGCGCAACCCAAAACGGGCTGTGATCCTGTTGACGCGGGAAGACGCGACCTTTCTTGCGCCCACCCGCATCGCCCTCGATCTGCCGAAAGGCTGCCGCTTTGCGCTTTTGCCGATGGAAAGCTGTCAGGTCAGCACGCAAGGATTGCGTTGGAACCTTGACCGTCAGGTTCTGGCGCCTGCCGGTCTGGTCAGTTCGTCCAACTTTGCCGAAGGGCCGGTCACGGTGGTCAGCCGGGGTCGCCTGCTGATCAGCCTGGAGGCGGGACAATTGCCTGTCGCGATAGCCGCCGTTCTCGGACGATGATGTAGAGTCCCGCACCGATCGTGACGGCGATGCCAAGGGCGGCCAGCCCGTTGGGCAGATCGCGGAAGATGACCCAACCGATGACGGTCGCGATGGGAATTTCCAGGTATTGCATTGGTGCGAGGGTCGAGGCGGGCGCGAATTTGAGGCTCCATGTCATCAGCAGGTGACCGGCGGTGCCAAGCAATCCGAGAAGAAAGAGCAGACCGGTATAGGAGGCCACGTTCGCAAGGTCCGTTGTCGGCCAGATCGCCAGCACCGGCAGCAGCAGGACGCAGCCTTGCAACCCGCTGACCATCTGGAGAGCCAGCGGATCGAGGCTGCGCGCCACCTGACGCGTGACCAGCATGAACACCGCGAACACCACTGCCACGGCGAGGGGGTAAAGGGTCGGCCAGCCGACTTCGACGAAATTGGGCTGGATCACCAGAAGTGTGCCGCAAAAGCCGATCCCGCAGGCGATCAGTCGCTGTGGCCCGACCACCTCGTTCAGCACGAAATGTCCCAGCAGCAGCAGGATGAAGGGCATGACGAAGACGATGGCCAGCGCATCGGCCAGCGGCAGATAGCGCAGGGCGGTGAACATCAGCCCGACGCCTGCGATATGAAGAGCCGTGCGCAGCCAGATCAGACCTGTCGAAACACCCGTCAGCCGAAGCGAAAGGCCAAGCCACCAGACCAGCGGCAGGATCAGCAGCACCTGAAACGCGAAGCGGGCGACCAGCAGCACGGGCAGCGATACCGACCCGCCCAGCAGCTTGGCCACCGAATCGCCCATCGGGGCGAGCAGGCAAAAGCCGAGCATCAGAAGGATGCCAAGGAACGGGCGATCAGTTTGCATCGGGGCACGCTAGGCGAGCGACAGGAAGGAGTCGATATGGGTTGACGGTGCCGGGACCGTCGGCAGTGAGGCCAATACGGTCCTTGTTAACCCTGACAATCCAAGCAAGGCCAACAACCTGTCCTTGTGGAACGATTTGCTGTCTTGCAGTCTGGCACCGCCATGCTCTTCATCATGCGAGTTGCTCCATGCCCCGCACATTTGACCCCGAAGATGTTCTAAGCCTTCCCTTGGTTGCCAATCTGGCGACAAGCGACGCCGATGGCGCTCCTCGCAACGCACCGGTTTGGTTTCAATGGGAAGCCGGAGCGTTGTTCATGCTGGCGGATGAAGGCTCCAGTTCAGTGCGGCGGATTGAACGTGATCCCAGAGTGGCTGTCGAGATCGTCGACTATGACAATGGCCGTGGCGTCATGCGACATCTCGGATTTCGAGGTCGCGCATCGGTTGAACTGATGGACGAGGCGTTGTTTCGCCGTCTGTTGTCACGTTATCTCGGCAATGATGAGAGCCTTTGGAATGCATGGTTCATCGAGACTATTGCTCAAGTCTCGGACCCGTCCGGCCGGCTCATCTGTCTTGTTCCGGACAGCACTTTTACCAATGACGTGAGCTTCTTTCGCACAGGCCCACAGGTGGCCTCCGGGTGACAGATCGTTTGTTGTCACAAACAGCAACATGCTTGATCTGGGGTCAAAAACGCACATGATCGTTCGCTTCATCTCCTTGTCGGCCCTTGGTCTGTCCCAAAATGCCGCGCGGCGGATGACCGGCTGGTCTCATCAAGAAACGGATCTTGCCCGAGCGGGTCAACGGCTCGACTGGCGATGTCCGCTTCCCGCACATCAACAATTCGGCACATTCACGGCCAGCCCGCCCAGTGCGGTTTCCTTGTATTTCTCGGACATATCCTCGCCCACCTGCCGCATGGTCTCGATGGCGGCATCAAGCGGGACAAGGTGGACACCGTCGCCGCGCAGGGCCAGTGACGCGGCGGATACGGCCTTGATGCAGCCCAGCCCGTTGCGTTCGATGCAGGGCACCTGCACCAGCCCCCGGATCGGATCGCAGGTCATTCCAAGGTGATGTTCGAGAGCGATTTCGGCGGCGTTCTCGATCTGGCTTGGCGTGCCGCCCATCACGGCGCAGAACCCGGCGGCGGCCATGGCACTGGCGCTGCCGACCTCGGCCTGACAGCCTGCTTCTGCGCCCGAAATCGAGGCGTTGTATTTCACCAGCCCGCCGATGGCTGCCGCCGTCAGCAGGAAATCCGGCACGCCGCGCGGACTGGCGCCGGACACATGGTCGAGCCAGTAACGGATGACACCCGGCACCACGCCCGCAGCACCATTGGTGGGGGCGGTGACGACCTGACCGCCTGCCGCGTTTTCCTCGTTCACCGCCATGGCATAGGCGCTCATCCAGTCGTTGATCGTATGCGGTGCGGGCTGGTTCATCCCGCGTTCGGAGAGCAGGGCATCATGGATGCCCTTGGCCCGACGCCGCACCTTGAGCCCGCCGGGCAGGATGCCGTCAGTCGCAAGCCCGCGGTCGATGCAGTCGTTCATTACCTGCCAGATGCGGGTCAGACCGCGGTCCAGATCGTCGCGGGACCGGCGGGCCAGTTCGTTGGCACGCTTCATTGCGGCGATGGACAGGCCCGAGTCGGTGGCCATCTGCACCATCTGGGTCGCGGTCTTGAAGGGGTAGGGCACGGCGGGGCCGGTGTCGGTGTCGCGGCCCTGCGCCAGTTCCTCGGCCGTCAGCACAAAGCCCCCGCCGATGGAATAATAGGTCACTTCCGTCACCACATCTCCCTGCGGGTCCAGCCCGCGCAGCACCATCCCGTTGGCGTGGCCAGGCAGGGGTGGGCCGTAGTCGAAGATAAGGTCGTCTTTGGGGTCGAAGCGCAGGCTGCGGTCCTCGAACACCACCGTTTTCTCGTCCGCGATCCGCGCCAGTTCCGCTTCGGCCCGGTCTGCATCGTAATCGTCGGCGCGAAAGCCCGCGAGGCCAAGGATCACGGCGCGGTCGGTGGCGTGGCCCACACCGGTGAAGGCAAGCGACCCGTGCAGCGACGCACGCAGCCCCGCGACCTGAAACGGCAGGGCGCGCAGATGATCGAGGAACCGCGCGGCGGCCACCATCGGTCCGATGGTATGGGACGAGGACGGTCCGACGCCCACCTTGAACATATCGAATACGCTGAGAAACATGGGCGGTCCTTTTCCTTGCGCCAGTGGCTAGCATGCTGTCACGGCTGCGCGGGGTGCGAAAGCGACAGGGGCCGCGCGATCCACGAAGCGGCGGCATTTCCCCTCGCGCCGGAACCGTGGGCGCATTATAAGGCGTGCGTCGTCCCTCTGCCGGAGTCTGCTGCCATGTCTGCCCCCTTGTCGCCCATCGATACCGCCAAATTCGTCGCCGCCAAGCGGGCGACGCAGTTCGTGGAAAGCGGCATGAAGGTGGGGCTTGGCACCGGATCGACCGCTGCCTGGCTGGTGCAATGCCTGGGCCAGATGGTCCGCGAAGAAGGTCTTCAGATCAAGGGTGTGCCGACATCGACGCGCACCGCCGATCTGGCGCGACAGGTGGGGATCGAGGTGATTTCGCTGGATCAGGCCAAATGGCTGGACCTGACCATCGACGGGACGGATGAATACGATGCCGACCTGAACCTCATCAAGGGCGGGGGCGGCGCCTTGTTGCAGGAAAAGATCGTGGCGACCGCCAGTGACCAGATGGTCGTGATCGCCGACATTTCCAAGAAGGTCGAAACGCTGGGGGCCTTTCCCCTGCCGGTCGAGGTGATCCCCTTTGGTTGGCAGACATCGAAGACACTGATCGAGGAAACGTTGATCGGGATGGATGTGCTGGGGCAGGACACGTCGCTGCGCATGAACGGCGATGCGCCCTACGTGACGGACGAGGGCAACCACATCCTTGACCTGCACCTGCACCGGATCGGCAATGCCCGCCAGTTGAGCCTCGTGCTCAACCAGATCCCCGGCGTTGTCGAGAACGGGTTGTTCATCGACATCTGTGACGCGGTCGTGATCGGCTACGGCGACGGACGGGTCGAGGTGAACGATTGCCGCGAGGGTGCAGCCGAATCCAGCCGCATCGATCTTCTGGACGAGGGCAACATCTTCGGTGACGCGCTGGACTAGTACCCTTTTCTTTTGACGATAATGTGCTAGCTTCGCTGCATTGCAGCGCGACACAGTCGCAAGAGGATACCGTGGCCAACCCCGATCCAATGCTGACCGATCCTGTCGATCTGGTTCCTGAAATAGATCTTGGTCGGGCCTATGTCTTCTGTGATTTCGACGGCACCCTCGTTGACATTGCGCCGACACCGGACGGCATAGACGTCGCTGGTAATCTGGCCGGCACCTTGAATAGCATGGTGGATGTGCTGAGCGGACGCTTTGCCATCGTCTCGGGTCGCCCCGTGCCCGATATCGAACGGTTTCTCCCTGAATACAGGGGCGACATCTGGGGCGCGCATGGCGCTGCGTCGCGCCGTGGCGGCACCCTCAAGAACCATCCCCTGACCGGCAGCGACGCGGTTGCGCGGCTTCAAACAGCCGCCCGGCGTGTGGGCGAGACACACGGAACGTTGGTCGAGATGAAACCAACAGGGGGTGTTCTGCATTATCGTAGCAAGCCCGGGCTTGAAGACACCTTGCGCGCCGAAGCTGTGGCGCTGCTGGCTGACAATGAAGGGTTCGAACTTCACGCCTCCAAGATGGCCTGGGAGTTGCGTCCCTTGGGGGCATCAAAGGGCGGTGCGGTGGCTCAAGAGCTGGCGGACCGGGATTCGGGCCTGATCCCGGTGGTCTTCGGAGACGACGTCACCGACGAAGAGGCGATGACTGTCGCCATCGCGATGGGTGGCTTTGGTGTCCGCATCGGAAGCGGCAAGACCCAGGCGCGGTTTCGGTTGAAGGATACGACCGCAATGCGCGACCTGTTGAAACGGATCATCAAGGAGACCGCACCATGAGCGGACGTCTGATCGTCGTATCGAACCGGGTTCCGTCGGACGGGCCCCCTTCGGGTGGCCTTGTCGTCGCCCTGCATGAAACGCTGCAAAGTGAGGGCGGTCTGTGGATCGGCACATCGGGCGAGACGGTCGAAAGCCCCGGAGGTCTGCGCGACATCGACGGTGACGGCTACGAGATGAAGGTCTTCGATCTGACCCATGCCGAATACGAAGGCTACTACCTGTCCTACGCCAACTCGGTCCTCTGGCCGCTGTGTCACCGACGCAGCGACCTTATCTCGCTCTCTGCCGGATCGTTCGAGGTTTACGACGGCGTGAACAAGAGGCTGGCCGAGATGATCGCGCCGCTGGTAAAACCTGACGATCTGGTCTGGGTTCACGACTATCATTTCATGCCGCTGGCGGCCCACCTGCGCGAGCAGGGGGTCAAGGCGACCATCGGCTATTTCCATCATATCCCGTTCCCCACGACGCATGATCTGGGGGCCTTGCCCGAGCGCAAGCATTTTCCCGACTGGATCGCCGCCTTTGATCTGGTGGGCTTGCAGACGCAGAACGATGTCTCGACCGCGCTGGAGCTTTACCGCGGTCTGAACGGGGCCGAGATGGCCCATGACGGAAGCCTCACCTATCACGACCGCAGGTTCGAGGTGCACAGCTTTCCCATCGGGATCGACGGGCGCGCCTTCCACACCGTAGCCGGAGATCAGGACGGTCGCGCCCTGTTGAACCTGTCGCCGCAAGAGCAGCTTGTGATCGGTGTCGACCGGCTTGATTATTCCAAGGGGCTGGGGAACCGCTTTCGCGCCTTCGCGCGCTATCTGGAGATGCGCAAGGACGACGAACCCAAGGCGGCGCTGCTTCAGATCGCCCCACCCACGCGTGAGGAAGTGCAGGCCTATCAGGAAGTCCGCGAAGAGCTGGAACTGATCGCCGGACGCGAAAACGGGATCCATTCCGAATTGGGCTGGACGCCGATCCGCTATATCCACCGCGCGATACCGCGCGATCAACTGGCCTCGCTCTATCGTGCGGCCACGGTGGGGCTGGTGACGCCGGTTGCAGACGGCATGAACCTGGTGGCCAAGGAATACGTGGCCGCACAGGATTCCGAAGACCCCGGCGTGCTTATTCTTTCTGCATTCGCAGGAGCCGCCGAGCAGATGGAAGCCGCGCTGATCGTGAACCCCTACGACATCGAGGAAATGGCGGGGGCCATTCGAAAGGCCTTGTCGATGCCCCTGAAGGAAAGGCAGGACCGGCACAACTGGCTGTTTCAGGGCGTGATCGAGGATGACGTGGAGAACTGGACCCAGTCCTACCTGAAAACGTTGCAAGGCATTCCTGCGCGCGCCGCTGCGCATGCCGAACGCATGTCGCTTTACCCGGCCTGATACCGTTCCGCCCGTTGTGGTCCGGCGCATGCCCGCATAGGGTCGCCGCCGACACGATCGAAGCAGGAAAGACGGCGACGCATGGATTATGACTACGACCTTTTTGTAATCGGCGGAGGCTCTGGTGGTGTCCGCGCCGCGCGCGTGGCCGCACAGACCGGCGCCAAGGTCGGACTGGCCGAGGAAAGCCGCATGGGCGGCACCTGCGTCATCCGTGGCTGCGTTCCCAAAAAACTGATGGTCTATGCATCCAGCTACCCTGACGCGGTCGAGAGCGCGAAAGCCTTCGGCTGGGACGTCGATCTCAAGTCTTTCGACTGGTCGCGGTTTCACGGCAAGCTGCGCAACGAACTCGACCGGCTCGAAGGCGTGTATCGCAACTTGCTTGAAGGGTCGGACGTGACAATTCACGATTGCCGGGCGAAACTGCACAGCAAGCACGAGGTGGCCCTGTCCGACGGCACGACCGTCAGCGCGCGCCATATCCTGATCGCCAACGGTGGCTGGCCGTTCCGCCCCGACATCCCCTGCGCCGAGCTGGGGCTGGTGTCGAATGATCTGTTCCTGCTGGAAGAACTGCCCAAAAGCCTGCTGATCATCGGTGGTGGCTATATCGCCTGCGAATTTGCCTGTATCATGCACGGGCTGGGCGTGGAGGTGACGATGTATTACCGCAATGCGCAAATCCTGCGCGGGTTCGACAGCGAATTGCGCGGCTTGTTGGCCGAAAGCATGAACCAACGCGGAATCGCGATGCATCCCGGCACGACGATTGTCGAAATGGCACTGGCTGAAAACCGACCCGAGGGGCCGCAGCCCACCGGATCGGACGCCACCATGCGCGCACCCCGTCAGGAGGCCGAAGTCGGCAAGCACCCCAAAAGCGGGACCTCGGCGGAATCGGGCAAGCCGATCTGGGTGAAATCCACGAACGGTGACGAAAAGGTCTTCGATCATGTGCTCTTTGCCACAGGTCGCCGTCCGAATACCGACGATATGGGCCTTGAAGATGTGGGCGTCACCCTTGGTCACAGGGGTGAGATCGTGGTGGACGATTATTCAAAGACCGCTGTCGACAACATTTATGCCATCGGCGACGTGACCGGCCGGCTGGAACTGACGCCAGTGGCGATCCGAGAGGGGATGGCGTTTGTCGAAACGGTATTCAAGGACAACCCCACCAAGCCCGACCATGATCTTGTGCCCACCGCCATTTTCACCCGTCCCGAAATCGGAACGATCGGCATGACCGAGGACGAAGCGATGGAGACGGGTCCGATCGACGTCTACTGCGCGTCGTTCCGGCCCATGCAGGATGCCTTTGCCGGAGTGAATCAAAGGGTGCTGATGAAGATGCTGGTGGCCAAGGAAAGCCGCAAGGTGCTGGGGTGTCACATCGTCGCGGATCATGCGGGCGAGATGATCCAACTTGCTGGCGTGGCGATCAAGATGGGCGCCACAAAAGAGCAATTCGACGCGACTTGCGCCGTTCACCCGACCGTGGCTGAGGAAATCGTGACCATGCGCGACCCGGTCAGGTCTACCCGATGACCGGACGGGGGCTAACATTCCGGCAGCGAAGGCCTATATCTCCATTGATACTTTAAGAAGGAAGAACGCAGCAGATGGCTGGAAATAACGGGGGCCCCTGGGGGGGCGGAGGAAACAACGGATCCGGACCGGGCCGTGGTGACGGAGGCGGTGACGACGACCGCAGACCGCCCAATCGTCCGGGTCAGGGTGGATCTCAAATGCCTGAACTTGACGAACTGGTAAACAAGGGGCGCGAACAGTTGCGCGTTCTGATGGGTGGCCGTTCCGGCAACGGTGGCGGGGGCGGCGACGGTGGTGGCGGTTTCGCGTTCAACCGCGGGTATGTCATCCTCGGGGCCGTTATTCTGTTCATTTTCTGGCTGACGCAATCCTTCTACACGGTGCGCCCGGAAGAGCAGTCGGTCGAATTGTTCCTCGGTGAATGCAATCAGCCCTGCATCGGACAGCCCGGCCTGAATTTCGCGCCCTGGCCCGTCGTGACGCACGAAGTCGTGCCGGTCACGCGTGAACAGTCCATCGTCATCGGTCAGGACAGCGTCGCGTCACGCCTTTCAGCAACGGCGACCGATGCCGATACAGGTATGATGCTGACCGGCGATGAAAATATCGTGGATATCGAATTCGAGATCGTCTGGAACATCACGCAAGCCGATCAATTCCTGTTCAACCTTGCACAGCCTGCCGTAACCATCGAAGCGGTGGCCGAATCGGCGATGCGCGAAGTCATTGCGCAGTCCGAACTTGCCCCGATCCTTAACCGTGACCGTGGTATCATCTCGGACCGGGTCATGCAGCTGACGCAGCAAACGCTGGACAGCTACGATTCCGGTGTGAATATCATCCGGATCAACCTGAATGCAGCCGAACCGCCGGCGACGGCCGTCGATGTCGTGAACCTTGAGGGAGAGACAACTTCACGCTCTCCACTCTCGGCTTACCGTGACGTGCAGGATGCGTCGCAAGAGCGGGACCAGCTGCAGAACCAAGCCGATGCCTACGCAAACCGTGTTCTGGCGCAGGCCCGTGGTAATGCGGCACAGATTCAGGAAGCTGCAGAAGGTTACCGTGCCCGCGTTGTGAACGAAGCGCAGGGTGAGGCAAGCCGGTTTCTGGCGGTGCTCGAGGAATACTTGAAGTCGCCCGACGTGACGCGTCAGCGCCTTTATCTTGAAATGGTAGAAGAGGTCTTTGGAAACTCTGACATCATTCTGCTGGACGACAACGGCGGGGGCGGTGGCAGCAACGTGGTGCCTTACCTTCCGCTTGACCAGGTGCGTCGCAATACCACCACCGGAGGTTCGAACTGATGAACAAGATCATTTATCTTGGCATTGCGGTGGGCGTCATCGTGATCGGTCTTCTGTCCTCGATCTTTATCGTGGACGAACGTGAAAAGGCGCTGGTTCTCCAGTTCGGGCGTGTCGCACAGGTAAAGGAAACGCCGGGTCTCGGGTTCAAGATTCCCATCGTGCAGGAAGTCGTGAAATATGACGACCGGATCATTTCGATCAATATGGCCGCATTCGAGGTCACTCCGCTGGATGATCGCCGGTTGATTGTCGATGCCTTCGCCCGTTACCGCATCAGCGACGTGGAACGTTTCCGTCAGGCGACTGGTGCGGGCGGTGTTCAGGCCCTTGCCGTGGCGAACACGCGGCTTGAATCCATCCTGTCCGCAGAAACGCGGGAAGTCCTGGGTTCCGTCCCTTCGAACGACATTCTGTCCGAAGACCGGGACGCCCTGATGCTGCGCATTCGTAACGCCGCAATTCCCGAAGCGGCAGAGCTGGGTCTGGCCGTCATCGACGTCCGGCTCAAGCGCACCGACCTGCCACCGCAAAACCTCGAAGCGACCTTCCGCCGGATGGTTGCCGAACGGGAACGCGAGGCTGAGGACGAGCGGGCCCGTGGCCGCGAAGCCGCGCAGCGTGTACGGGCTCTGGCCGACCGGACGGTGGTCGAGCTTGAATCCGACGCCGGACGTCAGGCACGGATCATCGAAGGTGAGGCAGACGCCCGCCGGAACGCGATCTTTGCCGAAGCGTTCAACGAAGACACGGAGTTCTTCGAGTTCTACCGCAGTCTTGAAGCCTATCGTCAGGCACTTCAGTCGAACAACACGCGGATGGTCATGAGCCCGGATCACGAGTTCTTCGATTATCTTCGGTCACCCAGCGGTCGCAGTGCGACAGCAGTGATCTCGGGTCTGTCCGAAGATGGTGCGACGACGGGTTCGGTCGTGATCGACGGCGATGATGCGGATACCGAAGGAACGACTTCGGGCGACGACAGCGCAGATGCCGACGTGACCGTGCCGGAAGATGAAACGGCTGAAACCGCGGACATCGAAACGAACTAGCAGGGCCTGACAGGTCTTGAGACTGGAAGGGCCGGCCACAGCGCCGGCCCTTTTTCATGGGATTTTGTCAAAGGTGACAGGTTTTCACGCAGCCTTGAGGCACCGCGACCCAAGGGTGTGTTGATTGTCGGCCTCAAGGCGTGAAAGATAGCGGCCTAGACACAGTCGCGGGGCCGGATGGATCCCGCGCGACACAAAGGAGTTTCACTGGTGAACGACAAAGCAATTGCTTACCCAGCGGATGCGACTGTTTCGCACCGTTTCTGGACAGCACTGATAGGGGCTTTTGCCCTTGTGCTGGCGCTGCTGATCGCTGTGCCCGCAGCCGCCCAGACCCGCCCCGCGACATTCGCCGATCTGGCCGAGCAGGTCAGCCCGGCGGTGGTCAATATCACTACATCCATGACCGTATCGGGCCGCACGGGCCCGCAGGGTATCGTCCCTGACGGCTCGCCCTTCGAGGATTTCTTTCGTGACCTCGACCCCGGTGAAAATACACCCCGCCGATCCTCGGCGCTGGGGTCGGGTTTCGTGATCTCGGCAGACGGCTACATCGTGACCAACAACCACGTGATCGAAGGGGCCGATGAGATCGAGATCGAGTTCTTCCCCGGCGACGGGCAGCCGCCTGAATTCCTGCCCGCCGAATTGATCGGCACCGACCCGAATACCGATATTGCGGTGCTCAAGGTCGAATACGACACGCCGCTCGAGTTCGTGTCCTTTGGCGACAGCAGCATCGAGGGCGCCCGTGTCGGCGACTGGGTGATGGCGATGGGCAACCCGCTGGGGCAGGGCTTTTCGGTCTCGGTCGGGATCGTTTCGGCACGCAACCGCGCACTGTCGGGCACCTATGACGACTACATTCAGACCGATGCGGCCATCAACCGAGGCAACTCGGGCGGGCCGTTGTTCAATATGGACGGAGAGGTCATCGGCGTGAACACGGCGATTCTGTCGCCCAATGGCGGGTCCATCGGGATCGGGTTCGCCATGTCCTCGGCGGTGGTGACCAATGTGGTCGACCAACTGACCGAATTCGGCGAGACCCGTCGTGGTTGGCTGGGCGTGCGCATTCAGGACGTGACACCGGATATGGTAGATGCGGTCGACGGTCTTGAAGGCGCGATGGGCGCCATGGTGACTGACGTTCCGGAAGGCCCTGCCGAAGACGCAGGGATGATGGCGGGTGACGTGATCACCGTCTTTGACGGGATCGAAATTGCCGACACCCGCGAACTTGTCCGCATCGTCGGCAATAGTCCGGTCGGAAAAGAGGTGCCTGTCACCGTGCTGCGCAATGGCGACACCCAAGAACTGACTGTGATGCTTGGCCGCCGCGAAACCGACGAGGCCGTGGCCTTCCCCGTCTCGAACGAGGAAACGGAAGAGCCGGAAGCCGCCGAGGTTCTTGGGCTGTCCCTGTCGGAGATCTCGCCCGATCTGTCCGAACAGTATGGGATCGACCGGGAAAACGGTCTTGTCATTACCGGGATCAATCCCGACAGCGACGCCGCGTCCAAGGGTTTGCTGGAAGGCGACCTGATTACGGAAGCCGGTCAGCAGTCAGTGGCAACGGTCGAGGATTTTCAGGACCGTGTCGAAGAAGCGACCGACGCTGGTCGAAAGTCGATCCTGCTTCTGGTGCGTCGTGGTGGTGATCCGCGTTTCGTAGCGCTGCCGCTGGATGGCGAATAACGGCCAATCGGGTCCGATTGGGCTAGAAACGGGGGCGTGCCTGACGGGCGCGCCCCTTTTTTATCGGGGGTCCCGCCCCAGCGCCAGAACGCCAAGACTGCGTGCGACGTCTGCGGAAAGGAAGGGGCTGTCGAACCCCATCGGGCGCTGGAAACGCTGGATGGCAGCCGAGGTTCGTTCATCGTAAAGGCCGTTGACCTGCCCTGTATAGGCCTGCCGGACGATCAACGCGCGCTGGACAGAGGCGACGAAGGCCGTGGTGTAAATTTGCGGGCAAACAGTCTCGAACCGTTTGCCTTGACCTGCCCGCAGGGTGCGCGGACGGGTGACGCTGCGAAACACCGCATCCCTGACGACGACGTTGTTGGCGTCGCGCACCTCGGGCAGGACTTCGACCAGTTCGCTCACGATGCTGGTTTCGGTTGGTGCTGCCGTGCGGGCAAAGCACCGGCCCTGTGCGTCGGTCGATATATCGCCAAGTTCGATCTGGTTTGCCTCTGTTTCAGAGGCAATCTGATTGCACCCTGTCGTGGCCAGAAAAATGGCGACAACCGAAATGATGGGGCGGACTGGCACTGCGGCGATCCCTTGCGCGATTGTTTGTCGCATCATAGGGCCAGTCGGCCCGCTGCGCCAATGCTTGTGCCCTTTGCCTGCAGTAAATCCGTGCGCTGCTGATCCGGATGGCCCTGAAGCTGCGGTGATACAGATGAAATAGGGGTTTTCTGGCTGCCATGAACCGCATACCTAGGGCGGAACGAAAATGCACGAGGGACCAAGCGGGATGGCCAAGATCACCTACGTCGAACACGACGGCACCGAACATATCGTGGATGTCAGCAACGGCATGACCGTCATGGAAGGCGCACGCGATAACGGCATTCCGGGGATCGAGGCCGATTGCGGCGGTGCCTGCGCCTGTTCGACCTGTCATGTCTATGTCGATCCCGACTGGGTCGAAAAGCTTCCGGCCAAGGATGCGATGGAAGAGGATATGCTCGACTTTGCATACGAACCTGACCCCAGTCGGTCGCGCCTGACCTGCCAGCTCAAGGTCAGCGATGCGCTGGATGGTTTGCGCGTCCAGATGCCCGAAAAGCAGATCTGACCATGCTTGGGCGGCTTGCTGCGCTGGCCTGTCTCTGGACAGCACCCGCGCTGGCTTGCGCGCCCGACGATACTTTCCCCGACTCTTTTGTCGTGGCTGACGGCGGGGCGGGACTGGATCGTGCGTGGTTCAGTGGGCCTACCGATATTTACGATCACGGCGTTCTTGGCGACGCGATAGAGCCCGGTTTACTGACCATCGCTGGACCTGCGCTTGCGGGGACCGGCTGTGCAACCGTAGAGGCAGGGCCGGGCCATGTGTTCGAGGACACCGCGCCGCGACTGGTTGATCTGACGGGCAACGGTCTTGTCGAAGTTATCGTCGTGCGCAGTTCGGTTGCGGAAGGTGCGCAACTGGCGATCTACGGGCTGCTTGACGGTTCCGTCAAAATGATCGCTGCAACGCCCTACATCGGGCTGAGAAACCGCTGGCTTGCCCCGGTGGGCGCCGTTGATCTGGATGGTGACGGTGCGATCGAGATCGCCTATATTGATCGTCCGCATCTGGCCAAGACGCTTGTCATCCTGCGCTGGCAGGACGGTGCGCTGGTGCAGGTGGCCGCAGCCTCGGGTCTTACGAACCACCGGATCGGAGAACCTGACATCGGCGGTGGCATCCGTGACTGCGGGCAGGGGCCAGAGATGGTGCTGGCGTCGGCCGACTGGTCGCGCACGCTTGCGGTGCGCTTTGCGGAGGGTGAGGTGAAGGCGCGTGATCTTGGTCCCTATACGGGACGCAAGAGTTTTGCCGCAGCGCTGACCTGCTAGACGGCGACAGCAGCCAAAGCCAACAACAGCGTGATTTCGACTGTTTGCTGGGTGGCCCCCAGAACATCGCCGGTCTGCCCGCCGATCTTGACCCGCGCCAGTGCCGTGCAGGCCATCGTCACCATCGCGGCAAGAAGGCACAGCAGGATCACGTCCATCCCGGTCAGCACGAGGGTCGTGCCGACCGCGATAGCCAGTGCGATCCAGACCGCCTGAAGGGGTGGTTTGCCGACCGAACGGGACAGCCCGTTCCGCCGGGCAAAGGGCAGGGCGATCATCGGACCGGTCATGGCCGCACGGCTGAGCATGGCGCTTGCGATCAGTGCCGGCACGACCCCGCCCGTCTCGATCAGCACCACCAGCGCCGACCAGCGCAGCAGAAGGGAAAGCCCCAGAGCAAGCACGCCATAGGTGCCGATCTGGCTATCCTTCATGATCTCAAGGCGGCGCGCGCGGTCCCATCCGCCCCAGAAGCCGTCGGCGCAATCGGCCAGACCGTCTTCGTGCATCGCGCCGGTGACGATGGCCTGCACGGTGAGGATCAGTCCGGCGATGCCCGCTGCGGGCAGCCCCAGGAAAGCCCCGAGCACGGCACAGGCCGATGCGATCAGGGCGACGGCCAGACCTGCCAGCGGAAAGGCCCAGACGGCCTTCGCGCCCCGCTGCGTCGTGCGATCGGTCCCGACATGCATCGGCAAACGGGTCAGCAAACCGACGGCGGACTTGATATCGTGGACGAGAAGGTCGCGGTCAGGTGTCATCATGGCTCTTTTGGTGTTTTCATTCGCGTCCCTCTGGTTAGACATCACGCAAACCCGATGCAACGAGGACCGCTCATGACCGCACCGTTCACCAGTCTATCCGAATTCCATGCCTGCCTTGCCGCGATGCCCGGACCGGATGCCGCGGCACAAACGGGCGCGGCAGAGCGCAACGGACGGTTGACCAAGCCGCCGGGCGCGTTGGGGCGGCTGGAGGATCTTGCGGTCTGGTACGCAGGCTGGCGCAATGATCCCCGCCCGGCGATCGTTGCGCCGCAGGTGTTGGTCTTTGCCGGAAACCATGGGGTCTGCGCGCAGGGCGTGTCGGCCTTTCCGCCGGAAGTCACCGGGCAGATGGTGGCGAACTTCGAACAGGGCGGGGCGGCGATCAACCAGCTCTGCAAGGTCTTCGGCGCGCAGATGGAGGTTCACGCGCTGGACCTCGATACACCGACCGCCGACTTCACCCAAGGCCCGGCCATGACCGAGGCCGAGGTGGTGGTGGCGCTGGCGACGGGATGGGATGCCGTCGACCCCAAGGCTGACCTTCTGGTGACGGGTGAGATGGGCATCGGCAATACGACCGCCGCTGCCGCCGTCGCCGCTGCCGTTCTGGGCGGTGATGCCGCTGGATGGACGGGGCGCGGCACCGGCGTGGATGACGCCGGGCTGGCCCGCAAGACAGAGGTGGTGGCCAAGGGGCTGGCGCTGCACCTGCCCACGGATCCCCTGAACGCCCTGCGGTGTCTGGGGGGGCGTGAACTCGCGGCGATGGCCGGTGCGATCGCAGCAGCGCACCATCACCGCATTCCGGTTATCCTTGACGGTTTCATCTGCTGTGCGGCGGCGGCGGCGCTGGAAAAGGCCGTGCCCGGCACGCTGGATCACGCCGTTGCGGGTCACCTGTCGTCCGAGGTGGCGCACGGGCGGTTGCTGGCGGAACTGGGCAAGACGCCGCTTTTGTCGCTGGGCCTGCGCTTGGGCGAAGGATCCGGTGCGGCCTTGGCGATTGGCGTGCTGCAAGGGGCCGTGGCCTGTCATTCCGGCATGGCCACCTTTTCAGAGGCAGGGGTGGCTGACGGCTAGCGGGCGGTTCATCGCGAGGGCCGCGAGGGGCTGTCAGCCGTTGGGCAGTTGAAGAGCGTAAGTCCGGCCACTTTTCACAAAGTTCAGCGCGGAATCGCCGATGGCCGTGACGCGTCCGCCGTCCAGTGCGCTGCCCACCTCGACCTTGACGTAGCGCCCGTTGCCCATGCGGATCAGCGCGCGTCGGGCGTTGGGCCGACCGTAGACGCCGATCAGGTTCATGTCGCGCAGACGGATCGCGTTGTCGACGGTTGCCGCACGGGCCACGCCGCCTGAAACGGGACCTGTAGGAGCGACTGTGGCGTTCGAGACGGCTGTTGCTGCCGGGGCGCTGGCGGCTGGTGCAGGGGAAGGTGTGGCAGTGCTGGCAGCACTTGCAGCAGCGGCTGCGGTTTGCCGTTGCTCGATGCTGCGGGCGTTCGCCACGACCTGACTGAAATTGCTGGGGCGTGCGCCGGGCACCGGCGACCGGCGGATCGCGGCATCGGACACGTTGTTGAAGGCCGATTGCGGTGCGGCCTGAGCGATGGCTGCAAGGACCGACGTCAGATCGGGTTCGGGCGTGTCGTCCTCGGATTCCGTTTCCGTTTCAGGGGCCAGCCCGCCGGGGCGGACGCTGGGACGGAAACTGGCAAGCGCAGGGTCGGCAAATGGCGCGGCAGGAACAAGGGCGCCGGGGCGAACCGACGGCTTGAACGACGCCAGCGATATGCCGCCGGGCGTGACCGCATCCGACGGGTTTACGACCACGGGTGGCACAGGCGACGACTGGGTCGAGATCGAAACCGGTCGCAGCGGTGGTGTCAGGTCCGGGGTGCCTGCGATGACGATCAGACCTTCCTCGGTTTCGGGTGCAGTTGCTTCGCTGGCTGCGGCGTCGTCAAGGGCTCCCAACGTTTCGGGGCGAAGGGGGGGCTCTGTTCCCGGCGTCCCTTCGACCACCACAAGAGCCGCGTCAGTCTCGGCTGGTGTATCGGGTTCGGTTCCGGTCTCGCCAACCTCTGGCAAGGCATCATCGGTCTCTGCCGGGGTTGCCAGATCTTCGGTGGATTCGGTTTCTTCTGTTGTTGTCTGCGCCTCGGGGCGAAGGGTGTCAGGGCGCACGGGCGGCACGATCGGAGGACGCCCGCCGATCAGGATCAGCCCCTCGGACTGTGTGTCGGGGGGCGTGGCAGTGGCGGCGGGCACGGCGACAGGTTCGGTGCCCGGACGTGCCGGTGGCGCGATATCGGGCACGCCCGCGATGACGACGGCACCCTGCGGTGTCAGGGTGCCTTCGGGGGTGGCAAGGATGAAGCCGCGCAGATCGCGTTGGTAAGTCGTGCCCGCCGGGGGCGGGACCGGTTGCGGCTGAAGCGGCAGGTCCGAGGTCAACGGCACCGCGTCGGGCAAGCCGGGTTGGGGCGGGTCTTGCGAAGCGGGAAGCGCTGCATATTCCTGAAAGCCGTCCAGCGTGGCTTCCCGCGGTTCGACCGGCAGGCGCGGCGCGCGTTGGTAGACACCAGTGGCGGCATACATGCGATCTGCTTCAGCGGGGCTGAGTACCCGGCCCGTGGGTGCGCGCACGATGGGAGTCGGCGTCGCGATTTCGGAACTTGACAGGTTTTCCGCCAGCGCAGAGGGGGCCAGTGTGCCGATCGAGAGGGTTTCCGAGGCTGTAGCGTCAGGCGCGGAGGCGGGTTCGCTTGCGATCTCGACGTTGGGTTCTTCGGCCACCGGAACCAGTTGGTCACGCTTGAACCAGCCTGCAATCCCGTCTTCGGTCAGCGTGTTGGCCCAAAGCGCCACAAGAAAAAGAAAGATCAGCAGACCCACGGTCATCAACAAACCCAGATATTTGGGTTTTCCGCGAACGGATTGGTTCTTGCGCTGGCCGAAGACCGTCATCTTTTCGGCTTCTGGGTCAGCCTTGGGCGATTCTGCCTTGGCCTTGCGACGATGCTTCAGACCGCCTGCCATCGCTCCAAGTGCCCCAAGGCCCTTGCCGTCCGATGCTTTGGGGGTGGCGGGTTTCACATCGCTTTCCGGACGGGACGCGAACAGCGAGGGCGCGGGGGTCGTGTCTGTTTGGGGTGCGCTGTCGTCAGAGGTGGTTTCGTCGGGTGTATTTCCATCCGCAACGGGGGTTGAGCGCGCGGCGACCTCTTCGTTCCGGTCGCGGATACTGGCAAAACCACCTGCCACGCTGTCGGACCGGCTGGCGGACAGTGGTGCGCGCGGTGCAGCGGGCAAGGAACGGTCGGACGCGGCGCTGTCCTGTGCGGGGCGGCGCGTAAAGAGAGGCTCGTCTGCAGGCACGGCTGCGGCGCGGGGTTCCGGGGCCAAGGGGGCGTCCCCATTGCGCGTCGGGGCTGCCTGTCGTGTGAATACGGGTTCTTCGGCTGGGGGCGTTGCCGGGATCGGCGCAGGGACGTCCGGTGTCACCGGGGCATCATCGGGCGCGGCTTCCGGCTCTTGTTCGAATGTCGGCTGAACCACCGGTGCTTCTGCCGGGACAGTGGGTGCCATCGCGGGTGCGACCGGGGCGATCTCGTCAGCGGGCTCAGCCTCGGGTTCAGCCTCAGCGTCTGGCTTGGGATCAGCCTCAGCATCGGGATCAGCCTCCGATTTGGGATCACCCTCTGGCTCGGGGGAAGAGGTGCGATGGCGCGACGCAAAGATCGGCAGGTCGTCCTTCGGTTTAGCGGTCCCGCCGTCGGGTTTGACATCAGCGGCCCCGGGTGCGACCGGCGCAGGCGCCTGATTATCCGTTTCGGCGACGTCTGGCGTGGGGTCGGTGACGATCGTTTCGCCAGCCGCCGTGCTGGCTACGCCAATCACCGCGACAGAGGTATCGTCACGCACCGGCGTTTCACCCGGTGGCAAAAGCTCGTCGGCTGCGGCGCTTGGTCCGAAGAAGATCTCTGACCGGAAGGTGTAGGGTGCGGCAATACCGGCGAAGCAGATGGGGCCGAAGTCATGTTCGGTCGCGAAGGCTTCCGCTTCGGCCAGTGTTTCGCGTGCCACGGCAGCGACATGGGTGCGGCCTCCAGAGCGATCGAAATCGATGACCAGTTCGTGGATGGCGTAGGGCGTCGTGCCCTCGAGTGCGCGGTGGACGTCGTCCTCGGATGTTTGCGTCGAATCGATGGCAAGGTATTTGATCTGGTCGTCGGGGATCAAAAGCTTGGTGCGCAACGGGGCCGGGCCAATCGCCTCGCCCTTTGCACGCAGATCGGCCATTGCGGTGGAAATATCGGCTGTATCAAGCCCGATTTCACCGACGACATGCCAGCCACCGGACACCCGGTGAAGCAGTTTGATCCCGTCGACCGATAAGGAAAGAGCGAATTGTGGCGTCATGGCATGGCCTTAGCATTCGGGCACGTGGCACAAAACAGTTCTTTTGGCCTGCCCCTTGGCTATAGCAGAAAGTCGCCAAGACCAAGGTCAACGGTGACGGAACGGCTTGTGAGACGCGCCGAAGCGGGAAACCATCTGCCAACCCATTGAAAGGACGAAACATGAAATTTCTACTTCTTGCAACGACTCTCGTACTGCCCGCTTTCGCGGCACAGGCCGAAAGCCACCGAACCTTGCAGGTCAGCGGCACCGGCGAGGTAAGTGTCGCCCCAGATATCGCGCGGATCACGCTGGGCGTCACCGCGCAAAACGCGGTCGCAGGCGACGCGATCGCGCGCATGAACACGGACCTTGCGGCCGTGCTGAACCGGGTGACGGAAGGTGGCGTGCCGCGCGAGGATATCCAGACCAGCGGACTGCGGCTTGATGTGCAGCAAGACTACGACTCTCCCGACGGGCAGGGCGAAATCACCGGCTTTCTGGCACAGTCGACCGTCCATGTGACCGTCCGAGATCTTGAGACTTTGGGTGATGTCATCGCACAGGCCATCGCGGACGGCGCCAATACGCTCAACAGCCTGACGTTCGATCTGGCGGACCGTGGCCCGCAACTGGACGAAGCCCGCCGCAGGGCCGTCGTCGATGCCGCCGCCCGCGCCACCCTTTATGCCGATGCCGCATCTGTGCCTCTGGGTGATCTCGTGTCACTGGCCGAACAGAGCGACAGGTCGGGCCCGATGCCCATGCAGGCCCGTTCTTTCGACGAAAGCGGCAGCGTGCCTGTCGCGCCCGGCGAAATCGTCATCAGTGCCGCTGTATCGCTGGTCTACGCCATCGGCGAAGAGTGACCGGCCCGAATCGAACGGGCCGGTCAGAGGATCAGGCGGTGGCTTTTGCCAGCGCCTGATCCAGATCCGCGATCAGGTCGTCAGCGTCCTCGATGCCGATGGACACGCGCACGACCTCGGGGTCGGCCCCTGCCGCGCGCTGCTGGTTTTCATCCAGCTGGCGGTGCGTGGTGCTGGCCGAGTGAATGATCAGCGACCGCGTGTCGCCAAGGTTGGCCACGTGGCTGAAGATTTCGAGGTTTTCGATCAACTTGATGCAGGCGTCATAGCCGCCCTTAACCGCAAAGGTGAAAAGGGCGCCGGCGCCGCGTGGGCAGATGGTCTTGACCCTCTCGAAATAGGGCGAGGATTCGAGGCCCGCATAGGTCACGTAATCCACACGGTCATCCGCTTCGAGCCATTTGGCGATCTTTTCGGCGTTGGCGACATGGCGGTCCATCCGCAGCGACAGCGTCTCGATCCCCATCAGCGTGTAATGCGCCGCCTGCGGGTTCAGGGTCATGCCAAGATCGCGCAACCCGATTGCGATGGAGTGGAAGGTAAAGGCCAGCGGGCCGAAGGTCTCGGCGAACTTGAGGCCGTGGTAGGCGGGTTCGGGGGCCGAAAGCGACGGAAAGCGGTCAGAGGCGGTCCAGTCGAAGTTGCCCGAGTCCACCACGCAGCCGCCCGTGACGGTGCCGTTGCCGGTCAGGAACTTGGTGGTCGAATGCACCACAAGTGTCGCGCCGTGCTCGATGGGCCGGCAGAGGTAAGGCGTGGCGCTGGTGTTGTCGATGATCAGCGGGATGCCTGCTGCATCGGCCACGTCCGCGACCGCCCGCACATCCATGATGTAGCCACCGGGGTTCGCGATGACTTCACCGAAGATCGCTTGCGTGTCGTCGTCGATGGCGTCCCTGACGGCGTCCAGATCATCGAAGTCCACGAACCTGGCCGACCATCCGAAACGCTTGATGGTCTGTGAAAATTGCGTCACCGTGCCGCCGTAAAGACGGGTCGAGGCCACGATGTTCTTGCCCGGCGCCATCAGCGGAAAAAGCGCCATGATCTGTGCGGCGTGCCCGGACGAACAGCAGACCGCACCGACGCCGCCTTCCAGTGCGGCGATCCGCTCGCCCAGTGCTGCGACGGTCGGGTTGGTCAGGCGGGAATAGATGTAACCCACCTCTTGCAGGTTGAAGAGCGCGGCAGCGTGATCGGCGTCGCGGAACACATAGGCGGTCGTCTGATAGATCGGCACTTGCCGTGCACCGGTCGCAGGATCAGGGCGTGCGCCCGCGTGGATTTGCAGGGTATCGAAGCCGTAAACAGGTCCGTCTTGGTCGCTGGGCATGGAAAGTCCTCGCTTTGGTAAGAGATTGCGGCAACTCTAGCGGCAGTGCGCGGCAGCGGCAATCGGATCAGGCCTTGGGACGGGCCAACCCGGCCTGTGCATATTCACCGGGGCTGCCGTCGGGTGCACGGGGAATGACGCTGAAGGACCCGTCCGTTTCAAGGATGACCGCGCTGGTGTTTTCAAGCGTGTTCGCCGCACTGGCGCGGATGACGGTCAGAACCTCTGCTTCCGTAACTCTCTCGCGGCGCATGGTGCCGTGGCAGGGCGCCCCCTCGCGCACCAGAAGCGCCGCATCTGACCGGACCAGATCGGCCACGATGCGCCACCGCACGGAGCTGAAGGCCACGATCCATTGCAGACCGATCAACAGGGCGAGTGCCAGAAGACCCTCGGCCAGCGCCACGTTTTCGGACAGCAGAAGGGAGGCGAGGGTCGACCCCAAGGCCACGGTCACGATCAGATCGAACGCGTTGAGCTTGGCCAGCGTCCGTTTGCCGGACAGCCGCAACATGACCAGCAGCGCCGGATAGGCGATGAGGCCGACGACCAGCGTCCTGATCAGGCCCGCCCAGTTCTGGAACAGCATGTCGGACAGGAAGGTCGGCATCGGCTTTTCTCCGGCAGGGACGCTTGACCAACCCTGCAGCGCAAGGCCGGTTCCGCCAGGGTGCGCATCCGGGCAAGCCCTTTGCGACCGCCGATACGGGACAGGTCGGCGAGGTGAAAGGGTGTGCAGAGATGACGGTTTGCGGAGATGGCGGGGGGTTTTCGCGGCGTAAGATCGCGCTGCTCCGGCGCTGGGGGCTCTGCCCCCGTCCTGCGGACTCCCCCGGAGTTTATGGGCCAAGATGAAGGAGCGCGGGGTCAGCGCATCCAGTAGCCGGCAGATTTGATGCGGTTGCGCAGTTGCTTTTCCTTGGGCGGCAGATTGTTCCGGTCGAACATCTCGCGCAGTTTGCGCCCCTTTGCCTGGATGACCAGTTTCTTGAAGGGCTCGTAGTTCTTGAGGTGCTTCTTGATCTTGTTTGGGGCGGCGACGGTCTCCATCGTGTCGACGGCCAGATCGCTTTCGCGCGCATAAAAGAGCGGCAACAGGCGGTAATGGCAGGTCAGATCCCCGTCGAGGCCCGAGAGATCGGGGCCGGGACGGCCGCCGCCGAAGCTGTGGATCACGAGGGGCAGCACGATCTGGTCGAGCCAGGGGTCGAGAGGCTGGATGACCATTTCGGGTGTGGGGTCGTCGCGCACCGAAAGGGCGTAGGTCAGGATCATGTCGCCGAAGGCGGCGGGATCCGCGCCGAAGAACCAGCCTGCGTTGAAATAGAGGTAGCGTTCCCAGTACTCGTCGGGCTGGTTGCGATCGAGCGAGCTTTCGAAATCGAGCCCGAAGCGGTCATAAAGCGATTTCCAGATGGCGGTGTAGCCGGGCCAGTAGAGTTCTTCGACGGGCCATGTGCCTTCGCGCTTCATCGAGGCCGCGGGGCGGTCGAAATCGGGTGCGAGTGTCATCAGGTCGCCGGTGACGAGCGTGTCTGTGTCGAAGAAGATGAACGGCTCGCCCGGGGGCAGGGTCGCCAGACCTTCGATCTTGTTGCCGTAGGGGTAGGATTCTCCGAAGTGGTGGTTGTCGAAGGGCACGACTTCGCCGCCCAGTTCGGTCAACGCGCCCTTGATGGTGGGGGACATGCGCGGGTCCGAGGACCAGAGGGCCCCCGGTTGAGGCTCGGCTATGATGACCCGTCCGTCAAAGTCCGGGGTGGCGGCACGCAGTGAGGCGAGGAACAGGAGCGCCTCGTATTGCAGGCGCCCCCCCTGACCGACGATCAGGATGTTGAACGGGCGGCGATCTGGGTGTCTGGGCGCCATGCGGACATGCCTGCTGTTGCTTTTTCAGGGACTATAGGGGGCAAAGCGCTGTCCGACCAGCACCTGTACTGTGGTCGTGTCGAAGTTGATAGCGGTGTGGGCGACCCGCTGCGCGTGGCCGCGTGGGACAAACATTTCGGAGCCGACATTGAGGAGAAAGTGGTGGGCGACCTAGGAATCGAACCTAGCGTGCGTCTCCGCGAGGGAGTTACAGTCCCCTGCCACACCTTGCGGCCTGTCGCCCACTGGCGGGGTGATTAAAGACGGTGCCCTGGGGCGTCAAGCGGGAAATCCGCGCGCTTGAGGGGGACGGCCAATCAGGCTATGCGCGACGGGTTCGCAGGCGAAAGGCGAGACCATGAAAAAACCAACCTGGGTGATCGCAAAAGAGCAGGCCAAGCGTGCGTCGGCGGCAGAGACGCTCTGGCTGTTCGGTCTGCATGCGGTGCGGGATGCGCTGATGAATCCCGCGCGCGAGAAAGTGCGCCTGGTGGTGACCCGCAACGCATTGGAAAAGCTTCAGGATGCGGTTGCTGGGGCCGGGATCGAACCCGAGGTGTCAGACCCGCGCAAGTTCGCGGCGCCGCTTGACCCTCAGTCGGTCCACCAGGGGGCCGCACTGGAGGTCAAGGCGTTGGCCTGGGGATCGGTTCAGGATCTGGCCCTTGCGGACGGGTCAGGACCGGCAAGGATGGTCCTGCTGGACCGGGTGACGGATCCGCACAACGTGGGGGCTGTCCTGCGGTCGGCCGAGGTGTTCGGCGCGCGTGCCGTCGTGGCGATGCAGCGCCATGCCGCGCCGGAGACGGGTGCTCTGGCAAAGACGGCGAGCGGGGCGCTGGAACGGCAGCCTTATCTGCGGGTCCGTAACCTTGCGGACGCGATCACGGAGCTGCAGGGGATGGGCTATCTGGTGCTGGGGCTGGACGGTGATGCAAGCGAAACGATCGAAGATGCCGTCGAAGGCAAGCGTGACCGTCCGATCGCGCTGGTGCTGGGGGCCGAAGGGCCGGGGCTGCGGGAAAAAACCCGCGAAACCTGTGACAAACTTGTGCGAATCGACTTTGCGGGGGCGTTCGGGTCGCTCAACGTCTCAAATGCGGCGGCTGTGGCCCTTTATGCCGTCAAGGGATGAGCTTGATTGGCCTTGGTGGACCCTGCCGGACTGCGCATGAGGAGATTTTCGATTGACTGAAACCGATCCACAGCTGCGCAGGATACTCACGCGCACCAAGAGCGTGGCTATCGTGGGCGTGTCGGCCAAGACCGTGAGGCCCAGTTTTTTCGTGGCCCGCTATCTTCAGTTGAAGGGATACAGGATCGTTCCGGTCAATCCCGGTTTGGTGGGGCAGGAGTTGCTGGGCGAGGTGGTCTACGGCACGCTGGCCGATGTGCCGCATGATGTGGACATGGTCGATATCTTTCGAAAGCCTGATGCAGTACCCGGGATCGTTGACGAGGCGCTGGCGCGCTGGCCCTACCTTCAGACGATCTGGATGCAGTTGGGCGTCGAACATGAGGCCGCAGCAGAGATCGCCCGGGCGCGGGGCGTGGATGTGGTGCAGAACCGCTGTCCGAAGATCGAGTATCAGCGGTTGTTCGGTGAACTGCGCATGGGCGGGTTCAACACGGGCGTGATTTCGTCGAAGCTGCGATAGCAGGGGGCGCTGCCCCCGTCCTTCGGACTCCCCCGGAGTTTTCGGGCCGAGATGAAGCGGGGCCTGTCAGGACTGGCGTGACGCTTTTTCGGCAAGGCCGGAAGTGGACTGGCGGCGGTCGAGTTCGTCCATCACATCGGACAGCGGCACGTCGCGGGCGGCCAGCATGACAAGCAGGTGGTAGATGACGTCGGCGGCTTCCGAGGTCAATCTGGGCCGGTCGCCCCTGGTTGCTTCGATGATGGCTTCGATGGCTTCCTCGCCGAATTTCTCGGCGCATTTCTCGGGGCCCTTTGCCAGCAGTCTTGCGGTCCATGAGTTGTCGGGGTCGGCATTTTTGCGCGCGAGGATGGTGGCGTAAAGGGCGTCGAGTGTCATGTCATCCTCATGGGGATACCAGCCGCGGCCATGTGGTTCTTGGCCTGCTGGATGGTGAAGGTGCCGAAGTGAAAGATCGAGGCGGCAAGGACAGCCGACGCGCCGCCCATGGTCACCCCTTCGACGAGGTGATCGAGCGTGCCAGCACCGCCCGAGGCGATGACCGGCACGTCCACGGCGTCCGAGATGGCGCGGGTCAGCGGCAGGTTGAAGCCCGCCTTGGTGCCGTCCCGGTCCATCGACGTCAGCAGGATTTCACCCGCACCCCTGGCGACCACGGTTCTGGCGAAGTCCACGGCGTCGATGCCGGTGGGGCGGCGTCCGCCGTGGGTGAATATCTCCCACTTGCCGTCGCTTACGGTCTTGGCGTCGATGGCGACGACGATGCACTGGCTGCCGAAGCGTTGGGCGGCTTCGGCCACGACATCGGGGTTGGCCACGGCGGCGGAGTTGAAACTGACCTTGTCGGCGCCAGCGAGCAACAGGTCGCGCACGTCGCGGTGGCTGCGCACGCCGCCGCCGATGGTCAGCGGCATGAAGCACTGCTCTGCCGTGCGGGTCACCAGATCGAACATCGTGCCGCGGTTTTCTTCCGTTGCCATGATGTCGAGAAAGCAAAGTTCGTCGGCCCCCGCAGCGTTATAGGCAATGGCCGCATCGACGGGATCGCCCGCGTCGACGAGATCGACGAAGTTCACGCCCTTGACCACGCGGCCTTCAGCGACATCGAGACAGGGAATGATACGGGTCTTGAGCATGGGGCGTCTGTTATCTTGGAACGCGGTGGGGGGGAACCCTTGCCGGACGCGCGGGTTGGGCAATGAGTATTTCAGGGAGACCACGCATGAGACCATTCATTTTTGCCGCCATTCTGTCGTTGCCCACAGCCTTGCTGGCTGACGATCTTGTCGAAAAGTCGTCGCCTCATTCGGTCGAGCAGACCGCCGATGCGCTGGTGGCTGCGATCGAAGAGGCCGGTGCGACCGTGATCGCCCGTGTCGATCATGCAGAAGCGGCTGCCGGTATCGGCTCTGAACTGCCGCAGGCCACACGCGTCATTTTCGGCAATCCGGAGGTGGGCACGCCCATCATGCAGGAAGATATCCGCGCCGGTCTGACGTTGCCGCCGTCGGTCTTGATCTACGACGACGGAGGCAGCACCAAAGTCGTCTATCTGGAAGTCGACGAACTGTTCGACGATCTTGGTGTGGACGATGATGGCACAGCCGTCCGCCGGCTGGAGGCGGCCTTGTTCATGCTGACGGATCAGGCAATCGCCGACTAGGCCCTGAGTGCCGCCAAGGCTGCCTGCAGGTCGATGGCTCCGTCGTAAAGCGCGCGGCCCGAGATTGCGCCCGAGATGACACCGGTGTCGCGCAGGGCGGTCAGGTCTGCCATTGACGAAACACCGCCCGACGCAATGACGGGGATATCGACGGCGCGGGCCAGTGCCTCGGTCGCGGCCACGTTCGGCCCCTTCATCGCACCATCGCGGTTGATGTCGGTGTAGATGATCGCCGCAATGCCCGCGTCTTCGAATTGACGTGCGAGATCTGTGACCATCACGTCCGTTTCCGTGGCCCAGCCGCGTGTCGCGACGCGGCCGTCGCGGGCGTCGAGTCCCACAGCCACCTGACCGGGGAAGGCGCGGGCGGCGTCGCGCACCAGATCGGGGTCTTCGACCGCTACGGTGCCCAGGATGACGCGGGCAAGGCCCTTGTCCAGCCAGCGTTCGATCGTCGCCATATCGCGGATTCCGCCGCCCAGTTGCGCAGGCACGGGGCAGGCGGCAAGGATCGCCTCGACCGGGGCGGCATTGACAGGCTCTCCGGCGAAAGCGCCGTTGAGGTCGACAAGGTGCAGCCATTCGCAGCCTGCGTCGACAAAGGCGCGGGCCTGTGCTGCCGGATCGTCGTTGAAGACGGTGGCTTGATCCATCTCGCCCTTGACGAGCCGCACGGCATTGCCGTCCTTGAGATCGATGGCGGGGTAGAGGATCATGGCAGGGCCTTTCCAGAGGTATCGCGGTCTTCTGCATGGTGACCCACAGAAATGCAACGGACCCCACGTCATACTTGATTGGAAGAGGCACGCGGGGACAGGATGTCGCATCACTGAGGGAGGAGTTACATGAAACGTCTTTTGCTGGCCTTCGCGGCCTTTTTCGCGCTTACCACCGGTGCCGCGGCGCAGGATGCCGCCATCGGGATCTGGCAGACCGAGGTCGATGACGGATCGTTTGCCCATGTCGTGATGCAGCCCTGTGGCAACGCGGTCTGCGGAACAATCCAGCGGACCTTTCAGGCGGATGGGACGCCTTACGAATCGCCGAATATCGGCTTGCAGATCGTGCGGGACATGGTTCCGAACGGGGATGGCACCTACAACGGGCAGGTGTTCCGCCCGTCGAACGGCAAGACCTACACCGGCAAGATGCAGGTGACGGGAGACTCGCTGCGGCTTCAGGGCTGTGTGGCGGGCGGACTGATCTGCGCCAGCCAGAACTGGGTGCGTGCCGGTTGACATGACGCCCGTGTCATGACGAAAGGCCCGCCAATTGGCGGGCCTTTTTTCGTGTCAGCACCTTTCGCGGTCTGCGAGCCTTGTCACGCGCAGCATGCAGCGGTCGCGCGCCTCGTAGTAGTAGCCGCGCGCATACCACATGACCGCTTTCTGCTCGTTGCCGTCAGACACCAGCCATGCACCGCGCAGGTAGCGGCCCGCGTAGCGCAGTGTCACTTCGGGATCGAGAAGCTCGGACGGGCTGCCGCGAAAGCCCATTGTCCGGGCGGTTGCGGGCAGAATCTGCATCATGCCGTAGTAGGGGCCGTTTCGGGCGTTGGGGCGGTAGTCGCTTTCGCGCTGGATGACGCGGTGGATCAGCGACGGGGGGACGTCGTGGACCTTTGCGTATTCGTTGATCAGCGCCCGCAATTCCGGTGTTTCATTGGGATAGAGCCCGACCGTCTGCCGTGCTCCCGTTTCGGGCTTGGGATCTGTTGCACAGGCGGACAGGGCGGCGAACAGCACGAGGGCTGTGATGCGGGATATCGTTTTCATGATCCGCTCTTAATGTGCAAAGACAGACCTGTCAGTGCCTCACGGTGTCCAGCGCAGAAAATTGCCGATCATGCGCAGACCGGCAGCCTGGCTTTTCTCGGGGTGGAATTGCATGCCGATGGTATTGTGCCGGGCAACGATCGCTGTGACTTCGCCGCCATAGTCGACATGGGCCACGCGATCCGAGGGGCTTTGAACGCGCATGGCATAGGAGTGGACGAAATAGGCATGGGCGCCGGTTTCGACGCCTTCAAGGACCGGATGGGGCAGGTCGATGATCAGATCGTTCCAGCCCATGTGCGGGACGGGCAGGCCGGGGGCGTTGATCCGGCGGACGTCGCCGCTGATCCAGTCCAGTCCGCTGGTCTCTTCGTATTCGTGGCCCGTCGTGGCCATCAGCTGCATGCCGACGCAAATGCCCATGAAGGGCACGCCGCGCACTTCTACCGCTTCGACCATCGCCTGAGCCAGCGCGCGGCGCCCGAAAAGCTCGCCCCGGCAATGGGGAAACGCCCCGTCGCCGGGCAGGACGATGCGGTCGGCACGCGCCACGACATCGGGGTCCGAGGTGACCACGACCGGTGCCGCGTCCACCTCGCGGGCCATCAATTCAAAGGCCTTTTGCGCCGAATGCAGGTTGCCGCTGTCATAGTCGATCAGGACGGTGGTCATAGGCTGCCCTTGGTCGACGGGATCGCGTCGGCCTTGCGGGGGTCGGTTTCCAGCGCGTCACGCAGGGCACGGGCGACGGCCTTGAACGCGGCTTCGGTGATGTGGTGGGCGTTGAACCCGTGCAGCCGGTCGATGTGCAGGGTGATGCCGCCGTGGGTGCTGAGTGCCTGAAAGAACTCGCGCACCAGTTCGGTATCGAACGCGCCGATCTTGCCGAAGGGCAGGTCGAGATTGCAGATCAGGTAAGGCCGACCCGACAGGTCCAGTGCCGCGCGCACCAGAGCGTCGTCCATCGCAAGGTGGCAATCGCCGTAGCGGACGATGCCTGTCTTGTCGCCCATGGCCTGCGTCAGCGCCTGACCCAGCGCGATGCCCACGTCCTCGACCGTGTGGTGATCGTCGATGTGCAGATCGCCCGTGGCGCGCACGGTCATGTCGATCAGCGCGTGCCGCGACAACTGGTCGAGCATGTGGTCGAAAAATCCCACGCCTGTCTGGTTGTCGTAGACGCCGGTCCCGTCCAGATCGACGGTGACCGAGATATCGGTCTCGGCGGTCTTGCGGGTGATTGTGGCTGTACGCATCTGGGCCTCGCGGGACTGTGTCGCGCGGTTTATAGGCGGGCTGGACGGCAGGCGAAAGCCGGCAGTTTGCGGATTGCGGCGCGCGTGGCCCTCGTGCAAGCGTGACGGCAAAGGAGACCGCCATGACTACTTGTGTATTCGTCCAGATCCGCTGCACCCCCGGCACCACCTACGATGTGGCCGAGGCTATCGCGCTCAAGGAAATCCATTCCGAACTGTATTCGGTTTCGGGGGACTACGATCTGCTGATGAAATGCTACGTCCCCGAAGAGCAGGACGTGGGGCATTTCATCAACGAGAACATGGCTGGGGTCGCCGGCGTGGAACGCACGCTGACGACCCTGACGTTCAAGGCGTTCTAGGTCGCAGGCTCGCCTTGGGGCACGGGTTCCCTGCCTCCGCCGCCAGCCCAGCTGCCGGCGCGCTCGCCCAGTTTGCGGAACTTCTTCGAGGCATTGTCCAGCTTTGCTTCCCATTCCGGATTCGGGGTCTGGCCCTCGATCGCCTTGAAAAAGGATTGCAGCAGGCAGGCAATCGCGAAGGGTTCGATCAGGGCCACCTTGACTGCCCAGGCGAAGATCAGTGCAAAGACCAGACCGCCAGCCGACCACGCACCCGGGATCATGTAGACCAGCGCCGCAGCGGGGGCGAGCATGACCAGAAAGACCACGATCGACAGCACCCACGAGAACAGCGTCAGCCACGCCGCATTCTTGATCATCGGCTTGGCGTTCTGTCCGTAAAGCACCAGGGCTTCCTTGGCCGAGGCAAATGGATTTTCGGAACGGGTCCGGATGGTGTGGGCCAGAATGACCTCGTCCACCAGACCGACAGACACCTTCAAAAATGCGCGTACAACACTCATTATGCTCCTTAATCCGGGTATCGGCAGAATCGACATCAACCCCTGCACAAGTCCGGTAATCGCGCGCACGACACCCTTGATCAGCTGGTCCAGTCCGAAAAGGACCGACGCTTCGGCAAATCGCTCTGTGACGAGTTTCCGGCCATAGGCGACCTGACCTTCGGGCAGTTCACGCCCGTCCAGCAGTTCGACCATGACTGCGATGTGACCGGCCTTCACGATGTAGAGCAGGTATTCGCGCATCAGGTAGATCGCCCCTGCCGTCACCACAAAGCCGATCCCGCCCCCCCAGAAGGTGGCCCCGGCCTGAAAGCCTTCGTCGCCCATGGCACCGATGCCCCAGCCGATCCCGGCGCCTGTGCCGGTCACGATCACATAGGCCGCCGCGATGCCGAAATAGACGGCCATTCGAAAGAGCAGATAGATGGAGTGGTTGCCGCCCTCCCTGACGGCATCACAATGTGCCAAGGTCGTGGTGTTGAAAGCCACGCGAACAGGAGGACGGCGAGATGAAGGATATGATGATCGGGGTCGATCTGGCA
>Ga0307930_1000049_pt1 | contig 77982 bp, 75 predicted proteins | sample OrgLakmetageno46_FD_203161 | JGI IMG/M metagenome (GOLD analysis project Ga0307930, IMG submission 203161) | Saline water microbial communities from Organic Lake, Antarctica - #46 | ecosystem: Environmental > Aquatic > Non-marine Saline and Alkaline > Saline | place: Antarctica: Organic Lake...
GCGCGGTTCGGTGTTGATCACATGGCCGAAGACGACATGCCCGATCTGTCCGCCCTCGACGCCGGAGCGTTTCAGCGCCTCTTTCGCCACGATCGCGCCAAGCTGCGTGGGCGGGGTGCCGGCCAGCTTGCCGCCAAAGGTGCCGATGGCGGTGCGGCAACCGTCGAGTATCACGATATCGGTCATGGAGTCCTCCTCTGATGTTCGCCGCGAGCCTAGCCGCAGGCGGTCCCGATTGGCAACGATTCCGTGGACGGTAGCGTACACCGCGTACGTTTTTACCCCCCGTTGCGTACGCAAATCCGAGGGGCGAGGGCGGCTTGCCATGGGGCGCGGTCGGTGGTTGGGTTCTCACGGCCCCCGACCCCCGATCAGAGAGCGCCCCCGAGATGACGATCCGCACCGATGCCGATATCCGAAGATTGCGTGAACAGGGCGAGCTGACCACCGCCGAGGAAACGCTGATCGAGAATTGCCGGGCGGGCAAGCTGACGATGCTCGGGGATGGCAAACTGCCCGATGGCCCGAGCGATGCGCGGAACGTGCGGGCCGACCTTTTGCGTCACCTGATCACAGGGGGATGTAGCGAGTGTCCGACGCAGGATTCGGGGGTTAGTCTGTTTGGGGCCTATGTGACTGGGCGGCTGGATCTGAATTTTGCGCAGGCGAAGGGTGTAACAGGGTTATTCTTTTGTCAGTTCGAAATGCGGATTGAGGCGGTTCAAGGGCAGTTTAAATCTCTGATCCTCCATGTCAGCCACGTGCCGGGGCTAAACGCGCAGGGCGTGCGAATGACTGGCGGCGTGTTTCTGCGTGAGATCACGGCGAAAGGGGAAGTGAACCTGGCCGGGGCTAGGATCGAGGGGCAATTGGATTGCGAGGGCGCACATTTTGAGACTGCAAGGGACATGGCGCTGAACGCGCAAGGCGCGCAGGTTGCAGGTGGCGTGTTTCTGCGAAAGGTCACGGCGAAAGGAGAGGTGAGCCTCCCTGGGGCAAAGATTGGAGGGCAGTTGTCCTGCGAGGGCGCGCGGTTTCTGAATGCGAAGGGCATGGCGCTGAACGCGCAGAAGATGGAGGCGGAGGAGTTTTATTGGCGCGAAGTCGCGGCGGTCAGCGGGCAGATGCATCTCGGCGGCGCGCGCGTTGGGGACTTGGAAGACGACGCAGCAAGTTGGGATTTGGTTGAGCACCTCTATCTCGACGGGTTTTGCTATGACCATCTTGGTGGGTCGATGAATTCCCAGATGCGGCTGGCCTGGGTGGCCAAGGATGCTGCAACAAAAGGGGAGTTTCGCCCGCAGCCCTACGAGCAGCTTGCGAAGGTTTTCAGGGCAATGGGGCATACCGGCGATGCGCGGCGCGTGGGGCTTGAGAAGGAAATTTTGCTTGCGGCGGACTGGAAGCGGCGTGGGTTGGCGGAGCAGGCAAAGTTGCGCGCGCGGCGCGATGAAACGCCAAGGCCCTCCGATCACCGCGAGATACAGAACCGGCTGGCGTGGCTCTGGTTGGATCTGCGGATCATGCCCGTCTGGCATGGGGCGCTGAGGACTATGGTAGGTTACGGCCATGCGCCGCAACGCGTACTTTTCTGGACCGCTGGCACGATCACGGTGATGGGTTTGTTTTATCTTTATATCTGGAATTTTGGCGGCATGGTCCCGAATTCCGACATTGTTTTGACTTCGACGCATTGGGCCGATGCAATGAAAGCCAAACCCGATCTGCCTTCGCTGGCATGGGGCGCATCAGAGACGGGGCAGCACTACGAAACCTTCAATGCGTTCGCTTATGCTGCTGACGTGTTCATTCCTCTGGTCGATTTAGGACAAGAGGCCGCGTGGACCGCGACCACGACGACGGCGTGGGGCTGTCTGGCTTGGGTGCTTTCGTGGTTTCTCAAGCTCTTCGGCTGGATCGTGACCGCCGTGGGGGCGGCGGCGATCACCGGGTTCATCCGGCGGGAGTGAGGGTCAGGGGCAGAGCGCGACGCGTCCCGCGCTCGACAGCAGCCAGCCATTCGTGCCCTCGAACACCGCGGGCCAGAGCGGGTGGCCGTGGCCCGCGCCGGCGTCGAGATCGACGCGGTTGCCGAAATACTGTGGAAACTCCAGCGCCGTATGGCCGTGCACCACGAGCCACGGATGCGGCCCCTCGTAGTCGAGAAAGCCGTCGCGGATCCACATCAGGTCCATCGGGTCCTGACGGCTGAGCGGCACGCCGGGGCGGATGCCGGCATGCACGAACAAGAGATCGCCCGCCTCATGCCAGAGCGGCAGGGTGCCCAGCCAGTCGCGATGCGCCTGCGGCACCGAGGCCTGCGCGGCCTGCCATGCGGCGGTGTCGTCGGGGTCCGTGACCCCGTAGGAGGCCAACGTCGCCGCCCCGCCCAGACGGCGGTCGCGCCACGAGAGGCCCGACTTGATCTGCCGGAATTGCAGCCCGCCCGTATCGAGGAAATCCATGAACATCTGGTCGTGATTGCCGCGCAGCACGGTCCAGGGGCGGCCCTCGGCCTGGCCCTGCGACAGGCGTTCGATCACCGCACGGCTGTCGGGGCCGCGATCCACGAGATCGCCGAGAAAGACGATGCGGGCGTCGGGCCCGCCGTCACGCTCGATCCGGGTGAGGGCGTCGTCGAGCATGGCGCTTTGGCCGTGGATGTCGGGGATGGCGTAGATCGGATCTGTCATCGGGTCGGTAAACCGTGCCGCATGGGGAATGTCCAGAGGGGCGGGCGGGCCAACTTTCAGGACAGCAGCGCCATCGCATGTCCGCGGGCTGGCGATCCGACGGGCATTCAGGGCACTTTATGCCCGCCACCCCGCAAAAGCCCAAATCGACGCACCAGCTTTGACAAATCGCCTGTCCGGGGGGCGGACATGCGATGGCGCTGCGGCCTGCGGCCGCGTATCGCGCCGGGAATTAGGCGTGGACCGGCTGAGAAACCCCCTCACGTTTCTGCCTTCTTCTCCCATCGGCCCGACTCCTCGGACCAGTATTGCGCCGAGCAGCCGGCGCGGGTCAGCGCCTTCCACTGGCCGCGGGCCGTATCGAGCGCGGCGTCGTCATTGCCGTCAAACAGGATGCAGACGCGGGCCATCTCCGCCACGTCCTGCGCGCCGATCTCGGCGCCGTCGATGGTCATCACGCAGGTCGCGCCATTGGGGCGGTCTGCGGTGGTGGTCAGCAGCACGGGCTGATCGGCATCATGCGGCCCGCCGGCAAGGCCGTGCGGCAGGAACGCGTCCTCGGGGCCGAGCCAGAGCTGCCGGTCGAGCCAGTCGAGGCGCGCCGGGTCCGTCCCGCGCACCGCGACGCGCCAGCCCGCGCCGAGGGCCTTGCCCAGCAGGAGCGGCAGGGTCACCTCGAGCGGTCGCTGCGTCAGGTGGTAGAAATAGGCGGCCCCCATGCCGTCAGGACTCGAACATGTCCGCCACCAGCCGGTTGAGCGTCATCACCCCCCAGCCCGAGGCCCCCTTGGGCGCATAGGTCGTCTCGGACTTGACGCTGGCGACGCCGGCGATGTCGAGATGCACCCACGGCATGTCGTCCTGAATGAAACGGTGCAGGAATTCCGCCGCGGTGATCGTGCCAGCGGGCCGCCCGCCGGAGTTCTTCACATCGGCGATCTGGCTTTTCATCATGTCGGCATAGGCCTTGCCCAGCGGCATGCGCCACAGCCCCTCGCCCTCGGCCTTTGCGGCCTTCAGCACCCCGTCGCACAGGGTGTCATCGGTGCTGAGGGCGGCGGCGTTCTCGTGGCCGAGCGCCACGATGGCCGCCCCGGTGAGGGTCGCCAGATCGATGATGCCGCGCGGCTTGTAGGTCTCCTGCGCGTACCAGAGCACGTCGGCCAGCACCATGCGCCCCTCGGCATCGGTGTTGATCACCTCGATCGTGTCGCCCTTCATCGAGGTCACCACGTCGCCGGGCCGCGTCGCGCGGTCCGAGGGCATGTTCTCCACCAGCCCGATAAGGCCCACCACGTTGGCGCGGGCCTTGCGCAGCGCCAGCGTGCGCATCACGCCGGCCACCACGCCCGCGCCGCCCATGTCCATGGTCATGTCTTCCATGCCCTGCGCGGGTTTGAGGCTGATCCCGCCGGTGTCGAACACCACGCCCTTGCCCACCAGCGCCAGCGGCGCGTCGCCCTTGGTGCCGCCCTGCCAGTCCATCACCGCGAGTCTGCCGGGCGTGGCACTGCCCAGGCAGACGCTGAGCAGCGCGCCCATGCCGAGCTTTTCCATTTCGGCCTCGTCGAGGATGGTGATCTTGAGGCCGAGATCCTTCATCGCCGCGATGCGGTCGGCGAATTCGGTGGTGGTCAGGTGATTGGCCGGTTCACTGACCAGATCGCGGGTGAAGAACACCCCCTCGGCCACCGCGAGGGCGGGTTTCGCCGCATCCGCGACCTCGGCGGGTTTGGCGACCATGGCGGTGACCGCCCCGGGCGTTTTCGCCGGGGAGGTCTTGTGCACGGTGAACTCGTAGGCGCGCAGCACCGCGCCCAGCACCACCTCGACCGGGCGCTTGAGGCTGCCGCCCAGAAGCAGCAGGCCCGCCTCGCCCATGTTGCGGCCCAGCGCCACTCCGGCGCGGCGGCTTTCGTCGACGCTGGCCGCCCGCGGCAGCACCACGACATCGAGTGCCTTGGCGGCCATGCCCGAAGGCCAGTCGAGGGTCACGACGTCACCCGGCGATTTGCCGTCCAGCGCGCCGGCGTCGATGAGCCGCGCGAGCGTGCCCTTGGTCAGCCGGTTGACCCGCCGCCCGGCCTGATCGAGCTTGCCGTCGGGCGTGACGAAGACCGCGACGCGGCCCTCGGCGGTGGCGATCGCGTCGAGGTCGGTTTCGGTGAAGTCGACGGTAACGGGGGTGGTCATCGAAGGGCTCCTGATGTTCTGGCGTTCGTGCGAGACCTAGCGCGACAGGCCGCCGAACGCCAGTTAGCAGTTTTCCCGCCTTATCAATTCGTTTAGGTTCGGCTGCGATATTGCTGTCAAGGAGGTGAAAGTGACCAGATTCGACAGATACATGCTGTCGCAATTCCTGGTTCTGTTCGGTTTCTTCGCGCTCGTGCTGGTCTCCATCGTGTGGATCAACAAGGCCGTGAGCATTTTCGACAAACTCATCGGGGATGGCCAGCCCGCCTGGGTGTTTCTGGAGTTTACCGCGCTCACGTTGCCGGCGGTGATCGGTGTCATATTGCCGATCGCGGCGTTCGCGGCGGCGGTCTACGTGATCCACCGGCTGTCATCGGAAAGCGAGCTGACGGTGATGCAGGCGATGGGCTATTCGCCGCTGCGGTTGGTGCGCCCGGTGCTGGTCTTCGGGCTGATGGTGGCGCTGATGATGTCGGTGCTGGCGCATCTGCTGATTCCCAACAGCATGAGCCAGTTGCGCCTGCGCGAGGACGAGGTGTCGCGCAACATCTCGGCGCAACTGCTGAGCGATGGCGAGTTCCTGCATCCCGCGCCGGGGATCACTTTCTATATCCGCAGGATCACTCCGACGGGCGAGTTGCGCGACGTGTTCCTGTCGGACCGGCGCGACCCTGCGCAGTCCACCACCTATACCTCGTCGCGGGCCTATCTGGTGTCCGAGCCGGCCGGCACGCGGCTTGTCATGGTGGCGGGGCTGGCCCAGACAATCCAGCGCGACGGCGATCGCCTGTTCACCACGTTTTTCGACGATTTCTCGCATGATATCAGCAGCCTGATCAGTCGCGGCGAGATCAGTCTCGACCGGGTCGAGTTCGCCTCCACGCGGGACATGCTGCGCGATCCCGAGGCCGTGGTCGAGCGGACGGGCCGGTCCTACGGCATCGTCATGTCGGAGCTGCATGGCCGGATGACCGCCGCGCTGATGTGCGTTGTCGCGGCCCTCGTGGGGTTCTCGACGCTGATGGTCGGAAGCTTCAGCCGGTTCGGGGTCTGGCGTCAGATCGGTCTGGCCTTCGGGTTGCTGCTGGGCCTCAAGATCGTCGAGAGCGTGGTGGTGGCACCGGTGCTGGTCAACGGCGCGCTCTGGCCGCTTCTGTACCTGCCGCCGCTGATCGGGGGGGCGGTGTCGGTGCTGCTGCTTGTGCTTGCCATGCGTCCCGGGCTACTGCGCTGGCGGCCATGGGGACGCGGGCGCGGGGATCCGACGGGGGCGCAGGCATGACCCTGCATCTCTATCTCGCGCGGCGCTTTTTCATGAGCTTTCTGGGTGTGGCCGTGTCGATCGCCGTGCTGCTGATCATGATCGGGTTGATGGACAAGCTGGGCGATTTCCCGGATCGACCGTTCGGCGACGTGCTGGCGGTCGTGCTGCTGGACATGCCGTGGGAGCTATATGATATCCTGCCGCTGTTCGTGATCCTCGGCTCGGTCGCGCTGTTCGTGCGGCTGTCGCGCTCATCGGAACTGGTGGTGGTGCGGGCCGCGGGGCGGTCGGCGTTGCACGGGCTTTTGGGGCCGGTTTGCGTGGCGCTGCTGATCGGCATCCTCGGGGTGGCGGTCGGCAACCCAATCGTGGCCGCGACATCGAAACGTGTGCACGACCTCGAACTGCTCTATCGCGGGGGTGAGACGGCGTCGCTGGCGATCTCGTCCGAGGGGCTGTGGCTGCGACAGGGCGGGCCGGAGGGGCAGACGGTGATCTTCGCCCAAAGCGCAAGCTCCGATCTGGGCACGCTGTACGAGCCGAGCTTTCTGGATTTCGGCCCCGACGGCACGCCGCAGCGCCGCATCCAGGCGGGGGCCGCGCAGCTTGGCGACGGCGAATGGCGGATGCGCGACGTCAAGATCTGGGATCTGACGACCGACGGCAACCCCGAGGCCGAGGCGGAGCGGCGCGACACGCTCGCCATCGCGTCGGACCTCACGCAGCAGCGCATCATCGACGGGTTCGGGCGGCCCCGCTACATCTCGGTCTGGGATCTGCCGGATTTCATCGGCGAGCTCGAGGCGTCGGGGTTTTCCGCGCGCCGCTATGCGGTCTGGTTCCAGAGCGAACTGACCCGCCCGGTGTTTTTCGCGGCGCTCGTCCTGATGTCGGCGGCCTTCACCATCCGGCATGCGCGCGGCGCGAATATGGGGCTGATGGTGCTGTTTGCCGTGATTATCGGCTTCGGTCTGCACTATGTCCGGAATTTCGCGCAGATCCTCGGCGAGAGCGGGCAGATCCCCGTGGCGCTGGCGGCCTGGGCCCCGCCGGTCGCGTCGCTGTTTCTGGCGCTGGGCCTTCTGTTGCATCTGGAGGACGGATGAGACGCGCGGTCTGCCTTCTGCTGGGCCTCCTCGCGGTGCTGGCGCTGCCCGGCCCGGGCCGGGCGCAAGACGCCGAGGGTCCGGCGATGCTGGTGGCCGACGAGGTGCGCCTGACCGGTGACAACCGGCTGGTGGCCGAGGGGAATGTCGAGGCGATGTATCAGGGGCGTCGCCTGACCGCCCGCCGGATCGTCTATGAGCGGGCCAGCGACCGGCTGATCATCACCGGCCCGCTGAGCCTGACGGAACCCGAGACCGGCGGTGGCACCGTGCTGATCGCCGACAGCGCGGAGCTTGACCGCGACCTGCGCAATGGCATCCTGCGCGGGGCGCGGATCGTGATGGCGCAGCAATTGCAGCTTGCCGCCAGCCAGATGCAGCGCACCGATGCGCGCTACAACCAGCTTTACAAGGCGTCCGTCACCTCCTGCCGGATCTGCGAGGACGGGCGTCCGCCGCTCTGGCAGATCCGGGCCGAGCGTCTGATCCATGACCAGCAGGAGCGTCAGCTTTATTTCGAGAACGCCCAGTTGCGGGTGCTGGATGTGCCGGTGTTCTATCTGCCGCGCCTGCGCCTGCCCGACCCGACGGTGGAGCGCGCGACCGGCTTTCTGACCCCGTCGGTGGTCAATTCCAGCCTGCTGGGCACAGGTGTCGAGGTCCCGTACTTCATCCGGCTGGGCGCGCATCGCGACCTGACGCTGGCGCCGTTCTGGGCGACGAATTCGCGGCGGCTTGGCTTTCGCTACCGGCAGGCCTTTCGCCGCGGCGAGATCGCGTTCACCGGTGCCATCGCCGATGACGATTTCAGCCCCGATGCCGGGCGCGGCTATCTCTTCGGCGAGGGGCGCTTCGATCTGCCGCGTGATTTCACGCTGCGCTTCAACATCGAGCTGACCAGCGACGACACCTTTCTGCTGGATCACGGGTTTTCCGACAAGGACCGGCTGAGCACCGGGCTGTCGGTCGATCGGGCCCGGCGGGACGAATACATCTTCGGTGCGCTCACGCATTACCGGTCGCTGCGCGAGGATGAAAGCAACGCCACCCTGCCGTCGATCGTCGGCGATGCCGAGTATGAAAAGCGGTTCTTTCCCCGGCGGGTGGGCGGCGAGTTGCGGTTCTCGGCCGCGCTGCATGGCCATTACCGCCGCTCGGACCGTATCACGGATGGGTCCGATCTGGACCGTTTTGCCGATGGCCGGGACGTGGCGCGCCTGACCACCGGGCTGGAATGGCAGCGCGACTGGCTGCTGGCGGCAGGCGTTCTGGCGGAGGTGCGGACGGGGCTGACGCTCGATCATTTCGAGATCCGCCAGATCGGCGTGACCGCAGCGTCACAGGCCACCGAGCTTACCCCCACCGTGGCGGCGCAGCTGCGCTGGCCGCTGGTCCGGGCCGGGCGCGCCGGGGTCGCGCATGTGATCGAGCCGGTGGCGCAGATCGCGTGGTCGGGCGGGTCGAACCCCGACGTGCCGCAGGATGAAAGCACCGTGGTCGAATTCGACGAGGGCAACCTGTTCAACGTGTCGCGTTTCAACGCCCCCGACCGGCGCGAACGCGGCTATTCCGCCGCTTACGGGCTGAGCTATGCGCGCGTCGACCCGGATGGCTGGGAAGGGCGGCTTGCGCTTGGACAGGTGCTGCGCGACGAGCGCCTGCTGGAATCCGACGGCTCGTCCAGCTTCACCAAGTCCTCGGGGCTGCGCGACCGCGGCTCCGATCTGCTGATCGCCGGGCAGTACCGCACTGCCACCGGGCTGACGGTGACCGCGCGTGGTCTTTTCGACGGGGTCATGGATGTCACCAAGGCCGAGGCGCGCGCAAGCTGGCGCAACGCCCGCACCGATATCGGGGCCACCTATATATGGCTGTCGGACGATCCGGCCAAGAGCCGCGCCGCGACGGTGTCGGAATGGGCGATCGACGGCAGCTACCGCTTTGCCCGGCACTGGACCGCGCGGGCCGAATGGCGCTATGATGCGGAGGATGACAGCAACATCCGCGCCGGGGCCGGGCTGACCTATACCAACGAATGCGTCGACATCACGGTTTCGGTGTCGCGCCGCTTCACCTCTTCGACTATCCTTGAACCCGAGACCAACATCGGCTTTACCGTGGGGCTGCGGGGCTTTTCGGCCGCGACACGGGACCAGAGCTTTACACGGACATGCAGGAACTGATCACAATGACCCCTTTGCGTCGCCTCACGGCCCTTTTCGCCCGCCCTGCCGCCCGTCTTGTCCTTGTCGCGGCGATGGCGGCCGGGTGGATCGGTATCGGGGGGCTGACCGGCCCGGTCGCGGCGCAGAACCTGTTCGCGCCGGTGATCTACGTCAATGATCAGGCGATCACCCGCTACGAGTTGCAGCAGCGCGCGCGGATGCTGTCGCTGTTTCGCGCGCCGGGCGATCCGCAGCAGCTCGCCCGCGAGCAGCTGATCGAGGAGCGCATCAAGATGGAGGCTGCCGACAATTCCGGTGTCAGCCTGCCCGACGAGGCGATCCGCGGCGGGATGGAGGAATTCGCGGGCCGCGCCGAAATGGGGGCCGAGGAGTTCATCTCGCAGCTCGAACAGGCCGGCGTGTCCGAGGAGAGCTTCCGTGAATTCGTCCGTGCCGGGATCACGTGGCGCGAATTCAGTCGCGCGCGGTTCGCGTCCCGCGTGTCGGTCAGCGACGCCGATCTCGAACGCGCCACGCAGGCGCTGACCGGCGGCTCCGCGGTGCGGGTGCTGCTGTCGGAGATCATCCTGCCGATCCGCAACGCCGAAGAGGCCGAGGCGCAGCAGAACCTTGCCGCGCGCATCGCCACCGTCGAGAGCGAGGCGCGTTTCGCCGCCTTCGCCCGCGAGCATTCCGCGGCCGGCAGCGCCCAGAACGGCGGGCGCATGAACTGGACCGCGGCCTCGGATCTGCCCGAAGGGTTGCGCCAGATCGTGCTGGCGATGGCCCCGGGCGAGGTGTCCGACCCGCTGCCCCTCGAGGGCGCGCTGGCGATCTTCTTCATGCGCGACATCGAGGAGACATCCGTCACGCAGCCGGAATATTCCGCGATCGAGTATGCGCGCTACTACATCCCCGGCGGTCGCAGCGAGGACGCCCTGCGCCGCGCAGCACAGGTGCGCGCGCGGGTGGACACCTGCGACGATCTTTACGGCATCGCCAAAGGCCAGCCGCCCGAGGTGCTGGAGTTCACGTCGCAGGCCCCGGGCGAGATCCCGTCCGATATCGCCGCCCAGCTTGAACTGCTCGATCCCGGCGAAAGCTCTGCGCGGGTGACCCGCAATGACGGCGAGGTGCTGGTCTTTCTGATGCTCTGCGGGCGGTCGCCGCAACTCGACGGCGCGCAGCCCACCGTCGAGGATCTGTCGAATTTCATCCGCAACCAGCGGGTGCAGTCCTTTGCCGATGGCTATCTCGAACAGCTGCGCGCCGAGGCGCGGATCGTCGAGCCTTGAGGCGGCCTGTCGCGCTGACCTGCGGCGAGCCTGCGGGGATCGGCCCCGAGATCGCCGTCGCGGCGTGGCGCGCGCTGGGCACGGCGGTGCCGTTTTTCCTGATCGGGGATCCGGCGCATCTGCCCGAGGGCGCGCCGCATGTGGTCATAGCCAGCCCCGCCGAGGCCGGGGCGGCCTCTGCGCAAGGATTGCCGGTGCTGCACCACGCCTTTGCCGGTCCGCGAACCCCCGGCACGCCCGACCCCGCGCAGGCGCAGTCCGTGATCGACGTGATCGCGCGCGGTGCGGGTCTGGTGCAATCGGGGCAGGCGGTCGGCTTGTGCACCGCGCCGATCCACAAGCAGGCGCTGCAGGAGGGGGCGGGCTTTGCCCATCCCGGCCATACCGAATATCTCGCGCATCTCGCGGGTGTGGATCGGGTGGTGATGATGCTGGCCTCGGACCGGTTGCGCGTCGTGCCCGCGACCATCCATATCCCGCTATGCGAGGTGCCGCAGGCGCTGACCGGTGATCTGCTGGAGCAGGTGATCCGCATCACCCATGCCGCGCTGATCCGCGATTTCGGGGTGGCCGCCCCGCGTCTGATCGTTGCCGGGCTGAACCCGCATGCCGGCGAGGGCGGGCGCATGGGGGTCGAGGAGATCGAGGTGATCACGCCGGTGCTGGACCGTCTGCGCGCCGACGGGTTCGATCTGCGCGGGCCGATCTCGGCGGACACGATGTTTCACGCCGCCGCACGGAACCGGTATGACGCGGCCATAGCGATGTATCACGATCAGGCGCTGATCCCGATCAAGACGCTGGATTTCGACCGCGGGGTGAATGTGACGCTGGGCCTGCCCTTCATCCGTACCTCGCCCGATCACGGCACGGCCTTCGATATCGCAGGACAGGGCGTGGCCAACCCCGCCTCGCTGATCGAGGCGTTGCGCATGGCGCAGGCCATGGGGCAGGCGCGCGCGGCATGACCACGCTTGATGCGCTGCCGTCGTTGTCGCGCGTGATCGCCGCGCATGGCCTGTCGGCGCGCAAATCCATGGGGCAGAATTTCCTGCTCGACCTGAACCTGACGTCGAAAATCGCGCGGCAGGCCGGCGATCTGGGCGCCTGCGACGTGCTGGAGATCGGCCCCGGCCCCGGCGGGCTGACCCGCGGGCTGCTGGCCGAGGGCGCGCGCCGGGTGCTGGCGATCGAGAAGGATGCGCGCTGTCTGGCCCCCCTTTCCGAGGTGGCAGAGGCCGCGGGCGGGCGCTTGCAGGTGATCCATGGCGATGCGCTGCAGGTCGATCCCCTGCAGCATCTGACGCCACCGATCCGGGTGGTGGCGAACCTGCCCTATAATGTCGGGACCGAGCTTCTGGTGCGCTGGCTGACGCCCGCGGACTGGCCGCCCTTCTGGACCTCGCTGACGCTGATGTTTCAGCGCGAGGTGGCCGAGCGGATCGTGGCGGTGCCGGGATCGAAGGCCTACGGGCGTCTGGCGCTGCTGGCGCAGTGGCGCGCCGACCCGAGGATCGTGCTGCACCTGCCGCCCGAGGCCTTCACCCCGCCGCCCAAGGTGTCGAGCGCCGTGGTGCATCTGACGGCCCGCGCCGCGCCGCGCTTTCCCGCCGATCCGAAGATACTGGAGCGGGTCGTGGCAAAGGCCTTCAACCAGCGGCGCAAGATGCTGCGCGCGGCATTGAAGGGCGCGGCCCCGGATATCGAGGACCGGCTTATCGCAGCCGGCATCGCGCCGACCGATCGCGCCGAGACGGTCGATCTGGAGCGCTTCTGCGCGCTGGCGCGTCTGATGCCGGGCGGGGCGGAGGGTTAGTGCCTGCCACCTGACACGAGTGGTCCGGTGATGATCCTGCCCCGGCGCGATACGCGGCGCGTCGCGCCGCAGCGCCATCGCATGTCCGCCCTACCGGACAGGCGATTTGTTGACGTTGGCGCGCCGATCGGGGCTGTTTCGGTGTGGCCGGGATAAAGCGCGCTGAAAAACAGTCGTCCTCGCCTGCCCGCGGACATGCGATGGCGCTGCTTTGCCTTACGTTGACTCACGATTTCCAGCGTGGTCGCGCCGTGTCAGGTCTCCGCCGCCTCGCGTTCCAGCACCGTTTCCAGATCGCCGTAGCCGGTGAAGCGGTACTCGTAGGCCAGCCCCAGCCGGGCGGCGCAGTCGCGGGCCTTGGCCTCGAGCGCCGCATCCTTGGTCTGGGCCTGATAGATCAGCGTGGTGTAGTTGCCGAAGATCATGTCGCGCAGTTCCGGGTGCCGGTCGAGGCCCATGGGCCGCCACACGAAGGCATCGAACTGCCGCACCAGAAAATCGGTGAGGTAGAAGGCCGTGATCTCGTCTTCGTGCGCGGCGAACCTGTCCACCCCTTCGAAGAACGCGTAGCAATGCGGGCCGACGACCATCTCGACGCCGAGCTCGGCGCATTTCGCCTGCAACTGGCCACCCGTGCCGCAATCGGCATAGACCACGAAGATCCGCGCATAGTCGGCACGGTGGCGCGTCACCGCCTTTTCCACCTCTGGCGTGATGCGGTCGGGGTAGAGGTGCAGCTTGGCCGGCAGGCAGTGCAGGTCCATGTGATCCCAGCCATTCACGCGTTTCAGCGCGAGGATCTCATGCGCGAGCGCGCCGCAGGCGATGAGCAGGATCCGCCCCGCACCGCCGGCCGGAAGGCCTTGCGTCGTCAGCATCTCGTCGTCAGGGTCGGTCATCTCACACCTTCCTTCCCGCCGGGCGGCCGGTGCCCGCGGACGGCCCCCTCAGACTGTGCGCTCAGACTGTGCGCTCAGACCGTGGCCAGCGAGTTGTGCTTGCGCGCCATGAAGGTCTTGGCGGTCTCCACGGCGACGGCGGCATCGCGGCAATAGGCATCGGCCCCGATGGCGCGGCCGAACTCCTCGTTCAGTGGCGCGCCACCGACCAGCACGATGTAATCATCGCGTTTGCCCTCGGCGATCATCGTGTCGATCACCACCTTCATGTAGGGCATGGTGGTGGTCAGCAGCGCCGACATGCCCAGGATGTCGGGTTTCTCGGATTCCAGCGCCGCAAGGTAGTTCTCGACCGGGTTGTTGATGCCGATATCGACCACCTCGAAGCCCGCACCCTCCATCATCATCGAGACGAGGTTCTTGCCGATGTCGTGGATGTCGCCCTTGACCGTGCCGATCACCATCTTGCCGACGCGCGGCGCGCCGGTCTCGGCCAGAAGCGGCTTGAGGATGAACATGCCGCCCTTCATCGCGTTGGCCGCGAGCAGCACTTCGGGGACGAACAGGATGCCGTCGCGGAAATCCTTGCCGACGATGGTCATGCCGCCGACCAGCGCCTCGGTCAGGATGCGGTAGGGCTGCCAGCCGCGCTCCAGCAGGATGTTGACGCTTTCCTCGATCTCGTCCCGAAGGCCGTCATAGAGGTCGTCGAACATCTGCTGGACAAGCTCTTCGTCATCCAGATCCGCAAGGATGAGCTCGTCTTCCTGGTCCGACATCGTGGGGATCCTTGCCTGAAATACGCCTGCGCGCGGTGGACTGCTCCCCCACCTGTGGCCCATTCGGCATGCCCCGACTTTCCGATTTGCGACGCAGGCCAACCCGCCACCGACCTGCGGAGGCGGATTCGCGCGGGTGTGACGGATTTGTCATCACATCCCGCGCAATGGTCACTTCGCCAGTGCGTCGAGCACGCGGGCCCAGGACCTCATGCCCTTGTGGAAGCTCTCGACGTCGTATTTCTCGTTCGGCGAGTGGATGGCGTCGTCGTCCTGCGCGAAGCCGATGAGCATGGCGTCCAGCCCGAGGATCTGCTTGAAATAGCCCGCGATGGGGATCGAGCCGCCCATGCCGCTAAGTACCGCCTCGCGCCGCCATTCCTCGGACAGCGCCTGTCGCGCGGCCTCAAACTCGGGGCGGTCGGTGTTCATTACCGACGCAGGCGAGCCGTCGAGATCCTGATTCCATGTGACGGTCGCATCCGGGGGCAGCCGGTCCTCGACATGCTTGCGGATCCTGTCGCGCAGCGCGTCGGGGTCCATGTCGCCCACCAGCCGGCAGGTCAGCTTGCAATGCGCCTCGGCGGGGATCACGGTCTTGGTGCCCGCGCCCTGATAGCCGCCCCAGAGGCCGTTGATCTCCAGCGTGGGGCGCGCCCATTGCTGTACCAGCGCGGAATGCCCGGCCTCGCCATGCGGCCGCGTCATGCCGACCGATGACAGGTAGGCGTCCTCGTCGAAACCGCAGTTTTCCCATTGCCGCAGCTGATCTTCGGGGACGTCGTGGACGCCCTCGTAGAAGCCTTCGACCGCGACGCGGCCCTGATCGTCATGGAAGGACGCGATGATGCGGGCGATCTCGCGCAGCGGGTTGAGCGCGGGGCCGCCGTAATGCCCCGAATGCAGGTCGATGCGGGGGCCGTGCAGCGTGAACTCGTCCTTGAGCATGCCGCGCAGTTGCGAGGCGATCGACGGCACGCCCGGCGCCACCATCGAGGTGTCGCAGATCAGCGCGATATCCGCGCGCAATTCGTCCGCGTTCTCCTGCAGGAACGGGATCAGCGAGGGCGAGCCCGATTCCTCTTCGCCCTCGAAGAAGAAGGTGATGCGGCAGGGCAGGTGACCGTTCACGTCGCGCCAGGCGCGGCAGGCCTCGACGAAGGTCATCAATTGCCCCTTGTCGTCCGAGGCACCGCGCGCGCGGATCACCCGGGCTGACCCGCTGCCCTGGATTTCCGGCGCGAAGGGGTCGGTGTCCCACAGGTTCAATGGGTCGACGGGTTGCACGTCGTAATGGCCGTAGAACAGCAGATGGGGCGTGTCGGCCCCCTCCGGCCCGTCGATATGGCCGACCACCATCGGGTGGCCCGGCGTGGGCCGCTTTTCGGCCGCGACGCCAAGCGAGGCAAGATCGGCCACCAGCCAATCCGCCGCAGCCTCGCAGTCTTGCTTGTAGGCCGGATCGGTCGAGATGGAGGGTATGCGCAACAGCCCCGTGAGGCGGCTCAAGGCGGCGGGCAGCGCGGCGTCGATGCGGTCGAGAACGGCGGTGAGGGACATGTCTTGCCTTTGCTTGCTGGATCTGGTTGGGGGTTATGGTATCAGGCCGCCCGGCACTGTCCAGCGGCTTGCACGGCGGCGTTTGACTTGGGTCAAGGAGGCGAGGGGCGGCAATTTGTAACCTGTTGTCTGGACAGGGTGCGCCATATATGCATTCTGGAAACGGAATAAGTGGCGTTCCACGTCAGATACGTCCCCCGGCTCGGGTGAGAGCCGTCCGGGGTAAGGAATGAAAAGGACCTGCCAGTGGATTACGCGGCCAAGCTGGATCAAGCGATCGATCGTCTGCACGAGGAAGGACGCTATCGCACATTCATCGACATCGAGCGGCGTCAGGGGCACTTCCCGCACGCCATCTGGCGCAAGCCCGACGGGAACGAGACGCCGATCACGGTCTGGTGCGGCAATGATTATCTGGGCATGGGCCAGCACCCGGTCGTGCTGGACGCCATGCACGAGGCGATCGAGGCCGCCGGCGCAGGCTCGGGCGGCACCCGCAATATCAGCGGCACGACCGTCTATCACAAGCGGCTGGAGGCCGAGCTGGCCGATCTGCATGGCAAGGAGGCCGCGCTGCTGTTCACCTCGGCCTATATCGCCAATGACGCCACGCTCAGCACGCTGCCAAAGCTGTTTCCCGGGCTGATCATCTATTCGGATGCGCTGAACCATTCCAGCATGATCGAGGGCGTGCGCCGCAATGGCGGGGCCAAGAGGATCTTCCGGCACAATGACGTCGAACACCTGCGCGAGCTGATGGCGGCCGACGACCCGGACGCGCCCAAGCTGATCGCGTTTGAATCGGTCTATTCGATGGATGGCGATTTCGGACCGATCGAGGCGATCTGCGATCTGGCCGACGAATTCGGCGCGCTGACCTATATCGACGAGGTGCACGCGGTGGGCATGTATGGCCCGCGCGGCGCCGGCGTGGCCGAGCGCGACCGCCTGATGCACCGGCTGGACATCATCAACGGCACTCTGGCCAAGGCTTACGGCGTGATGGGCGGCTATATCGCCGCCTCGACCCGGATGTGCGACGCGATCCGGTCCTATGCGCCTGGGTTCATCTTCACCACCTCGCTGCCGCCCGCCGTCGCGGCGGGGGCCGCGGCGAGCGTGGCGCATCTCAAGCGCGACCATGGCCTGCGCGAGCGGCACCAGACGCAGGCGAAGATCCTCAAGACCCGGCTCAAGGGGCTGGGCCTGCCGCTGATCGACCATGGCAGCCATATCGTGCCGGTGATCGTCGGTGATCCGGTGCATACCAAGGTGATCAGCGACATGCTGCTTGAAGGCTATGGCATCTACGTGCAGCCGATCAACTATCCGACCGTGCCGCGCGGCACCGAGCGGTTGCGCTTTACCCCGTCGCCGGTGCACGGGCCCGACGAGATGGACGGCCTCGTGCGGGCGATGGACGAATTGTGGTCGCATTGCGCGCTGAACCGTGCCGAACTGGCCGGTTAACCTTTCTGCGCGTGCATTGGTGTTTGCGGTGTGTTAAGCTTCTGTCAATAACTGGGCGGCATGATCCGACAGGGTCGGGCGGCGCCAACAGAAACGCAAGAGGCACAGAGCGCATGGTTGGGCGGCTATTTTCCCGCGATGTGGAAGGTGATGATCCGGATATTCGCGGGTTCGATGCGTTCGACCTGCGTCTCGGCGATCTCATGCGCGGCGAGCGGGCGACGCTCGGCAAATCCTTGCTGGATGTCGAACGGGAGTTGAGGATCAAGGCGAATTATGTCGCCGCGATCGAGAATACCGACCCGTCGGTGTTCGACACGCCCGGATTCATCCCCGGCTATGTCAGATCCTACGCGCGCTATCTCGGGATGGACCCCGACACGACGTTCCGGACCTTCTGCGCGGAATCGGGCTTTTCCATCGCGCACGGGATGTCCGCCGAGGCCTCTTCGATCCGCAAGCCGGATCCCGCGCGGGGGCGCAAGGCGGGGCGAAAGGCGCAGGTCGAGGATCCGCTGATCTCGCCCAACACGCCGTTCCTGCCCGCCAATGAGGGGTTCATGACGCGGCTGGAGCCGGGCGCGATCGGGTCGGTTCTGGTGCTGGTCGCGCTGATCACCGCCATCGGCTATGGTGGCTGGAGCGTTCTGCGGCAGGTCCAGCAGGTGCAGCTTTCGCCCGCCGAGAACACGCCGACGGTCCTTGCCGATCTCGATCCGCTGAGCGGGGCGATGACGCGCGCCGAAGACGCGCAGGACGGGGACGACGCGGTCGGTGTGTTTCAGCCGCCGCGCGACGAGCGTGTGAGCCGGCTCTACCGCCCCAAGGCGCTGGACGTGCCGGTGATGGTCGCGCGCGACGCGGCGATCTCGACACTCGATCCGCGCGACGTGGGCACGCTGCCGCGCCGCGCCGCCATGCCCGAGGTCGACAGAAGCATCGAAATGGCGCTGCGCGAGGCGCAACGCCCAGACACCATGTCCGTCGCGGAGCGCGATACAGACGCACCCGCGACGCCGCAGGTCGTCGAGGGCGCGCCGGAGGAATTGCAGGTGGTCGCGGTGCGCCCGTCCTGGGTGCGCGTGCGCGCCGCCGACCAGACGGTGATCTTCGAGGGGATCATGAACGCCGGCGACACCTATACCGTGCCCGCGACAGAGGATCCGCCGACCATCCGGATCGGTGCCTCGGGGGCGGTCTATTTCGCCGTGAACGGCCAGCATTACGGACCTGCGGGCGCGCGCGGCGCGGTGACGTCCAACCTTGCGCTGGCCACAGGCCCGCTGACCGAGCGTTACGCGGTCGCCGATATCGAGGCCGATCAGGATCTCATGCAATATGTGGCCCAACTGAAGCCGCCGCAGGACTGAGCGATCACGCGGTGATTGCCCCGGTGGCGTGTGCGTATTACCTTGTCCGGTGAAAGTCATCTCAGACCGGATGGGACAAACGCGATGTCGCTCAATCATATTCGCCCGTGGCGCAACATCCACCGCCGCAAGAGCCGCCAGATCATGGTGGGCAATGTGCCCGTTGGGGGCGATGCGCCGATTTCCGTGCAGACCATGACCAACACGCTGACCACCGATGTCGCGGGCACGGTGGCGCAAGTGCAGGCCGCGGCCGACGCCGGGGCCGATATCGTGCGCGTCTCGGTCCCCGACGAGCCGTCCTCGAAGGCCCTGCGCGAGATCGTCGCCGAAAGCCCCGTCCCGATCGTGGCCGACATCCATTTCCACTACAAGCGTGGCATCGAGGCGGCCGAGGCGGGCGCGGCCTGCCTGCGCATCAATCCCGGCAATATCGGCGACGAGAAACGCGTCCGCGAGGTGATCGCGGCGGCGCGCGATCACGGCTGTTCGATGCGCATCGGCGTCAATGCCGGCAGTCTGGAGCGGCACCTGCTGGAGAAATACGGCGAGCCCTGCCCCGACGCGATGGTCGAAAGCGGGCTGGACCATATCCGCATCCTGCAGGACAACGACTTTCACGAGTTCAAGATCAGCGTGAAGGCGTCGGACGTGTTCATGGCCGCCGCCGCATATCAGCAACTGGCCGATGCCACCGACGCGCCGCTGCATCTGGGGGTCACCGAGGCCGGCGGGCTGACGACCGGCACGATCAAGAGCGCGATCGGCCTTGGCAACCTGCTTTGGGCGGGGATCGGCGACACCATCCGCGTCAGCCTGTCGGCCGACCCGGTCGAAGAGGTCAAGGTCGGTTTCGAGATCCTGAAAAGCCTTGGCCTGCGGCACCGGGGCGTCAACATCATCTCCTGCCCGTCCTGCGCAAGGCAGGGCTTCGACGTGATCCGGACCGTCGAGATCCTCGAGGAACGGCTGGAGCACATCAAGACCCCGATGAGCCTGTCGATCATCGGCTGTGTCGTGAACGGCCCCGGCGAGGCGCTGATGACCGATGTCGGCTTTACCGGCGGCGGCGCGGGCAACGGCATGGTCTATCTCGCCGGCGCGCAAAGCCACCGCATGGACAACGCGCAGATGATCGACCACATCGTCGAACAGGTCGAGAAACGCGCCGCCGAGATCGAGGCCGAAGAGGTCACGCAGGCGGCAGAATAGCGACTGGGCGCTGACCTGAAAGTTAAGAAAACGTAACCATACCAGACGCTTGGCGAGCGGCGCGATTTGACTCACCGCACGGTCTCGCGTATAGGTTGTGACATGCTGAACGAGATGGGCGAGCGGCCCCGGGGACCTTCCCGGTGGCCGTTTTTTCATGTCGGCACGGCGGGGGCTCCCTTGCAAGAAGAGACAATCGCATGAGGCATGAGCACGTATGGTACTGATTACCCCGGATGAAAGGCCCACGGGCCTGACCACCTCCATCAACGCGCTGGAACGTCAGCTGGCGGATATGCGCGGCGAACTGGAGGACCTGTATCTTCGGATCAAGGCCGGGGATCTGGACGAGCTGAAGAACGCAACCAAGGCCACCGGGGAGATCCGGCAATGGCTGAAGATCGCAATAGAAGCGGAGGCGCAACTTGACAAACGCAGACAACAAGAGCGTGGCATTGTCCACGGATACGCCATCGATTTCGACCACGCCCGATCTGAGATCGGGTGCCGCATGGATCGTCTCAGAAGGGCAAGCTGTTCAGGACGCCTTCCTCGATGCCCTAAGTGACGGCGAGTTGCTGGCGCTGCCCTATATCTTCGATTTCTGGGCACTGGATCATCAGCTGCCGCCCGAGGGGGACTGGCGCACATGGATCGTCATGGGCGGGCGCGGCGCGGGCAAGACGCGCGCCGGGGCCGAATGGGTGCGCGCGCAGGTCGAGGGCGCGCGGCCGCTGGACGCGGGGCGCTGCAACCGCCTTGCGCTGGTGGGCGAGACCATCGATCAGGTGCGCGACGTGATGATCTTCGGCGAAAGCGGCATCATGGCGTGCAGCCCGCCCGACCGCTGCCCCGAATGGCAGGCCACCCGCAAGCGCCTTGTCTGGCCCAACGGTGCCACCGCGCAGGTGTTTTCGGCGTATGACCCCGAGGGCTTGCGCGGCCCGCAATTCGACGGTGCGTGGGTGGATGAGCTGGCCAAGTGGAAAAAGGCGCGCGAGACCTGGGACATGCTGCAATTCGGGCTGCGGCTTGGCGACGACCCGCGGGTCTGTGTGACCACGACGCCGCGCAATGTCGGCGTGCTCAAGGATGTTCTGGCCGCCGCCAGCACGGTCGTCACCAGCGCGCCCACCGAGGCCAACGCGGCGTTCCTCGCCGAGAGTTTCCTCGAAGAGGTGCGGGCGCGCTATGCGGGCACCCGGCTGGGCCGGCAGGAGCTGGACGGTGTGCTGGTCGATGCCGCCGAGGACGCGCTCTGGACGCCCGCGATGCTGGAGGCGTGCCGGCGCGACGTGCCCCCGGATCTCGACCGCATCGTCGTGGCGGTCGATCCGCCGGTCACCGGCCATGCCGGATCGGATGCCTGCGGCATCGTCGTGGTGGGGGCCGTCACGCAAGGCCCGGTGCAGGACTGGCGGGCCTGGGTGCTGGCCGATGCCAGCGTGACAGCCGCCAGCCCCGCCGCCTGGGCCAAGGCCGCGATCCGCGCGATGGAGCAATGGGGTGCCGAGCGGCTGGTCGCCGAGGTCAATCAGGGCGGCGATCTGGTGGAACAGGTGATCCGCCAGATCGACCCGCTGGTGCCGTTCAAGGCGGTGCATGCGGGCCGCGCCAAGGGTGCGCGGGCCGAGCCTGTGGCCGCGCTGTATGAACAGGGGCGCGTGCATCACGCGCGCGGTCTGGGCGAACTGGAGGACCAGATGTGCGCGATGACCGCGCGCGGTTTCGAGGGAAAGGGCAGCCCCGACCGTGTCGACGCCCTCGTCTGGGCGCTGACCGATCTGATCATCACCCCCTCGGCCAAATGGCGCCGCCCCAGCGTGCGGGCGGTGTGAGACGGGCGATGCGAAACGCCGGCCCGGGTGTCAGCCCGGGCCGCGCCCGACCCGCCCCCCCCCCCGGAGATGGCGCATTGGCGATGTCGCGCGACGCGGTGACGATGGTCATGCTTTAAAGACCTGCGCGCCACGCCATTGACGTGATGCGCGCACCCCGGGGTCGGGCGCGGCCCTTCGCGCATGGGACTCACTCCAGATGCGTCTCGACGACCGAGGACCGCTCCAGCGTGCGGTGCACGGGGCATTTGTCGGCGATCTCCAGCAGCTTGGCGCGCTGGTCGTCGCTGAGATCCCCGGCGAGGCGGATGGCGCGGGTGAAGGTGTCGGCCTTGGCCTCGCCGCCGCTGCCCGCGTCCTGCGCGTGGACCTTGTCATGGGTGACATCGACGCTGACATGGTCGAGCGGCCAGCCCTTGCGGCGGGCGTACATGCGGATCGTCATCGAGGTGCAGGCCCCCAGACCGGCGGCGAGAAAGCCGTAGGGTGACATGCCGCGATCGGTGCCGCCATAGGCCGACGGCTCGTCGGCGAGCATGTGATGGCCTGGCCCCGCGTTCACGTCCTGCAGAAAGCCGTCCGGGTCGGCCTCGGACACGCGCACCACGCCTTCGGGGGCACCCGGCGGCGGCGCGGGCTGCGCGAGATCGAGATAGCGCGCGGCCCAGGCGGCGATCACGCCGGCCGCATATTCGGCATCATGCGCGTCGCTTATCAGGTGATCGGCACCGTCGAGGGTGACGAAGCTCTTGGGGTGCTTGGCGGCCTTGAAAATCTCGGCCGCGTTGTCGATCCCCACGACCGCGTCGCGCGGCGCGTGCATGATCAGCAGCGCGCGGTTCAGATGCGCGATCTTGCCTTCCAGGGCCTCGGCGCGGACATCCTCGACAAAGGCGCGCCCGATCCGGATCGGACGCCCGCCAAGCATGACCTCGGCGGTGCCATCGGCCTCGATCCGCTCCAGCGCGCCTGCGAAATTATGCGTCACGTGGCCGGGATCGAAGGGTGCCGCGAGGGTCACGACCGCGCGGGCGCTGGCGATCTGACCGGCTGCAGCCAGCACAGCAGCCCCGCCAAGGCTGTGCCCGATCAGCAGGCCGGGGGCCATGTCGCGCGCCGCCAGCGCCTCTGCGGCCAACTCGAGATCGCGGATGTTCGTGGTGAAGGAGGTGTTCTCGAACTCGCCCTCCGAATGCCCCAACCCGGTGAAATCGAAACGCAGCACGGCGATGCCCGCCCCGGATAGCCGCGCCGAGATGCGCCGCGCGGCGGGGATATCCTTGGAGCAGGTGAAGCAATGCGCGAACAGCGCGGTCGCCAGATGCGGCCCGTCGGGCAGGTCGAGCCGTGCGTTCAGCGTGTCGCCGGAATGGCCGGTGAAGGTCAGGCGTTCGGTGGGCATGGCGGGTCCTCGTTCTGATCGCGGTGCCCGCAAGGTAGCCAGCCGGCCCGCGTGGCACCACCCCCGGTGTTCCCGCGTCACGCGAAGGTGAGGGGTCGTCTCACTTTTGCCAAAATCTTAAGGATTTCGTGGGCGCGGCGGCACCTCGTCTTAACGCTTGGCGGTCATGGTCATGGCAGGTGTGTGAGAGGACCGGGGCATGAGCTGGCATTTGAAATCGCGAACGGATCAATACCGCTTCACGGCGGTGATCGCGGGCATCGTTCTCGTGCTCACGCTGGTGTTGCGGGTGCTGATGCTGCCCCCCGATATCGCGGCGCAGTCGCTTGTGCCGGATGCGGCGACGGCGCTGCTGATTTCCGTGCCGCTGGCCTGGGTCATCGGCCAGAGGTTGCGCGATGCGTATGACCGCAGCACGCAGCTTGAACTTGCGCTGGACTATGATCTGCTGACCGGCGTTCATACCCGCGCCAGTTTTTACAAGCGGGTCGCCACATGCTGTGCCGGGTCCTGCGCGGTGATCCTCGTGGATATCGACCATTTCAAGGGGTTCAACGACGATCACGGGCATTTCGCCGGCGATCAGGCGCTTCGGCAATTCGCCGCGATCCTGACCAGCAATTGCCGGCGTGACGATATCGTGGCGCGGTTCGGCGGCGAGGAATTCGTGATCGTGCTGCGCGGGGCCGATATCGAGGCCGGGCGCATGGTGGCCGAGCGGCTTGCCCTGCGGGTGCGGCAAAGCGCGATCTTTTGTGGCGCGCAGACCCTGCACCTGACCGCGAGCTTCGGCGTTGCCGCACTGAGACCCGGCGATGAGATGGACAGGGCGCTGCGAGAGGCCGACGAGGCGCTATACCGCGCCAAGCATGACGGGCGCGATCAGGCTGTGGTCTTTGGACCGGACCGCGACGGCACTTCCCCGGTGCGCTCGCGCAGGCGCGCGCAGGGCTAATCGGACCGGTTTAAGGCGTTTGTCAGACAGGATACTTTCGGAAGGATCGGGTCGTATCCGTCCATCTCGCTTATCCCGACCGCGTCATGACCCCGTGATTCGCCGTTGTCACGCCAGAGGCGTCATATCCGCAGGAAGGGCTGCGCGAGGCGCGGAATCATCGACCGGAATCGCAGCGGCGCATCGGTGGCCGCGAGGCAGATGCAATCCGCGCCGATATCGGCGATCGGCGTATGGTCGAGATCCTCGTTGGCGACTTCGAGATCGCCGGGGCCGAAATGATCCACCTCGTCCACGAAGGCGCCTTGCAGAACCAGCGTCAGTTCGGTGCCGCCATGGCCGTGATCCGGCACCGCCGCCCCCGCCGGAATGAAGAGAAGCCGCGCGGTCGCGTCGCGTGACGTGGGCAGGATGGCCTGTTTCACGCCCATCCCGACATGCCGCCAGCGCACCTTGTCAAGCCCGCCGCCGATATAGTCCTGCAACGGCCCGGGCAGGCCGTCCACCCGGGGCCTGGGTTTGGGTGTGGGGCGTTCCTTCGGGCCGCCGGCACGGATCAGCGCCATGGTCGCGGCCAGACTGTCGGACGCGACATCCTCTGCCGCGCCCTGTTCGATCAGCGCGCCCCCGACGGTATCGAAGGCCCCGAGCCGGGCGCGACAGTCGTCGCACATCGACACATGGGCGGCGATCGTCAGGCTGAACGCCTCGGGCAGGGTTCCCGCCGAATAGGCCATCAGCAGGGCGTCGGTCACATGGTGTTTGATCGTGTTTGCGGTGTCGGTCATGGTTGTCACTTCATTTCGTGGCGCAGACGGTCGAGCGCCAGTCTGATGCGCGATTTGATCGTTCCGAGCGGGAGCCCGGTCTGGTCGGCGATCTCGGAATGGCTGAGATCGCCGAAATAGGCCTTTTCGATCAGGACGCGCTGCTTGTCGGGCAGCGCCGCGATGGCCTCGCCCAGCTGGTGGCTTTCCTGTTGCAGCACCAGCACATCGGCCTGGTCTGGTTCCGGCTCGTGACCCCAGGGCAGATCCTCGGGCTCGGGCCGTTTCTGGCGGCGCAGCGCGTCGATCTTGCGGTTGCGCGCGATGGTGAAGATCCATGTCGCCGCCGTTGCGCGTGTCGGGTCGAACAGATGCGCCTTCTGCCAGAGCGTCGCCATCACCTCCTGCGTGCATTCCTCGGCCTGCGTCGTGTCCGAGCCGGACCGCATCAGGAAGCCTTTGACGCGGGGGGCGAAATGCGCGAAGAGCCGGGCGAATGCCTGTTCATCCCTGTCATCCCGTATGAGAGCAATGCAAGCCACCCAATCCTCGTTCTCCGTTTCACGTCTCTCGTTCGTCGATGTCACGTCCATTCATCCTGCCGCACCTGATATTCCGACCGGTGTCGTATCACGCATCGCGACGGCGGGCGATAGGTCCAGTGAAGGACCGGTTGTTCAAGTCTACGCGCCGGGGCGTCGATCGGATCACATGGAGATGTGAAAATCTCTTTCTAATCCGCTGCCGCGCTGCCCGCGTAGACAGATGATAATCAAACAAGAGCAGGTACCACACGACATGCCTTTTGAAACGAACGCCTGCGCCCGCAGGAGAGTCGCCGTGATCGGTGCGGGGATCTCCGGGATGGGTGCGGCCGAGCGTCTTGCGCACGCCCATGACATCGTGCTCTTCGAGGCCGAGCCGCGTCTGGGCGGGCATGCGCGCACGATCACGGCCGGCAAGCGCGGCGACCGCCCCGTCGATACCGGGTTCATCGTGTTCAACTACGCCACCTATCCGCACCTGACCGCGCTGTTCGAGCGGCTGGACGTGCCGGTCGTGCGCAGCAACATGAGCTTTGGCGCCTCGATCCGCGGCGGGGCCATGGAATACGGGCTCGACGGCGCGGCGGCGTTCTTTGCGCAGAAGCGCAACGCGCTGAACCCGCGCTTTCTGACCATGTTGCGCGACATCTTCCGGTTCAATTCCGGCGCGCTGGCCGCCGCGCAGGAGCCGGGTCTGACGATCGGCGACCTGACCCGGAAAATGCGGCTGGGCCGGTATTTCCGCGATTATTACCTGCAGCCCTTCTCGGGGGCGATCTGGTCCACGCCGCTGGAAAAGATCTTTGATTTCCCGGCGCTGTCGATGGTCCAGTTCTTCAAGAATCACGGCCTGCTCGGCTATGACGAACAGCATCAGTGGTACACGGTGCAGGGCGGGTCGGTGTCCTATGTCAGCCGGCTGGAGCAGGCGATGCGCGCCATGGGCGTCGATATCCGCCTTGGCAGCCCGGTTGCGGGCATCGCCCGGACGCCCGACGGCGTGCAGGTCCGCGCGCAGGGGGCCGAGTGGGAGATGTTTGACGATGTGGTGATCGCGGCGCATGGCGACGATGCCCTGCGGATGCTGTCGGATCCCGACGCGGCAGAGCGCGCCGATCTGGGCGCCATCACCTATCAGCCCAACGACATCACCCTGCATGCCGACGCGTCGGTCATGCCGCGCCGGCGCGCGGTCTGGTCGTCGTGGAACTACACCGAGGCCCGCGTCAAGCGCAGTGGACAGATCGACCTGACCTACTGGATGAACAGCCTTCAGCCGATCCCGCATGACGATCCGCATTTCGTGACGCTCAACACCACCCGCCCGATCCGCGAAGAGTTGATCTACGACCAGACGACGTTGCGCCACCCAGTCTACGACCTGCCCGCGCTGGCCGCGCGCGACCGGATCCATGCGGCCAACGGGCGGCGCAACACGTGGTTCTGCGGGGCGTGGATGCGGCACGGCTTTCACGAGGACGGGCTTGCGAGCGGGCTGGACGTCGCCGAGGCGATCGTCACCCGCGACGCGATGATGGTGGCCGCCGAATGAGACAGGTGGAGCACCTCGCGGCCCATACCTGGCACGGGCGCAAGGGCGCAGTAGAAAACGCGTTTCGCTACGGCATGGATTACGTCCTGCTCGACGCCGAGGCCGAGGTCACGGCCCCGCGCCTTTTCGCGCGCAATCGCGCGGGGCTTGTCGCGGTCCGGGATCTTGATCATGGCGGTGCGCCAGGGGCCGGGCGCGGGGCGGTCTGGGTGCGCGAGGTGCTGCGCGCACACGGCTTGCCGGAGCCTGCGCGAATCGAGCTACTGGCGCAGCCGCGCATGCTGGGGCATGTCTTCAATCCGGTCTCGTTCTGGATCTGCCGTGACGCGGCCGAGGATGTGCGGATAATCATCGCCGAGGTCGGCAACACCTATGGCGGGCGGCATTCCTATCTGTGCCACCGCGACGATCTGGCCCCGATCACGGCCGAGGACCGGATCCATGCTGCGAAAATCTTCTATGTCTCGCCGTTCCAACAGATCGATGGGGACTACGAGTTTCGCTTCGATCTGCGGCCAGACCGGATCGGCATCTGGATCGATTACAGCGGTGGCGAGGGCCGGCTGATCGCCACGCTTGTGGGCCGCCGCCGCCCGCTGACCACGCGCGGCCTGATCGCCGCCTTCCTGCGTCGTCCCTTCGGGACGCGCCGGGTGCTGGCGCTGATCCACTGGCAGGCGCTCAAGCTGTGGTGGAAGGGCGCGACCTTCCGGTCGCCACCGCCGCCGCCCGCCGAGGAGGTCAGCCGATGAGCCATGCAGGGACCGCCCCCACCGCCGGGCTTGCGCCGCGCCTGCCCGGCTTTGCCGTCTTCGGCGCGCTGATCGCGTCGGCGGGGCTGCCGCTTTATATCCACGCGCCCAAGTTCTATGTCGACGAATACGGCGTCTCGCTGGCCGCGCTTGGCACGATGCTGGGCGTGCTGCGCCTTCTGGACGTGGTGCAGGATCCACTTCTGGGCCGGCTGAGCGGCTATCTGAAGGCGCATCGCGCGGTCAGTGTCTGGGTCGCGGTGGCACTTATGGCGGCGGCGATGCTGGGGCTGTTCGCGGTGACGCCCCCCATCACGCCGCTCTGGTGGTTCGCCGCGATGCTCACGCTGGTGTTTTCCAGCTTCAGCTATCTGACGATCTGTTTCTACGCCCAAGGTGTCGCGAGCGCCGCGCATCTGCCCGGCAACGGGCACCTGCAACTGGCGCGCTGGCGCGAGACCGGCGCGCTGATCGGCATCTGTGCGGCGGCGGTAGCCCCCACTGCGCTGGGCGGCTATGCCGGGTTCGCGGTGGCCTTCGCGGGGCTTGCGCTGGTGGCGGTGGTCGCCATGGCGGGGCAGTGGCAGGCCGCCGATGTGCCTGATGGCACGGGTTTTGGCCCCGTGCTGCGCGACCAGATCGCGCGGCGGCTGCTGATCGTCGCGCTGTTCAACGCGGCCCCCGTCGCGGTCACCTCGACGCTGTTTCTGTTCTTCGTCGAAAGCCGCCTGCAGGCACCGGGATGGGAAGGTCCCTTCCTGTTGATATTCTTTCTGTCGGCGGCGCTCGCGGCACCGGTCTGGGGCAAGCTGGCCGAGATGTATGGCACCAAGCACGTGCTTCTGGGCGCGATGGTTCTGGCGATCGGGGTGTTTGCCTGGGCGGTGACGCTGGGGGCGGGCGATCTGGTGGCGTTCGGCGTGATCTGCGTGCTGTCTGGCGCGGCCGTGGGCGCGGACCTGACGCTGCTGCCGGCGCTGTTCGCGCGGCGCATGTCGGATATCTCGCCCGGCGCGGCCGAAGGGTTCGGCCTGTGGTCGTTCGTCTCGAAAGTCACGCTGGCGGTGGCGGCTGTCAGCCTTCTGCCGCTGTTGCAGACCGGCGGGTTCGCGGCGGGCACGCAAAACGACCCCGACGCGCTGTGGCTGCTCAGCCTGCTTTACGGCGGCTTGCCCTGCGTGCTGAAACTCGCGGCCATCGCGCTTCTGGCCCGGACACCGATCGAGGAAAGGGGATGACGATGACCGCTTTGGCTTATGCGCTTCTGGGGGCCGGGCTGGTGCTGGCGCTTGTGCTGCTGCGGGCGCGGTTCGCGAGCTTTGCCGCGCAACGCCCCGAGGATTACGCGGGCACCGAGCCGGTCTTTGATCTGCGCGAGCATCTCAACGGCCCGATCCGGTGCGAGGGCGTGATCTACGGCCCGACGGGGCGCGTCGCGTCGCGCTTTACCGGCGATTTCGAAGGCCGCTGGGACGGCGATCGCGGCGTGATGTCCGAGCATTTCAAGTATGACAGCGGCAACACGCAAGACCGCGAATGGCGGCTGGAATTGACCGGCGACGGGCATGTCCGCGCCGAGGCAGACGACCTTGTGGGCACCGGCACGGGCCGGCTCAGCGGGGCGAGCCTACGTCTTGGGTACAACATCCGCCTGCCGCAGGAGGCCGGCGGGCATGTCCTGAGCGTCACCGACTGGATGTATGTCACGCCCGCCGGTGTCGTCGTCAATCGCAGCCAGTTCCGCAAGTTCGGTATCAAGGTGGCGGAACTGGTGGCAACCCTGCAAAAGGTGAAAACATGACCGACTGGACCGGCAAACGCTACTGGCTGGTGGGCGCGAGCGAAGGCTTGGGTGCCGCACTGGCCAACAAGATCAGCGCGGCGGGGGCCGAGGTGATCGTCTCGGCGCGCAACGCCGAGCGGCTGGCGGAATTGGTCGAGACGCTACCCGGGCCGGCGCGCGCGGTGCCCGTGGATGTCAGCGACGATGCGAGCGTGGCCAAGGCCGCCGAAGAGGTGGGCGAGATCGACGGTGTGGTTTATCTGGCCGGGGTCTACTGGCCGCAACCCTCGACCAGATGGACGCCCGATCAGGTCACCGCCATGGCGGATGTGAATTTCACCGGCGCGGTGCGCGTGCTGGGCGCGGTGGTCCCCGCAATGGTGGCGCGCGACGCGGGGCATGTCGTGCTGACCGGGTCGCTGTCGGGGTTTCGCGGGCTGCCGAGGGCCATCGGCTATGCCTCGTCGAAGGCCGGGGTGATGCATCTGGCGGAATCGATGCGTGCCGATCTGTGGCGCACCGGCGTGCGGGTGCAACTGGCCAATCCCGGCTTCATCAAGACGCGGCTGACCGACAAGAACGATTTCCACATGCCGTTCCTGATGACGCCCGAGGAGGCGGCAGGCGAGATGTTCACGCTGATGGAGAACGAGCGCGCGTTCCAGCGCCATTTCCCGCGGCTCTTCAGCTATCTTTTCCGGCTGTCGCGGTTCCTGCCGGACTGGGCCTATTACCGGATTTTCGGTTGAGAGCGGAGCAATGATCGATGTGGGCGGCAGCGGCGACGTCGGCAGGCCGCTGCGGGCTTCGCCCTTGAGCCCGCGCCGGGGCGATCTTGCACCCTTTGCTACCCTTCCTGAATGCTTTCGAGATAGGCCAGCAGCGCCGCGAGCGGGCGCGGCGTGGGGGTCAGCACCCCGTCGCCCACATCCACGGGCACCGTGTCGCCTTCCAGAAGCGCGCCAAACTCCGGCATCTCCTTGCCCGGCAGGCCGGTGCGGTCATACCCGTCGATCACCGACAACACGCGTGCGCGCGGGAACCCGCCATCCACGGTCAGTTGCGTGAGGTCCGAGGGCGGCGGCGTCATTTCGGCGGCCCACGGCCCGTTGCCCTTGCCGGACGCGCCGTGGCATTGCGCGCAGTTCTCGGCGAAGATCGGCGCGCCCTCGCGCGCCCCGGGCATGTCGCGTGTGGCGACCTCATTGACGCAGGCCGCAAGGGCCACCGCCGTCAGAACCAGAACTGTCCGCATGTTTTCAGCCTTTCCTTTTGCCAGAAGGCTAGCAAGCGCGGCACGCCGCCGCAATGATCCAGATCAGGCCGGCTCCTCGGCCAGTTCTCCGGACAGTGCGCGGTCGATCAGCGCCACGGTCTCGTCCACGCCGTAAAGCGCGATGAAGCCGCCGAATCGCGGGCCCTGGCTGGCCCCCAGAAGCACCTCGTAAAGGCCCTTGAACCAGTCGCGCAGCGGCTCGAACCGGTCGCGCCCGACATCGTAGACGATAGATTGCAGCGCCTCGTCCTCGACCGGGCCGTCATGGGCGGCCAGTCGGTCGCGCAGATCGCGCAGCGCCTCGCGCTCCAGCGGGGTGGGGGCGCGGTAGTGCTTGGCGGGGGCGACGAAATCCTCGTAATAGCGCACCGCATAGCCCGCCGCCGCGTCGAGATCGGGATGGGTTTCCGCGCTGGCCTCGGGGGCATAGCGGCGGATGAACCCCCAGAGCGTGGCTTTGTCATGCGCCGCCGAGACCGAGGCGAGGTTCAGAAGCATCGAGAACGGCACGACCATCCGGCTTTCGGGCACATCACCCTCGTGGATGTGATGCACCGGATTGTTCAGGCGCTGCGTGGCGTCCTGACCGGGATAGGCGCGCAATTGCTGGTGGTATTCGTCCACCGCGCGCGGGATCACGTCGAAATGCAGCTTCTTGGCGGTCTTGGGTTTCTGGTACATGAAATACGACAGGCTTTCCGTCGCCGCATAGCTGAGCCATTCGTCGATGCTTATCCCGTTGCCGGAGGATTTCGAGATCTTCTGCCCGTTCGCGTCGAGGAAAAGCTCGTAGGTGAAATGCTCTGGCGGGCGGGTGCCCAGAACCTTGCAGATGCCGTCATAGATCGGCGTGTTGGTCGAATGGTCCTTGCCGTACATCTCGAAATCGACGCCGAGCGCGGCCCAGCGGGCGCCGAAATCGGGCTTCCATTGCAGTTTCACGTTTCCGCCCGTCACCGGCAGCGTCCATTCGCGCCCGTCCGCGTCGTCGAAGGTCACGGTGGCGTCTTGCGCGTTGACCTCTTTCATCGGCACATACAGAACGCGCCCGGTCTCGGGATGGATCGGCAGGAAGATCGAATAGGTCTGCCGGCGTTCCTCGCGCAGCGATTTCAGCATGATCTTCATGATGTCGTCATAGCGTTCGGTACAGCGCCGCAGCACCGCGTCGAACTGCCCCGAGCGGTAGAAGTCGGTGGCGCTGATGAACTCGTACTCGAACCCGAACGTGTCGAGAAACCGCCGCAGCATGGCGTTGTTATGCGCGCCGAAACTGTCATGCGTGCCGAACGGGTCGGGCACATCGGTCAGCGGTTTCTGCAGATGCGCCTGCAGCGCGTCTGGGTCGGGGACATTGCCCGGCACCTTGCGCATCCCGTCGAGATCGTCGGAAAAACAGATCAGGCGGGTGGGGATGTCGCTGATCATCTCGAAGGCGCGGCGGATCATCGTGGTGCGCAGCACCTCGCCGAAGGTGCCGATATGCGGCAGGCCCGACGGGCCGTAGCCTGTCTCGAACAGCACGTGCCCCTTTTCGGGCGGTCCCTTTTCGAACCGTTTGAGCACGCGGCGCGCCTCTTCAAAAGGCCAGGCTTTCGAATGCATCGCGGCGTCGCGCAGATCGGACATCGGATCGTCTCCATAAGGGCCGGGAACGCCTCCGGCTTGGCAGGGCCGGACAGGCCTCCGGCGGGGCAGGGCCGGAGCGACTTCCGGCGGGGCATTGCCGGTTCCTATTGCCGAGGGGCGCAAAGGTCAATATTCTGCACCGCAACACGGCTTGCCCCGAATTGTCCTGAAAGGCCCGGAATGAACGACCAGCTTGCCCATCCGCTGACCCCGCAGGATTGTCTCGTGGCGGTGATGATCGCCGTCGCGGCCTCGGACGAGGACATGCGCACCGCCGAGCTTGTCAAGATCGAGAGCACGATCAACAACCTGCCGATCTTCGCCAGCTACGATCTCGACCGGTTGCGGGTGATGTCGCAGACGGTGTTCGATCTGTTCAGCGTCGAGGACGGGCTCGACGCGCTGTTCGGCCTGATCCGCGAGAACCTGCCCGAGCTTCTCTACGAGACCGCCTATGCGCTGGCCTGCGATATCGCCGCCGCCGACGGCTCGCTCAACGAGCGCGAGCTGCGCCTGCTGGAAGAGATGCGTTACGAGCTCGATCTCGACCGGTTGCACGCCGCCGCGATCGAGCGCGGGGCGCGCGCGCGGCACCTGACACTTTGAATCACCCTTTGAATCGGGGGGCTGCGGCGTGATTGCCCCTCGCATGCCGGGCCATTCTCTCATATACGCGGGAAGGAACAGACGCAAAAGGCTGCCATGACCGCAGACATGTCACCCATCGACACGGCCAAGCAGGTGGCCGCGAAACGCTCGGTCGATTTCGTCGAGGACGGGATGCGTGTCGGGCTTGGCACCGGCAGCACCGCCGCGCACATGGTGCGCGCCCTCGGCGATCTGGTGCGCGACGAAGGGTTGCGCATCCGCGGCGTGCCCACCTCGACCCGCACCGCCGATCTGGCGCGCGAGGTCGGCATCGAGGTCGTCACCCTCGACGCGGCGCGCTGGCTGGATCTGACCATCGACGGTGCCGACGAGGTCGATGGCAATCTCGACCTGATAAAGGGCGGCGGTGGCGCATTGTTGCATGAAAAGGTCGTCGCGGCGGCCTCGGACCGGATGGTGGTGATCGCCGATGTCGCCAAGGAGGTCGAGACGCTTGGCGCGTTTCCGCTGCCCGTCGAGGTGATCCCGTTCGGCTGGCGGACCACCACGGCGCTGGTCGAGGAACTGCTGATCAACATGGATGTGCTGGGCCGCGACGCGGTGCGGCGCGGCACCGGCGACGCGCCGTTCGTCACCGATGAGGGCAATTACATCATCGACCTGCATCTTGCCCGGATCGGCGATCCGCACCGGCTGTCGATGGCGCTCAACCAGGTGCCGGGGGTGGTGGAGAACGGGCTGTTTCTGGACATGTGCGACGTGCTGATCCTCGGTTATGGCGATGGCCGGGTCGAGACCCGCGACATCAATGCCGGCACGGTCGAGCAGGATCGGCTCGACGTCATGGAAACCGACAATCTTTTCACCGATCTGAGCGACTGACGCAGAGGGCAGGCATGGCATTCGACTACGATCTTTTCGTGATTGGCGGCGGCTCCGGCGGGGTGCGCGCGGCGCGGGTGGCGTCGCAGGGCGGGGCCCGCGTGGCGCTGGCCGAGGAAAGCCGTTATGGCGGCACCTGCGTGATCCGCGGCTGCGTGCCGAAAAAGCTGATGGTGTACGCCAGCGAATACCGCGCCGCGATGGTTGAAGCACAAGCCTATGGCTGGACCGTGCATGCCGGCGGCTTTGACTGGGACCGCTTCAAGACCAAGCTGCATGCCGAGCTTGACCGGCTGGAAGGCGTCTATCGCGGCAATCTGCACAAGGCCGGGGTCGAGACGTATCATACCCGCGCGCGGCTTGTCGATCCGCACACGGTGGCCTTGGCCGATGGCACCCGACTGAGCGCGAAGCACATCCTGATCGCCACCGGCGGCTGGCCGGTCAAGCCCGATCTGCCGGGTGCCGAGCATGCCATCACCTCCAACGAGATCTTTCATCTCGACGACCTGCCACGGTCCATCCTGATCGTCGGCGGCGGCTACATCGCCTGCGAATTTGCCGGCATTCTCAACGGTCTCGGCGTTCAGGTGACGCAGTTCTACCGTGGCGCGCAGATCCTGCGCGGCTTTGACGACGAGGCGCGCGGGCTGGTCTCGGACGAGATGATCGCGTCGGGCGTGAACCTGCATCTGGGCACCAATATCGAGGCGATGGAAGAGGTCGGGGGCGGGTATCGCGTCACCGCCACCAACGGCTCCGAGACCACCTTCGACGAGGTCATGTTCGCCACCGGGCGCGCGCCCAACACAGATAACATGGGGCTGGAAGAGGCGGGCGTGACGCTTGGCGAAAAGGGCGAGATCGTGGTCGACGACTACAGCCAGACGGGCGTGCCGTCGATCTATGCGATCGGCGACGTGACCGACCGTGTCAACCTGACGCCGGTGGCGATCCGCGAGGGCATGGCGTTTGTCGAGACGGTGTTCAACGGCAACCCGACGCCGGTCGATCACGCGCTGATCCCGACCGCGATCTTCACCCAGCCCGAAATGGGCACCGTCGGCCTGAGCGAGGAGGACGCGCGCGCCGAAGAACCGGTCGATGTCTACGCGACCTCCTTCAGGCCGATGCAGACGGCCTTTGCAGGCCAGCCCGGACGCGCGCTGATGAAACTGATCGTCAGCCGCGCCACACGCCGTGTCATGGGGTGTCACATCGTCGCCCCCGGCGCGGGCGAAATGATCCAGCTTGCCGGCATCGCCGTCAAGATGGGTGCCACCAAAGAGGACTTCGATCGCACCGTCGCGGTGCATCCGACGATGTCCGAAGAACTTGTCACACTGAAAACCCCGGTCGAAACGGCTTGATTTCTGGCCTGTCCTGCACAGGTTGTTACCAAGTTCGTGAAGAGCGGAAATGAAAGAGGATACCACACGCATGGCTGGAAATTCTGGCGGCCCCTGGGGCGGCGGCAAATCGGGAGGCGGCGGCGACGACCGCGGTCCCAATAACGGAGGCGGGCGGCGCCCGCCCGAAGGTGGGTCGCAGATGCCCGAGATCGACGATTTGGTCCGCAAGGGGCAGGAACGTCTGAGGGTGCTGATGGGCGGTGGCGGCGGCACCGGGTCTGGTGGCGGTTCGGGCGGCGGCGACGGGCCGCAATTCGGACGCGGCACGATCGGGCTGGCGGCCCTTGGTGCGGTCGCGGTCTGGATCTTTGCCAGCGTCTATACCATCAAGCCCGAGGAACAATCGGTCGAGCTGTTTCTCGGCTCGTATTACAGCACCGGCCAGTCGGGTCTGAACTTTGCACCGTGGCCGCTGGTGACCGCAGAGGTCGTCAACGTGACCTCGGAGCGGACCGAAGAAATCGGTCGCAGTGTCGGCGGGCGCGAAGAGGGTCTGATGCTGACCACCGACGCCAATATCGTCGATATCGAGTTTCAGGTCGTCTGGAACGTGGCGGATCCCGCCAAGCTGCTGTTCAACATCCGTGATCCGCAACTGACCGTGCAGGCAGCGGGCGAATCGGTGATGCGCGAGATCATCGCGGCCTCGAACCTCGGGCCGATCCTCAACCGGGACCGTGGCATCATCGCCGATACCGCCTTCAGGGATATCCAGGCGACGATGGACGAGTATGACAGCGGCATCCGCATCGTGCGTGTGAACCTCGACACCGCCGACCCGCCCGAAGAGGTGATCGACGCCTTCCGCGAGGTGCAGGCCGCCGAGCAGGAGCGTGACAGACTGCAGCGTCAGGCGGATGCCTACGCCAACCGGGTTCTGGCCGAATCGCGCGGTGAAGCGGCCCAGATCCTTGAGCAGGCCGAAGGCTACCGCGCGCGCGTCGTCAACGAGGCAGAGGGTGACGCGAGCCGGTTCACCTCGGTTCTCACCGAATACACCAAGGCCCCGGAAGTGACGCGCAAGCGTCTCTATCTCGAAACCATGGAAGAGGTTCTTGGCGACATCGACAAGACCATTCTGGACGAATCCATCGTCGGTGGCGAAGGCGGCAGCAACGTGGTGCCCTATCTTCCGCTGAACGAGCTGCGCCGCAACAGTGGCGACAACACGAGCTCCAACAGCGACAGCTCCAACACGCAGGGAAACTGATCTCATGAGTAACAAGATGAAACTGATTATCCCGGGCGTCGTGGTGCTGCTGTTTCTGCTGTTATCCTCGATCTTCGTCGTGGATGAACGTCAGAAGGTGCTCGTGCTTCAGTTCGGCCAGATCAAGCAGGTCCGGGACGAACCGGGGCTCGGGTTCAAGATCCCGTTCATTCAGGAGGTCGTGCGCTACGACGGCAGGATTCTGTCGCTGGACACCGAAGTCATCGAGGTGACACCGTCGGACGATCGCCGTCTCATGGTCGATGCCTTCACCCGCTACCGCATCCGCGATGTGGTGCAGTTCCGGCAGGCCGTCGGCATCGGTGGCGTGCAGACAGCCGAGGATCGCCTGTCCTCGATCCTGAACGCGCAGATCCGCGAGGTTCTGGGTGCCGATCAGGTCACGTCGAACACGATCCTGTCCCAAGAGCGGCGCAATCTGATGAACCGCATCCGCGACAATGCGCAGACCAGCGCCGAGGGTCTTGGTCTCGAGGTCGTCGACGTGCGTCTGAAAAAGACCAATCTGCCCGATCAGAACCTCGAAGCGACCTTCGCGCGGATGCGCGCCGAGCGGAACCGCGAGGCGGCCGACGAGATCGCACGCGGTAACGAGGCCGCGCAGCGTGTCCGCGCGCTTGCCGACCGGACCGTGACCGAGACGATCTCGGATGCCGAACGCGAGGCGCAGGTCGTCCGAGGCGAGGCCGATGCGGCGCGCAACCGGATCTATGCCGAGGCCTATGGCGCGGATAAGGAATTCTTTGCCTTCTACCGCTCGCTCGAAGCCTATCAGCGTTCGCTCAGGGGCGGGAATTCGTCGATGGTGATGACACCGGACAGCGAATTCTTCGATTACCTGCGTTCGGCCAATCCCGACCAATGATCGAAACGGCGCTTCTGGCCCTCGGGCTTGTACTGATTGTCGAGGGGCTGGTCTATGCACTGGCCCCTTCGCTTATCGACCAGATGCTGGCGGCGCTGGCCGCCATCCCGCCCGAGGCGCGACGGCTGATGGGGCTTCTGGCCCTGATCATCGGGCTGGCGCTGGTCTGGGCCGCCAAGACGCTTGGCGCTTGATTTCCGCGCCGCGTGACCTTCACATGGATGTGATATGAGCGTGTGGTCTTTGCGATCCGCTGCAAAGCACCTACATCCTGATGGAATGACGGCACCGCGCGTTGCTTCTCGCGACACACCAAAGGAGATATCAAAGTGACCCTCCAGACGACACCCGCAACCCGATCGAAGGCACCGGCCCACATGCGTGGCCTGTGGCTGATGGCGTTGACCGTGGGCCTGCTGCTGGCGCAGGCGATCGCCGCACAGGCGCGCCCGGAAAGTTTCGCCGACCTTGCCGACAAGGTCAGCCCGGCGGTGGTCAACATCACCACGTCCACCGTCGTGGAAAGTGGCTCCGGCCCGATGCCGCAGATCCCCGAAGGATCGCCCTTCGAGGACTTCTTCGAGCAGTTCCGCGACCGGATGCCCGACAATGAACGCTCGCGCCGGTCCTCGGCGCTCGGCTCGGGCTTCGTGATTTCCGAAGACGGGCTCGTGGTGACGAACAATCACGTGATCGAGCAGGCTGATCAGATCGAGGTCGAGTTCTTCAACGGCGACACCCTCGCCGCCACGGTCATCGGCACCGACCCAAAGACCGACATCGCCCTGCTCAAGGTCAAGACCGACGAGCCGCTGCCGTTCGTCAGCTTCGGCGACAGTGACACGGCCCGCGTCGGTGACTGGGTGCTCGCCATGGGCAACCCGCTGGGGCAGGGTTTTTCGCTGTCCGCGGGGATCGTCTCGGCCCGCAACCGGGCGCTGTCGGGCACCTATGACGACTACATCCAGACCGATGCCGCCATCAACCGCGGCAATTCCGGGGGACCGCTGTTCAACCTCGATGGCGAGGTCGTCGGCGTGAACACCGCGATCCTCAGCCCCACCGGCGGCTCCATCGGGATCGGCTTTTCGATGGCGTCGAACGTCGTGAAACGCGTCGTCGATCAGCTTGAGCAATATGGCGAGACCCGGCGCGGCTGGCTTGGCGTGCGCATTCAGGACGTGACCGATGACGTGGCCGAGGCGATGGGGCTTGAAAAGGCAGCCGGCGCGCTGGTGACGGATGTGCCCGAAGGTCCGGCCGCCGAGGCCGGCATGAAGTCCGGTGACGTGATCGTATCCTTCGACGGGCATGAGGTGGCCGATACACGCGAACTGGTGCGCCGGGTCGGCAACACCGAAGTCGGCAAGACCGTGCGCGTCATCGTCAACCGCGAGGGCAAGACCCAAACCCTCAAGGTGGAGCTTGGCCGTCGGGAAGAGGCTGAAGGCGCGGTTCCGGTGGCGCAGACCGGGGACGAGTCCGAGGCCCCGTCCGAGATGAGCATGTTCGGGCTGAAAATCCAGCCGCTCGACAACGAGCTGCGTCGCCAGCTGGAGCTTGAAAGCGATGCCGAAGGCCTCGTGATCACCGATGTGGACGAGCTGTCTTCGGCCTATGAGAAGGGTGTGCGGGCCGGTGACGTGATCACCGAGGCCGGCCAGCGCAAGGTGACGACCATCGAAGGCTTCGAGGATCGTGTGGCCGAAGCGCGCGAGGCGGGCCGTAAATCCCTTCTGCTTCTGGTCCGCCGCGCCGGCGAGCCGCGCTTCGTCGCATTGTCGCTCGAAGACGACTAACCCACGGCGATGGTTATCGAATAAAAGGGGCACCCGGATCGGGTGCCCCTTTTTCGTTGCGTGGACCTGAGGCTCAGCCGAGGTGATCGACCACCTGAAGATGCTGCGCAAGCCGCCCGACCTCGCCGAGATAGCGCGTGACCAGCGCGGGATCGTGTGGGGCGGCGCTGACGCCGGGCGCGATCTCGCCTTTGAGGACCGATTCGACCGCCAGCGACAGCGGTATCGACACCAGCCGCGCCATCGCCGTGCCATCCGCGTCGCCCCATGCATCCATCACGTAGGTCTTGTGCCAGACCGGGCGTCCGTCGCGCGTCGCTTTCAGATCGACGCACAGCACCACGCGATCCGGCTCGCCCGGCGCGTAGGCGTTGTCGCGCCAGAACTGGTCCGACATCTCGCGCAATCGGGCCTCGCCCGCCGCCCCGTCCAGCGTCTCGATCTCGGCAAAGACGTCTTTCCACGCCTGCGTCCAGCCCTCCAGCCGCAGCGTGCCGCGCACGAACTGCCGGACGGTCCAGTCCGGCTCGAACCCGTAGTCCGACATGAAGGGGATCGAATCGCGGTTCGGGTAGACCTCGAAGGTCTCGGGGTCAGGCAGCGGTGCCTCGTAGCTTGAAATCGCATCCCACGGCCGGGCGACGTTGAACTCCTCGAAATCGCGGATCGACCGCGAGGGCGAGCGCAGCGCCTTCAGCACGCCAAGCGGCGACCAGCTGAACTTGTAGCGGAACGGGTTGGGGGTCTTCGGCACGCCGCCGCAATAGGACGTGAAGGACAGCTCGTTCTCGGGATCGAACGCCTTCGAGGCGCGATACTCGGCGACAAGGTGATGCGCCATGAGGTGATCGATGCCGGGATCGAGCCCGATCTCGTTGACAAAGCACAGCCCCTTGTCGCGCGCCACGGCATTCAGCGCCCGCATCTCGGGCGCGATATAGGACGACGACACGAAATGCGCGGCGTTCTCCAGACACAGCTCGGCCAGCGGCACATGCCAGTCGCCGGGCAGCATCGACACGACCACGTCACCCGCCCGCAGATCTTCGGCCAGCGCGGCCGTCTCAAACGCACGGATGGTGTCTGTCAGATCGCCGACCGCGTCTTGCGCCTTGTTGGTCGAGCGGTTCCAGACCGTCACGTCATGGCCCGCCGAAATCAGCCGCCGCAGTCCGGGAATGGCCGAAAGGCCGGTGCCGCACCAATGGATTGTCATCGTTCAGACCTCCGTCATATGGAATTTGTATGTTGCCTCGGCGCGTGCCCAAACGCCTGCATCCAGCCTGTCGAGCGTCAGCAGCGACGGCAGAAGCTGCGCCGCGTAATCGTGGGACGCTTCCACAGGCAGCAGCGAGGGCAGGTTGTCGATCGCCATCACGTCCATCGGCGGCGCGTCCTGCACGCGCAGCACCGGCGCGGCCCAAGTGGTGGCCGCGTCGTAGACCGGCACCGGGTTGTAATCGCTGTCGGGATCGCAGGCGATATCGCCGATCACCGTCAGGCGGCGGGGCTGGTCCAGCGCGGATCGCGGCACGAAGACCGGCGTGCCGGGGCGCGCGAAGATACAGTTGAGAAAGATCGCGTGATCGAGGATCTCCGGAAATGGCCCGCCCTCGGCGGTCTCGGCCATGTCCCAGCGGGTGACATGCACGCCCATCGCCTCGCACAGATCCGCGGCCCCGGTGCCCACCCGGCCCAGCGCGCCGATGACGATGGCCGTGGGGCGCGCCGGCCCGGCGGTGTCGAGCCGCGCGGCGAGTTCATCGCATAGCGCCGCGCGCCCCGCGAACGTGATGACCGGCGGGCAGATCGCGCCGTGCTGTTGCGCCGCCCACGCCATCAGCGACACCGCCGCCCCGGCATAGCCCGCCCAGTAACCGAAGGCGGCGACGCGGCGGCCCTCCGCGTCAACCAGATATTCCAGATCGTAGAGCGTGCCGCCCCCGACCCGGAACCGCTCCAGCAGACGCCGCCCGCCATGCTGGCCCTTGAAGGCATGGCCGAACATGATGTGGCGATGCACCAGCGGCGTGCCGTCTTCGGGCAGCTCCTTCAGCCCGAAGATGATCGCATCGCGGGGCGCATCGGGCCATGTGTTTTCCGGCGCGATGGCACAGCCCGCCTCGGCGTAGCCCTGGGTCGGGATGGCGCGGCTGCGGCTCTCTTCCACCGTCACGCGGATGCCCTTTGCCACCAGTTGCGCGGCCCCCTCGGGCGTCAGACCCACGCGGTCCTCATTGGGCCGTTGCTCGGCCCGGACCCAGAGATGTGTCATGCCCGCACCCTTTCAGACCATGCCGTCGGCGATCACCCGCGCAACTGACGCACGGTCGCGCATCGCCGCCATGAAGGTGACGATCTTCGGGAAATCGGCCACGCGCACCCCGTCGCCTTCGAGCCAGCCACAGGCGATGTAGAGATAGGGATCGGCCAGCGACAGCGTCTCGCCCAGAACGTAAGGCCCCTTCAGAACATGATCCTCCACATGGCGCGCGCTGTCGGTCATGGTCGCGGGCACCTTGGCCTTCATGTCGGCGATCGCGGCGTCACTGTCGGCCCAGCGATGGCCCCGCGCCCCGTGGGCGTGATTCACATGCATGGTCGAGGCGATGAAGAACATCACCTCGCGCATCCGCGCGGCCTGCAGCGAATCGGTGGGGCGCAGCCCCGCCTCGGGCGCGATATCCGCGATATGCTCCAGGATCGCGCCGGTCTCGGTCAGGATGCCCTGATCGGTGACCAGCGCGGGCACGCGGCCCTTGGGGTTGATCGCGTGATAGTCCGGCTGCCTCTGCTCGGCGGTCCTGAAATCCACGCGGACGGGCTCGAACGCGATCCCGGCCTCGTGCAGCGTGATCGCCGTGGCGGTGGCGATGGTGCCCTTGGCGTAATAGAGTTTCATGGCGTGGGTCCTTTCGTCTCAGATGAACGTGCGGGCATGCGCCCGGTCGGGCAGGTCGAGATGCGGGGTGGCGTTGAACGTGCCCAGCATCAGCATGTCGTGCACATGGTCCATCCGGTGCAGCGAGCTGTTCATCACCCGCAGCATGACCTTGGACATCCCCGGAATGTCGAGCCCGAGCGCATGGCGCATCACCAGCCCGATCACCCCGCCCGAGGTGACGACGAGCGTGCGCCCCTGAAGATGCGTGATCTCGTCGAGAAGGCCGGTGATCCGGGTGGTGAACTGACCGAAAGTTTCGGGCACGTCGTCGAGGTCATCGCGCGCCCAATGCCCCATCACCTGCGGCAGATAGCGCGCATATTCGGTGGCATCGACCGGCGCGGGGATGCCGTGCCGCACCTCGGCGGCTTGTGCTATGGCGAAATAGCTCAGCTCGTTCAGGCGCGCGTCCTGTTCGGTGATCTGGTAGCCCATGGCGCTGGCGGTGCCGGTCTGACGGTGCAGCGTGCCGGTGATCACGTGGTCGAAATGCGGGTCGGTCTGCCCGAAATGCGCCCCGAGCCACTCGGCCTGTTGCACGCCCAGAGGCGACAGGCGGTCATAGCCCGCCTCGTCGGTCGCGTGGCGGTTGGCCTGCCCGTGCCGCACCAGAATGATTTCTGCCAATTGTCGTCTCCCGTATGGTCGCGTGCAGGGTAGCGCCGCGGGCCGGGGGGTGAAAGATGCGCCAGAAAAATAAACCGGTGAAAAATAGACCGGTGAAATGACCCGGATGGCCGCGTGACGTCGCAGGGATCCCGGGCTGGCCTCGGGCCGCTGTTGATCTATTTGTCAGGTCAAAGGAGATCAGCGATGACCAAGCAAACAGAGGTGCTTTACAACGCGCGCTGCCCGGTCTGCCGGGCCGAGATCGAGCATTACCGGGGCTATGCCGAGGCGCGCGGCCTGCCGATCGCGTTCCACGATCTCAATTCCGACGATCTGGCAAGCTGGGGGATCGGTGCGGATGCGGCGGCAAAGCGTCTGCATGTCCGTGCAGATGGCCGGGTCACGTCCGGTGTTGCGGCGTTCATCGCGCTGTGGCGGGCGATGCCGCGCTACGCCTGGCTGGCGCGGATCGTGGCGCTGCCGGGGCTGCGACAGGCGGCCGGTCTGATCTACGAACGGATCCTCGCGCCCAGACTTTACGCACGGCATCTGGCGCGCGAGGGGCGTACCCCACAGAATGCCACATCGTGACGCCGCGTCATTCCGGACATTCTTGAGATCTTAACAAACAGCGCACATATTGGTGTCATGGCAGATGGTTACCCCATATATTCACGTGCCGAGCGGCTGGCCGACGGGGCGGTTCATGTCGCCGGGTTCATCGCCGCGGTGACAGGCGTTGCGGTGCTGTTCGCGATGTGGGCGCTGGAGATGGATGGCGTGACGCTCGCCTCGACGATCGTCTATTCGGTGGCGCTTCTGCTGATGCTGGGGGCGTCTGCGGCCTATCATCTTTATGCCTACACGCCCGCGCGACCCTTCCTGCGCCGCCTCGATCACGCGGCGATCTATGTCAAGATCGCGGGCACATTCACACCGCTTGCCGCGTTTCTGGGCACGGCGTTCGGCTATGTGATCCTCGGGCTTGTCTGGGGGCTGGCCCTGCTTGGTGCCGCGACGAAGATCATGGCGAAACGCGGTCAGATGACCAGCGGCTGGCTGCCCTATGTGGCGCTTGGCTGGATCGGGCTGCTGCTCTTCGTGCCGCTCATGGCCGTGCTGCCGACAACCAGCCTTGCGCTACTTCTGGCGGGTGGCCTGACCTACACCGTCGGCGTGATCTTCTACGCCTGGGACAGCCTGCGATTCGCAAATGCGATCTGGCACGGCTTTGTCGCGGTGGCCAGCGCCTGTTTCTTCATGGGGATCGCGACGGCCCTCTCCGCCGGGTTGTGACGGGCACCCTCGCCGGCAGATCGCCGGCCGGATCCGTCAGCCGGGCCGGTCCAGCTTGAGCCGCGCAAAGAGATCGGCGTTGCGACAGTAATCCGGCGTGGCCCCTGCGGTCTCTGTCCTGTCCAGCCAAGTCGCGCATGCGTCGGTCGAGGCGCAGCCGGTGCAGGCGAGCACGGCATCGTTCACCTCGTCGGGGCGCATCACGCCGGCCATCATGCGCTCTTCCAGATCAACGCCTTGAGTTCCTGCCATCCGATCCACCAGATCGGCGTGACGCTTCAGGGTCGCGGTGCTTTGCATGTCATCTCTCCTTTGTCTCGAGGATGACCGTGCCGGCCCTTGCCGCGCGCCGCCTTGATCTGGGTCAAATTGATGCCCCGGGCAGGGCCATGCCCGCCCGCGACATGTGCGCGCTACAGCCCGGCGGCCACGCGCCGCACGGTCTCCACGCGCTGCGCGTTTGGCGGGTGCGTGCCCAGAAAGCGATTGCCCGGATCGGGGATCTGCGAAAAGAACTCGACGCCGCGCAGCGGGCTATAGCCCGACCGGTGCGTGATCACCGTGCCGAGTGCGTCCGCCTCCAGCTCGAATTGCTTGGAATAGCTGCGCGCGCCAACGCCCGCGCCGATATCCACCGCCTGATCGACAACGCCCTGGCTCGCGCCGCTCAAGGACGCCAGCCCGCCAAGGATGATCGCGCCCGCCGCCGCGTTCTGTTGCTGACGCGGAAGGTGACCGGCAATGTGATGCGCGGCCTCGTGCCCGAGCACGAAGGCCAGCTCGTCGGCATTGCGCACGGCGGCGATCATCGGCAGCGTGAACCCGATGATCGGACGACCGGACCGATCCTGTGTGTAAAAGGCGTTGATCTGCTGGCCGGGGCGGTCATCCACCACGATGCGGAAATCGCAGTTGAGTTGCGGCGCGCGGCTGCGGCATTCACGCTCCGCCAGCGGTTCCACCCGCTGCACCACGGTCATGAAGCGCTGCACCTCGGCGCGCGTCGGCATTTCGGGGGCTCTGGCCGCGGTCTGTCGCTGCGGCGCGGGTCCGGTGGTCGCGACGCATCCCGTCAGCACCACGAGACCCAGCATGAAAATCCAGCGCATCGGGCTCTCCTGTCCTTGTATTACCTACGTGTTCTAGCAGGCTTTCACGTTGAGAAAAGATCTTTCCGGCGCGGGCGGCCCCCTTGCAAAGACGCGGCAGGCGTTTACGCTCGGTATCATGTTTTCCATCGAACACGATTTCGACGCCACCGTGATCACCCTCGTGGACGAGGGGCCGGCACCGCTTGGCGAGGACGTGATCGTCAACGCCTTCGAGGAATGCGTCACGGTCGAGCAATACGACCCCCGCACCGACAGCGTTCTGAGGATCACCCTGTCGCCGACGCAACTGCGCGATCTCGGTGCCGCCCTGAACCTGCCCGAAGGGGTCTATGCGCACCGGCCCCGAACGGGCTAGAGCGTGTCGCGTTCATTCGCATTCACGCGACTCACTCCAGCTTATTGATTTCGCATGTTCGAGGAGCGCAAAACCGGTATCCACTTTTGCGCCACATGCTTTAGATCCGGTCGAGCAGTTCCGCCGCGGCGACGGCAGCCGTCAGGTCGCCGCGCGCCACACGTTCGGCACACTCCTCCATCACGGCGCGCGCGTGTGGTGTGTCGAGCTGGGCAAGCAATGCGCCCCGTACCTCTTCACCAAACCAGTAGCGCGCCTGCGCGGCCCGGCGCGCGGCGAAATGCCCCTCGGCGCGGCGCCACTCGATCAGGGTCATCATCTCGTCCCATGCGGCCCGCAGCCCCTCGTCCTGCAGTGCCGAGACGCACGTCGCCTTGGGAAAGCCTTCGGGGTCCTGCGGGCGCTTGCGCAACAGGCGCAGCGCGCCGGCATAATCCGACCGGGTCCGCATCGCCGCCGGTTTCAGGTCGCCATCGGCCTTGTTGACGAGGATGATGTCGGCCATCTCCATGATGCCGCGCTTGACGCCCTGCAATTCGTCACCCCCCGCCGGGGCCAGAAGCAGGGTGAAGAGATCCGACATCTCGGCGACGACCGTTTCGGACTGGCCGACCCCCACCGTCTCGATCAGCACCACGTCGAACCCCGCGGCCTCGCACAGGGTGACGGTCTCGCGCGTGCGCCGTGCCACGCCGCCCAGATGCGACCGGCTGGGCGAGGGCCGGATGAAGGCGTTGGGATCGCGGCTCAGACGGTCCATCCGCGTCTTGTCGCCGAGGATCGACCCCCCGGACCGCGCCGAGCTTGGATCGACCGCCAGCACCGCCACGCGCAACCCGTCCGCCGTCAGCATCAGACCGAAATTCTCGATGAAGGTGGATTTGCCCACGCCCGGCGTGCCCGACAGGCCGATGCGGATCGCCTCGCGCCCGGTATCTTTCAGCGCCTCCATCAGATCCGCCGCCTGTGCCCGGTGATCGGCGCGCCCGCTCTCTATCAGGGTGATCGCCCGGGCCAGCGCCCGCCGGTCGCCCGCGATGATCCGGTCTCTCAGCTCTTCGATATCCATGCGCCCGCCGGGTTGCCGATCTCATTGCGGCCTTCATGCCTTGGGGCGTGCGCAAATGTCCAGACCGGGACGCGCCTGTGGTTTCACCTTGGTCCAAATACTCAATACCCAGCGCCTGCGGCAGGCGCTGGAATTTCGAGTATTTTTGGCAAGATGAAATCAAGGGCGTGCGCGCTGATCTGGCCAATCGCGCGCGTTTGGCCGATAGTCGGTGCCATGCATGAAGACCTGCCTATTCACGATGCGATTCCGGCGCTGATCTCGGGCTTGCGCGCGCGGGGGCGGGCGGTGCTGCAGGCCCCGCCGGGGGCCGGCAAGACCACGGTGGTGCCGCTGGAGATGCTGCGCGCGGATCTCGTGCCCGGCCGGATCGTCATGCTGGAGCCGCGCCGTCTGGCGGCGCGCGCGGCGGCCGAGCGGATGGCCGAGACGCTGGGCGAGCGCGTCGGCGACACGGTGGGCTACCGCATCCGCGGCGAGGCGAAGGTGTCGCGCAGCACCCGGATCGAGGTGGTGACCGAAGGCATCCTGACGCGGATGATCCAGTCCGCGCCGGATCTGCCCGGCGTGGGGGCGGTGATCTTCGACGAGTTTCACGAACGCTCGCTCAACGCCGATCTGGGGTTGGCCTTGTGTCTGGAGGTGGCCGGCGCGCTGCGCGAGGATCTGGTGCTGCTGGCGATGTCGGCCACGCTCGATGCCGAACCGGTGGCGAGGCTGATGGGCGATGTCCCGGTTGTCACCTCGCGCGGTCGCAGTTTCGAGGTCGAGACCCGCTGGCGCGACCGGCCCCGCCGCAAGGATGTGCGGTTCGAGGATGCGTTGGCCGATCTGGTCGCCGAGGCGGTCGCGGAGACGTCGGGCGGTGTGCTGGTCTTCCTGCCCGGCGAGGGCGAGATCCGGCGCGTCGAGGCGCGGCTTGCGGGACGTCTGCCCGACGGGTGCCATCTGCGCGCGCTTTTCGGCGCGATGGCGTTCGATGCGCAACGGGCGGCCATCGCGCCTTGCCCTGAGGGTCGCAAGATCGTGCTGGCCACCGCCATAGCCGAGACCTCGCTGACGATCGAGGACATTCGCGTGGTCGTGGACGGGGGCCGATCGCGCCGCGCGCGGTTCGACCCCGGGTCGGGAATGTCGCGGCTGGTGACCGAGCCGGTGACCCGCGCCGAGGCGACGCAGCGCGCGGGCCGCGCCGGGCGGGTGGCGCCGGGGGTGTGTTATCGCCTCTGGACGCGCGGCGAGGAGGGCGCGTTGCAGGCTTTTCCGCCGGCCGAGATCGAGGCGGCGGATCTGGCCGCGCTGGCGCTGGAACTGGCGCTCTGGGGGGCGCAGCCGGAAGATCTGCCGTTTCTGACCCCGCCCAATCGGGGCAGTTACGCCGAGGCGCAGGCCCTGCTGGGGATGCTGGGCGCGCTGGATGCGCGCGGGCTGATCACCGAACATGGGCGGGTGCTGGCCGCCTTGCCGCTGCATCCGCGTCTGGCGCATATGCTGGCGCGGGCCGGGGCGGATGCCGCCGGGCTTGCCGCGCTTCTGGCGGATCGCGATCCGCTGGCGCGGGCCGCGCCGGTGGATCTGTCGCTGCGGCTGGACGCGATACGCGATCCGCGCGCCTATGCCGAGCGTCACCCGCACCCCGCGAATCGCGGTGCGGTGGAGCGTATCCGCGCCGAGGCAAAGCGTCTGGCGCGGCAGGCGAAGGACCGGTCTGAGGCCACCCTGAGCGCCGCCGAGATGGCGGCGCTGGCCTATCCGGACCGGATCGGGCTGCGCCGCAAGGGCGCCGCGCCGCGCTTTGTGCTGTCGGGCGGCAAGGGCGCCGTGATGCCCGAGGGCGACCCGATGGCAGGCGCGCGGCTGATCGTGGCGACCGACCTTGACGGCGACCCGCGCGAGGCGCGCATCCGTCAGGCGATCCGGATCAGCGAGGCCGAGATCCGCGCGCTTCATGCCGACCAGATCGGCTGGCAGGACGTCTGCCAGTGGGACAGGCGCGCGCGCCGCGTCAACGCCCGTCAGCAGGAGCGGCTCGGCGCGCTCGTCCTCGACGACCGGCACTGGAAGGATGCCCCGCAAGAGGCCCTCGCCCATGCCATGCTGGACGGGGTGCGCGATCTGGGGCTGAGCTGGACGGATGCCGCGCAACGCTTTGCGGCGCGTGTCGCGCTGTGTCGGGGGACCATCCCGGACCTGCCGGACATGTCCGAGGCGGCCTTGCTGGACACGGCGGAGACATGGCTTCTGCCATACCTGACCGGCGTGACCACCGCGCAGGGCTGGAAGCGCTTCGACATGCTGGACGCGTTGCGCGCGCGGCTGACATGGGACCAGATGCAGGCGCTCGACCGCACCGCGCCGGCGCATTTCACCACACCGCTGGGGCGGAAAATCCCCATCGATTACGGCACGGACCCGCCCGAGATCACGCTGCGCCTGCAGGAGATGTTCGGTCAGGTGACGCATCCGGTCGTGGGTGGCACGCCGCTGCGGGTCACGCTGCTCTCGCCGGGCGGCAAGCCCGTGCAGACCACAACCGACATTCCCGGGTTCTGGGCGTCGTCCTACGGCGATGTGCGCAAGGAGATGCGGGGGCGCTATCCCCGGCATCCGTGGCCCGAAGACCCGACCGCCGCCGATCCCACGCTACGCGCCAAACCGCGCGCGCGATCCTGATTTATGTTAGCAACATGGCAGTAACGATGTTATTATATATACCTATAATCAAAAAACCACTCAGAGCAGTTCTCGCATGACCCATCAATTTGCCCCGTCCGACGGTGGCGTTCTCGTGCCGCCTTATCCCGATGACCTGCAGGTGGGTGCCCTGTGCTGGCGCAAACGCAAGGGCCAGACCGAGGTGCTTATGGTGACCAGCCGCGACACCGGCCGTTGGGTCGTGCCCAAGGGCTGGCCGATGACAGGTCGCAGCGCCGCCGGATCGGCGATGCAGGAAGCGTGGGAGGAGGCCGGTGTGCGCGTCGACCCCGCCGAAAGCCGCCCCGCCGGGCAGTTCGTTTATACCAAGATTCTGAAGGGCGGTCGAAAGCAGCGCCTGACCGTGCAGCTTTTCAGCGTGCGCCTGCGCAAGAGCGATCTGCACGACCGGTTTCCCGAATCCGGAGAGCGCAAACGCACATGGATGACGGCGCGCAAGGCCGCCGCGAAAGTCGAGGAGCCGGAGCTGCGCAAGATCCTGCGCCGCCTCTGAGGCCACCGTTTCAGGTGGGCATCAGCGCCCAGTAATCGAGATCCAGCAGCACATGCGGCAGGTATTTGCCATCCGCGCCCTTGAGCGTGAACGCCGTGCCGCCCTTCGTCGCCACCAGCCGCAGCCTGAGCGCGCCCACGCCGGGTGCCGAGGTGTCGGCGCGGTCCAGAACCTCGGACCATGCGCGCACCGTGTCGCCGGCAAAGCACGGGTTGGCGTGCGATCCTGCATTGATCGCCGCGATCATCTGGGCGTTGGCCAGGCCATTGAACGACAGCGCGCGCGCCATCGAGATCACGTGCCCGCCATAGATCAGCCGCTTGCCATCCTCGCGCGGCGTCACGTCGAAATGCGTCTTGGAGGTGTTCTGCCAAAGCCGCGTGGCCATCATGTGCTCGGCTTCCTCGATGGTCACGCCATCGACGTGGTCGATCTGTTCGCCGATCTCGTAATCGCTCAGGCGGTGCGGATCGCCGGCCAGCCCGAAATCGTAATTCCTGAAATCGAGCCCGGCGGGGATCACCAGATCGGCGGGGTTCACCACGGGCGCGGTCTGCGGCACCACCGGATCGGGGGCGGGCGCATCGAGATCATGCTTGCGCACCATGACCCAGCGGACGAATTCCATCACCGGCAGGTCGTGCTGGTTGATGCCGGTGGTGCGCACATAGACCACGCCGGTCTTGCCCGACGAGTTCTGCTTGAGGCCGATCACCTCGGACTGGGCGTGCAGCGTGTCGCCGGGATAGACCGGGCGCAGCCAGCGCGCCTCGGCATAGCCCAGATTGGCGACGGCGTTGAGCGAGATGTCGGGCACCGATTTGCCGAACACGATGTGGAACGCCGCCATGTCGTCGATCGGGCTGTCGGGCAGGCCGGAGGCGCGGGCGAACTCGTTCGACGAATACAGCGCGTGCCGAGCCGGGTAGAGCGCGTGATAGAGCGCACGCTCGCCCCCCGAGACGCTGCGCGGCACCGCGTGCCGGATCACCTGTCCCAGCGTGTAATCCTCGAAGAACCGGCCCGGATTGGTCTTCATCGCTACTGATCTCCCAGCGTCATGTCGGGGGTGTAGGTGCCCTCGGTCTCCTTCACCACGGCCTGCCCGCAGCGCATCACGCCATTGGCCGCGTCAAAGCCGTAGGTCGGCCCGCCATGCAACTGCCAGCCCGCGTTGAGCGCCGCGGTCACCTTGTGGCAGAAGGCCGACGTGTCGTCGGCGGTGAGGAAGCGGTAGAGTGTCATCCTGCTCATGCCGGGAACGGCCAGACGCCCAGCCAGTTATGGATCCACGTCATCGCGAAAAACGCCACGATGGTGATGCCGACAAGGATGAGATCCTTTTTCGCGGGGCCGGGTTCGGGGCGCACCCAGGTCTCGGACCGGTTGATCATCGCCACCTCGGCCGCGGCCCAGAGCAGCAGACCCCCGAACAGGATCAGCGCGGCCAGATCGCCGTTGACCAGCAGATGCGCCACCGCCCAGACCTTGACGGCCGTCAGCTGCGGGTGGCGCATGGCCCCGCGCAAACGGCCCGTGGTGGCGCTCATGCCGTAGAGAAACACCGCGCCCAGCATCAGCAGGTTGTTGAGATGCACCGTCCAGGCCGGCGGATACCAGAGCCCGACGAATTCCGCCTGCCGGTAGCCGATGATCATCAGCACCAGACCGGCAAGGATGCCCACCGCCGCCAGCCCCTTGCCGGCGGTGCCCATCCGCGCCCGCAGATCGGGGAGAACCCGTTTGAAAAGATGCGCGGCGGTCCAGAGGACCAGCCCGAGGATGAGGTAGAACATGGTGGCTACTCCGCTGCCATTTCCTGTATCGCCTGCGCGCGGGCGAGGGTGCGCTGCGCGGCCGTGACATGCAGATTTTCGACGATCTGCCCGTCGACCACCGCGATCCCCTGACCCGAGGCGCGGCTTTCTTCATAGGCGGCAATCTGGCGTTCGGCCAGTTCAATCTCGGAATTGGTGGGGGCAAAGGCGGTGTTGGCGATCTCGATCTGCGCGGGATGAATCAGCGTCTTGCCGTCGAATCCCAGATCGCGCCCCTGCTCGCATTCGGCCTTGAGACCGTCGCCGTCGCGGAACCGGTTATAGACCCCGTCGATCGCCACCACCCGTGCGGCGCGCGCGGCCATCACGATGCGTTGCAGCGCGGTCATCAGCGGCAGGCGGTCGGCGCGCACCCGGCAGCCCAGATCCTTGGTCAGATCGTTGGTGCCCGCCACCAGCCCGGTCACCTGCCGGTGCGCGGCGATCTCGCGCGCGTAGAACACGCAGGCGGGGGTTTCCATCATCGTCCAGACCGGCACGCTGGGGCCGATCACCTCGGACAGGTTGTCGACATCGGTCGGGTTGTTGACCTTGGGCAGCAGGATCGCGTCGGCACCGGCCCCGCGCAGGGCGATGGCATCCTCCAGCCCCCAGGCGGTGGTCAGCGCGTTGATCCGCACGATGCGGGCGCGCTTGCCGTAGCCTCCCTCGCGCAGTGCCGCGACCAGCGTGTTGCGCGCCGCGGCCTTGGCGTCGGGGGCGACGGCATCCTCCAGATCGAAGATGATCGCATCGGTGGGCAGGCTGCGCGCCTTGTCGAGCGCCCGGTCCTTGGAGCCGGGAATGTAAAGCACCGACCGGTAGGGATGCGCGTTGCTGTCCATGGGCTGACCTCTTTTCCGTATGCGCGTGTCCGTATGCGCGTGCATGCAACATAATTGCGCGGAAATGACATTTTTCGGCGGAAAACTTCAAGCGTTTTTTCGCCGCGATGCAGCGTGACCATCGCGCGATGCCCCATGCGGACTGGATCGGGACACTGACAGGTGCCGTGCCAAGCGCCAGCAGCCTTGCATGGCGGCCCAAATCGCTTTAGCACGAATTGCAACTTTTCAACCGTTGGAGACAGAACCATGGCCAGACCCAAGATCGCGCTGATCGGCGCGGGACAGATCGGCGGCACGCTTGCCCATCTCGCGGCGATCAAGGAGCTGGGCGATGTCGTCCTCTTCGACATCGCCGAGGGCACCCCCGAGGGCAAGTCGCTCGACATCGCCCAGTCCGGCCCGTCCGAAGGGTTCGACGCGACGCTCAAGGGCACGCAATCCTACAGCGATATCGCGGGCGCGGATGTCTGCATCGTCACCGCCGGCGTGCCGCGCAAGCCGGGCATGAGCCGCGATGACCTGCTGGGCATCAACCTCAAGGTCATGAAGGCGGTGGGCGAGGGCATCGCCGCCAATGCGCCGGATGCGTTCGTGATCTGCATCACCAACCCGCTCGATGCGATGGTCTGGGCGTTGCAGCAATTCTCCGGCCTGCCGCCCGAGAAGGTCTGCGGCATGGCGGGCGTGCTCGACTCCGCGCGCTTCCGGCATTTCCTCAGCGTCGAGTTCGGCGTGTCGATGAAGGACGTGTCGGCCTTCGTGCTGGGTGGGCATGGCGACACGATGGTGCCCGTCGTGCGCTATTCCACCGTGGCCGGCATCCCGCTGCCCGATCTGGTCAAGATGGGCTGGACCACGCAGGAAAAGCTCGACGCGATCCTGCAGCGCACCCGCGACGGCGGGGCCGAGATCGTCGGCCTCTTGAAGACCGGCTCGGCCTTCTATGCGCCCGCGACGTCGGCCATCGAGATGGCCGAGGCCTATCTCAAGGACCAGAAGCGCGTGCTGCCCTGCGCCGCATGGTGCACCGGCGAGATCGGCGTGAAAAACATGTATGTGGGCGTGCCCACGGTGATCGGTGCCGGCGGGATCGAGCGGATCGTCAACATCTCGCTCAACAAGGACGAGCAGGCGATGTTCGACAAGTCCGTGGATGCGGTCAAGGGTCTGGTCAAGGCCTGCAAGGAAATCGATCCGGCGCTCGCCTGACGGACTGACCGGACGGGACAGGCGACAGGGCCGGGGGCATTCCCCGGCCCTGATTCTTTCCGGCGCGGTTTCGACGCGCCTTGCGTGATCACAGTTTTCAGGCGTGTGATCACAACTGGCGTTAATCCGGCGAAAACCCCGGAAATCTCAAAAAATGATTTAAACCATGCGGCATTATGTGCCTATACATGTCCCAATCGCAGCAAAATGGGACAGTTTCATGAATATCCACGAGTATCAGGCGAAAGCGCTGCTTCGCTCCTACGGGGCCCCGGTCTCGGATGGCCGCGTGGTTCTGCGCGCCGAAGAGGCCAAGACCGCGGCCAGCGCGCTTGACGGGCCGCTCTGGGTGGTCAAGGCACAGATCCATGCAGGCGGGCGCGGCAAGGGCAAGTTCAAGGAGACCGGCGCCGGCGACGCGGGCGGCGTGCGCCTGTCGAAATCCGTCGAGGAGGCCGCCGACGAGGCCAAGCGCATGCTGGGCCGCACGCTGGTGACCAAGCAGACTGGCCCCGCCGGCAAGCAGGTCAACCGTATCTATATCGAGGATGGCTCGGGGATCGAGACCGAGATGTATCTCGCCCTGCTGGTGGACCGCGCCACCTCCCGCGTCAGCTTCGTCGCCTCGACCGAGGGCGGCGTCGATATCGAGGAGGTCGCGGCGAGCACCCCCGAAAAGATCCTCAGCCTGTCGGTCGATCCCGCCACCGGTTACCAAGCCTTTCACGGCCGCCGCATCGCGTTCTCGCTCGGCCTCAAGGGCGGGCAGGTCAAGCAATGCGTGGCGCTGATGGGCACGCTCTACAAGATGTTCATCGACACCGACATGGAGATGCTCGAGGTCAATCCGCTGATCGTCACCGACAAGGGCGATCTGAAATGCCTTGATGCCAAGATGAGTTTCGATTCCAACGCGATCTACCGGCATCCGGAGATCGGCGAGCTGCGCGACACCACCGAAGAGGACTCCAAGGAGCTCGAGGCCAGCAAATACGATCTCAACTACATCGCTCTGGATGGTGAGATCGGCTGCATGGTCAACGGCGCGGGCCTTGCCATGGCGACCATGGACATCATCAAGCTTTACGGGGCCGAGCCTGCCAACTTCCTTGACGTGGGCGGCGGCGCGACCAAGGAAAAGGTCACCGAGGCGTTCAAGATCATCACCAGCGACCCGCAGGTCAAGGGCATCCTCGTCAACATCTTCGGCGGGATCATGCGCTGCGACGTGATCGCCGAGGGCGTGGTCGCCGCAGTCAAGGATGTCGGGCTGACGGTGCCGCTGGTTGTGCGCCTCGAGGGCACCAATGTCGAGAAGGGCAAGGAGATCATCCGCAACTCCGGCCTCAACGTCATCGCCGCCGAGGACCTCAAGGACGGCGCGCAGAAGATCGTGAAGGCGGTGAAGGGGTGAGCGCCGATCCGGGGCGGTTGCCCCGGCAAACGCTCCGGGGGAGCGTTTGAGGCGCGAACGGGCGGAGCCAAGGTAAGAAATGCAGTATGTCGAAGCCTTCAACTCACTTGGATATGACGTTCCAAGTCCGCGTCAGGACTGGAGCGCCGAAAAAGGGGATGGAGTCTGCATCACGCTCTGGAAGGCGGAGGTAGACTGGACACCACCGCCTCCACGTTTTGACTGCTGGAAAACCCAAAAACCCGGTGAAAACGACTGGGACATGTTACCCGGCAACAGCAGACGCGCGCGTCACATTGCCCGAGCACTCGAAGAGTTCGGCGGCTGGGTGGACGTCATCATCGTTAACGGAAAACCCGGCGAAGGATACAAGAGCGCGGACGTCTGGAAAACCGAACAACGCATGAATCACCGCTGGCGCATCCAGAAATTTGATCAGGCAACCGGCTTTTTCTCGGCCACCGCAGAAAAGCAAGAATAGGAGCCAAAAATGGCAGTCCTCGTGGACAAGAATACCAAAGTGATCTGTCAGGGCCTCACCGGCTCGCAGGGCACGTTCCACACCGAACAGGCGATCGCCTACGGCACGAAGATGGTCGGCGGCGTCACCCCCGGCAAGGGCGGCAGCACGCATCTCGACCTGCCGGTGTTCAACTCGGTGCACGAGGCGATGCACGAGACCGCCGCGAACGCCTCCGTCATCTACGTGCCGCCGCCCTTTGCCGCCGACTCGATCCTCGAGGCGATCGATGCCGGGATGGAGCTTATCGTCTGCATCACCGAAGGCATCCCGGTGCTCGACATGATGCGCGTCCAGCGCGCGCTGGAGGGCACGGCCTCCAAGCTGATCGGCCCCAACTGCCCCGGCATCATCACGCCCGATGCCTGCAAGATCGGCATCATGCCCGGCCATATCCACAAGCGCGGCTCGTGTGGCGTGGTCTCGCGCTCCGGCACGCTGACCTACGAGGCGGTCAAGCAGACCACCGATGCGGGGCTGGGCCAGTCCACCTGCATCGGCATCGGCGGCGACCCGATCAAGGGGACCGAGCATATCGACGTGCTGGAATGGTTCCTGGCCGATGACGAGACCGAGAGCATCATCATGATCGGCGAGATCGGCGGCGCGGCCGAAGAGGACGCGGCGCAGTTTCTGGCCGACGAGAAGAAGAAAGGCCGCTGGAAACCCACCGCCGGCTTCATCGCCGGGCGCACAGCCCCCCCGGGCCGCCGCATGGGCCATGCCGGCGCCATCGTCGCGGGTGGCAAGGGTGGCGCGGACGACAAGATCGAGGCGATGAAATCCGCCGGGATCGTCGTCGCCGACAGCCCCGCCGAGCTTGGCGAGGCCGTGCTCAAGGCGATCGGGTAACACGCGGTCCGGGGCCGGGGATCCTCCCGGCCCGACCGCCAGACAGGTTTCATATCCCGACCGAGGTATCACAATGACCGACCAATCCCCCAACGACCAGTTCCACGCTTCCAGCTTCATGCAGGGCGCGAATGCGGAATATCTCGAACAGCTCTACGCGCGCTATGCCACCGATCCCGGAGCCGTGGACGAGGCGTGGCAGCGGTTCTTCGACCAGTTGGGCGACGGAGGCGAGGACGTGAAACGCGAGGCGGCGGGCCCAAGCTGGGCGCGCGCCGACTGGCCGGTGATGCCCAATGACGACCTGACCGCGGCGCTGACCGGCGAATGGCCGGCCGGGGCCGAGATCAAGGATGCCGGCAAGAAGATCGCCGCCAAGGCGGGCGAAAAGGGCGTCAGCCTGACCGACGAGGACGTCAAGCGCGCGGTGCTCGACAGTTTGCGCGCGCTGATGCTGATCCGCGCCTACCGCATCCGGGGCCACCTCGTGGCCGAGCTTGACCCGCTGGGCCTGCGCGATCACGGCGACCGGCCCGAGCTCGACCCGAAATCCTACGGGTTTACCGAGCAGGACATGGATCGCCCGATCTTCATCGACAACGTGCTGGGCCTGCAGATCGCCTCGCTGCGCGAGATCCTCGCGATCGTCCGGCGCACCTATTGCGGCACCTTCGCGCTGCAATACATGCACATTTCCGATCCCGAACAGGCCGGCTGGCTCAAGGAGCGGATCGAGGGCTACGACAAGGAGATCTCCTTCACCCAGACCGGGCGCAAGGCGATCCTCAACAAGATGGTCGAGGCCGAGGGATACGAGAAATACCTGCACGTCAAATACATGGGCACCAAGCGCTTCGGTCTCGACGGCGCCGAAAGCGTGATCCCCGCGATGGAGCAGATCATCAAGCGCGGCGGCAATCTCGGCGTCGAGGAAATCGCGATCGGCATGCCGCATCGCGGCCGGCTGTCGGTGCTGGCCAACGTGATGGGCAAGCCCTACCGCGCCATCTTCCACGAGTTTCAGGGCGGCAGCTTCAAGCCCGACGAGGTGGACGGCTCGGGCGACGTGAAATATCACCTCGGGGCGTCCGCGGACCGTGAGTTCGACGGCAACACCGTGCACCTGTCGCTGACCGCAAATCCCAGCCATCTGGAGGCCGTGAACCCGGTGGTGATCGGCAAGGTCCGCGCCAAGCAGGACCAGAAAAAGGATGCCGACCGCACCAAGGTGCTGCCGATCCTGTTGCATGGCGACGCGGCCTTTGCCGGGCAGGGCGTGGTGGCCGAATGTTTCGGCCTGTCGGGGCTCAAGGGGCACCGCACCGGCGGCACCATGCATATCGTGGTCAACAACCAGATCGGGTTCACCACCGCGCCGCACTTCTCGCGCTCGTCGCCCTATCCCACCGATATCGCGCTGATGGTCGAGGCGCCGATCTTTCACGTCAACGGCGACGATCCCGAGGCCGTGGTGCACGCCGCCAAGGTGGCCACCGAATACCGCCAGAAGTTCCACAAGGACGTGGTGATCGACATCATCTGCTACCGCCGCTTCGGTCATAACGAGGGGGACGAGCCGATGTTCACCAACCCCCTGATGTACAAGAAGATCAAGCAGCAGAAGACCACGCTGGCACTCTACACCGAACGGCTGGTGCGCGACGGGCTGATCCACGAGGGCGAAATCGAGGACATGAAGGCGGCGTTCCAGTCGCATCTCGCCGACGAGTTCGAGGCCGGCAAGGATTACCGCCCCAACAAGGCCGACTGGCTGGATGGCCGCTGGTCGCATCTCGACCGCAAGGACGAGGATTACCAGCGCGGCGAGACCGCGATCAAGCCCGAGACCTTCGACGAGATCGGCCGCGCGCTGAGCACCCCGCCCGACAGTTTCGCCCTGCACAAGACCGTCGGCCGCCAGCTCGAGGCGAAGGCCGAGATGTTCAAGTCCGGCAAGGGCTTCGACTGGGCCACCGCCGAGGCGCTCGCCTTCGGGTCGCTGCTGACCGAAGGCTACCCGGTGCGCCTGTCGGGACAGGACAGCGCGCGCGGCACCTTCAGCCAGCGTCATTCGGCGCTGATCGACCAGGACACCGAGGACCGGTATCTCCCGCTGAACCACATCCGCGAGGGGCAGGCGCAATACGAAGTCGTCGATTCGATGCTTTCGGAATATGCGGTGCTGGGGTTCGAGTACGGCTATACGCTGGCCGAACCCAACGCGCTGACGCTGTGGGAGGCGCAGTTCGGCGATTTCGCCAACGGCGCGCAGATCATGTTCGACCAGTTCATCAGCTCCGGCGAATCGAAATGGCTGCGCATGTCCGGCCTCGTCTGCCTTCTGCCGCATGGCTACGAGGGGCAGGGCCCCGAACACTCTTCGGCCCGGCTGGAGCGGTTCCTGACGATGTGCGGCGGCGACAACTGGATCGTGGCCAATTGCACGACACCGGCCAACTACTTCCACATCCTGCGCCGGCAGTTGCACCGCACCTTCCGCAAGCCGCTCATCCTGATGACGCCGAAATCGCTTCTGCGCCACAAGATGGCCGTCTCGCGGACCGAGGAATTCGTCACCGGATCAAGCTTCCACCGGGTCCTCTGGGACGATGCGCAATACGGCAATTCGGACGCCGAGCTTGCCCCCGACGACAAGATCCGCCGCGTCGTGATGTGTTCCGGCAAGGTCTATTACGACCTGCTGGAAGAGCGTGACAAGCGCGGCATCGACGATGTCTACCTGATGCGGATCGAGCAGTTCTACCCGTTCCCGGCGATGTCCATGGTCAAGGAGCTGGAGCGCTTCAAGGGCGCCGACATGGTCTGGTGCCAGGAAGAGCCCAAGAATCAGGGCGCGTGGTCCTTCATCGAGCCCAATCTCGAATGGGTGCTGAGCCGCATCAAGGCCAAGCACAAGCGCCCGACCTATGCGGGCCGCCCCGCCGCCGCCTCGCCGGCCACGGGTCTCGCAAAGCAGCACAAAGCACAACAAGAGGCGCTGGTGGAAGCCGCGCTGACCATCGAAGGGAAATAACCGATGAGTACCGAAGTCCGCGTCCCGACCTTGGGCGAATCCGTCTCCGAGGCCACCGTCGCCACATGGTTCAAGAAATCCGGTGACTCCGTGGCCGCCGACGAGATGTTGTGCGAACTGGAAACCGACAAGGTGACGGTCGAGGTGCCCAGCCCCGCGGCCGGCACCCTCGACGAGATCGTGGCGAACGAAGGCGAGACCGTGGGCGTCGACGCGTTGTTGGCGACGCTGACGGAAGGCGATGCCAAACCCGCGGGCAAGGCCGGCAAGTCCGATGACAAGCCCGCGGAAAAGACCGATGCCAAGTCCGACAGCGGCAATGGCAGCGGTGGCGACGGGGGCGGTGACAGCATCGACGTCATGGTGCCCACCTTGGGTGAAAGCGTGTCCGAGGCCACGGTATCGACATGGTTCAAGGCCGTGGGCGATGCTGTCGAGGCCGACGAGATGCTGTGCGAACTGGAAACCGACAAGGTCTCGGTCGAGGTGCCCAGCCCCGCCGCGGGCACGCTGACGGAAATCCTCGCGGGCGAGGGTGACACCGTGCAGGCGGGTGGCAAACTGGCGCTGATGTCCTCGGGCCAGGGGGCAGCCCCGGCCAAGGCCAGTGCAAAGCCCAAAGAGGCCGCCCCCGCAAGCGACCGCTCCGGCAAGGATGTCGAGGATGCCCCCTCGGCGAAAAAGGCGATGGCCGAAAAAGGCGTCTCGCGCGATCAGGTCGAGGGCTCGGGCCGCGACGGCCGCGTGATGAAGGAGGATGTGGGCAAGGCCGGCAGCAAACCCGCCTCCGCCGAGGCTCCGAAACCGGCCCCCGCGCCGCGCGCGCCCGCCCCCGCCGAGGATGCGGATCGCGAAGAGCGCGTGAAGATGACGCGCCTGCGCCAGACCATCGCCAAGCGCCTGAAGGACAGCCAGAACACCGCCGCCATGCTCACCACCTATAACGAGGTGGACATGACCGCGGTCATGGACCTGCGCAACGAGTACAAGACCGAGTTCGAGAAGAAGCACGGCGTCAAGCTCGGCTTCATGTCGTTCTTCACCAAGGCCTGCTGCCATGCCCTGCAGGAGGTGCCCGAGGTCAATGCCGAGATCGACGGCACGGAGATCGTCTACAAGAAGTTCGTGCATATCGGCATCGCCGCCGGCACGCCGCAGGGTCTCGTGGTGCCGGTGATCCGCGACGCCGATTCCATGGGCTTTGCGGCCATCGAAAAGGCGATCGCCGAGAAGGGCGCCCGCGCCCGCGACGGCAAGCTGACCATGGCCGAGATGCAGGGCGGCACCTTCACCATCTCCAATGGCGGCGTCTACGGATCGCTGATGTCCTCGCCGATCCTCAACCCGCCGCAATCGGGCATCCTCGGGATGCACAAGATCCAGCAGCGGCCCATGGTGGTGGGTGGCGAGATCAAGGCAAGACCGATGATGTACCTCGCCCTCAGCTACGACCACAGGATCGTGGACGGCAAGGGTGCCGTGACGTTCCTCGTGCGGGTCAAAGAGGCGCTGGAGGATCCGCGCAGGCTGCTGATGGATCTCTGACGCGGCATGCTCTCACCGCTCTACGATTGGGACAGCGAAAAGGCGCAAGCAAACCTCGCCAAACACGGTGTCCCATTCGAGGCGGTGGCGGGATTCGACTGGTGCACCGCCATCGAGGCCGAGGATAGGCGCTATGACTATGGGGAAACGCGCATGCAGGCCCTTGGCAAGATCGGTGAAAGGTATCACGTGCTGGTATATGCTTGGCGCGACGATCGCATCCGCGTAATCTCCTTGCGCAAGGCCAACCGGAGGGAAATCCCATGACCGCACGCCCGACTCCGCCCGAGGATTTTGACGAGAACCCGCCCCTCGACGCAGATTTCTTCGCCCGCGCCCGTCCGGCCGCCCCCGGCGAGACCGCCCGCCTGCGCGTGGCTCTGGAGCGGATCGTGAAGGCGCATGAAGCTGGTCGGTCTATCGAAGTTGAAATCGCCAAGGCGCGGGAAACGCTGGCGGGGATGGAATGAAATGGCCTTGGAGACGTTGCACTCTCAAGAATCAGCCCCAAAATTTTTATCGGTCGAATTGGTGGAGTAACTGGCAGAGGAGCAAGCGTCTAACTTATGGAAGATGTGTTCGCACTGGTCCCTTTGATTGCAATGATTGCACTCGTAGTTCTATTAAATTGGTTACCGAGGTATTTCCATAAAAAAGAAGTGGAAGCACATAAGAGAGAATTGTTGAAAGGCGGGCTAGTGAAAAGGCGGTCCCAAAATGTGCACAGGGATGCGTTGAGCCAGTTGGGTCGAGAATATCCAAATAGACACCTACCAAAGCGGCAATTCTACGATTAGCGTAATTCATCAGAGAAAGTTACCATTGCTGGACAGTTAGGCTGAGATTTACAAGAAACGCGGACAAGCCAATGACCCCCGAACTCACCGCCCTCACCCACAGCCCTCGCCGCGCCCCGGAAAACAGCGCCGCGTCACACACTCTACGACAGATAGGACCCACCTTGCTCCATTCCGAACCACATCTCCTGGCACTCTACGCCCTCATCGTGGCGATCACGATGGTGGTGCAGGTCGGCGCCGCCGCGAAGACGGTCGGCCTGCCTTACCTGTCCAGCGCGCGTGACGCCCAGAAGCCGCTCGGCACCGTGCCGGAACGGCTGCGCCGGACGGTGGACAATTCCGTCGTCGCACTTGCGCTCGTCGCCCCCGCGGTGCTGCTGGTGGAAACCGGCGGCGTCGGGATCCCGCAGACGGTGCTTGCGATGCAGGTCTTCGTGCTGGCGCGGATCGCCTTCGCGGCGCTCTACCCGCTTGGCATCCCCTACGCGCGCACGGCTGTCTGGGCCGCCGGGTTCCTCGCGATCCTGTTCTTGTACCTGATCGCGCTTACCGCGCCGCTGACATGACCGCTATGACCCCGGAACTCACCGCCCTCACCCTCGCCGCCCTTCTGCAGGCCCTGCAATACCTGCTCTACGCCGTCCCGGCGAACCTCGAGCTTGGGCCGGGCTACACCATGTCCGCCCGCGACCGCGAGCCATCGAAACCGCTCTCTGAAAAGACCGCCCGGCTCGGGCGCGCGCTGACCAACCATTTCGAGGGGCTGATCCTCTTCACCATCGCCTGCGTCACGATCACGCTGGCCGACAAGTCCACTGCCTTCACCGCCGCCTGCGCCTATGCCTATCTCGCCGCCCGCGTCCTCTACATCCCGGCCTATTACTACGGCCTGCGCCCCGGGCGCTCGCTGATCTGGGCGGTCGGGTTTCTTGCCACGCTGCTGATGCTGCTGGCGGCGCTTCTGTGATGCTTCATCTTGCCCGAAATACTCCGGGGGAGTCGCGCGACGCGCGACGGGGGCAGCGCCCCCGAACCCCGCCCAAAGGAAAGGACACACCATGGCCTCTTACGACGTGATCATCCTCGGCTCCGGCCCCGGCGGCTATGTCTGCGCCATCCGCTGCGCGCAGCTCGGCCTGAAAACCGCCGTGGTCGAGGGCCGCGACACGCTCGGCGGCACCTGCCTCAATATCGGCTGCATCCCCTCCAAGGCGCTCTTGCACGCCACCCACCAGCTCCACGAGGCCGAGCACAATTTCGAGAAGATGGGTCTCAAGGGCAAGGCCCCGACGGTCGACTGGAAACAGATGCAGGCCTACAAGGACGATACCATCGCCCAGAACACCAAGGGCATCGAATTTCTGTTCAAGAAGAACAAGATCGACTGGCTCAAGGGCTGGGGCAGCATCCCCGAGGCGGGCAAGGTGAAGGTCGGCGATGACATGCATGACGCCAAACACATCGTCATCGCGAGCGGATCGGAATCGGCCAGCGTGCCCGGCGCCGATGTCACCATCGACGAAAAGACCGTGGTCACCTCCACCGGCGCGCTGGAACTGGCGAAGATCCCGAAATCCATGGTGGTGATCGGCGGCGGCGTGATCGGGCTGGAAATGGGCAGCGTCTATGCCCGGCTCGGCGCGCAGGTGACGGTCGTGGAATTCCTCGACGCGATCACCCCCGGCATGGACGGCGAGGTGCAGAAGGGATTCCAGAAAATCCTGAAAAAACAGGGCCTGAACTTCGTCATGGGGGCCGCCGTGCACACCGTCGAGACGCTCAAGACCAAGGCCAAGGTCCATTACAAGCTGCGCAAGGATGACAGCGAGCATCAGCTCGACGCCGACGTGGTCCTCGTCTCGACGGGTCGCAAACCCTATCACGACGGGATCGGCCTCGACACGCTCGGGGTCGAGCTGACCAAGCGCGGCCAGATCGCCGTGGGCGATGACTGGCAGACCAGCGTCAAGGGCATCTACGCCATCGGTGACGTCATCGAGGGCCCCATGCTCGCCCACAAGGCCGAGGACGAGGGCATGGCGGTGGCCGAGGTTCTGGCCGGCAAGCACGGCCATGTGAATTACGGCGTGATCCCCGGCGTGATCTACACGCACCCGGAGGTCGCCAATGTCGGCGAGACCGAGGAAACGCTCAAGGAGGCGGGCCGCGCCTACAAGGTCGGCAAGTTCTCGTTCATGGGCAATGGCCGCGCCAAGGCCAATTTCGCCGCCGACGGTTTCGTCAAGATCCTCGCGGACAAGGAATCCGACCGCATCCTCGGCGCGCATATCATCGGCCCGATGGCCGGCGACCTGATCCACGAGATCTGCGTCGCGATGGAGTTCGGGGCCGCGGCCGAGGATCTGGCGCTGACCTGCCACGCGCACCCGACCTATTCCGAGGCGGTGCGCGAAGCCGCGCTCGCCTGCGGCGACGGCGCCATTCACGCCTGAGCGGTGAGGCCTGTCAGGGCTTGCGGCGCTTGGGTGGCACGCCGCTGCCCGCGCGGGCCTTGGCAGAAGCCTTGCCGCTGCCCGGCTTTGACGGCGTGCCGGGGGGTGTGAACCGTCTGGACGTATCCGAAGCCGGGGCGCTGTGCCGGGGTTTCGCGCTCGGCGCGGGCTCGGCGGGTTTCGGGGCCGGTTTGCCCTTGGGCTTGTCGAACGGCTTGCCGCCCGATTTGAAACCCGGCTTGGCCCCCGGTTTGCTGCCGGGTTTGCCTTCTTTCTTCTTGTCATAGGCGGGGTTCGCCGCCTTTTTCGGGGCCTCGGCGCGTGCGGGCTTGGCGGGCGTGACTGCCCCGCTCTCGACCGCCTGCGCCATCCGGTCCGGTTTGGCCTGCGGTCTGTCTTTCGGCTTTGCGCGCGGCTTGTCCTGCGGCTTCGGTGCCGGGCGCGGCGCGCGTGCCGGCGGACCCGCATCCGGGGCACCGTCGAGCTTGCGCGCGGTGATCCCCTCGTCGAGCGTCCCGTCCGCCCCGAGCGCCTTGAGAAACCCCGCGACCGCCGGCTCGGCCAGTTCCACGAAGGTCTCGGCCTCCTGCACGCGGATCGCGCCGATCGCCGACTTGTCGAGATTGCCGGCCCGGCACATCAGCGGCAGCAGCCAGCGCGCCTCGGCCCGGTCATTCGCCCCCACCGACAGCGCGAACCACGTGCTCGGGCCGAAGGGCGCACGCTCGCGCGCGGGCGGGGCCGCGTCCGGCGCGCTCAGATCTTCGGGCGCGGAAACGCGTGACCGGTAAAGCCGCAGATAGGCGGCGGCGATCTGGTCCGGGCTGTATTGCGTCAGCAACTCGGCGGCAAAGGCTGCCTCGGCCTCGGACGGGGCCTCGGTCCAGACCGGATCGGCGAGCAGCCGCGCGCGGTCCTGATCCTCGATATCCTGGGCCGTGGGCGGGGTCGTCCATTCGGCGGTGATGCGGGCGGTCTTCAGAAGCCGCTCGGCCTTCTTGGTGGCCTTGACCGGCACGATCAGCGCCGAGATCCCCTTGCGCCCGGCACGGCCCGTGCGCCCCGAGCGGTGCAGCAACCCGTCGGCATTCGAGGGCAGTTCGGCATGCACCACAAGGTCGAGATTCGGCAGGTCGATGCCCCGCGCCGCCACATCCGTCGCGACACAGACCTTGGCCCGCCCGTCGCGCATCGCCTGCAGGGCGTGCGTCCGCTCGGACTGACTCAACTCGCCCGACAGCGACACCACGGCAAAGCCGCGATTGGCGAGCCGTGCCGTCAGCCGCGCGACCATCGCGCGGGTATTGGCGAACACGATGGCGTTCTGCGCATCGTGATAGCGCAGCAGGTTGATCACCGCGCCCTCGGCATCATGCGGGGCCACGCGCAGCGCCTGATAGGCGATATCGGCGTGTTGCTTGGCCCCGGTCAGGGTGGTCACCCGCTGCGCGTCGCGCTGGAATGTCTCGGCCAGCTTGGCGATTTGCGGCGGCACGGTGGCCGAGAACATCAGCGTGCGACGCTCTGCCGGCGCTGCGGCCAGCATGAATTCCAGATCCTCGCGGAACCCGAGATCGAGCATCTCGTCGGCCTCGTCGAGCACCACGGCAAGCAGGGCGGTCATGTCGAGCGCACCGCGATTGATGTGGTCGCACAGCCGTCCCGGCGTACCCACCACGATATGCGCGCCACGTTCCAGTGCGCGGCGCTCGTCGCGGGCATCCATGCCGCCCACGCAAGACACCAGCCGCGCGCCGGCCCCGGCATAAAGCCATGTCAGCTCGCGCATCACCTGCAGCGCCAGTTCGCGGGTCGGGGCGACGATCAGCGCCAGCGGCGCGGCGGCGGGCGGCAGGGTGCCGCCCGACATGATGGTGGGCGCGATGGCAAGGCCGAAGCCCACCGTCTTGCCCGACCCGGTCTGGGCCGAGACCAGCAGGTCGGCGGACCCGAGCGCGGGGTCGATCACCGCCTCCTGCACCGGGGTCAGCGTGTCGTAGCCGCGAGCGGCAAGGGCGGAGGAAAGCGTGTCGGGGATCATTGGAAAGCAGGGCCTGGCATGAGTAGAGCGCAATATCGCACAGGTCGCGATCCCTAACGGCTTCGCGCGGGGATGTATATCGCGAATCAGCCCCCTCTTGTCCCTGCCGCGCGAATGCGCCACCTTGCGCGTGATCAGACCCATCCGCAGGAGCAGACCCGATGCCCGTCAAGAACCGATTTGCCGAATTGCACGACGACATCACCGCATGGCGCCGCGATATACATGCCCATCCGGAAATCCTCTACGAGACGCACCGCACCAGCGCGCTGGTGGCCGACAAGCTGCGCAGTTTCGGCTGTGACGAGGTGGTGACGGGAATCGGGCGCACCGGCGTGGTCGGCGTCATCAAGGGCACATCGACCGGCTCGGGCAAGGTGATCGGCCTGCGCGCCGATATGGACGCGCTGCCCATACACGAGGCGACGGGGGTTGAGTATGCCAGCAAGACCGATGGCGCGATGCATGCCTGCGGGCATGACGGCCATACCGCGATGCTGCTGGGAGCGGCGCAATACCTTGCCGAGACGCGCAATTTCGACGGCACGGTGGTGGTGATCTTCCAGCCCGCCGAAGAGGGCGGCGCGGGGGCCCGCGCGATGTGCGAGGACGGGCTGATGGGCCGCTTCGGCATCCAGGAGGTCTACGGGATGCATAACTGGCCAGGCCGCCCGGTGGGCAGCTTCGCCATCCGTCCGGGCGCGTTCTTTGCCGCCACCGACCAGTTCGATATCGAGGTGACGGGCAAGGGCGGACATGCCGCCAAGCCGCAGGAGACCGTGGACACCACGGTGATGGCCGCGCATCTGGTGACGATGCTGCAGACCATCGCCAGCCGCAATGCCGACCCGGTAGATCAGGTGGTGGTTTCGGTCACGTCGTTCCAGACCTCGTCGAACGCCTTCAACGTCATCCCGCAACGCGTACACCTTCGCGGTACGGTGCGTACGATGAGTCCGCAGATGCGCGATCTGGCCGAGACCCGGCTGCAAGAGATTTGCGCGCAGGGCGCGGCCGCTTTTGGCGGTCATGCGGATGTGACATATCACCGCGGCTACCCCGTTATGGTCAATCATGACGAGCAAACCGCCTTTGCCGCGTCGGTCGCAACCGGGGTCGGCGGGGGCTGCGACGAGGCCCCGCTGGTGATGGGCGGCGAGGATTTCGCCTTCATGCTGGAGGAATGCCCGGGGGCCTATATCCTTGTCGGAAACGGCGACACGGCGATGGTCCACAACCCCGATTACAACTTCAACGACGAGTCGATTCCGGCGGGCTGCAGCTGGTGGGCAGGTGTCGTGGAAACCCGCATGCCGGCCTGAGGGCCGGTGATGTATTATTGAGTATTTACAGCAAGATGAAGCCGGGCCGGGCCCAAGGTGGGATAGTCCGCCCCGATGATGGTCAGCTCGAGACGACCGGCTGGCAGGTGCTGGTCGCGCTGTCCCAGGTGGCGCCTTCGGCGCAGGTCATCGCCTGACGGTCCTTGCCGTAGCTGCAGCCCCCCGTGGCCATCGCGAAGGAGGGCATGGCGACAAGAGCCAGGGCGGCAAGTCCAAACGTGAGTTTCATGATCTGTCTCCGGTTTTGATGGAGTCCCAGAATATCACGGTTTTCCGAAAACCCGGGCGAAAATCGTGTCCACATGCTTGGTGTGGTAGCCCAAGTCGAATTTTTCATCAATTTCCGCCGGGCTGAGCGCCGCCGTGACCTCCGGATCGCCCAAAAGCTCGGTGCGGAAATCGACACCCGTCTCCCAGACCTTGAGCGCGTTGCGCTGCACGAGGCGGTAGGCATCCTCGCGGCTGACACCGGCCTGGGTCAGGGCCAGCAGGACTCGCTGCGACATAACGAGGCCGGGAAATTTGTTCATGTTGGCCAGCATGTTGTCGGGGTAGACGATCAGCTTGTCGATGACGCCTGTCAGCCGGGCGAGCGCGAAATCCAGCGTGACCGTCGCGTCGGGGCCGATATTGCGCTCGACCGAGGAATGCGAGATGTCACGCTCGTGCCAGAGCGCCACGTTTTCCATCGCCGGGATCACCATCGAGCGCACCATCCGCGCCAGCCCCGTCAGATTCTCGGTCAGGACCGGGTTCTTCTTGTGCGGCATCGCCGAGGAGCCCTTCTGTCCCATGGAGAAAAACTCTGCCGCCTCAAGGACTTCGGTGCGCTGCATGTGGCGGATCTCGGTCGCGATGTTTTCCACCGACGAGGCGACGACGCCGAGCGTGGCGAAGAACGCCGCGTGCCGGTCGCGCGGGATCACCTGCGTGCTGATCGGTTCCGGCGTCAGGCCAAGCTGCGCGCAGACATGCACCTCGACCGCCGGGTCGACATTGGCGAAGGTGCCGACCGCGCCCGAGATCGCACCCGTTGCGATCTCGGCGCGCGCGGTGCGCAGACGCGCGAGATTGCGGTCCATTTCCGCGTAGAACCGCGCGAAGGTCAGGCCCATCGTCGTCGGCTCGGCATGGATGCCGTGGCTGCGCCCGATGCGGATCGTGTCCTTGTGCTCGAACGCGCGGCGCTTGAGGGCTGCGAGCAACCCCTCGACATCGGCGATCAGGATATCGGCGGCGCGGGTCAGCTGGATGTTGAAGCAGGTATCGAGCACGTCCGAGCTGGTCATACCCTGATGCACGAAGCGCGCGGCATCGGACCCCACATGCTCGGCCAGATGGGTGAGAAAGGCGATCACGTCATGCCGGGTCTCGGCCTCGATCTCGTCAATGCGGGCGACGTCGAATTCGACATCTTTCGCTTTCCACACGGCTTCGGCGTTCTCGCGCGGGATCACGCCGAGATCGGCCATCGCGTCGCCGGCATGCGCCTCGATCTCGTACCAGATGCGGAACTTCGTGGCGGGGTCCCAGATGGCTGTCATTTCGGGACGGGAATAGCGGGGGATCATGGCGGGGTCCTTGTGGATGAGGTATGGCACGCGTGATGGCGCGCTTGTAGTGGGACATGCGGGGCACGGCAAGGCGAGGGGCGCGGTGGATGCGGCCAAGACAACTGGAGGATTTCGAAGGTGCGTGGACCTTCACCCGCGAGGTGGTCGAGGCCGGGGGCCGGGTCGCTCAGGTCAGCGGGCGTGCCGTCTGGCAGCCGGAGGGTGCGGGGCTGCGCTATGTCGAGACGGGCGAGATGCACCTGCCATCCCATGCGGCGGGCCATGCGCCGATGCGGGTGGAGCGGTCCTATCACTGGGATGCGGATCTGGGCGTGTTCTTCGCGGATGGCCGGTTTTTCCACCACGTCCCGCCCGAGGGTGGCGCGACCGCGCATTGGTGCGAGCCGGATCAGTATGACGGGTGCTATGATTTCAGAGATTGGCCCGCATTTGCAGTCACATGGCGGGTGCGCGGCCCGCGCAAGGCGTACCGCATGACAACGATCTACAGACCGGAGGAGACATGAGCGCGATTCTGCAACACGACCTGCCCTTTGCTGTCGATCCGAGGCGCCCGCTGCCCGGTATCGCGCCGCTGGATCCCGCGACATGGCTGCATGTCGACGAGGCCTTCTCCGCGCAGATGGCCGAACGCGCGCGGCTGCTCGCCGCGCGGCGCGGCGATGTGCTGGCCGTGACCGAGGGGGCCGGGCCGGCGATGGACGAGTTGTTGGATCATGTGCTGGACTGGCTGGGTGCGCATGCCACCGGGTACGAGATCGGCGCGGAAAACGTCCTGCGCCCCGACGGCGTTAGGGTGCCGATCGACCGCGCCGATCCGATGGGCACGCTGGGCCATCTGGTGCAGGAGGATCTGTGCCTGATGGAAAAGCGCGGTGACGAACATGTGCTGACCGCCGCCATCCTGTGCTTTCCGGCAAGCTGGCGACTGGCCGACAAGATCGGGCGCCCCCTGACCACGATCCATGTGCCGATCCCGGAATACGACGCGGGGCTTGCGCGGCGGGTGCAGCGGCTGTTCGACGGGGTGCAGGTCGACCGTCCGCTCTGGCGGTTCAACGCGCTGCATTACGCCGATCCCACGCTGCATCAGCCGCGCTCGCGCGTGCGTCCGACCGAAGATGCGGATCACCGCTATCTGCGATCCGAACGCCAATGCGTGCTGCGCCTGCCGGAAACCCGCGCCTGCGTGTTCTCGATCCACACTTACGTGATCGACCGGGCAGGGGCCGGCTGAGGCCGGGTCAACCGTCGATGCGTGCCGCCATGATCGCGATGGCCTTCTGATAGACGGTGGCGGCGTTCCATTGCTCGATCACCGCGAAATTGGGCTGGCCTTCCTGATACCCCTGGCCTGTCTGCCATCCCTTCTGGCGCAGGAAGTTGGCGGTCGAGGCCATGGCATCGGTCAGATTGTAGAGATCGACGCGCCCGTCGCCATTGCCGTCCACGCCGTAGCGCAGCGCGTTGCCGGGCAGGAACTGCGTGTGGCCCAGCTCGCCATGCCGCGCGCCCTTGGTCTGGCCGGTGATGCTGCCCTGATCGACCAGCTTGAGCGCGCCGATGGCATGCGGCCGGAAGAAATCCGACCGGCGGCAATCATAGGTCAGCGTCACGATGGCCGACACGACCGAGGTGTCGCCCATGAAGCCGCCGAATCCGGTTTCCATGCCGTGAATGGAGATGAGGATGCCGGCGGGCACGCCGAAGCGCCGTTCCAGCGACTCGTAGAACGCCGCGTCGCGCGCGCGTCGCTGCTTGCCCTGTGCCACGATGGTGTTGGCACCGCGGATCTCCATGAACTTGTCGAGGCTGTAGCGAAAGCTTTTCTGGTTGCGATCCGCCGAGATGGTGCGCTGCGAATAGCGCGCCTCGCGCAGCGCCTGTTGACCGCGCGCCCCCACGCCGTTGGCCGAGGCTTCGGCGGCGAAGACCTGCTTCCAGCTGTCGAACCCGGCGGCGGTATCGCCGCATTGGGCCGCGATGGCCGGTGCGCTGCCGATCACGAGGCAAAGCGCTGCGCCGATGCGCCGCGCCCAATGGCGGATTCTGCTTGGTGTTACCATGCGACATCTCCAATCTTTACGCGCGGTCCAGCCTAACCCGGTTTGTCCGCGTCGCAAAGCCGGATTAGCGCGCCGTCGATTCTGATGCCGCGAGATGGCCGCGTTGCGACATTCTCAACGAAAAAAAAGGCACCCCCGCGCGGGGGTGCCTCTTGTCGGGTCGATCTATCCGACGGGTCTCAGCAGCTGTAATACAGCAGGAATTCGACCGGATGCGGCGTCATCTCATAGAGCTCGATCTCTTCCATCTTCAGCTCCATGTAGCCCTCGATCTGGTCCTTGGTGAACACGTCACCGGCCAGCAGGAACTCGTGATCGGCGGCCAGCGCACCGACGGCTTCGCGCAACGAGCCGCAGACCGTGGGGATGCCTTCCAGCTCTTCGGCGGGCAGGTCGTACAGGTTCTTGTCCATCGCCTCGCCCGGATCGATCTTGGACTTGATGCCGTCGAGACCGGCCATCAGCAGCGCGGCAAAGCACAGATAGGGGTTGGCACCCGGATCGGGGAAGCGGGCCTCGACACGCTTGGCCTTGGGGCTTTCCGTCCACGGGATCCGCACGGCGCCCGAGCGGTTGCGCGCCGAATAGGCCCGCAGCACGGGAGCCTCGAAACCGGGGACCAGACGCTTGTAGCTGTTGGTCGACGGGTTGGTGAAGGCGTTCAGCGTCTTGGCATGCTTGAGGACGCCGCCGATGAACCACAATGCCTCCTGGCTCAGATCGGCATATTTGTCACCGGCAAACAGCGGCTTGTTGTCCTTCCAGATCGACATGTTCACATGCATGCCCGAGCCGTTGTCGCCATAAAGCGGTTTGGGCATGAAGGTCGCGGTCTTGCCATAGGCTTGCGCCACGTTGTGAATCACGTATTTGAACTTCTGAAGCTCGTCGGCCTGCTTGGTCAGGCTGCCGAAGATCAGGCCAAGTTCGTGCTGGCAGGACGCCACCTCGTGGTGGTGCTTGTCCACTTTCATGCCCATGCGCTTCATCGTCGAGAGCATTTCAGAGCGGATGTCCTGCCCGTCATCGATCGGGTTGACCGGAAAATACCCGCCCTTGACGCCCGGACGGTGGCCGGTATTGCCCATCTCGTATTCGGTGTCGGTGTTCCACGATCCGTCAAGTGCGTCGACTTCGTAGCCGACCTTGTTGATCTTGTTACTGATGCGCACATCGTCGAACAGGAAAAATTCCGCCTCGGGGCCCCAATAGGACACGTCGCCGATGCCGGAAGCCTTGAGATACGCCTCGGCCTTTTCGGCGGTTCCGCGCGGGTCGCGGTTATAGGGTTCGCCGGTGTCCGGCTCCACGATCGAGCAATGTATGCAGAGCGTTTTCTCGGCATAGAAAGGATCGACATAGACGCTGTCGAAGGCTGGCAGCAGCTTCATGTCCGACGCTTCGATGGATTTGAACCCCTGGATCGAGGAGCCGTCGAACATGAATCCCTCGTCGAGGAAATCCTCGTCGACCTGATCGGCCATCACCGTCACATGTTGCAGCTTGCCGCGCGGGTCGGTGAAGCGGATATCGACATATTCGATATCCTCGTCCTTGATCTGCTTGAGAATCGCGTCTTTGCTCATTCTCTTTCCTTTTCTTGCTTGGAACTGTTGTTAAAGCGCGCCGGTCAAAGCGCGTCTGGTCCGTGTTCGCCGGTGCGGATACGGATGGCCTGTTCGACCGGGCTGACGAAGATTTTGCCGTCGCCGATCTTGTCGGTCTTGGCGGCGTCGATGATCGCCGCGATCGCCGCGTCGACCTGATCGTCGTCGAGCACGACGTCGATCTTCACCTTGGGCAGGAAATCCACCACGTATTCGGCCCCCCGATAAAGCTCGGTATGGCCCTTCTGCCGACCGAACCCCTTGACCTCGATGACCGAGAGGCCCTGAATGCCCGCATCCTGCAGCGCTTCCTTCACCTCGTCGAGCTTGAAGGGTTTGATGATCGCTTCGATCTTTTTCATGGCGCGGGCCTCCTCGATACATGTTTGCCCACGTGCAGACCACTTCTCAACCGGGGGCTCAATCGGTTAGACTTCGTGACGAAATCTTTCGCAAGATGGCGCGCACAGTTTGCCTTAAAAATGTGCAGCAAGGCGCATATGTCGGCAGTAATGAATCACGAAAAGGGGCAGGGCATGAATGACGTGCTGACATCCGAGCAGATGCGCAGCGCCGAGGCCGTAGCGATCGGGTCAGGTGCTGCCAGCGGTCTGGACCTGATGGAGCGGGCCGGTGCGGGCTGTGTCGACGCCATCCTCGCCGAGTGGCCGGCGCTTGCCGAGACCCCGGATCGTGCGACGGTGCTGTGCGGGCCGGGCAACAATGGCGGCGACGGGTTCGTCATCGCGCGGCTGCTGGCCCGAAAGGGCTGGCAGGTGGCTGTTTACTGCATGGGCGATCCAGACCGCCTGCCCGCCGACGCGCAGACGAATTACCGCCGCTGGTCGGAATTGGGCGACACCGCGCCGCTCGAGGCCGCAGCCGGCGCGGATCCCGGCGCGCTGCTCGTGGATGCGCTGTTCGGCACCGGACTGACGCGGCCCCTCGAAGGGCTGCTGCGCGAGCTTGCGACCAAGACCGCGCCGCGCGTGGTTGCTGTCGATATCCCCTCGGGGCTGTGTGCCGATAGCGGGCGGGTTCTGGGTGCCGCGATGCGCGCCGATCTCACGGTGACGTTTCACGCGGCGAAACCGGGGCATTATCTGGCCGACGGCCCCGGGCAATGCGGGCGTCTTGCGGTGGCCGATATCGGGCTGTCGCATGACGCGGGTCCGCAGACCGTCCGGCTGTGCCCCGCACCCGACGCAAAAACGCTGCGCAAGACGTCCCCCGGGCACAAGTATTCCCACGGTCACGCGCTGGTCCTCACCGGCGGGGCGGGGCGCACGGGGGCCGCCCGGCTTGCGGCGCGGGCCGCACTTCGGATCGGGGCGGGGCTGGTGACACTGGGCGTCCCCGGTGCCGCGCAGCAGGAGGTGGCCTGCCAGATCACCGCGCTGATGCTGCGCCGCATCGACGATGCCGCGGACCTTGCCGAGATGCTGGAGGATTCGCGCCTGACTGCCTTGTGCCTCGGGCCGGGGTTGGGCACGGCCCGGGCGCAGGCGCTTGTCCCGGCAGCCCTGCGCGCCGATCACGCGCCGGGTGTGGTGCTCGACGCCGATGCGCTGACGGCGTATCAAGATGCGCCCGATACGCTTTTCGCCCGGCTTCACCCGGGCTGCGTGCTGACGCCCCATATGGGCGAATTCGCGCGGCTGTTCCCCGATATCGCCGAGCGCTTGCGCGCGACACCCACGAGCGGCCCGGCCTTTTCAAGGCTGGATGCCACCCGCGAGGCCGCAACCCGCGCGGGCTGTGTCGTGCTGCTGAAGGGGCCTGATACCGTGATCGCAGCCCCCGACGGCGCGTGCAGTATCAACGCGGCGGCCTATGCGCGCGCCGCGCCGGATCTTGCGACCGCCGGGTCGGGCGATGTGCTGGCGGGGTTCATCACCGGGCTGATGGCGCGGGGTCTCGCCCCGATGCGGGCGGCCGAGGCCGCGGCGCATCTGCATGTGGATTGCGCGCTGTCCTTCGGTCCGGGCCTGATCGCCGAGGATCTGCCCGAGGAACTGCCGAAAGTCATGCGCGGGGCCTGAACCGACGGATCATTCGCGCCAGTCGAAAAATCCCTCTCCGGCCTGCGCCAGCAGCTTGGCGGCCATCACGCGCCCAAGCTCGGGACCGTCCTCGATCGCCGCCGATTGATCGTCGCTCAGGCATTCGCTGCCATCGGGGCGCAGGATCTCGCCGCGCAGCCGCAGCGTGCCGCCCGAAAGCTCCGCCAGACCGGCGATCGGGGTCTCGCAGGACCCGTCGAGCGCGGTCAGAAACGCACGCTCGGCGGCAAGCTGCTGACCGGTCGTCTTGTCATGCAGCGCGCTCAGCATCTCGGCGGCGCGCATGTCGTCGGCGCGCCGCTCGATCCCGATCGCGCCTTGCGCAATCGCGGGCAGCATGATGTCGGGCTCCATCGTCGCGGTCGCGATATCCGCCCGATCCAGCCGGTTCAGCCCCGCCATCGCAAGGAACGTGCAGGCCGCGACGCCATCATCCAGCTTGCGCAGCCGTGTCTGGACGTTGCCGCGAAACTCGACGACCTCCAGATGCGGATAGGCCACCAGAACCTGCGCGCGGCGGCGCAAGGACGATGTGCCGACCTTGGCGCCGGCAGGCAGGTCGGCCAGCGAGGCCACCGCGGGCGCCACGAACGCGTCTCGGCAATCCTCGCGTGGCAGGTAGGTGTCGAGCAGCAGCCCCTCGGGTTGCAGCACCGGCATGTCCTTCATCGAATGCACGGCGATGTCGATCTCGCCATCGACCAGCGCCTGTTCGATCTCGCGTGTGAACAGGCCCTTGCCGCCGATATCCTTCAGCGGGCGGTCGGTGATGCGGTCGCCGGTGGTCTTTATGACCCTGATTTCAAAGGCATCCTCGGGCAGATCGAAAGCGGTGCGCAGCCGGTCACGCGTCTCGTGCGCCTGCGCGAGTGCGAGCGGCGAGCCGCGCGTGCCGATCTTCAGCGGTTTGGTCGGGGTGGGCAGATCCAATGTCATAACGATGGTTTAGACGGCGCAAACCAAGCTGACAAGCGGCGTGATGCTTGACATCGCGGTCAGCGGGCGCGACGACATGCAAAACGGAGGATTTCATGCCGCATCAAAAGACCATTCTGCGCGCCCTTGCCGGCGAGACGTTGCCCACGCCGCCGATCTGGATGATGCGGCAGGCCGGGCGCTACCTGCCCGAATACAAGGCGACGCGGGCGAAAGCCGGCGATTTCCTGTCGCTGTGCTACAACAGCGATCTGGCGACCGAGGTGACGCTGCAACCGCTGCGGCGCTACGATTTCGACGCGGCGATCCTCTTTGCCGATATCCTGCTGCTGCCGCAGGCGCTCGGGGCGGATCTGTGGTTCGTGACCGGCGAGGGGCCGCGGCTGTCGACGATCACCGACCGGGCCGGGTTCGACAAGTTGAAGCCCGTGGCCGAGATCCACGAGACGCTGCACCCGATCTATCAGACCGTGCGCAATCTGGCCGGGGAACTGCCCCGCGACATCACGCTGGTCGGCTTTGCCGGCGCGCCGTGGACGGTGGCGACCTACATGATCGCCGGCAAGGGAACACCCGATCAGGGTCCGGCGCATGCGCTGATGCAGGAAAACCCCGAGGTGTTCGAGGGGATCATCGACACGCTGACCGAGGGCACCATCGAATACCTTTCGGCCCAGATCGACGCCGGCGCGGAGGTGGTCAAGATCTTCGACAGCTGGGCGGGATCCCTCAAGGGTGATGCGTTCGAGCGGTATTCCGTGGCCCCGATACGGCGCATCATTTCGGAGTTGAAGACGCGCCATCCCGGCATCCCCGTCATCGCCTTCCCGCGTCAGGCGGGCGACGCCTATATCGGCTTTCATGCGGCGACCGGTGCCGATTGCGTGGCCGTGGACGAATCCGTCAGCCCGGAATGGGTGGCCGAGCATGTCCAGAAAGACGGCTGCGTGCAGGGCAACCTGCGCTCCTCGCACATGGTGACGGGCGGCGAGGATCTTGTCCGCGAGACCCGCCAGATCGTCGAGGCGCTGAAAGACGGCCCGCATATCTTCAACCTCGGCCACGGCATCACCCCGGATGCCGATCCCGACAACGTGAAGATCATGATCGACACGGTGCGCGGCGGCTGAAAGACCGATCCGGCCCGGCCCGTGGGGTCGGGTCGCTTGCGATGGCAAGAGGTGGTTCGGTTGCACTGAACATACCGAAGCTGCGCAAGGGCAGTTATTTCCCGACCTTCCCGGAGCCACGCCGGACAATCGGTCCGGGGGGACGTTTTCCCGACGAACGCCGTGAGGCCCTCGTGGGCGTCGCTGATCACCAGTTGCATGCCCCGCAGGCCGCGGCGGGTCCGAGCACCGAAAGGATCGCGATGCGCACGCTCACTCCCACCAGGGATCGATGGCGGCGATGTCGGCGTCGGACCAGCCGAAATGGTGGGCGAGTTCATGCACGTAGACATGGGCGACCAGAGCGCCGAGCGCGACGTTGCCACGATCGGCCCATTCGTCGAGGATCGGGCGACGGAAAAGCCAGATCGTGTCGGGACCGTGGGGCTGGTCCATCACCGATTTCTCGGTCAGCGGGATGCCGTCGTAAAGTCCGGTGAGGCCGAAGGGATCGCGGATCTCCATCTCGTCGAGAAATGCCTCGGGGGCGAAATCCTCGATGCGCAGCGACACCTCTGCCGCCGCCGGACGGTAGGCGGCGGGCAGGGCGGCGCGGGCCGCGCGCGCCATGGCGGCGATGTCCTCGAGGCTCGGGGCGGGGCGGTCGGTCCAGTCGTCGGTCATGCAATCTCCTTGCGGCCCATCATATGGCCAGAACTGCGCCGAAGCTGCTGGAGCACGGCGTAATCATCCGGACTCTGTACGACCTGCGCCGAGGCCGCGAACCAGAGCCGCCGAAGGAAACTTATCAGCAGTAACGGATGCTGCAAACTTGCAAACAGGTGTCGCCCATTTAAACGTGCCCGGCACACAGCCGTCGCTCGCCAATATGTGCGATGCTGCGCCGCAGCTTCACCAGACCGGCCATTCGTGAAGTGCGTGTCAAAACTGCGGAAACCTCCGATTATCCGCCGAGGGTGCTCGGTCTCGGCCTGCATGCACGGTTCCGTCAACACCCGCAGCACGACGCGCAGCCGCT
>Ga0307930_1000050_pt1 | contig 77053 bp, 74 predicted proteins | sample OrgLakmetageno46_FD_203161 | JGI IMG/M metagenome (GOLD analysis project Ga0307930, IMG submission 203161) | Saline water microbial communities from Organic Lake, Antarctica - #46 | ecosystem: Environmental > Aquatic > Non-marine Saline and Alkaline > Saline | place: Antarctica: Organic Lake...
CAGTGTTCATCACTGAGCATGAATCGGGGCATGGCAAACTCGTTTTATTGGTGGTGTCGGAACCTCAATATTACGAGTTTGCCTATTTTATTCAATGTCTTATACGAAAACGTCAACAGTCCCTAGTTAGATCGTATTTTTCTTTTATGTTTTTAGGTAGCTGATGGACTAGCTGTAACATTGTGGGTGCTACAAAGGCGTTCGTAGCCAAATGGCGGTCAATTAATTGCAGCATTTCCTCAGGATTAAATGACTCCATGATGATGCTCGTTCCGCCTATATTTACGGCCAAAAGCATAAATATTATTGGGGCGGCATGGTAGATTGCGCCTGGTGTAAGATTTACATCATCTTCCGTAAGACCATATTCAACCGCTGCAGCTAGCAAGAGTAGCGCTCTGGAGCGATGAGATATTTTTGCACCCTTTGGTACACCAGTAGTTCCTGACGTGTAGCCAATGCAAAAGAGATCATTTTCTGATACGTCCAAGTCTGGATTGGTTGCAGGTTGTCTGTTGATTGTTTTCTCATACCCATCCGGAATTGAAGTATCGCCATTTAAAGTCATAATGCCATGGTCTAATGCGGCCTGAAATTTGCTGTGGCTATCTTTCAGCTCATTTTTAAGGCGCTTACTTATGAACATGGTTTTTGCTGATGAATGTTTAACTAAAGCAAGGACTTCCGGCGGGGTCAGACGGAAGTTTATGGGCACAAGAACAAGGCCAGCTTTTGAGCAACCGTAAATTATTTCGGGATATTGTATGCAATTGTCTAAGAAAGTTGCGACCCGCTCCCCCTTGCGAAGGCCAAGCGAAGAAAGATAGTGGGCTACTTGATTGGCCCGAGCGTTCAGCTCTCTAAAAGTCAGTTGACCTGCCGAAAACTGGATGGCCTTTTTTTCGGGATAACGACGAGAGAATAATTCAAGGCCGTAGTGCATAACTAGTAGGGACATTTGCGCTTCTCTTCTTGCTTCTTAATTTAAAGTTATTACTATTCTTGATGCGTGCTCGTTGTATACCTGTAACGCTGATTTTTTGTAAGCTCAATCGAGCGTATGACAAGTTGTTATTTACGGTCAATCCTAGATGCTAAGTCAAGGGTTTGTGTCGTCGAAAACGACGATTTCTCTTTTTCGCTTAACGGCTTTTCGTGGCGATGGATTATTGGTGCTTCGCCGTTTTCGTCGTTTTCGTCGTTTTAGACGAGCATGCGATTTCTGTTCTCTGATAAGGTTTGTAGTAACTAAAGATTCGGTTACTAAAAAAGTGGCAGCAGGAGGTCGTCGTGGAAGACTGGAGAGCCGCTATTGACCCAAAAAGACTTTCGGGATGGATGGAAAGTCAGGGTTTGGGGTCAGGAGAAATTGAGAACGCAGTGCTGCTGGGCGGTGGTACCCAGAACATCCTGCTGAAGTTTGACCGTAATGGTCGCACCTTCGTGCTTCGCCGGCCACCCCCTCATCCCAGGAAGAATTCGAACGACACCATGCGCCGCGAGATGCGCATGTTGGAGGCGTTGTCCGACACCACGGTTCCTCATCCCAGGCTGATTCTGGGATGCCCGGAGGAGGATGTGCTGGGCGTTGCCTTCTACCTGATGGAACCCGTTGAGGGGTTTGCTCCCATCACCGGGTTGCCGGCGCTGCACGCGGGATCCCCGGATATCCGCCGACGAATGGGTCTGGCCCTGGTGGAGGGTGTCACAGCCTTGGGGGCTGTCGATTACCGGGCGGTTGGACTGGAGGGCTTTGGTAACCCGGACAACTACCTGTGCCGTCAGGTCTCCCGCTGGAAAGCCCAGATGGAAAGCTACCATGATTTTCCCGGATGGCCCGGACCCCAGAGTATACCCGGGGTTGAAAAGGTGGCCAGCTGGCTGGACCGTCATCGGCCCGACACGTTCGACCCGGGCATCATTCATGGCGACTACCATTTCGGAAACGTTATGTACCGTCATGACGGAGCGGAACTGGCCGCCATCGTGGACTGGGAGCTGACCACCATCGGTGATCCACTGCTGGATCTGGGCTGGCTGCTGGCTACCTGGCCAGTGGACGGAGTGTCCACGGTGGAGCCCCTTACGGTGAGCCCCTGGGACGGCTTTCCGACCAGCGGCGAGCTAATTGAGCACTACCGGGCCCGGACCACCCGCAATGTGGACGCGATTGACTGGTACGCCGTTTTGGCCTGCTACAAGCTTGGCATCATCCTTGAAGGCACCCATGCCCGAGCCTGCGCCGGTAAGGCTACCAAGGCAAGTGGGGACCTTCTGCACGCCAGCACTATCAATCTGTTCGAGCGAGCCCTGAACTGGATCCGGTGAAACAATTCACCCGCTAATCCACTTATATTCTGGCCTGTCCGCTCTGGGCAACCCGAGCAAAAAAGCCGCATCATAACCAGTAGAGAGAGTGACCATGGATTTCGAACATACCCCGAAAGTTCAAGAGCTGATGGGTAAGCTTCAGCGGTTTATGGATGAACACATATACCAAGTCGAGCAGGAGTACTACGATTGGGTGGTCAACCATGACAATCTTTGGAAACACTGGCCCGGCCTGGATGGCCTCAAACGGAAGGCTAAGGATCATGGCTTGTGGAACCTGTTTCTGCCGGAAGAGTATGGCGAGTTCAGCCCCGGCCTGACCAACCTTGAATATGCACCCCTGGCTGAGATTATGGGCCGGGTTCCCTGGGCGCCCGAAGTGTTTAACTGTTCGGCCCCGGACACAGGTAACATGGAAGTGCTGGCCAAGTACGGCAGTCAGGAGCAGCAGGATACATGGCTCAAACCCCTGCTGGCCGGGGAGATCCGCTCAGCCTACTTGATGACGGAGCCGCAGGTGGCCTCCTCTGACGCCACCAATGTAGAGACCGAGATCCGAGCCGACGGCGACGATTACGTCATCAATGGTCAGAAGTGGTGGATCACCGGCATTATGGACCCACGCTGCAAATTGCTGATCCTGATGGGCAAGACCGACCCCAATGCGGACCGGCACCAACAGCAGTCCACCATCATTATTCCGCGAGATACCCCGGGCATCACCATCGTGCGTAATCAGCCCGTCTTCAGCAACCACAATTCACCCGGTGGTGAGGCGGAACTGCGGCTTGAGAACGTCCGTGTGCCTAAATCCAATCTGATTCTTGGTGAGGGGCGGGGGTTCGAGATCGCACAGGGACGTCTCGGCCCCGGTCGGATCCATCACTGCATGCGCTCCATCGGGCAGGCCCAGCGGTCACTGGAGATGATGGCGCGGCGAGTCGAGAGTCGGGTGGCCTTCGGCCAGAAGTTGTCCAGCCAGGGCAGCATCCGCCAGGATATCGCGAAATCCTTCTGTGACATCGAGCAGGCCCGCCTGCTGACGCTCAAGGCCGCCTTCCACATGGACAAATATGGCAACGTCGCCACCCGTGATCTGATCGCCGCAATAAAGATTGTGGCGCCGCAGATGGCGCAGACGGTGGCGGACCGGGCCATCCAGGCTCACGGTGGCATGGGGGTAAGCGACGACACCCCGATTGCCCACTTCTTCACCATCAACCGGTATCTGCGCCTTGCCGACGGCCCGGACGAGGTACACATGTCTCAGCTGGGCAAGCTAAAGATAAAAGAATACAATCATATCACTTAAAAATATAGAGAAAATTAATGACCCTGAGGCATTGCTTTGCCGGCAGGGTCAGGATGGTTACCGCCCTTCGTGTGATTGGCAACTGCATGCTCGTTCTAGCGTCCAAGGAGCTGACAAGCTGGCTGAGTGATCAGGCTCAAATTTTCTCTACCAGACTCAGTGCCATGGTGACCGGCACCGTCACGGCTAAAGAATATGCTGCCGAAGGCGTTTTTTGTCTGTCTTGCCGTAGGCGGTAATTGGAAGATTTTCCACAATCACAATGCGTTTGGGTACCTTGTATTTGGACAGACGGCTACGACATTGATTGAGTATGTGTTGGGTGTCCAGAGTTTGGCCGGTATCGGCTACTATAAACGCAGTAACCGCCTCCCCCCAGTCATCGTCTGGCAGTCCCACCACGGCTACTTGGTTAATCCCGGGAATATCCTGAATCACGTTCTCCACTTCCGACGTATAGACGTTCATGCCACCGCTGATGATCATGTCGTTTTTTCGGTCGAGCAGGTAAACATAGCCGTCGTCATCCATACGCGCGATATCGCCGGTATGCAGCCACCCGTCAACGATGGTCTCAGCGGTCTTTTCCGGCAAACCGTGATAGCCAATCATGTTATAGGGGGTGCGGGTGACAAGCTCGCCGCTGTGACCGGTCGGGACATCGTTGCCATTGCTGTCTACAATCCGGACCTGGGCCATGGCCACGGCTCGGCCACAACTGAGCAGGCGCTCCGGATGCGCAGGGTCATGATCTTCTCGGACCAGACGAGTAACGAAATTGGGTGCTTCGGACTGACCATAGAGTTGCATGAAGACCGGCCCCAGACACTCAATTCCCTGTCGCAGACGGCCAGCGGTGATAGGTGCCGCGCCATAGAGCACGGTCCGCAACGAGTCCAAGTCGAGAATTTCATTCTCTATCCAGTCGAGTACTCGATAGATCATGGTGGGGACCATAAAGGTGAAGGTGACTCCATCCCGGGAAATGCGTTCAATGACCTTGCCGGGGTCAAATTGTTGTTCGATATAGTGTGTCGCGCCCTTCAGCAGCCCTGCCTGCAGAAGAATGCCTGCGGAGTGCGAGAGGGGAGATGTCAGCAACAGGCGTTCGTCATCCTGCAGCCCCATTTCCATGATATGCGAGAACAGGTTGAGGCAGATGTTCTGCTGTGTATGGATTACACCCTTGGGCCGTCCGGTCGTGCCGCCAGTATAGGGCAGCCACGCCAGGTCCTGTGGATGGATGAGAACATCGGGTTTGATGGCCGGCTCACTGGTTTGAAAAGCCTGCCAGGACACAATGCCTGCGGGGCATTCGTCTTCCGGTACCAGACCAACCACGGTTTCGAGTTCCGGCAACTCATCACGCCGCTTCAGGATCACTTCGAAGCGGTTTCTCGCAACGATGGCTAGGCGGCTGTTGGAGTTCGCGAGAATGTGGATCACCTCGTCATCCCCGAGCATGTCGTTGAGCGCTACCTTGGCGCCGCCGGATTGGATAATGCCTTGGTCTGCCACGATATATTCCAGGCGGTTGGGCATCGCCAGGGCTACCCGGACGCCGGGCCTTACACCGTGACGAATGAGGGCATGGGCTACCTGATAACCCTGCTTCAGGAGTTCGTGATAGGTAAGCGCTTCTCCATCGAACCAAACCGCTACGCGAGGTCCGAACCGGGTCAGGGCATTGGTGAAAAGGGCATCCAGGGTCAGCATTGGGTTAATCATGAAACTCTCCGCGCTTTTTTGCCGCAGTTGTGATTACGTCATGGGGATAGCCGCGGCCTATTCCAATCCGGCTTTGCGCTTCTCCCTGTCACGGAGCTCCCTGCGCAGTACCTTTCCGGTAACCTTCAGCGGCAGGCTGTCCAGGAACTCGAATTCTCTGGGGTATTCGTATCTGGCCAGTCGTGACTTGACCGAATTTCGTAGCGCCTCTTCGAGTTCTGGTGAAGGTTGGACGCCCGCTTTGAGCACGACGAAGGCCTCGATGCTTTCGGTCCGGATAGCGTCTGGGACACCCACTACGGCGACGTCGGCAACTGAAGGATGTTGGAGAATGGCATCCTCTACCTCGCCGGGACCGATCTGGTAGCCCGAGGAAGTGATGACATCGTCCTCACGCCCCTGAAACCAGAAGTAACCGTCGTCATCCATATATCCCAGGTCGCCGGTCAGCACCCACTGACCGGCGTACTTGTTCGCCGTGGCCTCCGGACGGTACCAGTACCCAAGCATCATCAATGGGCCGGGGCGCGGATGGCAATACTACCAACCATTGCGGTCGGCACTTCCTGGCACTGACTAGCCATTTTGTAAAACTCGGGGATATTCCAGCGGAATGCATTGTAGCCAGCATCATAGGTCTTGCCGCGGGTAAGCATCATTGTTGTTATCCTTCCGCCGTTGCGAGATCCGGGGTCGTGGTTCAGTTATCCGACTACCACGTTAGCCATTCGGTGTGGTGGTAAGCATCGTCGGTTTCGACGATGTCGGCTGGCCCCGGATATGACTAATCTGGCGAGCGTGATAACAAGAGCTCAAAAACAGGAGAAGCAAGGTGAATGATCTGGACTATACGGGCAAGACGGTACTGGTAGTGGGTGGCTCAAGCGGCATAGGCAATGCAATAGCCCAGGGGTTCCGGGCCCGAGGTGCCGATGTGCACGTCTGGGGCACCCGCGCCTCGGCTGCTGACTACGACGGTGAGGAAGGGTCTGATCTGACTGGCCTGTCCTATGCCCGGGTCAATGTCGCCGATGTCGATGCCATTGAGCGCTGTCAGCCCAGATTCGGGCAGCTGGATGTGTTGGTGCAGTCCCAGGGCATGGTGGTATACAAGCGCGGCGAATTCGAACGCGAAGGCTGGGACCGGGTGATGGACGTGAACCTCAACAGCCTGCGGGCCTGCGCTATGAAATTCAAAGAGCAGCTTGCCGCCGCCAGGGGCTCCATGATCATTGTCAGCTCTACCGCTGGCTTCCATGCCACCAAGGGTAACCCGGCCTACAACGCTTCCAAGGCAGGCGCCGTGGCCCTGACTCGAACCCTGGGAGAAGCCTGGGCGCCGGAGGGCATCTCGGTGAACGGGATTGCCCCGGGATTCGTGGCGACGAAGCTGACTAAGGTGACCACGGACAACCCCAAACGCCGGGAAATGGCCGAGGCGGCTATTCCCTGTGGCCGTATGGGACTGGCGCAAGAGATGACAGGGCCCGCCCTGTTTCTGGCTTCCCCGCTGGCCTCCTATATCTGCGGTCAGACCCTGATTGTCGACGGTGGTCTGACCCTGTCCTGATCCCTCCTGCCCACTTCTGTCAGGCGGGCGGAAGGTCGCGAGCAGTGGCGGGGGTACCGTCATCAGGCATTGCGGGCCATCAGTCCGCCGTCTACCGGAATCACCGCGCCGGTAATGTAGGAAGCCGCCGGCAGGCACAGGCTGACGGTCATATGGGCCACTTCCTCCGGGGAGCCGTAGCGCCTCAGGGCCGTGCGGCGCCTAGCGAAGATCCTCTTGTGCTGCGCAGACACGAAGCCGGTCATGGGAGTTTCGATGGGCCCCGGGCAGATGCAGTTGACGGTAATGCCTTCCGGCCCCAGTTCCACCGCGAGGGCCCGGGTCAGTCCGGTAACGCCGGCCTTGGCCGCGGCGTAGGGGCTGTTCTCGTTGGTAGCACCCAGGGCCTCGGTGGAGGCAATGTTGACGATCCGCGGAGTGGCGGACTGGCGCAGGTGGGGCAGCGCGGCGCGGATAAGGCGCTGCTGGCCGGTCACCATGACCATCAGTGCCCGCTCCCAGACCTGGTCATAGTCAGCGGAATCGATGGCGCAGAAGGCGGCGATGCCGGCGTTATTGATAACGACATCCAGACCGCCCAGATGGCTGACGATGCCAGTGATCACATCCTTGATCTCTTCCCCGTCGCTGACGTCAAGCTTCCAGGCCCGGGCACTGAAACCGGCCTGTCCGATCTCTTCCGCCACCGCCTTGGCGCCGGCCAGCTCGAAATCAGTTACCGCCACCCGTGCGCCCTCGCTGGCAAACACCGCCGCGGTGGCGCGTCCCATGCCGCTGGCGGCACCGGTGACCACTACCCGTAATCCGTTCAGTGACCGGCTGAGACTTGTTATGCCCGTCATGATGATGTCTCCTCAGTTGTCGCCCGTCAGGCCGAACTTCTTCATGGCCCGCTGCTTCTGCTGCGACTTTAGATAGTCCGGGAAAGGGCCGTTAGCCTGTTTGACGTCCTTGAGCACTTCCCGCGCCACGGTCACCTTGTGGACCTCGGTGGGACCATCCGCCAGGCCCACATGGAAGGAATTGATGATCCATTCCGCAAACGGCATGTCGTGGGAGATGCCCAGGGAGCCGTGAATCTGCAGGGCACGGGACGCGATGTCGTTGAGAATCCGGGGCATAACGGTTTTGACGGCGGCAATGTTCTTGCGCGTGGCCTTGTAGTCGTGGCTCTGGTCAATAAGCCAGGCGGTTTCCAGTACTAGCAGGCGGAACTGGCGCAGCTCCACCCAGGAGTCAGCGATTTTCTCCTGGACCATCTGCTTCTGTGACAATTGTTCGCCCTTGGTGAAGCGCGATACCGCACGCTCGCACATCATGTCGAAAGCGCGGGTGGCCTGGGCGAGGGTGCGCATGGCGTGGTGCATGCGACCGCCCCCAAGGCGTACCTGCGCTACCACAAAGGCATCTCCCTGCTCACCGAGCATGCTGTCGACAGGCACCCGCACACCGCTCCAGCGAACGTGGGCGTGGGTATCATCCGGCTCACCATAGAACCCGTAGTTGCGGAGGATCTCGATACCGGGCGTGTCCGCCGGCACAATGAACATGGACATCCGTCGGTAGGGCGATGCCTCGGGGTCGGTCACCGCCATGATGATGAAGAAGCTGGCGAAACGGGCATTAGAGGCAAACCATTTTTCGCCATTGATCACCCACTCGTCGCCATCCCGGACTGCGGAGGCTTCTAGTATTAGCGGATCGGCGCCGCCCTGGGGTTCGGTCATGGTGAAGCAGGAGACAATGTCGTTGGCCAGTAACGGCTCCAGGTAGCGCTGTTTCTGCTCGGGCGTACCATAATGGGCGAGGATATCGGCGTTGCCGGTATCCGGAGCCTGAGAGCCGAAGACAATGGGCCCGAAGCGGGAGCGACCGAACTGTTCGTTCATCAAGGCCAGTTTGAGCTGGCCGTAGCCTTTGCCGCCGAGTTCCGGGCCCAGGTGACAGGCCCACAGGCCTCGCTCCCGGACCTTCTCTTGCAGCGGGCGCACTAGGCGGACGAATTCGGGGTCGTGGATGTTCCATTGGCTGCCTAGGACATGATCCAAGGGCTCCACTTCGTCAGCCACGAACTGGTCGATCCAGTCTAGCTCGTGCTGGAAATCCGGGGCTGTCGTAAAGCTCCACATGGCTGTTCCTCCAGTTGTTGTCCGCCTTCCAGGGTTGGAAGTCAGAATTTCGGGTCGCGCTTTTCCAGGAAAGCCCGTACGCCCTCCTGGAAGCTAGGGCTGTCGATCAGATACTGCTGCCGCTCCGCTTCGTAGGTCAGCTGCTCTGCCAGGGTGGCGGTGGCGGCCCTGTCCAGCGCCGCCCGCAGTTCCGGTGCCCCATGGGCCGGGTTCGCTGCCAGGCGACTGGCAATGGCAGTGGCTTCGGTCTGCAGCTGGTCATCTTCCACACACTTCCAGATGAGCCCTGTTGCACGGCCTCCAGGCCATGGATGCGCTCCCCCAGAAGGGTGACCGCCATGGCTCTGGCGCGTCCGATCAGCCGCGGTAGAACCCAGGTGGCGCCCAGGTCCGGCAGAACGCCCAGCTTGGGAATGAACGGAAACAGGCAATAGGCGGATTTGCCGGCCACCACAATGTCTGCCGACAGCGCGACGCTGGCACCGGCACCCGCGGCAGCGCCATTGACCGCCGATACCACCGGAAAGGGCAGACTTCGCAGTTCCAGGGCCATGGGGTTGGACAGCTTCTGCATCAGCTGATTGACCTGCGTACCCAGGCTCTGGCCGCCGTCGCTCTCGGGGCTCATGGAACCTAGGTCCGCTCCGGAACAGAAGGCCTTACCGGTACTGGTGAGGATCATGACCTTGACGCCGCCGCGATTGCGCAATTCGGTCAGGGCGGCCCGGACTTCTTCCTGCAACGGTACGGACATGGCGTTCATGGTCTTGGGCTGATCCAGAGTCAGGGTGGCGACGCCGTCGATCACATCCAGATGAATTCGTTCATAACTCATTGCGTACTGCTCCTGTCAGTGACCAGCTGGAAAGGCGTCATAGAAGGTGCCGCCGGTCTTTGCCAGCTTGCGGATCGTCTCCGTGGACTCGTACTGCTTGCCCAGATGTCGGTAGTGCTCGCAGTGCTCCAGGATCGCGCTGGCGCCCAGGCTGTCGGCATAGCGAATGGCGCCGCCCCGTTCGCGGGGAAAACCGATCCCCATCAGCAGCGCGGTATCGAGCTCCTCCGCAGAGTTCACCACCTTGTCTTCGAGACAGTGAACCGATTCTGTAATCATTGCCAGCATCATCCGCTCCTGGACCTCTTCGACGCTGACATCCTTCTGACCATGGGGCTGAATGGCGCGGATCAGTTCATGGGCTTCGGGGCTGGAATGCTTCTGGGGACGGCCGCTGTCATCCGGCTGATACTCGTAGAAGCCCTTACTGTTTTTCTGGCCAAACCGCTCCTTTGACTTCATCAGTCGAAAGGCGTCGTTCTCGATACGGGGCATGCGCGCCAGATAGCCCGCGGAAATCACATCGGACACGTGGATGCCGGTGTCAATGCCCACGACGTCTTCCAGGTAAGCCGGGCCCATGGGCCAGCCGAAGGCTTCCATGGCCTTGTTGATGTGCTCGAAGTCGGCGCCTTCTGCCACCAGTTCCAGGAAGCCCCGGGTGTAGGCGGTGAGGATGCGGTTGACCAGAAAGCCCGGGCAGTCCTGCACCACGATGGGGGTCTTGCCCATGTTCACGGCCCAGGTCACCGCCGTGGAGACGGTCTCGTCACTGGTAATGCCGGCACCCAAAACGGCCGCCTTGTGGATCGACAGGGCTTTGTCCGCATGCTGTTTGAAAACCTGATGAAGCTCTGGAGAAAGTGATGACACCTTGACTACCTCTCGTTAACAATGCGGTTGAACAAATGTAAGGATAAAAATATAACCGGAGCGGAGCACGAAGACGTCGTCCGAAGCGACGAGCATCAGATGCCCCGAAACTGGCAGAAGTCTTCTAGGGGCGCCCGGCAGGAGCGCAGTTCATTGACCGGCTCCTCGGGGTTGGCGTAGCCGATGGCCATGCCGGTGAACAGCATTTGCTCCTCGGGCGGGTTGAGAAACTTCTTCAAGGTTTCCGGATAGAGGCTCCAGCACTCCTGGGCGCAGGAATCCAGATCCTCTTCCCGCAACAGCAGCATGACGGTCTGCAGGAACATGCCCAGGTCGGACCACTGGGGCGGTCCCATGCTCCGGTCCACATAACAGAACAGCGCCAAGGGCGCGCTGAAACACTGATAGTTGCGGGCAAACCAGGCCCGTCGCGCGACCTTGTCTTCACGGGGGATCCCGAGGATACCGTACATGTCCTCCCCCACCTGGAAGCGATAGTCGCGATAGGGGGACACCAGTTCCCTGGGGTAGACCGCATACTCGGGCTCCTCGCCGGTGGGGGCTTCCTCCAGGCGATGGACCATGATTTCCTTAAACTTTTTGAGCTCCTCACCACCCACGACTTGAATCTGCCAGGGCTGCAGATTGCCCCCGGACGGCGACCGCGAGGCGGTGGTCAGAACTCGGCGAATGGTGTCTCCATCCACTGGTTTGTCGGTGAATCCGCGCACGGAACGACGGCTGCTGACGGCTTCGGTGATCGTGGTGGCTTTGCTGCTCATTAGAGTGTGACTCCGGCTTGACCGTTATTGAAATGGAACTGTAGATGATGGGGTCTTTAATGGTCATAGTGGCCATGGGCCGGATTGTTGGCAATCGTCGCTTACGACGAGGTAGCTTGCGATCCGGATCCGGAAAATGGATCCTTGGGGTTTGACCACAGGCCGGCTACAGGAACCACCAGCGCCATGATAGATACCACGAGCACACGAGACACCTTTCACGGCACCATCGTGCCCAGGTACACCGACCTGGATACCTGGCGTCATGTGAACAATTCCCGGGCTTATCAGCTTCATCTTGAGGCCCGCATGACGGCCCACGTTGCCCGTTTCGGACCCGACGCCTGGTTTTCCGATGCCGAGCGTCTGCGCCCCCTGCGCACAATCACCCAGTTCCGCCAGGTAAGCTGGTACGGTCGCAATATCGATTTCACGGTGCAGGTACTTGCCTGCGACACAGACACCTACCGGTTACGCAGCGAGCTCTACCAGGGCGGCACCCATGTGGGCACCCAGGAATGTCTGATGGGCGCTTTCCTGGATCATGAGCGGGTGGCCCTGCCCGATGCAGTCCGGGACAGTCTGGGCCGGGATGTGCTGGCGGACCCCGAGTTGCTACCCCCGGAAACCTACAGTGAGCTGGCCACGGACCTTTCCCGCTTCCCGCTGAGTCAGCAGCTTACCCCCCGCTATGCGGACCTGGATGCGGACAGCCAGCGTGGGGAGGCGGCCATTGCACGCTATATGGAGCAGGCCCGTTTTGGTGCCATACGGCGCATCGACCTCAAGGGTCTGGGCATCCTGATCGCGGGCATGGATATGACATTCCGGCACTACCGCCCCGGCTGGAAACCGGTGGATATTGCTGCCGGAGTATCGCGCACCGGCAACACGTCCTTTCATCTCACCGGGGGTGCGGCGAGCGCGGACGGCATTCACGCCGTGGCCAACAGCATCATGGTGCAGGTGGACAAGGAAACCACCCGGCCCACGCCCCTGACCGAGGATGTCCGCCGGCAACTGGACGACCTGTCGATCTGATTAGCTGTCCCCCGCAGTGCCCTGACCTTCCTCCACATCTGCCATGATCAATTCCGGTCATGGCAGATGTGGAAAATCTCCGCCCGCTGTTCGGTTCGTCGGAACCGACGATGGGCGAGTCCGGCAATGTTCCCTACACTAGATCCGACCAAGTGAGGTAGTTCTACGCTATCAACAACAAGCACACTGGGGACCGCCCAGGGGAGACACTGCATGAACAGATCACTACGTACACTGAGCAAGGCCGTCATCATGACCACACTGGTTACCACCGCATTGGCGGCATCACAGGTTTCTGCCCGGACCCTGAGTTATGCCTCTGTCTACCCGGTGGGATCTCAGTCCGACAGAGCTGTTAACGCCTGGGCCGATAAGCTGGCCGAGGCTTCTGCTGGCGACCTCACAGCCAAGGTCTACCCCATGTCACTGCTCAGCGCCGCGGAGGTTTCCGCCGGGGTACGGGACGGCATTGCGGATGTGGGTTACCTGCTGACGGCGTACTTTCCCTCCGAGTATCCCCACATCAACCTGATCAATGAGTCGGCCATGCAGACCAACCTCATTGATCCGGAACGGCTGAACGGCATGGGCACCTACGCGTTTGAAGGCGCCATCACCGAGTTCATGTTTTTCAACTGCCCGGAATGCATGCAGGAACTGAAAGCCCAGAACCACGTCTACACCGCCAACGTCGCCAGCAGCGGTTACGGCCTGGTGTGCAGCACTCCCGTCGTCAAGCCTGAGGATATGGAAGGCAAACGCATGCGGGTTGCGGGCTCCCACTGGTCGCGGTGGGTTTCTGAGTTCGGCGGTTCCTCGGTATCCATGACCATCAGTGACATCCGCGAAGGTTTGGGCCAGGGTGTACTGGATTGCACCATTTCGTCACTGCCGGACATCACCAACCTGGGGCTGCTCGATGTTGTCACCGATGTCACGGTTGACCTCCCGGGTGGCATTTACGCCGGTGCCAGCGGAGCCAGTGTCAACGGGGATGTGTGGAAATCCCTGTCGGAAGACGATCGCAGGGCACTGCTCCGGGCCGGTGCCGACCTTACCGCTCGTACTCCCTGGCTGTATGAGCAACAGCAAGAAGCCGCCCTGCGGGCCGTGCGCGACAATGGCGGCACCAGACACAACGCCACACCGGAATTTCGCGCTGCCACACGGGAATTCGTGGAACAGGATCTGAAAACCATGGTTGAGTTCTACAACGACCGTTACGACGTTACCCGGGGTGAGCAAATGCTGGATGAATTCGCCAGTATCTTAGACAAGTGGGTGGATCTGGTCCAAGGCGTCGAGTCAGCGGATGAGCTGGCGGACCTGTACTACGACGAAATCTTCTCAAAAGTGGACGTCAGCAGCCACGGCCTCTGAGACAGGCGTAACGACGGGCTCTTCCACGGCCTGACGTTTGCAAGCCGTGTCTGAAGCTACGCATATGATAATTAGGGGGAAGCATGGCTGGTCCACTTAGCGGCGTCAGAATCATAGAAATGGTCGGATTGGGTCCGGGTCCTTTTTGCGGCATGTTACTAGCGGATATGGGTGCGGAGGTCATCCGCATCGACCGCCCCGGTGCGGGCAGGGATGGCGCCTGGAAGTTTGATATTCTGGCCCGGAGCCGGAAGACGGTGTGTCTGGACCTGAAACAGCCAGAGTCCATCGAGGCGGTACTGGCGATGATGAAAAGCGCCGATGCTGTCATTGAGGGTTTTCGTCCGGGGGTGATGGAGCAGCTAGGACTGGGTCCCGACCGCTGCATGGCCAGGAACCCGGCACTGATCTACGGCCGTATGACCGGCTGGGGTCAATTTGGCCCTCTGTCCAAAGCCGCCGGACACGACATCAATTACATCGCCATCAGTGGTGCGTTGCATGCCATCGGGCGTTCCGGTGAGCCGCCGGTGCCGCCGCTGAACCTGGTCGGTGACTTCGGCGGCGGCGGTATGTTGCTGGCGGTAGGCGTGCTGGCAGCCCTGCTAGAAGCGAAAACCTCAGGCCGGGGCCAGGTGGTGGATGCCGCCATGACCGACGGCTCGGCGTTGCTGACAGCCATGATGCATGGCTTCAGGGCCGCGGGACAATGGTCCGACAGTCGCGGCGAAAACATGCTCGACACCGGTGCTCATTTTTACGAGGTCTACACCTGTGCCGATGGGCGCTATGTGGCCCTGGGGCCCATCGAACCCAAATTCTACAAGGAGCTGATGGATCGTTGTGGACTGGATCAGAAGAGCTTTGAACCACAGATGGACCAGAAGAGCTGGCCCCTGCTCAAGCTGAAACTGGCGGACGTGTTCCGCACCCGCTCCCGGGACGAGTGGTGTCTGATTCTGGAAGGTACCGATGCCTGCTTCGCGCCGGTACTGGACTGGGACGAAGCGCCCCGGCATCCTCATAACCGGGCCCGGGAAACCTTTTTCGAGCTTGACGGCGTTACCCACCCGGCGCCGGCGCCCAGGTTTAGCCGAACCCCGTCTGACCCACCGCAGGCGGCTGTGCAGCCGACGGATCAGGTGGCGGATGTTCTTGCACTGTGGGGAGTTTCGGACGACTTGATCCGTACCCTGAACCAGGCTCCCAGCAACTGAGGAAATTGCCATGTCGATTTATTTTACCCCCCGCTGGCTCGATGAAGAGCTCTCCATGTTCCGGGAAAGTGTTGGACGCTTTCTGGAAGCGGAAGTGATACCGAAAGATGAGGAGGCTCGCAAGCGCGGGCACATCGGTCATGAGCTTTGGCGCAAGGCCGGCGAAATGGGCGTCCTCTGCACCGACATTCCCGAGGAATACGGCGGTGCTGGTGGTGATTTTCGACACGAAGCGGTGGTTGCCGACGAGATGGGCCGCCGCGGCCTGACCGGTATGAATCATTCCGTGCACAGCATCGTGGCCCATTATTTCCTTAACCACGGCACTGACGAGCAGAAGCAGAAGTATCTGCCCCGAATGGCTCGGGGCGAGCTGGTCGGAGCCATCGCCATGACTGAGCCGGGCGCCGGGTCGGATCTGCAGGGTATCCATGCTCACGCCAAAAAGGACGGCGAGAATTACGTCCTCAACGGCTCCAAGACGTTCATTTCCAACGGCTACCTGGCCGGTGTAGTGCTGGTCGTGGCGAAGACAGATACGTCACTGGGCGCCAAGGGCATGTCCATTCTCATCGTGGAAACTGAAAGCAAAAAAGGCTACCAGGTAGGCCGGGTTCTGGACAAAATTGGCCTCAAGGCTCAGGACACCGCCGAGCTGTTCTTCGAAGATGTCCGCGTGCACGAGAGTGACCTGCTCGGCGGAGTCGAGGGCCGTGGCTTTTTCCAGTTGATGTCAGACCTGCCCTACGAGCGTCTTTTCATCGGCGTTGGCGCCCAGGCAGCAATGGAAGGGGCCTATCACGCAACCCTGGACTTTGTCCGCGAACGCACCGCGTTCGGCAAGCCCATTGCCGATTTTCAGAACACCAAGTTTAAGCTGGCGGAAGTGGCCACTACCATCAAGGTGGGCCGAGCCTTTGTTGATGAATGCATCGAAGACATGCTGGCCGGCAAGTTGGACACCACCAAGGCTTCCATGTCGAAACTCTGGGGCAGCGAGAACCAGTGCCGGGTGATCGATGAGTGCCTGCAGCTGTTCGGTGGTTACGGCTACATGAACGAGTACATGATTGGTCGCATGTACACCGACGCCCGCATTCAGCGGATCTACGGTGGCACCAATGAGATCATGAAAGAGGTGATTTCCCGGTCGATGTAGTTACTGCCTACTGACTTGTTTAGCCGCGGATTTCGCGGCTAAACAATCCCCAGTCTCCGGGCAATGGCCACCGCTTGGGTCCTGCTATTAGCATTGAATTTGGAATTGATATTGCGCAGATGCGTGCGCACGGTGCTGTCGGACACGAACAGTTTCTCCGCCATGGCGCTGTTGGAGTACCCCTCTGAGAGCAGTTGCAGCACGCGGATTTCCTTGCGGGTCAGTGGATCCAGCAGGGTGTCTTCGGGCTCCGCCAGGCTAGCGCTTTCTCGGATTTCCGGGCCAAAGACATCAATCAATGACTGTATATAGCCTGACAGGATGGGATCGCTGCGTTCGCCGCTTTCCTGCATGCTCTGGCTCAGCAGGATCACTAGGTTGCCGGCGGCAGCCCCCTCATCCACGATCAGCCGCAGATAGCCTTCCGTGGACGCCACCTGCAGTACTTCCCGCAGCTGAGCCAGGGCTTCACGCAGGCGGGTACTGCGGTGCAGGGCGATGGCCTTGAGCAGTTTCAGCTTGAGGGCACGGCGGTAGCGCTGTTCGTCATTGGCTTCGCTGAGTTCTCGCTCCAGGGCGGGCAGGGCGCTGTCCGGATTGCCCGCCAGTATCTCCCAGCGCAGGCGGGCGATTTCCAGGTATTCCAGATCGTTTGCCGGTAGTCGCAGGGTCTGCACCCTTCGCCACAGGAATGGCACATCGGCCCGCTCTATCTCCTCCCGGGCGGAACCGGTGCGGCCCTGCAGCAGCAGCAGTCGTGAGCGCTCCAGGCGTGTGGTGGCCACTACCCGGTTGAGCTGGCGTACATGGCCCAGGTGTTCGAGTTCCGTGAGGATGCGGAACGCCTGGTCAATATCGCCCTTACTGAAGGCGATACGTGCCAGCATGATGTCGCTGAGCAGCATGTGATCCGGCAGGCCCACATCCCGGGCCAAGGGGCCGTACACATGAAGCAGGCGAGCGGCCAGTTCCAGCTGGTTGGTCTCATAGATGGCGCCAGCATGGAGAACGCCGGCCCAGGCGTTGCCGTTGGCCTGGCTGAACGACGAGGCTTGGCGGGTGGCGCCCACGGCCAGACGGAAACGGGCCGCGGCCTGGCGCTGGCGTCCCTCCTGCATGTCAATGATGCCTTCCACCGACTCCGAGTACATGACATTGAAGGAGCTGGCGTGGGTGCCCTGGACCTCGCGGGCACCATCCAGCAGCTGCCGTGCCTTTCCGTAGAGGCCCATCGTCGAGTAGGTACTGGCCATGGAGTTGATCATGGCCATATCCGCGAAGGGCTGGCCCGTGGGTAATGCTGGCAGACCTTCCTCGCCCGCCTCGACGGCCTCTTCCTGACGATCCATGACCGAAAGCATGAGCGGCCGTATCGCCAGTACGTGGGGTCGGATGTCGGGGTTGGTGGAATGTTCAAGGCCGGTTTCGTTCAGCATTTGCATGGCTTCGTTGGGGCCCCGGGTAAAGCACAGGGCCCATACCCAGATCATCTGCAGGGATTCGTCTTTGCGCAGCTGTTCTGGTGGTAGGCTGGAAAACCAGCGTGCCAGCAGTCGCATGCGGCCCTGGGACAGCAGGTTGCTGGCATGGGCCTGGAGCAGAGACTTGGCACGCTCGAAGTCACCCCCCTCCAGGGCATGGTCGATGGCGGGTACCGGCCGAGCCTGCTGTTCGTACCACAGGGAGGCAGCCCTGTGGAGGCGGGGAATTTCCTCCGGGTATTCGGCCAGTAGCTGGGATTTGAGAAATTCTGCAAACAGACTGTGATAGCGGTAGGTGTTCTCGTCACTGTCCAACGGTGTCAGAAAGGTATTGGTGGTGGCCAGATGGTGAAGCATGGCTTGGGCATCGGTATCCGGCAGCAGGGCCTGGCACAGGGAGCAATTGAGGTGTCGGAGAATGCTGGTGCGCAGCAGGAAACGCCGTACCGGGGCCGGCTGCAGTGCGAGCACATCGTAGACCAGGTAATCGGCGATGGTCTGACTGGCGCCGGAGAAGCGGTCGATGAAGGACTCTGGAGAACTGTGGCCCTCCAGTGCCAGGGATGCCAGCCACAGTGCCGTCACCCAGCCTTCGGTGCGGGTATGGATGCGCAGCAGGTCTTCCTGGGTCAGGGCCAGTTGCCGTCTTGATATCAGAAAATCACTGGTTTCCTTCACACTGAAGCGCAGCTCTGGCGCGTCGATTTCCAGCAACTGCCCGCGGGCCCGGAGGCGTCCCAGCCCCAGTTCCGGCAGGCTGCGGGAGCCAATCACGAACTGGCCCCGCCGGGGGAGGTACTCCAGAATCTCCTTGATCAGGCCAATGACCGCGGGATTTTGGATGCGTTCGAAGTCGTCCAGAAACAGGGTGAAGGCGGACTGATGCTCCGACAATCGTCCCACTACTTCCAGCGCCGCGTCCCCGGACGAGACCACGGGGTGTTCGGGCAGGGGAGGCTCGCCCATGCCTTCCAGGGTCAGGCGCGATACCGCCGCATTGAGATACCACAGAAAGCGGGAGACGTCGTTATCAGCGTCATCCAGGGTCAGCCAGGCGGTGACAATGCCTTCCTGTTCCATCTGCGCCATGCACTGGGACATGGCCGTGGTCTTGCCAAACCCGGCCGGGGCCCGCACCAGTACCAGCCGCGCCGCGGAGGCGGACAGAATCCTCTGGCACAGGCTGGTACGGGGCACCTGGGCGGCCCGTGATGTGGGCGGGTTGAGCTTGCTGGCCATCAGCAAGCGACTGGGCGCATTTGCAGGGGGCATGCTTTTGATGTCCTTGTGTTCGGCTACAGACATCTGGAAGCCACTTGATCAGTGGCGTCAGGAATCCGATATTTCACCAGACCGGCCGCCAGGATGTTGTTGGCGTAACTCGGTGGGAAAACTCATTTTTTTCATTATGAATCCTGGGGGGTCTCTCCGCAAGTGTGTGTATGGCAACCGACATAAACTCTGGAAAGTCAGACGGATGAGCACCGAAGCAGGTTTCGCCGTCTGCGTCTTTTCGTGTCCTTCCGCGGATTCCGTGGCACCCTGGTCCCAGGTTCCGGAATTCGTCGGATGCGACGATGCTGCTGCCGACAGGAATGCTAACCTGTTGCGGTAAATGCTCTTGGTGTGCCAGTCAGCGCCCGCATGAGTTTGGCTGAAAACAAAGTGGAAGGACACTCTATGAAACTCGATTCATCTATCAGCGCGGTAGTGACCGGCGGTGCCTCGGGGCTGGGCGAAGCCACTGCCCGTCTGCTGGCCGCTTTCGGTGTGAAAGTGGCAATTTTCGACTCTAGTGCGGAACGGGGCGAAGCCGTTGCTGCCGAGCTGGGGGGCGTGTTCTGCAAGGTTGATGTAACTGCCGAGGAAGATGTGGAAACGGCATTTGCGAAATCCCGCGAGGCCATCGGTCAGGAACGTATCCTGATCAACTGCGCGGGCACGGGTAATGCCTTCAAGACCGCCAGTCGCGCCAAGCAGACCGGGGAAATCAAGCATTTCCCCATGGCCGAGTTCGAGAAAATCATCCAGATCAATCTGCTAGGCAGTTTCCGCTGCGCCGCCAGGTCCGCGGCCGGTATGCTCAGCCTGGAGCCGCTGCAGGATGGCGAGCGCGGGGTGATCATCAACACCTCCTCGGTAGCGGCGCAGGATGGCCAGATCGGCCAGGCTGCCTATTCCGCTTCCAAGGCCGGTGTGGTGGGCATGACCCTGCCCATGGCTCGGGATCTGATGGGGGATGGCATACGGGTGAACACTATCATGCCGGGGCTGTTCAATACCCCGTTGATGCAGGGCCTGTCGGACAATGTCAAAGAGGCGCTGTCCGCATCGGTACCTTTCCCCAAGCGTCTGGGCGCGCCGGAAGAATTTGCCTCGCTGGCCGAAGTGATGGTTACCAACGGCTACTTCAATGGCGAAAGTGTCCGCCTCGATGGTGGCATTCGCATGGAACCCCGTTAAGATCCTGTAACAAGTATCTGAGCTCGTCGATTTCGACGACACCAGTGCATAGCGGTGACGGAACACTGGCGGCAACCGACACAGCATCGGCAAAGCGCCAGCGACACGAATCCAATTACTGTCATCAGCATGGCAGTCGCAGAGGAAATGATCATGGCAGAAGCATACATTGTTGCAGCAACACGCACTGCCGGCGGCCGTCGCGGTGGGCGTCTTTCAGGCTGGCATGCCACTGACCTGGCGGGCCAGGTACTCAACGAACTGATCGATCGCAGCGGTGCCGATCCGGCGCTGGTGGATGACGTCATTATGGGGTGTGTCAGCCAGATTGGTGAGCAGTCCACCAACATTGCCCGTAACGCGGTGCTTGCCTCCAGGCTGCCGGAATCGGTACCGGGCACTTCCGTTGATCGCCAGTGCGGCAGTTCCCAGCAGGCACTGCACTTTGCTGCCCAGGCCATCATGTCTGGCTGTCAGGATGTGGTGATCGCCGCGGGTGTGGAAAGCATGACCCGTTCCCCCATGTTTTCGCCCATGGCGCTGGCCCAGAAAGCCGGTATTGCCGAGCATTACATGGGCCCCGGCATCCGTGAGCGCTACCCGAGTATCCCGGAGTTCAGCCAGTTCGTGGGCGCGGAAATGATTGCTAAGAAGTACAGCCAGAGCCGTGATGATCTGCATCGCTTTGCCCTGGAAAGTCATCGCCGCGCCATTGCCGCCACCGAGGCGGGCCGCTTCGAGCGGGAAATCCTGCCGCTGCAGGCGCGCATGCAGGACGGCACCGTCCTTGATGAGATACACACGGTTGACGAAGGCATCCGTTTCGATGCCACCCTCGAAGGCATTGCCGGCGTCAAACCCATCCAGGAGGGTGGTTACATCAACGCCGCCGTCGCCAGCCAGATCTGTGATGGTGCCACCGGTGTCATGGTGGTCAGCGAGAAAGGCCTGAAGGCTCTGGGCGTGAAGCCCCTGGCCCGCATACTCCACATGAGCGTGATAGGTCACGATCCGGTGATCATGCTGGAGGCGCCGATTCCCGCCACCCAGGCAGCGTTGAAGAAAGCGGGCCTGAACATCAAGGACATTGACCTGTTCGAGGTCAACGAAGCCTTTGCGTCGGTCCCTCTGGCCTGGCTCAAGGTCACTGGCGCCGATCCCGAGCGGCTCAACGTCAACGGCGGCGCCATTGCCCTGGGCCACCCCTTGGGCGCTTCCGGTACCAAGCTGATGACCACCCTTGTGCACGCCCTGCAAGATCGTGGCGGCCGTTATGGCCTGCAGACCATGTGTGAAGGAGGTGGTATGGCCAACGTCACCATTATTGAACGCCTCTGATCCAGCGCCATGTTCGCGGGCGGTCAGCACTGCCCGCGAGCCGCTGACCACTGCTTGGCTCCTGCGCCTACGGTCGCGTTGACCGCGGACGCAGCCTACAAAGTCTGGTCGCTGAACAAAAACAACAGTCATCCCTGACAGGGATTAAGAGGTCAAGCGCATGTTTGCAATTGGTCGCATACTCGCCTGGATTACCAATGTCACCACCATGCTGGGTGGTCTGGCGATTGCCCTGATGATGTTCCATATCGCGATGGACGTGGCGGGTCGCTACATTTTTAATGCCCCCATACCCGGCACCATTACCTTTGTGTCCTACTACTATATGGCGATTGCCGCCTTTATTCCCCTGGCATTTGTCGAGCAGAAGGGCGCCCATATCTCGGTGGAGGTAGTCACCGAGCACCTGCCGGCGTGGATCCGCAACAACCTGGAACGTCTGTCAATGCTGCTGTCGATAGTGATCTTCAGCCTGCTGGCGGTGCGCACATGGGGCGAGGCCGGCAAGAAATTCGAGTTGGGTGCCTCGGTGGTGCAGGGCAATGCCGATATCCCCATCTGGATTACCTATTACACACTGCCCATCGGGTCTGGCCTGATGGTGCTGGTGGTGTTGTACAAGCTGGTGGCCAGCTGCATGGGTGTGGAATCCGCTCTCGACACCGAGCGCGCCAAAGCCGACGAACTTCCGCCCGCCGACAGAGAGAACAATAATGAGTGATGTACAGATCGGATTTTCAGGTCTTGCAATACTGGTGGTTTTGATTGCCATTCGGGTGCCGATCGGCATTGCCCTGATCAGTGTGTCCTTTGGCGGTCTCTGGCACCTGATGGGCTGGAACGTGGCCTGGGGCTCCCTGGGAATCATTCCCTACCAGTTTGCCACCAACTGGGTGCTCAGTTCGGTGCCCATGTTTTTGCTGCTGGGTTTTGTCTGCTATCACACCCAACTTACCCAGGGCATGTTCCGGGCCGCACGAATGTGGTTGTCAGGGATGCCGGGGGGGCTGGCGATCGCGGCGGTGTTCGGCTCCGCCGGTTTTGCCGCGGTGTCGGGGTCATCCGTGGCCTGCTCTGCGGCCATGGGGCGAATAGCGGTGCCCGAGATGATCCGCTACAAGTACCATCCAGAGCTGGCTACCGGCACCGTGGCGGTGGCGGGCACCATCGGCGCCCTGATCCCGCCGTCCATCATCATGATCCTCTATGGAATCATCGCTCAGGAATCCATCTCCGGGCTCTTCCTCGGTGGCATCAGCGCCGGCATCCTTACCGCTGCGGGTTACATCGTGGTGATCCTGGTGCGGGTCAAGCTCAATCCTTCCCTGGCTCCGGACACCAATGAAAGCTTCCCGCTGAAGGACAAGATCTGGGCCCTGAAGGACACCTGGCCGGTGATTTTGATCATGATAGGGATCTTCGGCGGCCTCTTCGGCGGCGTTTTCACCCCCACAGAAGCCGGTGCTGTCGGCGCCTTCTTGTCTATGGTGGTAGCGGTCATCAAGCGCAGCATGACCTGGGAGCGCTTTCGCAACGCCATCCTGGAAACCCTTCTGACCACCGCGGCGCTGCTCATCATCGCGGTGGGCGCGAGCCTGCTGACCCGGTTCCTGGCCCTGTCCGGTGCCGGCGACTACCTGTCGGAGCTGATCATTGGCATGGATGCGGGCGTCGTCATGATCCTGATTGTCATCGTGCTGATCTACATACTGCTGGGGATGTTCCTGGAGCCCATCGGCGCCATGTTGCTGACCCTGCCCATAGTACTGCCAATTATCGATAACGCGGGTCTGAACCTACTGTGGTTCGGTGTGGTGCTGACTAAGCTTCTGGAAATTGGCATGATCACCCCGCCCATAGGCATGAACGTATTCGTGATCAAGAGTGTGGTGGGCAATCTGGCCTCCACCAGCGCCATCTTCCGGGGAATCTTCTGGTTCCTGATCATGGACTTCTTTGTCCTGCTGTTCCTGATGGTATTTCCGGGTTACATTCTCTATCTGCCATCAATCATGGGGTGATATTTACGCAGGAAGCCTCCGACCAGGTGGCGAAGGCTTCCTGTCATTGCCTCGGCGGTGCTTCCCTTCTCCAGAAGCTCCCACGTTTAACTTTTTGACGCTAATATTTCACAAATGACAAAATATGGTCTTTACTGGTTTTTCGTATGTTCATTAAAAAGGGAAGAGCTAACAATGATAAAGCAAACCAGACTGGTTGCCGGCACAGTGCTGTTGGCAGGTCTTACAATGGCGCCACTGGCCCAGGCCACCGACCTGCGATTCGCGTCGGGTTACCCCACCAATTCCATTGCCAGCGATGCCCTGGAAATCTTTGAGAGCAGGCTCCAGGAATACTCGGGCGGCAGTCTCGATGTCGACATTTTTGAGCTGTCCCTGCTTAATCTGGCCGAGGCGTCGGCGGGGGTCCGGGATGGCATGGCGGACATGGCAGTGGTGCTGACGCCCTATTTCCCCGCGGAATATCCCCATACCAACATGGTGGCGGAAATCTCCATGTCCATCGAACTCAGCGATGAGCCCATGAGTCAGTCCGGCCTGATCTATACCGGGGCCATGTCCGAGTACATCCTGTTCCATTGCAGCGAATGCCAGGACGAATTCAGCAGCCAGAACCAGCTGTTCCTGGGCAGTGCCTCCACCCCCGCCTATTCCTTGTTGTGCAACACTCCGGTAAACAGTTTGGAGACCCTCGAAAACAAGCAGTTGCGCACCTCCGGTGCCATGTGGGCGCGCTGGGCCGAGGAGATGGGCGCCAATCCCATCACCATGTCGGTGAACGAGATTTACGAGGGGCTGAGTCAGGGCGTGGTGGACTGCTCGGTGCAGTCCACGGCGGAGCTTTCGGTGTTCAATCTGTTTGAGGTGGTGAACGCCATTACCCTCAACTACCCCGGCGGTGTGTTCAGCGGTGTGGGTGTCGGTAACATCAACAAGGACAGCTGGCAGAGTCTCAGTAAAGATCAGCGTCAGGCCCTGCTGCGTGCTGCTGCCACCCTGTCTGCGGAATTCAGCTGGGGCTATGATGCCGGCGCCCTGGAGAACGAGATCACGGCCCGGGAGCAGGGTATCGATATCACCAAGCCTACTGCCGCCATGCGTGAAACCAACCAGGCTTTTATCCGGGACGACCTGCAGACCATCGCCGACAATTATGCAGAGCGCTATGAGATCCAGGATCCGGAAGCGAAAATCGCCAAATTCCAGGAGCTGCTGAGCAAGTGGGAAGGCCTGATTGATAACATCGAAAGTGGCGAGGAACTGGCGGACCTTTATTGGGAGGAAGTTTTCTCGCGGGTGGACGTCGCTTCCTACGGCCAGTAAGTCGGCTACCGGCGCCCGTCGCCGGGATCTCCGTTGACGGGCCTGATACTCGGCCGCCCGGCCGGGCATCCACTCAGGCATTGAGAGACCCGCCAATCCGCTGGTAGATTTCCCGGCAGGCATCCGGCACCAGATTTTCCAGATTCAGATAGGCGTGGATCATGTCGCCGAACTCTTCGAGCTCACAGGGGATGGCGGCGGCCTTTGCGTTTATTGATTTTCGCACCTGGCTGGTGCTCACCGTCAACGGCCTGGCCATGGGCGGGATGATATTCCTGATGGCCTCGGGGATGACCCTCACCTTCGGCCTGATGAGTGTGCTCAACATGGCCCACGGCGCTTTCATCTCCCTGGGTGCCTTCGCCGGCGGCACTGTGCTGGCGTTCTGGCTCAATGACCTCACAGACCATCCGTCGCTGCTGATGAATCTGGTGGTGATTGTGCCGGCCCTGCTGTTCGCGGCGCTGGTGACCGTGGGCGGCTCCATTATTCTGATGCAGCTGATCAAGATCATTTGGGACCCCAACGAGATTCTGATGGCCCGTCCGGAGGCCATCAGCGGCGCAGTGCATGTGGCGGAATCCATTCCCCTGATCAATCGCTATGTGAACCTGGAAAACACTCTCAACTTGAAGCTCATGGTGTTCATCCTGCTAATGTGCGTTATCGGCGGTATGGGAACACTCTACGGCGCCATAGTCAGGGTTACTCTGTTTACCCTGGCCCAGAACTACCTGCAGGATCTGCTCAAGTAGGTAGGAGGCTACACCGACGGCATTCCCTTCGTGGCGGGACTCACCGGTCCCGATCACTGGCTGCTGTGGTTTGGCCTGCTGTTCGTGCTCAGTGTCTATTTCTTCTCTGCCGGGGTGGTGGGCCAGTTGCGTATCTGGACGCTGCGCCGGGCCCAGAGGAAGTCACCGCCGAAGGATCTGGAGGCGGTGCCCGACAGCCGCGCGGTGTAAGGATTCGTCGAAAGCGACGATCCATCCTGCTGGCCGCTGGGTCCAGACTGTGGGCTCATTCATGAATGCCACAACTGCGGGGAGTGCCCTGCCGTTGCCGGGCCAGCAACAGGACTACGACCATGAACGAGCCTAGCCAGAATCGCCGCTGGGTGCTGCGCAAGCGGCCCGAAGCGGACATCTCCGCCGACAACCTGGAGCTGGTGACCGAACCGGTACCGAAGCCCGCCGAGGGTGAGGTGCTGGTGCGCAATCTGTACCTGTCTCTGGACCCCACCCATCGCCTGTGGATGAGCAACCGTGAGCAGTATCTGCCGCCGGTGCAGGTGGGGGATGTGATGCGCGGCGGCACCCTGGGGGTGGTTGTGGAGTCACGCTCCGATGCCTTCCAGGCCGGTGATACCGTCAAACCCGCGGTGGGTGGCTGGGAAAGCTACAGCGTCATAGCCGCGAAAATGGCGCGGCCGGTGAAGCCGGATCCGGAGCTGCCCTTGTCCGCCTATATGTCGGTGCTGGGCGCCACCGGTATTACCGCCTACTTCGGGCTGCTGGACATTGGCCGCCCGCAACCGGGGGAAACCGTTGTGGTGACAGCAGCGGCGGGTGCGGTTGGCTCCATCGTGGGTCAGATTGCCAAACTCAAGGGCTGCCGTGTGGTGGGCATCGCCGGGGGACCGGAGAAGTGCCGCTGGCTCACCGAATCCCTGGGTTTCGACGCCGCCATCGACTACCGCAACGACGACCTCAACCAGGCCCTGGACCAGCACTGCCCCCAGGGCGTCGACGTGCTCTTCGAAAACGTGGGCGGGCACATCATGGACGCGGTTTTCTCCCGCCTCAACCTCAATGGCCGCATGGTTCTGTGTGGGCTGATCTCCAGCTACAACGACGAACGACCGCTGCCGGGACCCACGGACTTTGGCCGTATTCTGATGAAGCGGTTGACGGTGAAGGGATTCATCATCATCGACTATATCCCTCGCTTCCAAGAAGCCCTGAATGAACTGCAACAGTGGGTGGCCAATGGCGATCTGCAGTGGAAGGAGCACATCATAGACGGCATCGACAATGCTCTCGATGGCCTGTCTTTGCTATTCAGTGGCGGTAACGACGGCAAGCTGATGGTGCGCCTGTCCGACGAGTCCTAGGAGTCTGCGCCCGATCAGACTGATGCCAGACCGGGCATGAACGGCCTATTTGAAGGGCGGCTCCCCCTGCCAGTCGAAAAACTCCGGCATGTTCGTCGATACCCGGTTGGGATACTCGGCGGGGCGCTTCTCCAGAAATGACGCGACACCTTCACGGGCGTCTTCCGCGGCGCCCCGGGCCTGGATGGCGCGGCTGTCCAGCTCATGGGCCGCCATCGGGTGTTCGGCACCGGCCATGCGCCACAGCATCTGCCGGGTCATGGCCACGGATACCTGGGCGGTGTTGTCGGCGATCTCCCGGGCAATGGCCACTGCTGCCGGGTAAAGCTCGTCCGGCGTATGCACCGAGCGCACCAGCCCCCGCTCCCGGGCTTCATCGGCATTGATCAGACGGCCGGTAAAACACCATTCCAGCGCCGTAGACAGTCCCACCGCCTGCGATATGAACCAGGACGACGCCGCTTCCGGCACGATTCCCCGGCGGGTAAACACAAACCCGTAACGGGCTTTCTCCGACGCCAGGCGTATATCCATGGCCAAGGACATGGTCGCCCCCACGCCCACTGCGGCACCGTTGATGGCGCCAATCACCGGCTTCAAACTGCGGAAGATGCGCAGGGACACCAGGCCGCCGCCATCCCGGTGGACGCCGTTGGTCAGCGGGTCCGGGGTGCTGTCCCTGCCTTTCTGATCGTAGTCGAAGGCGTCCTCCCCGGATGACAGATCTGCGCCGGCGCAGAAAGCCTTGCCGGCACCAGTGACAATCACCGCCCGGACGTCGTCGTCTGCATCGGGCAGGTCAAAGGCCCGGATCAGCTCCTGCATCATGGTCAGATTGAACGCGTTCATCTGCTGGGGCCGGTTCAGGGTGATGGTGGCTATGGCATCGGCCACGGTCAGGGTAAGGGTTTCGAATTCCGGTGTGTTCATTGTCGGGCGCTCTCCTTTGAAAGTTGCTGGTTGTGGGCGCTGGGATTATCGCAGCGCACACGGTGGTTGTTTCTGTAGCAGGGTTAGCCGGCGATCATAGCGGAGAAGCCGCCGTCCACAATCAGGTACTGGCCGGTGCTTCCCGGGTGACGCCGGCATTGTTCACCAGAATGTCGATGTGACCCAGTTCGGCGATGGCCCTGGCGGCCAGATCAATAACCACATTCTCGTCTCCCAGATCCTCCGGTAACCAGAGCAATTTTTTCTTTCAGATCAAACAGTTGCTGAGCAATTCTTGGTGTTATATCAGTCATACTCAGACTCTGGATTGGGTTGGACGGGAGGGGATTGCGCTTAACCCTCGTTGATCCGGGGTCGCGGGTCATCGTCTGCTGCGACGAAAGTGTCCGCAGTCGGCGCTCCTGGCTCCGGAGATTCCGGATTCGTCGTTTCGGACGATGCTGTGGCCACGCCTGGCGGCGACTATGGCAACACACCACACAATGGGAGCAGACCGCAATGACCACCTATGCCGCAGTCGATTATCAGGTTAAAGGCCCGGTTGCCTGGGTACGCATGAATCGCCCGGACGCACTCAATGCCTTCAATGCGGATCTGCGTCAGGATCTGCTGGCGGCACTGCAACAGGCCGACACGGATCCGCAGGTACGGGTGATTGTGCTGGGCTCCACGGGCCGCGCCTTTTGTGCCGGTGCCGACCTAATGGAAGAAAAGCCCGCCGGTCACGATGTCACTAACGAGCTCATGCAGGAATACTTTCCCCTGATCAATACCGTACGCACCTCCGACAAGCCGGTCATCGGGGTTACTCCCGGGGTAGCGGCGGGGGTGGGTGCCGCCTTGCTGATGGCCTGTGACCAGGTGGTGATGGCGGAAGAAGCCCGCATCTACCTGGCCTTCAGCCATATCGGGCTGGTGCCCGATGGCGGCGCCACCTGGTTGCTGTACCAGAATCTGGGCTATCAGCGGGCATTCGAACTGATCGTCGAGGGTGGCAGTCTGGGGGCCGATGCCTGCCAGCGCCTGGGCATCAGCAATCAGGTGGTGGCTGCGGATCAGCTCGATACGGTGGCCGGTGAAATTGCCAGCCGCCTCGCCGAACGTTCGCCCCTGGCCACGGCGGAAGCCAAGAAACTGCTGCGGGCGGCGGCCAGCGTGTCTTTTGAAGACAATTTTGTTGCCGAGGCCCGGGCCCAGAAGCGTTGCACCAACAGTGACGTTTCCAAAGAGGCGATTGCGCGCTTTCGGGATAAAGCTGCGAGCAAGTAGTAGGTGGCGCAGCCATGATGCTGATGTCTCGGAATCGGAACAAAACAACAATCAGGGGTAGCCGTTAGCCATGGCGGATCAAACCGACAATCTGCAACAGGCCCTGCAAGTCGCGATCCGGCGTTTTCTACCCCAGGCCGACGTGCGCAACCTGAAACGCCTCACCGGTGGCGCCAATCAGAAGATGTGGTCTCTGGATGTGGTCCCTGGATGCGGTCACTTCGGGCCAGAGCACCGGTCTGATCCTGCGTCAGGCCAGCGACTGGAACCAGGGCGCCGACGAGACCCTGGGCCTGGACAACGAGGCGCAACTGCTGACCCGTGCCGCTGAACACGGTCTGCCGGTACCTGCTGTGCACTACGTGCTGACCCTGGAGGACAGCCTCGGGTTGGGCTATCTGATGACGCGGGTGGACGAGGAAACCCTGCCCCAGCGCATCCTGCGGGAGGAGCGCTACGTCACCGCCCGGGCCCGGCTGGCACACCAGTGTGGCGAGGCCATGGCGCGGATACACGAGTTGCCGGTGGATGACCTGGCATTTCTGCCCCGGGCCACCGCCGGGGAGGCAGTGCAGACCCTGTATGCCGAATATCAGGGCTACCAGGAGCCGCGACCGGTGTTTGAACCGGCGTTCCGCTGGCTGCGGGACAATCAGCCATCACTGCCGGCCACTCGGACCCTGGTGCACGGCGATTTCCGCAACGGCAACCTGATGGTGGACGAGGGCGGGCTGAAAGCCGTTCTCGACTGGGAAATGGCCAGCGTGGGGGACCCCATGGCGGACCTGGGCTGGATGTGCGTGAATTCCTGGCGCTTTGGCCAGATTGACCTGCCTGTTGGCGGCTTTGGCCGCCGCGAGGACCTCTTTTCCGGCTACCGGGAGGTGGCCGGCGTGACCCCGGATCCGCAGCGGGTCCGTTACTGGGAAATTTTCGGCACCCTTAAATGAGGGGTGATCTGCCAGAAAATGGCGGCCTCCTTTGCCGCCGGTCAGGACACCAGCGTCGAGCGCGGCGCCATTGGCCGCCGTGCCTCCGAGGCGGAGGTGGACCTGCTGCGGGAGCTGGTGCCGCTGGCGGTCGCCAATCCTGAACCAAATCCGTAACTACGGGAGACGAGAACATACAGGGTTTTCCCCATAACACCGACCTGCTGGACGCGATCACTGGTTTTCTAAAGGACGACGTACTGCCTGGGGCGGAGCCGGCAGTGGCGTTTCGCGCCCGGGTGGCCATCAACGTTCTGGGTATGGTGACCCGGCATCTGCAGCATAACCCGGTACCCGGTGACCCCTGGGAGCGTGAGGCCCTGCAGGCGCTGACCGGCAAGAAAGACACCATGGCCGGCCTCACCACCGAACTCTGCCGCCGCATCGCCGATCACAGCATCGACCCCGGTAACCCGCTGCTACGGGACTATCTCTGGCACACCACCCTCGCCAAGGTGGCGGTGGATCAGCCCCGGTATTCGGGGTACCGGCGTGCACAGGAACAGTGGCAGGTGTTTCAGTATCCGGCCTCCGGGAACCGGCACGACAGCTAATACCTGAGGCCGGCGGCACGGATCGCCGGCCATCGCAATATCCGTTCAAACCAACCGGGAGAGCAACACCGTGGATTTTTTCTGCCCCAAGAACTCATCGACTATCTGGCGGAGCTGGATACGTTTATCGAAAACGAGATCAAACCCCTGGAAAACCGGGACGACAACATCCGTTTTTTCGACCATCGGCGCGAATGGGCGCGCACGGACTTTGATAACCAGGGCCTGCCCCGGGAAGAATGGAAAGACCTGCTGGCACAGGCACGCCGCATTGGCGACAAGGCGGGCTACCTGCGCTTCCCCCTGCCCAAAGAATTTGGCGGTCAGGATGGCTCCAATCTGGCCATGACAGTGATTCGGGAACATTTCGCCGCCAAGGGGCTGGGTCTGCACAACGACCTCCAGAACGAGCATTCCATCGTCGCCAACAACCCCTTCGTGTTGCTGTTCCGGGATTTCGGCACCCCTGAACAGTATGTCCAGTTCGTCGACGGCATGCTGGAGGAGCGCTACAAGCTCGCCTTCGGCCTGACCGAACCGGATCATGGTTCTGACGCCACCCATATGGAGACCCATGCGGTCCGCGAGACACGTGATGGCGTCGAAGGCTGGCTGGTGAATGGCGAGAAGATGTGGATCACCGGCATGCACACGGCCACCCACTGCGTCACCTTCGTGCGCACCGATGGCAAGGACGTGGATGCCAAGGGCATCACCGCACTGCTGATTCCCTCGGGAACGCCAGAGGTAAAGGTGGAAGAGTACCTGTGGACCTTCAATATGCCCACGGACCATCCCCGGGTCAGCTTCACCGATGTCTGGGTGCCGCACTCCGCCGTGTTCGGGCCCCTGCACGGCGGCCTTGCGATCGCCCAGCACTTCGTCCACGAAAACCGGATTCGTCAGGCTGCCTCCAGCCTGGGAGCGGCCAATTACTGTATCCAGGAAAGCGTCAAACATGCTCGTCAGCGCAAGCCCTTCGGGCAGGCCCTGGCCAAGAACCAGGCGATACAATTTCCCTTGGTGGAGCTCAATACCCAGGTGGAAATGCTGCGTCTGTTGATTCGCAAGACTGCCTGGGAAATGGATCAGTTGCCCAAGCCGGAGGTGGAAAAACAGCTCTCCGACAAGGTGGCCATGTGTAACTACTGGGCCAACCGGCTCTGCTGCGAGGCTGCGGACCGGGCCATGCAGGTACGGCGCCATTGGCTACTCCCGCCATAAACCGTTTGAGCACATCTATGACGTCTGGCCGGAGTGCTGCAGCGTCTGGGCATGAACACGGACGACCGTATCGGTATTCTGGGCCTGAACTCCGACCGTTACATGGAGCTGGTGTTCGCCTCGCTCTGGGGCGGCGGTGTATTCAACACCGTCAATATACGCTGGAGCGCTCCGGAGATCGCCTATTCCCTGGACGATTGCCAGACCCGGATCCTGTTCGTGGACGACGAGTTCGTGTCTCTGGTAGCCACCATCGGCGACAAGTCCCAGGCCCTGGAAGCCTTGGTCTACATGGGCGAAAGTGCCTGCCCCGATGGCATGCAGGACTACCGCGAACTGCTCCGGGACGCGGAACCGGTGGCCGATGCCATGCGCCATGACAGCGATCTGGCGGGCATTCTTTATACTGGAGGCACCACTGGCAAGCCCAAGGGGGTGATGCTCAGCCACGGCAACCTCTATGCCAGTACCCTGAGCACCATCATCCCGGACTGCCGCATGGAACAGATCGTGGGCCTGCACTCCGCGCCCTTTTTCCATGTGGCCGGTATCGGCCTGATCCCCAGGCGGTGATCGAGGCCATTGCCCGGGAACGGGTCGTGGAAACCTTCTTGGTTCCCGCCATGCTGAGGGCGGTGCTCACGCACCCGGATTTCAACAAGCACGACCTGTCCACACTGCAGTGTCTGATCTACGGGGCCTCGCCCATTGGCAGCACATTGCCCAAGAACGCCATGCGCAAGCTGCCCAATGCCAGCTTCCTGCAGATGTATGGCATGACCGAGCTGTCACCCACAGTCACCATGCTGGCTCCCAATATGCACTCAGATCCAGCCATGCATAGGCGCCTGATGTCTGCGGGACGGCCCACCCACATTGCCGAGGTGCGCATTGTTGACCCCATGGACCGGGAAGTGAAGCTGGGCCAGGTGGGGGAAATCGTGGCCCGGGGTCCGATGGTGATGCAGGGCTACTGGAACAAGCCGGAGCAGACCGCGGAGGCTATCCGCGAGGGCTGGATGCATACCGGCGACGCCGGTTACATGGACGCCGACGGTTACCTGTTCCTGGTGGACCGGATTAAGGACATGATTGTGACTGGCGGCGAGAACGTCTATTCCGTGGAAGTGGAGGATATTCTGCTGCAGCGCCCAGAGGTGACCCAATGCGCGATTATCGGGGTGCTTGATGAGAAATGGGGCGAGCGGGTCCACGCGGTACTGGTCCTCAAGGATGGCGAAAGCCTGGACGAGGCGTCGATTACCGCCTTCTGCCGCGAGCATATCGCCAGCTACAAATGTCCGCGCAGCTATGAAGTACGAGACGAATTGCCTATGTCCGGTGCCGGCAAACTGCTCAAGTACAAGCTCAGGGAAGGCCATTGGCAGGGCCGGGGCCGCTCCATCGGATAACACCCTGCAATTCGTCGTAAGCGACGATGAGGGGTGGCCATAACCCTGCAATCATAATTCCGAAGATGGCCTGCACAGAATAAAAACAGGGGTGGCCCAGCCGCCCGGAACTGATACTGGAGATGCCATGAAACTGAACAAACTCGCTACCATGACACTGGCCCCGGTCCTGCTCAGCGGGCTTATGCTCAGCACCGCCGCCAGCGCCGAAACGATTTCCCACGCCACTGGCTACCCGCCTAATTCCATTGGTTCCAAGGCGGCAGACGCCTACGCTGACGCGCTCAAATAAATCTCCGGCGGTGCCCTCACCGCCAAAATTTATGCGGGCTCCCTGCTGAGCTTCTCGGAAACCGCTCCGGGCGTGCGTGACGGCATGGCGGACTCGGGCTTCGTGTTGCTGTCCTATTACCCTGCTGAATTCCCTACCTCCAACCTGGTGGCGGAAATGAGCATGGCGGTGAATCTGGAAGACGTGGAGGCCAGCCACTCCGGCCTGGCCTATCTGGGCGCGCTGTCGGAATTCGTGTTCAAGAACTGTCCCGAGTGCGTGGAAGAGTTCGCTGCTCAGAATCAGGTATTCACCGGTGGCTCCGCCAGTTCCAGTTACATGCTGCTGTGCAACCAGCCGGTCGCCACCCTGGAGGATGTGAAGGGCAAGCGCATTCGTAGCGCCGGGCCCCAGTGGGCACGCTGGGCCGAAACCGTGGGCGCAACGCCGGTCACCATGTCGGTAAGTGAATCCTACGAAGCCCTGAGCCAGGGAGTTCTGGACTGCAGCATAAGCTCCAGCGTGGATCTGGATATTTTCAAACTGCGGGAAGTGGTCACTGACATCACTCCGGCCGTGCCCGGCGGAGTTTACGGTGGTACCGCGGTAAATAACGTCAATCTGGACGTCTGGAAAGGCCTGAGTGAGCAGGACCGCAAGGACGTGCTCAAGGCGACTGCGGTGCTGGGCGCGGTCATCAGCTGGGACTATCAGGTGGGCGCTGTGCGTGAACTCGAAGGCGCCGACGAGGCGGGTATCACGGTACACGAAACCGGCCCGGAACTGCGCAAGGTGACCGACGAGTTCATCCGCAATGACATGGCCAATATCGCCAGCAACTACCAGAAGCGCCATGGCCTGGAGAATGCTCAGGAAATGGCAGACACTTTCCGCGATCTGCTGGGAAAGTGGGTCGACCTGGTGGAAGACGTGGATAACGTCGATGACCTGGCAGACCTGTACTGGAACGAGCTGTATTCGAAAGTGGATGTGAGCAGCTACGCGCTCTGATCCGGTGATCGCCTGAGATTTCTGGGGGTGCTCTCCTGCGGGACAGCACCCCTTTTCCTGTAACGAGGTCACACATGAAACCATCCGAAGCCACAGAGCTGGCGGTCTTCCGTGACGAGGTGCGGGAATTCCTGGCCACCCACGCCGACGACGAGATCCTCGAGGCGGGCCGCAAGACCACCAGTTTTTTCCCGCCCTTTGAGCAGGTCATGAAATGGCACCGGATTCTCCACAGCCGGGGCTGGTCCGCCATCCGCTGGCCCCGGGAGTACGGTGGCACCGGCTGGGATACCCCGCGCCAGCTGATTTTCGAGGAAGAGTGCCGCGCCAAGGGGGTGCCGCTGTTGCTGCCCCAGAGCATCGGCATGGTGGGGCCCGCGATTATCCACTACGGCACCGAGGAACAGAAACAGCGGCATCTGCCGGGCATTGTGTCCGGGGAGGACTTCTGGGCCCAGGGCTATTCCGAGCCCAATGCCGGTTCCGACCTGGTGGCCCTGAAATGCCGGGCGGTGCGGGAAGGAGGCCACTATGTCATCAATGGTAGCAAGACCTGGACCACCTACGCCCACCACGCCAACCGCATGTTCCTGCTGGTGCGCACCAGTACCGAAGGCAGGCCCCAGCAGGGTATCAGTTTCTTCCTGCTCGATCGCCTGGACCAAGAGGGCATCGACATCCACCCCATGAGGGGCCTGGATGGCGTGCCCGAACAGTGTGATGTGTTCTTCACCAACGTCCGGGTGCCCCTGGACAGTTGTCTGGGGGCAGAGAATGACGGCTGGTCTGTGGCCAAGTACCTGTTCGAACACGAGAGTGGTGGGGGCACCTCCTTTGCCACCACCTTCCGCCACGAGTTGGCCCTGATCCGGGGTCTGGCCGGGCGCAGTGGTGATGGCTTCGGTGCTGTGCTGGCGGACGACCCGGTGTTCCAGCCCATGACCAAGGGTTCTCCCGAATCCGGCCCTGACCGTTGGCAGTGGTGTCGAGCCCTTGGGGGATGACGACGTGCTGACCCTGATGCCCAGGTACCTGAACAACCGCGCCGCCAGTATTTTTGGTGGCAGCAATGAAATCCAGCGCAACATCATCGCCAAATCCCTGCTGCGTTAAGGAACCGGCGCCATGAGCTGTCTCAATGCAGAAACCCGCTCCATGCTGGACCACAGCGTGGACCGGTTTACCGAATCCGAATACCGCTTCGAACAGTGCCAGCTCATCGCCGGGGGCAGCAATGAGGCCCTCAGGGAAACTCTGCTGCCGGGTATCATCAGCGGTGAACGCCGGGTAATCCTGGCCGGCAATGAGACCGATGCTCGCGGCAATCCGTATTGTATCGGAGTGCTTGCCGAGGCGGATGACAGCGGCTTCCGCCTCAGTGGTGAGAAGACGGTAGTCATGTTCGCCCGGGAGGCCAGCGAGCTGGTTGTATCGGCCCGCAGCAGCGGTTCCCGGTGCTCGCCTGAAGGCATTGACCTGTTTGTGTTGCGCCTGGACACCCCCGGCGTGACGGTGACAGAGTATCCCATGATGGATGGCCACCGGGGCGCCAATGTGCGCTTTGACGGGGTCACCGTCAAAGCCTCGCAGCGGCTGACCGCAGCCGGGGCCGCAGGTCCGCTGTTGGCCCGGGTACAGCAGGGTGCTACCCTGATGCTGGTGGCTGAGGCCTTGGGTATCATGGAAACCCTGCTGGCCAAGACCCTGGCCTACACCCGCGCCCGCAAACAGTTCGGTGTGGCGCTGGCCAGTCGTTATATCGGTCAGCAGGCAATCCAGCTCCATGGCGATATCAGCATGACAGAGGAGTTGGATATAAGGCATTATTTCAAGCGTCTGACCGCCTTTAATATTCTGCTAGGAGAAACGAAATTTCATATCAAGCAAATCTGGCAGCAGTCCCTGGCTGGCCCGGCGACGGTGTAAACACCCCCAGGCCACTGAAGTTCGCGCCCCACGGGCTCTGCTCGGAGTCCAAGGTGTCTTGCTGCCGTGACGGAGAGAAACTATGACTGATCTGGACAGCTTCCGGGAGCAAACTCGGGCGTGGCTGAAGGAAAACTGCCCCCAGAGTATGCGTTCTCCTTTCCGCAGTGATAAGGACGTGTGCTGGGGTGGCCGCAAGTGGACTTTTCAGAGTGAAGATCAGGGTCTGTGGCTGGAGCGGATGGCGGACAAGAGATGGACCGCGCCGGACTGGCCCACCGAATATGGCGGTGGCGGCCTGAGCCGGGAAGAACACAAGATCCTGCTGGAAGAAATGGCACGCATTCAGGCGCGGCCGCCCCTGAACAGCTTCGGTGTCTGGATGATCGGGCCGGCACTGCTCAAGTTCGGCTCCGAGGCCCTCAAGCAACAGCATCTGCCCCCCATCGTCCGGGGCGAGATCCGCTGGTGCCAAGGTTACAGTGAACCCGGCGCCGGTTCCGACCTGGCGGGTCTGCAGACTCGGGCCGAGGACAAGGGCGATCACTTCATCGCCAACGGCCAGAAAATCTGGACTTCCTACGCTGACAAGTCCGACTGGATGTTCGCGCTGGTGCGCACCAATCCCGATGTCAAAAAGCAGGAAGGCATCAGCCTGGTACTCTTTGATATGGAAACCCCGGGCGTTTCCACCCGCCCCATCAAGCTGATCTCCGGCCAATCTCCCTTCTGTGAAACCTTCCTGGACGATGTCCGCGTGGAGAAAGACCAGACAGTGGGGGAAGTGGACAAGGGCTGGGGCATTGCCAAGTATCTGCTGACCCATGAGCGCAGCACGATTGGCAACATGGGCAGCACCGCCGCAGGTCAGAAAACCTTGCCCCAGCACGCCGTCGAGGCCCTGGGCCTGGAAGACGGCAAGCTGGCGAATGCCATGCTGAGGGCCGAGATCGCGGACTGGGCGGTCGAGGCCCAGGCCTATGAACTTACCGCTGAAAGGGTCCGGGACCAGGCCAGGGCTGAGCAGGGCGTGGGCAACACCTCCGCCATGCTCAAGTACGCCGGCACCGAGCTCAACAAGCGTCGCCATGAGCTGATGATCGCACTTTACGGCAGTGATGCCATGATCTGGGAAGGCGAGGGCTGGAGCGAGCAAGCCCTGCCCCAGCAGTGGGCACGTTCCAAGGGCAACTCCATTGAGGGGGGCACCTCGGAGATTCAGCTCAGCATCATTGCCAAAAACATTCTTGGAATGGGCTAACCGGTGGCGGAGACAACCATGCAGAAACTTGTACTGACGGAAGAACAACAGATGCTTCGGGACGCTGCCCACAGCCTGTTTCAGGAACAGGGGCCGGTGTCGCAGCTGCGCAAACTGCGGGATGAGAAGGACGAGCTGGGCTATGCGCCGAGCTTCTGGAACCAGGCCGTGGAACTGGGCCTGGCCGGAACCCTGATCCCGGAAAGCCACGGCGGCTCCAGCTTTGGCCATGTGGGCATGGGCCAGGTGATGGAAGAAGGGGGTCGCACCCTGACCGCCTCACCGCTGTTCGCCACCGGCGTGCTCGGGGCCAGTGCCCTGATGCTGGCGGGTTCAGACCAGCAGCAAGAGCGCCTCTCGGACATGGCGGCGGGCAGCCACTTCACTGCCCTGGCCATTGACGAAAGCGGCCGCCACGCCCCCAGCCGGGTCGCAACCCGGGCCGAGGCCAAAGGTGACGGCTACACCCTCAATGGTCACAAGACCTATGTTGTTGATGGCCATATCGCCCACACTCTGATTGTATCCGCCCGCACCGGCGGCGGTGACTGTGACCAGAAAGGCATCAGCCTGTTCCTGGTAGGCCCGAAAGCCGCCGGGGTGACCGTTACCCGCACCACCATGGCGGACGGCCGTAACGCCGCCATGGTGGATCTGAAGGACGTTACCGTGGATGCGGACGCGCTCCTGGGTAAGGCTGGCGAAGGCCATGCCACCTTGCAATCAGTGCTGGATATCGGCAATGCCCATCTGGCGGCGGAACTGCTGGGCATCGCCAGCGAGGCCCTGGATCGTACGGTGGTGTACATGCAGGAGCGCAAGCAGTTTGGTGTGCGCATCGGCTCCTTCCAGGCCCTGCAGCACCGGGTGGCGCACCTGTGGAGCGATCTGGAACTGCTCAAGTCCTGCGTGCTCAAGGCCCTGATGGCCCTGGACGCCGATGACGACGATGCCTCGGCCCTGGCGAGCCTGGCCAAGGCCAAGGCCAGCAAGGTCGCCGAACTGGCCACCAACGAGGGCGTCCAGCTTCACGGCGGCATGGGCATGACCGATGAATACGACATCGGCCTCTACCTCAAGCGCGCCCGTCCGGTGCAGCTGTTGCTGGGGGATCAGCGGTACCACGCTGACCGCTACGCCACACTCCGGGGCTTCTGAAACCCTGTATATATTCTAGACAAAAAGTCCCATGGGCCGTTGCGGCCGGTGGGATGCCTGCTTTACTTTCTTACTCCGCCAATCCTATTTTGTCGAACCAGCGCTGACCGGCGTTTTACTCCGCAAGTATCAGGTCATGCTCTGACGTGGGCCTCTGTCCGGTAATGGAGTTGAGGGCCGCCAGGGAGTTGCCAAACAGCTCTGCTACCCGAACCCGGCCCACCTTCTCGCCGGCACGCCAGTTGATGGGCTGGCCATTGGGTGCCCGCACCAGGGCGCCAGGTTCGTGAACCGTCAGCTCCATACCCTGCCGCAGGCCGTTGACCCGGCCGGCACTCAGGTAAAAGCGCCCATCATCGGCGCGGAAGGCCCTGAGGGTCCAGGGCGCGATGGTGGCCTTGTCCTGGGCCAGCTGGAGGAGGGCCTTTGCGGTGTCATCGCCGTCCAGGGGGACCTCGGGATAGACCGCACCGATACTGCTGTCCGCCAGCGCTGCCCCAATACCGCCTTCCACGGTGATCACCATGCGGGTGCCGGCATAGACTGCCAGGGCCCGGGCGCAGTCCAGGGAACTGGGGTCCCCGCATTCCGGGCTGCGGGCCATGGCCTCGCTGAGATCGGCACGGGGCACCACGCGAAAGCCGTGATCTGGAGCGGCCTGGGCCAGGGTCCTGAACTGGCGGCTGGAGATGCCGGTCACCGCAAGGTTGGTGAGAATGCGGCTACGGGTATTGGTCACCACAGCGTTATTTTCAGCAGGGGACTTGCCGGCACCACTAGCGCTACGACCGCCAGACCCGCCGCCCTGTTCCCAGAAGGGGCGTTCCCAGTTGGATGGCTCCCGGTCGAGGCCGGCGGATGAGTCCACCACGGCAATCTGTTCAGCGGCCTGTTTGGAGGACACGCAACCGCCGAGCAACAGGCCGGTGGTGGCAACCACCAGCCAGGAAGTGATTCTGTGCTTTCGCATCTTGGGCAAACCTGTATCAAACGGGATGGAATCATGGCCTCATAGAGGAAAAAGAACGGGTCAGGACAAATCACTGACCCGCTTCAGAACCGCTAAATTACTTTTTTCGCAAAGGCTTAGAACTTCACGTGCATGTTCAGGCTGGCTGCCATCAGATCGTCATCAGCAAAGTCATTGCCAACAGACTCGGGGGACAGGGAGTTACCAGCAGTCCGGGCCACATCATTCTTGGTCAGTACGCCAAAGGTTGCAGAGGTGGATACCGCGCTGTTGATCTGATAATGCGCCTGAATATCGTAGAACATGGAGCTGTCATCAGCAGATCCGTTGTCCACGTTCAGCATGCCCAGAGCACCCCGGAGGCTTAGCTTAGAGTTGATAGGCAGGATTGCCTGGCCCGCTACAAGGTACTCGTTAAAACTCTCTATGCCTAATGTGCCGCCCATACGGTACAGGCTAGTCGGGCTCGCGGTGGAATCCGGGTTGTTATTAATCAGACTGGAGTAGGTATCAAAGCCGTTGGAAATCAGTCCGCCGTCCTGGGCTGCAGCTACCTGGAAGTTCAGCTCAGCGCCACCGAGGGACGTGCCAAGCCGCAGATACTCTGCCAAGGCAGGATCATTGAAATATTGACCAGAGTTGCCGGTTGTTATCGAGCCGCTTGTGGTGAAGTTTAAGCCTGCGGTCAGAGACAGGTTGTCAGTCAGATTACCGCTGATGTAAGGGGAGAACAAGTGGACGCCACTGAGCACGTAGGGGTCGGTGTCTCCGGTTTTAGAATTATTGAGCCAATGTACGTACAAAAGACCCACGTCAAAGTCGGCCGCTTCTGTCACCAAGCCCAGAGCAAACAGATCACCATTGTCTGAGTTGTCGAAGTCCGTCATATCACGACGACGGTCATAAATTGCTAACACGGAACCCGCAGCGGTCGGGATTATGCTTAGGATTCGGTCTCGACGGTCGTCGCAGACCAGGAAGCAGTTGTTCCAATTAGATGCCTGGCGGCCTACGCGCAGTATGGTGCCATTGGCAAACGGAACCTGAACATAACCCAGATCTAGGCGGGTGTTGTCACCGCCACTACTGGGGTTGTACTGACCTGTGGCGCCCGGGGAAACCACGGTGCCACGATTATCCCCCTTCCAGCGGGAGCCCGCCAGCTCAATGCTGGTGTGAACAGACACGCCGGTGTTCTCGTCTTTGAAATCTGCCTTAAGACGGAGGTAGTTGGCCCAGCCGGTATCGGTGTCGCTGGGTTGGCCAAACGCTTCGGAATCAATGGCAAATCCCTGCGCTTTGAGTTCAACGCCGAAGTCAGTCTCAATGGCATTGGCGACGCTGGCGCCGGCAATCGCCATGCTGAGGATGGATGCGGTACCCAGTGCTTTTGTAAGCGAGCGGGATGTCAGAGCAGTTTTGCTTTGTTGTGCCATGGTTTTTTAACCCTTGTTTTTGTTTAATCGACTCGATTGTTGGGCTCAGTAACGCTTATTTTTGTGTTCAACTCGTTGTGACTGCTTTTTGTTTCAGTTGTAAACCTACCTCCGGTTGTAGTTCCCTGTGGCCAATTTTGACCAGGCCATCGCAGGCCTGAGTGAATCTGGACGACCCTCTGATGCACTGCATCGCAATGCTAACATGCCTTCTCCAGGCCAGCAGTTGCAAGGTCAAATACAGTCTTAGCAGAGATTCCGAGGTTGGCAACGTCTTTTCTGACGTTGCGCAATATTTAATGCCCGGTAAGAATCACGTCTATGATGCTGCGTCTTGTTCTCTGCTCTGACCTGTCGATAATGCCTGCAAACCGCCGTGGTCAGGACGCCTTACTGTAAGAGTTTCCACCTACACTAGAGTAGAAATAAAAATTTGATTATGCAATGCCGGCAGGTGGTTTTTGTCATTTTTGACGTTTCTGTGTCGCTCTGCGAGCCAGCGAGCATTTTGAGATAAGGCCGCCAACTGTTTGTGAGACCACGGAATCCGCGGAACAACGCGAAAACGGCGTCTTATTTTTGGGCATTAAATGCATTCCGGAGGCACTGCTGTCTGGTATCGATAAAAATACTCCAAAAATCCTGGAAATCCACCTTTTCCCGCCTAGAGACCTTTGGGTTTTGGCGTCTCTTTGCCGATTTTTCACCAAGATATTTTATAAGGCAGTATAGCGTACCGAAAAGGCAGAGCGTAGGGCTGGTCCGACTAGAAAGTTAGGGGAGACCGCAGTCGTCGGGGACCGGCATCCGTACCATGGGCAGATCCTGAGCCCTGATCGGTAAATTGTTTCCAGATTGCCCCAGGCATCTGTCCGACCCCGGTCTCCCGGGACCTGGCAGCAGCGGCGACGTTTCGTAAGGCACCGGACACCTATTGTGTCAGCATTCGATAAAACAAAAGCAATGGCGAGCGATATCGAATGCCTGGGCGTCTGAACCTGCCCGCCCTGCGCGACCGCGGGGCGCATACCGAAGCTGGTCACTGCCGCGGTTCCTCTGTGGTCAAGCCGAAGGTTGAAATATTTCGCAAATTTATATCAAATCTCGGTACTGTTATCGCTTGACAAAACTGCATTCAATTTTCACGCAAGGAGGATCTATGTCCGACGTCGTAACCTATAACCGCGAAGGCGCCGTTGGCGTTATCACCGTGAACTACCCGCCGGTGAATGCGCTAAGCCATGCCGTGCGTTTCGGAATCAAGGACGCAGTCAAACAGGGTCAGGCCGATGCGAATGCGAAAGCTCTCCTGCTGGTCTGTGATGGCCGCACATTTATCGCCGGCGCCGATATCCGTGAATTCGGCAAGCCCATGCAGGAGCCGGGCCTGGCGGACGTGGTCAGATTCATTGAAGACAGCGACAAGCCCGTGGTAGCCGCCATTCACGGCACTGCCCTGGGTGGTGGGCTGGAAGTGGCCCTGGGCTGTCATTACCGGGTTGCAGTGGCCAGCGCCAAGGTGGGCCTGCCGGAAGTGAAGTTGGGTCTGCTGCCCGGCGCCGGCGGCACCCAGCGTCTGCCGCGTCTGATCGGGGCCCAGAAAGCCCTGGAAATGATCACCACCGGCGAGTTCGTGGGGGCCGTTGACGCTGCCAAGCTGGGCATCGTCGACGAAGTCGCCCAGGGCGATGACGTTAAGGCCGCGGGCATGGCGTTTGCGCAGAGAGTCGTCGGCGAAGGCCGCCAGCCGCGCCGGGTCAGCGAACTCACCGACAAGCTTGAAGCTGACAAGGGCAATGACGTCTTTACCCAGTTTCGTGCCGGCCTGGAAAAGAAGGCCCGGGTCGTGTTCGCGCCTTTCAAGTGTCTGGAAGCTGTGGAAGCAGCCTTTACCTCGGCGTCCTTTGACGAGGGCATGAAGCGTGAGCGTCAGCTTTTCGGTGAGTGCATGGAGTCCGACCAGCGCGCGGGCCTGATCCACGCCTTCTTTGCTGAGCGCGAAGCCTCCAAGGTGCCCGGGCTGCCAAAGGACACCCCGGTACGGGATGTCAAAAAAGTTGGCGTTATCGGCGCCGGTACCATGGGTGGTGGTATCAGCATGAACTTTGTCAATGTGGGCATTCCCGTCACCATCGCGGAAGTCAAGCAGGAATCCCTGGACAAGGGTCTGGCGGTTATCCGCAAGAACTATGAAAATTCTGCCAAGAAAGGCCGCATCACCCAGGCCCAGGTGGAAGCGCGCATGGGCCTGATCAGTACCACCCTGGACTACGATGGTTTCAAAGACGCTGACCTGGTCATCGAGGCGGTGTTCGAGAACATGGCCGTCAAGAAAGGCATTTTTGGCCGGCTGGACAAGGCCTGCAGGCCCGGCGCCATTCTTGCCTCCAACACCTCCACCCTGGACATTGAGGAGATTGCTTCCGCCACCAGCCGTCCCGATGACGTGGTGGGCATGCACTTCTTCAGCCCCGCCAACGTCATGAAGCTGCTGGAGAACGTCCGAGGCAGCAAGACCTCCGATGAGGTCAAGGCGACGGTCATGGCAGTGGCCAAGAAGATCAAGAAGGTGGGTGTCCTGGTGGGTAACTGTTACGGCTTTGTGGGCAACCGCATGCTGCACCAGCGCGGCGCTGAAGCCACTAAACTGGTCAGCGAGGGCGCCTCACCGGCTCAAGTGGATAAGGTACTCACCGACTTTGGCTTCCCTATGGGACAGTTTGCCATGTCGGACCTGGCCGGTATTGATATCGGCTACAGCATCCGCGAGGAGCGCCGCAAGGCGGGTGAGGACACTCCCCCGAGCTGGGTGGACAAGCTGGCCGAAGAAGGCCGCTTGGGCCAGAAGACCATGGCCGGAGTCTACAAATATGAGGAAGGCAACCGCAAGCCCATTGTCGACCCCAAGGTGGACGAGCTGATTGCCGAGTTCCGCAAGGAGCAGGGCATCGAATCGCGGGAGATCAGTGATAAGGAAATTCTTGAGCGCTGCATGTACGTGATGATCAACGAAGGCGCCAAGATCCTCGAGGAAGGCGTTGCCTCCCGCTCCCTGGACATCGACGTGGTCTGGATCTGCGGCTATGGCTTCCCCTCCTACCGCGGCGGCCCCATGTTCTGGGCCGACCAGGTAGGCCTGGATAGCATTCTCTCCACCGTCAAGAACTTCCACGGCAGCCTCGGTGGCGACCAGTGGAAGCCTGCGGCCCTGCTGGAGAAACTGGTCAGCGAAGGCAAGAAATTCGGCGACCTGTAAGACGTTGGTATTGGCAAAAATCATCCAAAGGGGACATCCGAATGTCTGAAGCTGTCATCGTCTCCACGGCCCGTGCGGGCCTGGGCAAGTCCTACCGGGGCGCCCTCAACCACACCCGCACCGACAGTGTGGATATCGCCGGCCATATGATCCGTCACGCGGCTGGCGGCGATTCGTGGAGGCTTGCCGGTGCCCACCGCGGGGATGTCCATCAACCGATTCTGCAGTTCCGGTCTGCAGGCCATTGCCATTGCCATGGCCTGCCAGCGTGTGGTTTCGGAAAAGGTTCCGGCCATGGTCGCCGGCGGCCTCTTCGAGGTGGTGTAAGTAGCGGTGTAAGCTGAGTGGACGAATGGAAATTCGCCCCCTTTGAAAGATAATAACAGGCTCGTATAATGAAGTTTCACAACAACAATCATACGAGCCCGCAATGCCCAGACACAGGCTCACAGAGGCGCTGTGGTCCAAGCTGAGAAAAATATTGCTTCAATTCAGTCTCTATAACAAGGCAGGTCTGCGCAAAACAGTTGAAGGTATTCTGTTCAGAATGCGTACTGGCACACCCTGGAGAGATCTGCCAGAGCATTTCGGCACGTGGAATTCCATCTACAAGGCGTTCAATTATTGGTCGAAAAAAGGCCTCTGGAAAAAACTCGATAGCCGATAAAGAATACGACAGTCAGACGGTACGCGCTGAGGCAGAAGCCCTCGAAATGAGCGTTATTATCCCCATAAGGAAAAACTCGATAAAGGGAAACAAGGGGCTCGACTGGCATTTGTATAAGCTCAGACACTTGGTCGAGAATGCGTTTGCCAGACCCAAGCACTATCGTGCCGTTGCCACCCGATATGACAAGCTTGCTCGAAATTATGAGAGCATCTTGTTATTGGCTTGCGCGTTTCTATGGCTGCCAATGTGAATTGTCAACAGATCCTAGTAGATGAACTGTTGCAACGGCGCGCTCTTCATTATATATGTTGCAACTTCCAAAACAAAATAGCGACACAGAGCTTTAAACGTAAGCACTCGACAAGAACAAATAGGAGGTTGGCAAGATGGTGCATTCGCAAGTCCCTACGGACGCCCCCTGGTTCCGCAGTTACCCTCAGGGTATCCCTTATCACCCTGAGCTATTTGGTCACACCGTTCATGATATGTTGGCCAGCTCCGCTGAAAGATGGCCAGAACAAGTGGCTATTAATTTCATGGGCCGCCAGATCAGTTATCGTGAACTGGATAGCCTGGTGTCTCGTGCAGCCAAAGGGCTTCAGAAGCTGGGCGTAAAACCCGGAGTTCACGTGGGGCTTTACCTGCCTAACAGCCCCCACTGCGTTATCAGCTTCATGGCGATACTTCGGGCCGGCGGGGTAGTTGTTAACTACTCGCCATTGGACGCCGAGCGTGTTCTTGAGCACAAGATTGCCGACAGCGAGACGGACCTCATGATCACTGTCGACCTTCAGGCATTTTTGCCACAAATGAACCAGCTTATCGGGAACAGCCGGCTACAGGGTCTGGTTGTCGGTTCAGTGGGAGAATTCTCCGGTACAACAGAGCAGGACTGCAAAGAATTGCAGGCCATCGGCGAGCTAGCCAAAGTTCCTGTCAACGGCATCACCCGCTTCGCGGACATATTGAGCAACGAAGGCGACTATCAGGTTTATCCCGAGTCGAAATCGCTGGAGAATCTGGCAGTACTTCAGTACACCGGCGGTACAACGGGTGCGCCCAAGGGCGCCATGCTCACTCATTTCACCCTGTCCAGCGCCGCGGATCAGCTGAAAACTGCTTTCTCTACCACTATATCTCCCGGCGAAGTACGATTGCTCGCTGTCCTGCCATCGTTCCATATTTACTCTATCGTGGTTAACATGCTGTTTGGGCTATTTAACGGCGCGGTTCTTTACCAAAAGATCCGGTTTGACCCAAAACAGGCCTTGGAGACTATCCAGAACGAGCAAATCACGATGTTCCCTGCCGTGCCTACCATGCTGTCAGCACTACTGTCGTATCCGGAGCTGAACAACTATCGCCTCGACTCGTTGAAGCTGTGCAACTCTGGCGGCGCCCCGCTACCGGTCGAGCTCCAACAGCGTTTCAAGGAGCGAGCTGGCTGCTCTGTAAAAGAGGGCTGGGGCATGACAGAAACCGCTTCCGTAGGCACCTTCACCCCGGAGGGAATGACACCACCACCGGGATCTTGCGGTGTCGCGGTGCCGGGGGTCGACCTTCGCATTCTTTCACTGGATGGAGAACAGGACTTACCTACAGGTGAACGTGGGGAACTGTGCATCAAGGGTCCGCACATGATGAAGGGTTACTGGAAACGGAACGATGCTACCAAAGAGTCCACCACGTTGGATGGCTATTACCGCACCGGTGATGTCGCCTACATGGATGAAAACGGCTTCCTCTTCATCGTGGACCGAACCAAGGACATGATCATCTGCAGCGGCTACAATGTGTATCCGCGCAATATCGAGGAAGCCATCCATGAGCACTCGGCTGTGTCAGAGGTCTCTGTGATCGGTGTGCCCGATGACTACCGGGGACAAAGTCCTCGAGCCTATATTACCCTGGCCCAAGGCCAGCCTGAGCCCACTCTGGAGGAAATGCAGGCCTTCCTTCGTTCCCGCCTGGGTAAACACGAAATGGTCCAGAGCATGGAGACCCGAACCGACCTGCCCAAGACCTCCGTAGGCAAACTGTCCAAAAAAGAGCTATATGCAGAAGTGAACAAATAGTGTCTTGCCAAAACAAGGCCAACCAAAGAGGGTAATAGAGTAACCATCAGGATTTGCTGATTACCACCATGGCTGCAACAAGTCTTTGCCTGGGAAACCTTGCACAAGCCGACTTGCGTTTCGTTCCGGGCTACCCCCAAGGTTTCACCCCTGTCACATCGGCGCAGGTATGGGCGGACACTCTGGCGGAAGTCAGCGCCGGTGAATTATCCGCCAAGGTCTATCTTCTTTCATTGCTCAACCTGATGGAGACCTCTCCCGGCCTGCGTGATGGCATGGCCGCTGAGCTGACCATGCTGCTCGACCAACAGTAATCCACAGGGCCTCACGGCGAGATTTTGGAGGCGCGGTCACCGAATACGTCATGCTGCGCTGTGACGACTGTGTCGATGAATTTCGCAAGCAGAACCAAGTTTCCACAGCTGCAGGTGCAACCGCTCCACTGCCATTGCTCTGTAATCAGCCGATGATCTCGCTGGAGGATGCGCAAAGGTGTGTGACTTCGTGGTGGTGGACCGCAGCATTCGCGCTGGACCCAGACAAATTGGTGCCAGCTCGGTTCAGAGGTCCGTTTTATGAAGTCTATGACGCTCTGGACCAGGGTGTTGTGGACTGCACCATTCAAACGGCGACCGAGCTTACTTTGTTTCGCTTGGTGGAAGTGGTATCCGACATCACCGTGGGTGCCCCCGGCGGCGGATATGGCGGTACCGTATTGGCCAACATCAACTATAATATCGGGTGGTCACTTAGCGAAAAGGCCCTCACAGGAAGAGCTTATCCTGCGCAGAATTTTGAGGTGGGCGGTGCCGGGATGGGCAATGGTCATCGGGCTTCGCAAAGTTGGTTCTGGCCTTCGGGTACTTGGGGGATTGATCCTCGCAAAAGCCGGCGACTGCTCTGTGAGTGGGTGGAAGATACCTATCAAACCCTTCCACAATCGCTCCGAAAGCCCGCTTTTGGTGCACGCTCTTAATAAGACGACAAGCGTTAAGGAAATTTCTGTTGCGGGGAAGCAGGCTACTCGCCAGACCTTGGTCTGCAATGGCCATCTGCCCAGGCACAATGTGCCAAAGGAGTGTTCACGGCCAAACGCAGAAAATATAACCGAGAATTCAAACGCAAAGCAATTGCTTTGACACGGCAACCTGGCGTGAACTGTCGTCAAATTGCTCTGGAGATTAGCACCAATCTCAACCTGTTATCCCGTTGGCGCAGAGAGACGGACGAGGAGGCAGATAATGCCTTTAAGGGCTCTAGCGCTCCCAGATGAGGAAGTTGCCCTTCTAAAGCGAAAGCTAGCACGCGTGAAGAAGGAGCGTGATTTTTTGCGCAAAGCGGCAGTGCTTTTTGTAAAGGAGTCAGTCGTCCTGAAGTATCAGGTGATTCAACACCCAGACATCCTCGTTGCAACGCGCCGGTAAAGGTAAGCTCAGCGGCCTAACTCCTTGCTCCGGGCGCTTTCATGGTGATGATAGCCTGCAGGACTTTGCCCATCGGGCCCTGGCTGTCGAACAGTGTCGTCTCCACCAGGCCGACGCCAGTATCTTGCATACGGCTGCGGGCATCCAGCCCCAGCCACTCGCCAACCGGACTCCGGTGGAGATAGAGGCTGACGTCCGTGTTGATACAGCCCACGTCACTGGTCAGGTTAAGTTGACCAACACCGTTACCGAAATCGCAGAGCGTGGCCGCCATGACGGTGGGGCTCGTCTTGACCCCCTGAACCAGCGGCAGTGGCAATTTCAACCAGGCAACTCCCTGCCCGTCGCCACTGACACCATCGATGACCACGGCTTTAGCCGTGCTGTGCAAACCCACAGGGCTATACTGGTTCTGCCAACCGCCAGCCTCGGAAATGCTCGCTTCTACAGGCCATGAGGGAGGTTCAAATTCTGGTGCCGGGAAGTGACCGTGTTCCGGAACCGTTACCGGTTTGTTTTCAAGGAAAAGCGCGCTTGCCCGGGCGACCTCAGTATTCCCCGCCAACAACGACGCCTCCAAAATCTGAAGCCGCTTACCGCTACGCACCAGCCGGGTGGACACCGTCAACGGTGAAGAGGGGGCTGGTCGCAGCAAATCCACGGTGAGCCTCGCCAGGTGCAAACTTGCGTTGTCCGACGCCTGCTCCACGGCATGAGCCATCAACCCCACTACAGGTCCGCCGTGAAGATGTCGGGGGCTCCAGGGACTGCCGCATGCGGGCGTTGGCACATACAGCTCTCCATCTTGCTGAAAGAGTGCTTCACTCATGGGTTATCCTTATTTTTATCAAAATTTCGTAAGAAATAGCTTACCAGCTGTTGCAACAAGAGTGGACTGAAAGAACTCTATGGCGAACCAGCCAGTCGACACCAAGGAGGACGAATGTTCGTTGCTGAGCGATCTTATCTTGAGGTCTCGCGTCGGCTGGTGACATCGGGCACTGGTGACGCGATGCTAGATGACTGGTTCCGTCTGCATACCGAAATAGGCTTCACCGATTGTATGGCCTAGCTTGGCCGAGAAATCGACGGGCTTGGCAAACAGAGGACGACAGTGGCACAGCTTGCGCCGGCGTTCCAGAACGCTATCGCGTTCGAGTGCGAGTTTCACACCGCTGCGCTCGATAACCCTATAGGCGACCCACTCCGCTGATTGCTGACCCAGCCATGGAGAAGACCCGCGGAACGTCAGGGGACAGGTCTCTTAGGCACTTATGGATCTTTTTTCTGTTAGTTGTAGGAATGACTTTCTACCTTAACCGGCGCGATCCATACACTGGCGTCTGCAGGTACTTCTCATCAATCAGGCGCATTAGCATCAGATATTTGGCCAGTAGCTCGTGATGTTGATCGTTAGCAGTTATTAGATCATGGGTTTTACTTGGGTTCATTTATAGAATCAGCTCATAAAAACGTTGTGGGCTTTCTTCGACAGATAAATTTGGACTTTTATCGTAAAGTTAGGTTTTCATGCCATCGGCGTGCTTGTGCATCGCCAAGCGTTCTAACCGTTGCGGCCCAAATCTCTTCCCGGCTGGGTGAGTCTATTACCTCTCGTCCTACCCGAAACATACCCCGCTACGCTTGTGCTAGACCGGCCTAGAGGGCGCGCTCAGGCGGCCTTGGTGTCTTGACTGCTATGGCTTTGATAGGTCCACGGCAACCAGCTCTGCGAGCTTCGCTGGCATGACGCTGGGCGCTGCGCAGGTAAATCAGCGGATTGATTCCGGCAAAAGCGCAGGTCACAGTCACTGAGGTGATCACATCGTTGATGGCCGCACCGGCGGCGCTCTTGAAAAACATGGCGTTCTTGCGATGACGGATCGGCAGCTTGAGACTGCGCTTCGTGCGATTGTTGTCGAACGGTGCCCCTTCATGGCGGCAGAACGCGCTGAATCCGTCGAAGTGTTTGTTGAAGTAGTTGACCGCCTGGCCAAAGCTGCTGTTGGCTTCAGCCGTGTTCGCAGCCAGCCGGTCTGCGCCATAGCGGCAGGAACCGGAAGTGAGTGCTCACAGTGATGGGCCAGCCGCTGCGCGGCCGTCATCTGCTGCTCAGTCGCCTCAGTGTCGTATTGCCAGATCAGCTGATAACGCTTCAGCACCGCCTCCGCCTCTTCAGGAAAGTGCATCATCAGATCAGCAAAGTTGCGCCGGCCATGTGCGTTGCACAGGGCGATGCGCAGCGTGGTGCGGCTGGCACGGTTGGATGAGAGCGCATCACTCATCACCAGCGGCGGACCGTCACCTTACTCGGCAATCATGCCGGAGCGTAGTCGCTTACGGCCGTCATGGCGACTGCTTTTCATGGCCATCAGGGCTCTGGCGCCGTAGTCGTACTTCTGGCCTCGCCCGCCGTCCTGCAGAACAGACTCCGGCAGTGCAGCCGTGATGAATACACCGCAGACGTTGCAGCGCAGGCGCTCGGCCACGTGCTGCACGGCATTAAACGGTGGCTGACTCTCAATGCGGACGAAGCTGGCCGGATCGTACTTGTAATGCTTGCCGGTCTCGCATTCAGGGCAGTTGTCGCCCTTGCTAATGTCTTCGAGCGCATGATGTTCGACAGTTGGTGGCGCCGCCTCCAGCGCGGTCAGCGCACTCACCTGAGCAGGACTGCAGGCTCATTTGATCGTCAGCCGCTGGCCTGATGAGGTCGCGGCGGTGAAGGCTGGCAGGGCAGCATCGGCGACAGTCTGTTCAAGTGGCACGAAGGTTGGCGCTACGGCGCCAACGGGAGTCGATGGGTGTGAAGTACCACGCCGACGCGTGGTGGCCTGCGGTTTCGGCTTCGGTGACCAGGCGTTCAGCATGGTGTAGCTGACGCCGAGGGCTTTGCTGACGTGGAATCGAGAGGACGCCAGTGCAAGCGCCACTGCACTGTCAGGCAGTGACTGAGGGACGGCCGCACGCCGGTGTGGTCGTTGCACGCGCCAGCGCGTGAAGTCTGCGGCCAGCGAATCGAGCCGCCTCTGAAGCTGAACGTTGACGGAGGTTGATGGAATCATGACTGCCTCCTGACAGGGTTGAGGCATTCATTGAATCAGAAGCTCAGCAGGAAGTCGCGCTATGCTGCCGTAAGGTTACGAGGTTGTAGTTCCTTCCAACACTCGCGTCGGCATCGATCAAGCGCTTGAGGTGTCCAGGCCCGCTCACCCCCGAGTCGAGGCAATGACACCTCGGTCTTGACCAAGAGCATCCTTCACTTCTCCTGGGGCGGTCAACATCGACGCACTGAGACAGCTTTTTGCCGACCACTTCAGGACGCTAGCCTCGTCCGTTCCTGGGGTGCATGCCCGCTATATTGCCCTCTACCGTCAAGAGACACAAAATGAATGGGGCGCGACTCTCTATGCCAGGGGCATATAGAGGATGACGTTTATCCCGGAAGAATTGGCGTATTTGCGGGCCCGGGTGGCCCAGCCGACCGCCGAAGCCTATATGCTGCAGATGGCGGAGCTGGGAATACCCGAGCGTGAACTGTACGATCTTGTGACAGCTACGCTCAACGAGTAAATCCCGATAAACCAGGGCCAATGCGGTACCTCTTACTCTGGCTGCCCCGTTAAGGCTAGCTACAGACAAGTTTTAACGAAATGAGCGGAATTCCAATTCAAAATCTCTGACTGAGTGTTGGATGGATAGCGCTTATTTGGATCGGCCTTGGCTTTCGATACGCGCACGAACTGTGGCTTCTTTTCATCGGAAAATTTCACTGTATAAACGATTGACACCAATTATTTCAAGTCGTAATATCACCAGCATAAACAACGAGAAATCAACCCACATTCGCACCCAGCAAATCCTCATTCGAAAGAATCACGAGGCGTTTCGCGGGGCCAGCGTTTGTACTCAGATTGTTCGCCGGATCAAAAACGCCACCTCCTACGTAATGCAGCACCATCCTGACGGCAAAGATCAGAGGCTGTCGCATCGCGACGCCGATAAATGGCTCAAGAGAAACAACTCGGAACTGTACACCAAGCTCCCGTCGGCCATTGCCCAGCGGAGCACACAGATTGTCGGCCAGGAATGGAAGGCGTTCTACCGCCTTAGTGGCTTTCAAGAAAACACCTTCAGCCTTCAAAGCTCGGCCTCAAAAACCACGTTACGCCCGCAAAGCGGCCACCGTGCACATCGGTCGAAACGACTTCAAGTGTGTCGACGGTACGTTGTATTTTGCCAACGGCGTATTGCCACCGATCAAAACGCCGTTTCACTTCACTCCCAAGGCAAATACGCCCACATTCGCGTCGTGACCAACAAACGCAACCGCCGGATAAAAGACCTGCTGCACAGAGCATCCAGCAAGGTCGCCTCTTATTGCCTGGAAAACAATATCGGCACACTGGTTATCGGTTATAACAAACACTGGAACCAAGAGATCAACATTGGCCGCGTGAACAACCAGAAGTTTGTCGGTATTCCGCATGCCAGTTTACGGCAACAATCCTGAAAACGTCTTACCACTGTTCAGCGGAAAGCGAATCCGCCGAGGGTTGTATCAAAGCAAACACGGGATCATAAACGCCGACATCAACGGCGCTCTTAATATCCTCAGAAAAGCAACGGGTGAGGCCTTAGGGCTAGCCTGTAAGGGGTGTGTGTCCAACCCCATAATGATGGATCTTATGCCCCACAAATCCGTCGTTATTAGAAGGGAAAATGCTGCGCATCAGAACGCCGCGTAGTGGGTTTACCCAGATGTCAACTCAACATCTTCGATTTAGTGTTGTTAGTTCACGATGGGTCTCCAATCTGAGCTCTATAGCCGAACTGCTGTTTTTCAACTTAATTTCCAGGCAGGCTGATGCCGCAGCACAACTGATCAGTTAGCCAGCAACGGGAGCCGCATTGAGCGCTTTCTCGATCGCAGTGGCGGTTGCTTTCAACGTCGGCAGTATTTCTTTTTCCAGGCGAGATCGTGTGAGGGTAACGGCGCTGCCGCCGCAGTTTAAGGCCATAATAGGGCCGCTCGGAACGGGGTAAACCGGTACCGCAATGGCGTGAATTTCCGAATTTCATTACCCCATCGACAGACAGGCACCGAGTCGATTGAAGCCTGCATCGCTTTGATGAGTCAGCCCTGAGCATCCAGCGAACCTACGAGTGGTTGCCTCTCCTGAGCATGCATCTCGATCAAAACTCTGCCTATGGCGGTTTTCGTCAGTGGAAGTCTGGCACCTGCAGATAGTCTCAAGCCGTAGGGGTTATCGCAGTTTGCGACATACTGATAGATAACGTCCGCTGTTCAGGCTGGCGATCAGATAGCCTTGCTCGGTCAGAGTGTGGGTCATGCGTGATACGGTCGACCTGGCCAAGCCCGTGATGCGGGCGAGGTCACCTTACTGAGCTCTGGAGCTTCTTTGGAGAAACACCGCAAGATCGAAGAGCCACGTGTCAGTGCCTGTAAACACGACAGTGTATCCGTGGTAGGGGTCAGCCACCAACCCGGAGGCTGGCCCCTTGGCTTTGCAGCCATCAGAAAGCGTAGTGAGTGGCCTGGCTGGCGACGACAATGCCGGTCACCAGCATCCCGTTGATGAAGGCGCCAGTATAGATCGTACCGGTGGCCCGGTAGGCGACTGTAAACACCAGCGCTGCGATGGTCATCAATGGCAGGAACTGAAACGCAATAATGGTCCACAGCGGTTCGGAGGCCACTGCCATGCTGCCCCCCATAAATAGCGGAAAATACTGAATCACCAGCAGCAGCACATAGCCACCCATCAACAGCGCCCAGTTGGTAAAAAGTTCCCGACGGAAACTCCAGTCGTTCTGGCGCAGTTGACCTTGCAGCAGGACCGCTATCACGGTGAAAAACAGGCAGAAGGGAATCACGTAACTCAACGCAATCCGGAAGTGCAGGGAACTGAGCGGTTTTATTGCAAATACCCAGAAACGATAATCGGTGTCGAACAGGTAGGCTGTGATCAACAGGGAAAAATACAGTACGCCCACAACGGCCAACGCCAAGCCGAACGATCGGAGGATGACACTCGGTGAAACCCCGTCACTTTCTGCCAGACCATAATGCAGTGCGGTCGCGCCCGTCTTACGGTTTATCAGAAAGTGCCACGCTGCGAACAGGATCAACGAGATCAAACCAACGCTGAGTGCCCAAACCATAATCTGAGTGGTGATGTTCTGCGGTAGCAACGCGCTGGCGGTCCAGCCCCAGGTTTCACTTAATCCTTTGAATGGGAACAGTGTTACCACAGGCAGCGCCATAAAAATAACTGCACCGATCCACCAGTCACCGCCGGTGAGCGGTTTTGGTGCCGCTGGTGCCGCCATTTTGGAGCGGAAAGGAGACGTCTGTGCCAGTCCGCGAATGATGCTGGGGATGAGTACGACCATGCCGATCAGCGACAGCAGGGTGCCGAGCTCTTTCCAGATCCAGATCTGGTTTGAGACTGGCAGAGATCGCCCGCCTTCCAGTGTCTGGTCAAACCAGTCGATGGCATGGCCGATGGCCACGGTCGACAGGTGATCGCCTGGGTGGGTGACTGGCGGTTGATACAGAACGCGAGCGGTGCCTGCGTCTATATTGCCATACACCTTGCCACGCTCGATGGTTTCATCGGTGTTGAACAGGGTTTTCAGCTTATCGGTTTCGACAATGTTAGAGGGCACTTCAATGCCCCACATTAACTGAGAGAATTCATCGAACCGGGAGAACACAACGGCTAGGTTGCGCGGCCAGGTTGCTGTTCCCTCGGGTGCGCCGTAAGTGCCGGGCGACGAACCTTCAATGACCATCGATTTATAGCCATCCGGATAGACAGAGGCGGCGATGAGTGATGACCAGCCGCCCATAGAGTGACCTTCAAGGCCTATGTTGTCGGTATCGACAAAGGGCAGCGTGCGCATGTAGGCGAGAGCATCCATACCACCGAAACCATTCGCGAAGGCGGGTGGGTCTGAATAGCCATGGCCGGTTTGATCGGGCGCGAGAACGACATAACCGCGACGCGCAAATTCAATGGCGAACCCGGATTGGGTTTCGTTGGAATTGATGTAGCCGTGAATGGCCACAATGCCGGGCGCCGGGTTCTCATTGTTGATGCCTTCGGGGACATAGAGCTTTGCATGGGTAATGATGCCGTTGTTACCGGCGAATCTAACGGTGCTGACGTCTACCTCGCCGGATACGGTTTGAATCTGGTTAGCGAGGAATCCGCCCAGCAGTATCAGAGCAGTGCCGAGCAGAAGAGTGCGCAAGTTGAGTGGCATAGTGCGTTCCTGGTCTTCGTTTTTGTATTCATTGAGCTCGGATAACTTCGAAATCAATTCGCGGACAGATATACCGGAACGTTTTGGGGATGTCTATAAAACAGAATAAATTTTCATCTGATGGAACTATCTGCTTTCTGATAACGATAATAGCGCGTTCGCGGTTACCAATTGCCCAACGTTTGATACTGACTATGCTCCACGGCGTTATTTTGGGCATGCCAATACTGGCGGCTCAACTGTTTGTCATGAACTGCATCGTGGTCTCAGCGATTACGCCACTGATGGCGCTGGTCTTTTATACCGCCGCCGCCATTGCCGACAACGATCTGTGGTGAACCGGTCCGACTGCTTTCAAACTCGGCTAAGCCAGCTTCATTGCTCCTTACACGTTCGTCCCGGCCATTCTTGGATTTGGCTCAGAACAGGATATGACGATCTACTCTCTGGCGGCCGTAGTAAGTGTGATTGCTCGCCGGCTGAAATTTGTTAGCGTTTGGTGCTTTCGGGAATCCCTAAGCGTTCTACATTTTGGCGTATCGAGAGCTGTGGAAAGCATGATTGCAAGGCACGCACTTTGGCTTTAAAGCCTTTTAAGTAAAGCCGTGAGGTGGTTTTAGCGAGCAGGTGACCATCATTTTTTGCAATACTCAGCCTGTCTCGCCTTATCCGCGAGTAGGATCAACTAAAGCCCCACAACCGCTACAACAGTAAGAACAGCGAACACTGTCGTATAGCGTCCGAACAGGCCATGCAGCAAGGTGACAACCGGCAGGTCGAGCAAAACGCCGCTGTATGTAAATACCAGGCAGCCTCCAGCAACGGTTGTACATGCAATGATGTAAAGTATGGTGCAGCGATCGCCGAGCCTGTCACCAATCCAGCCCCAACCAATGCGACCAACCACGCCACTTGTCTGAATGGCAGACATAACCAGCCCCGCTTCTACCAGACCGAAAGTTAGATTCTCAATCAGAAGAGTCACGGTGAAAGCCGATATCGAAAGCTGTATGGCCGAAAAACATAAGCTGAGCAAGACGATGTAGTGGAGGGAGTGTTGACGTCAAACGACAACTAGACCAGCGAAGGGTGATGCCATCCAGGGCGTTAGTGGATTGTGCTGATCATCCCAAGTAGGCCGAGGGGTTGGTCATGCTATAACCGAGGCCTGCTATTAACGAAGCCATCGCGAAGTACACCAGTGAAGAGATAGCTAGCAGAGCTGCCCCGCCTCTAAGCAGCGCTAGGAAAAGCTGGCTGGTTCGGCATGGACTAAGTCGCTTAGTCAGGGCCCTCGCCCACCAGCAAGGAGAATGCCAGTACCAGGGTGGTGGTCAGTAGAACAACGAATGGCATGCCCTCAGCTCAATCGTTCCCGGGGTACTTGGCGAAGGTGACTGGCGGTTTGACCGCCAGGCAGGGCGGCAATCGTGTCGGCAGCCTCAAGTGGTTTCGGCAGATCAATACCTGTAGTCACTCCGCCGCCGATCAGAGCGAAGAGCAGGTCCTCGGCAACGCTGTTGCCAGTGGCGCCAGGCGCAAAGGGGCAACCGCCAAGTCCAGCGCAAGCGGTATCTACTGCTGTGGCAACATGATTTATGGCGAACAGCGCGTTGGCTACACCCATGCCGAAGATATCATGGACGTAGAAGGCCCAGTCCAATCCGATTCGGTCATGCCGTTCGCGTAACTGACGGAAGTAGTCGGCTACCGAGTAAGGAGTGGCACGACCGGTGGTGTCACAAAGTGCTACCTCCAGCGGTAAATCCTCGGCAAGCTTAAGTGCCTTACTGAGCAAACCATCAACTTGTCATCAGCTGATGGTGCACTCGAAGGGGCAGTCGAAACTTGTGCCAAGATTTAAGCGCAGCCGGCTACCCTCGCTCTGGCGCAGACGTTCAATCACCTGATTAAGGTTTTGTATCGATTCGTTCGGCTGCGTCGCACATTGCTATGGTTGTGGGATTTCGATGCTGATACAACATAAATCACCCCGCGGATACCGTGCTTTAACGCGAGCTTGGTGCCCTTGAGACTGGGGACCAAGGCAGAGAAGTGCACATCTGTTCGGTTGGCAAGAGCTTCTACTAATTTGCCGATCCCAGACACCTGGGGAATGGCCTTCGGGCTCAAGAAAGAGCCGATTTCCAAGCAGGTAACTCCAGCATTGAGTAACGCCTGGACACAACGCTGCTTGTCAGCAATGGGCAATATTTCGCGAATTGACTGGAAGCCGTCCCGAGGGGCAACCTCGACGACCTCAATGCTTGATGGTGGTAATTAGAGGGTCATGAAGCGTTCTCCTTATTGGATAGCGTGTTTCGCTCACGCAACCAGTTGATCACGTCGCCAGCGGTGAGTATCGCCACTTGGCAGGGACTTAGTTCATGAACTAAAGCCACAGATTCATCATTCACGCTGGCCAGTATCGTTTCAGTTTTATAGCTCGTACAATTGCATATAGCAGGCCCTCGTTATAGAGTCTGTACCTGAACTCCATCCAACAATTACAAAATGTCCACTGCCATATTGGCTGTGGTTAAGCAGGAGAACACCATGACTCGAAATAAAAAGACCGGTATTTTCACCGGCACCGTGCTTGGGCTTGCGGTAGCAATTTCCCCGTTCACCTATGCCGATAACCACCCTATCCGCATTGCCTATATTGAGCCGCTGTCCGGCCCCTTCGCCAACGTTGGTGATGCTGGCCTGAAGCACTTCCGGTTTGCTGCCGAAAAAATAAACGAAGATGGTGGCATCATGGGTCGCGACGTTGAAATCGTCGCGATGGACAACAAACAGAGCCCGTCTGAATCCGTACAGCTGGTTCAACGCGCCGTTGATGACGGCATTCCCTTTGTCACCCAAGGCAACGGCTCCAACGTAGCCGGCGCCATGGTTGAAGCGGTCGACCGTAACAACCGCCGGAACTCGGACAACAAAGTGCTCTACCTCAACTACGCGGCGGTTGACCCGGCACTGACCAACGAGCGCTGCAGCTTCTACCACTTTCGTTTTGATGCCAGCAGCGCCATCAAACTGGAAGCCCTGACCAACTACATGAAGACCAAGGATGATGCCATCGACGATATCTTCCTGATCAACATGGACTACTCTCACGGCCAGTTTATCTCCAAGCGCATGAAGGAGCTGGTTGGAGAAAAGAATCTGGATGCGGAAATCGTTGGCGACGTGCTCCACCCGATCGGCCAGGTGCGGGATTTCGCACCCTACGTTTCACGGATTCAGCAGTCCGGCGCCGATACGGTCATCTCCGGCAACTGGGGTAACGATCTGTCCCTGCTGGTACGCGCTATCGACAGCGCTGGCGTCGACGTAAACATCTACACCTACTACGGCGGCGGCCTCGGTACGCCGGCGGCAGTGGGCCCAAGCGGCGAAGACAAGTTGTACCAGATTAGCGAATGGCACGCTGACGTGAACGTCGACGAAGGTCACACGGAGTATGAAAAGTGGTTCCAGGAGTTCAAGTCACGCTACCCGGAGATTGACTGGTACTATCATCGCATCTACAACCAGATGCACATGCTCAAGAATGCTGTCGAGAAAGCTGGCTCCACCGACTCAGACGCGGTTGCCAAGGCCCTTGAAGGCATGACCTTCCAATCCCAGACCGGCCAGATCACCATGCGTGCCAAGGATCACCAAATCCTGCAGCCCATGTACATATCCATCATGGACACCGATGCCAAGTACGATGCGGATAACTCCGGTGTCGGCTTCCGTACCATTGCCAAGATCCCAGTTGAGCAGGCCACGGATGAAACCAGCTGCAACATGAAACGTCCATAACCCCCTGGGCCGTACTCCGGTGGCGCAATGCCGCCGGAGCTTTTCAGAACAATAAAACAATAAACCAGGAATTCGACTCACCATGCTCGATATCATCGCTTATTCCATACTGAATGGTGTGCTTTATGGCATGCTGCTATTTATGATGTCCAGCGGTCTGACGCTCATCTTTGGGATGATGGGGGTGCTGAACTTCGCTCACGCCAGCTTTTACATGCTTGGCGCCTATTTTGCCTATACCGTTGGCCTGGCTACCGGCTTCTGGATTGCCCTGTTCCTTGCACCGATTCTGGTCGGCGTGCTTGGCGCCGGGGTGGAACGTTACGGTCTCAGACGGGTACACCAGTTCGGCCATGTTCCGGAATTGCTGTTCACCTTCGGTCTCGCCTACGTTATTGAGGAACTTGTTGCACTTTTCTGGGGTACGGTGCCGGTGCCCTACAGAATGCCGGACATCCTTGATTTCACCGTTTTCACCATGGCGGGCCTGGATTATTCCGCGTTCAAGGTTTTCATCCTGGGCGTTTCTATCTTCATGTTCGCGGGTTTGTGGATCCTCTTAAAGAAAACCCGGGCCGGCCTGATCATTCAGGGTTCCCTGTCCCGGCCGGACATGGTGAGTGCCCTGGGGCATAACGTACCCATGGTGTTCACACTGGTCTTTGCCTTTGGTTGCGCCCTTGCCGGTCTCGGCGGCGTTGTCGGCGGCATCCAGTTTGTGACGGATCCCGGTATGGCTTTCATGATGGGTCCCATTGTGTTCGTGGTGGTGGTGTTGGGTGGACTGGGTTCTGTTCCCGGTGCACTGATTGCCTCTCTGCTGATCGGCATACTGCAAACCTTCTTTTTGTCGATCAATTTCTCCCTGGCCGGCTCCATTGGCACCCTCGGCATCGAAAGCGGCGGCTTCTTCGGCACGCTCTGGCATATGGAAGCCACCCGTCTCGCGCCTGTCCTGCCCTACCTGCTACTGGTGCTGACGCTGATTGTCAGACCCCGCGGCATACTCGGGAAGCGTGAAGCATGACAACGACAACAACGCAACAGGAAACCAAGACTATGGCGAATAATACCCAAGCAGGTTCACCTAGCCTGCTTAAGTTCTGGCCTTGGGTGGTAATCCCGATTGTGGCGCTGATCCTGCCGCAGATATTTTCCTCCGGGCACTCCATCAACTTGCTCAGTCACATGGGCGTGGCGATTATCTTCGCCTTGTCCTACAACATGCTACTGGGCAATACCGGTCTGCTGTCATTCGGTCATGCAGTCTACTATGGCTTGGGTGCCTATGTGGCCATGCACGTTTTGCGCAGCATCAACGATGCCGGTGGCGAAGGGCTGCCCATCGAACTGTTGCCCCTGGTGGGCGCCTCGGCGGGTCTCGGCTTTGGCATTATTTTCGGCTCGGTATCCACCCGCAAAGCCGGCGTGATTTTCGCCATGATCACCCTTGGGTTGGGCGCTCTAGTTCATTCAAGTTCGCTGATGTTCGCTGACTTCTTCGGTGGTGAGGCAGGCCTGTTTGGCAACCGTACTCAGATCAATTCACTGTTCGGCATTGATTATGCCTCCAGTGTAAGTGTCTACTATCTGGTTGTGGTATGGACGCTGATTGCAGCCATCCTGATCTATCTGCTTAGGAAAACACCTCTAGGCTGGATGGCCAATGCGGTTCGGGATAACCCCGAACGGGCCCAGTTTGTGGGCTACAATCCAACCATGGTACGTTTCATTCAGTTTGCTCTTTCGGCAACCTTTGCCGGCCTAGCGGGGGGCTTGTTCGTGATTACCGATGAAATCGTCAACGATGAGGTGGTGGGGCAACTCCAGTCGGGCGCAGTCCTTCTGGGCACCTACATCGGCGGTATCGGCTACTTCATCGGGCCCATTGTCGGAGCCAGCCTGGTAACCATCCTGGAATCCTCCCTGTCCACCTACACTGAGGCTTGGGTGCTCTACTTTGGCCTGCTGTTCATCAGCATTGTCATGTTCGCCCCCATGGGTCTCGTGGGCGTCGTTCACCAGCAATATCTGGCCTGGAAAGCCGGTGGCTGGAGAGGCAATGGCTATATCCGCATCTATCTGCTGGCTGCTGCCCTGATCGGTATATTCGGGCTGATCTGCGTCATTGAGTTGTCTTACCACTACTTCCGCAGTTGGGACCCCAGCGCACCGTTTGTGCTGATGGGCGTTACTGTGGACGCTACCAGCTTCCTGCCATGGCTGGCGTCCTTCTGTATCGCGATTATTGGCTTCGGTCTGATGATCTTCCACGCCAAACCGATTCTCGCCCGCCTCACCGACGCCAAGTCTGATGGAGGTAACGCATGACAACCCGTAACGCACTGGAACTCAAAGACGTCAAGAAGAACTTCGGGCGTGCGGAAATCATTCGCGGCGTGGATCTGGACATCCATGAACACGAACGCCACGTCATTATCGGCCCCAACGGCGCTGGCAAGTCCACCCTGTTCAACCTGATCAGTGGCCGGCTGAAGGTGTCCAAGGGCAGCATCAAGCTGTTCGGCGCCAACATCCATAATCTGCCGGCCCATAGGGTCAATCGTCTGGGCCTGAGTCGCAGCTTTCAGGTCACAAATCTGTTTCAGAACATGACCGTGATCCAGAATCTGCGCTGTTCGTTGCTATGGTCCGAAGGGCACAAATACTCTTTCTGGAAGAGTGTGCTCAAACAGAGCCCGGTTACCGAGCGGTCCCACGAGCTCATGGAACAACTCAATCTGATCAAACATGCGGAAACGCCAGCTTCGCTGCTGACCTATGCCGAGCAGCGGGCCCTGGAAATCGGCTGCACCATCGCATCCGGAGCCCAGGTTATCCTGCTGGATGAGCCCACTGCGGGTATGAATCGCACTGAAGCCAACGACGTTATCCAACTGATCCAGCGCATGACGGGTGAGAACACCCTGATTGTTGTCGAGCACGACCTCAACGTGGTCTTCGAACTGGCTGACCGGATTTCCGTGCTGGTCTACGGCGAAATCATCGCCACCGGCACCCCGGAGGATATCCGCAACAATGCGAAGGTTCAGGAAGCCTATCTCGGTACGGAGGTCCACTGATGTTGAAAGTTCAGGATTTGCACGCGTTTTATGGCAAGAGTCACATTCTCCGTGGTGTCAGTATGGAGATCAAACGCGGTGAGATTGTCAGCCTGCTGGGCCGTAACGGCGTCGGCCGCTCTACACTTTGCAAGGCCGTCATGGGCTTGGTGCCGCCCAAGGGACACGTCGAGTTTGATGGCAAGCAGTTGTCCGGACTGCCGCCCCATGACATCGCCCACGCCGGACTGGGATATGTGCCCGAGGACCGGGCTATTTTCCCGGGTCTGACGGTGCTTCAGAACCTGGAGCTGGGCATGAAGAAAAAAGGCCAGACCGGAGAGCAGTGGACGCTGGAAAAGGTATACAAGCGCTTTCCACGCCTGAGGGAGCGGGAGCATACGCCGGCGGAAGTACTGTCCGGCGGTGAGCAGCAGATGCTGAGCATGTTCCGCGCCCTCATAGGTGATCCCCAGTGCATCCTGGTTGATGAGCCCACCGAAGGCCTGGCGCCGAAAGTGGTGGCCGATGTTGCCGCCATTCTTCAGGAAATAGCGGCGCAGGGCATTGCCGTGCTGCTGGTAGAGCAGAAGCTCTCCATTGCCCTGGATATTGCAGACCGAATCTATGTTATGGGCGAAGGGGAAATCATGTTCGAAGGTACGCCGGAAGACCTGCGCAACAACCCCGAAATCCGTAAGGAATGGCTGGAAGTCTAGAAAACTAACGACCCGGAGCTTATGCTCCGGATCTGTCTGTACCGGAGAAACCCCGTGGCAACACTGCTCAATGATCGTGATCTCAAATTCCAGCTGTACGAAGTCCTGGATACTGAAGCTCTTCTGAAACGCACGCGTTACACCGAACACGACCGCGCCATTTTCGACGCCACGCTCGATACCGCTCGCGATATCGCGGCCCGGTATTTCGCACCCCACAACCAGAAAGGCGATGCCAACGAACCCGTGTTCGATGGCACAAAGGTGGCCCTGATTCCCGAGACCCAGCCTGCCTGGAACGCCTTTGCCGAGGCCGGCTTCCTGGCCTCTCACCATGATTTTGATGACGGTGGCTCACAGCTTCCGGAAGTGGTGCTGCGAGCCTCCATGGCCTATTTCAACGCTGCCAATGTGTCCAGCACCGCGTACTCTTTCCTCACTATCGGCGCCGCCAACCTGCTCAAGAGCTTCGGCAGCGACGAACTCAAGGACAAGTACCTGCCGGCCATGCTTGATGGCCGCTACAGCGGCACCATGGCCCTGACCGAGCCGGGCCAAGGCTCTGCGCTGGGGGATTTACGTACCCTGGCAAAGCCCGCCGCGGACGGAAGCTACCGCCTGTTTGGTAACAAGATGTACATCTCCGGCGGCGACCACGAGCTCACCGACAATATCGTGCACATGGTTCTGGCCCGTATCGAGGGCGCCCCTGCCGGGGTCCGGGGCATTTCCCTGTTTCTGGTGCCCAAGTTCCACGTTGCCAATGACAGCAGCCGGGGCGAGCGTAATGACGTTGCCTTGGCCGGCCTGCTCCACAAAATGGGCTACCGCAACACCACCTCCACCGTGCTCAACTTTGGTGAAAAAAACGGTGCCGTAGGCTATCTGGTGGGGGAAGCCCACAAGGGTCTGGGCTACATGTTCCAGATGATGAACGAGGCCCGCATCGGCGTGGGCCTGGGGGCGGCTGCCATGGGCTACCAGAGCTATGTCCATGCCCTGGGGTACGCCCGTGAGCGGCCCCAAGGCCGCACTGCCAGCAGCAAGGACCCGTCCACTCCCCAGGTGCGCCTCGTTGAGCACGCCGATGTTCGGCGCATGCTGCTGATGCAGAAAGCTTACTCTGAAGGCAGTCTGGCCCTGTGCCTCTACGCCAGCACTCTGGTGGAGGATGCCAATACCGCACCCGAAGCCAGTGACCGCAAGGCGGCGGCGGAGCTGCTGGACCTGATCACCCCGATGGTGAAGACCTGGCCCTCGAAATATGGCGTGATCGCCTCGGACCTGGGCATTCAGGTACTGGGAGGCGCCGGCTATACCCGGGATTATCCCCTAGAGCAGCTGTACCGGGATAATCGCCTGAACCCGATCCATGAAGGCACCGAAGGTATTCAGGGCCTTGACCTCTTGGGCCGCAAACTCGGGCCCAGGGGCGGCGACGGCTACGCCGAGTTCCAGCGGCGCATTCAGGTGACCCTGGACGAGGCCGCAGGCATGAAAATATGCGGCGCGTTGAGCAGTCAGTTGACACAAGCCCTGGACATCCTCAAGGGGGTAACATCCGACCTGCAGGATCAACTCGCCGCTGATCCGGACCATGGCCTGTCCAACGCCACAATGTATCTGGATATGTTTGGCAGGGTGCTGGTGGGCTGGGTCTGGCTGCAGCAGGCCATTGCCGCTGAAAAGGCACTGACCGCGGGCACATCCGGGAGCGAAGAAGCCTTCTACTACGGCAAGGTCCATGCCGCACGCTACTTCATGGACTGGGAACTGGCGCCCCTGGAAGGCTACGGCCGCCTCCTCAGCGCCGGCAACCGCGACAATCTGGACATGCGCAACGACTGGTTCTGACGGCCCTAACCAGCAGCGAACCAAGAGGCCGCTGGCTTGCCGGCGGCCTTCCCTGTTTTATTGATCACGGAGAATCATCATGGCTTCACCCAGCGACCACGACACGCCGGAGCAACGCGCGGCACTGCAACACGTTGAACAGGCAGAAAAAGAAGCTATCAAGATTCCCGGCATCCGCGACGACATTCCCCTGCGTCCCATTAACCGGGTCGCCGTCATCGGCGCCGGCACCATGGGTGGCGGCATTGCTATGAACTTTGCCAACGCCGGTATTCCGGTGCAGATTCTGGAACTCAAACAAGAGGCCCTTGACCGGGGTCTGGGGGTCATCCGCAAGAATTATGAACGCACCGTCAGCAAGGGAAAATTGAGCCAGGAAGACATGGACAAGCGCATGGCGCTGTTTACCGGCACCCTCAGTTATGACGATCTGGCCGAAGCAGACCTGGTAATTGAGGCGGTATTCGAGAACATGAACATCAAGAAACAGGTGTTCGAGACCTTGGACAAAGTGTGCAAGCCCGGCGCCATCCTCGCCAGCAACACATCTACTCTGGACGTGGACGAGATTGCCAGTGCCACCGCACGCCCGGAAGATGTGATCGGCTTGCATTTCTTCAGCCCCGCCAACGTCATGAAACTGCTGGAAGTGGTGCACGGCGCCAAAACTGCGGACGACGTGCTGGCTACCACCCTGGCTATGGCCCGGACTATCAAAAAGGTACCGGTGGTGTCCGGCGTCTGTTTCGGTTTCATCGGCAACCGCATGCTTGAGCCTTACGGTCGCGAAGCCAACCGGCTTCTGCTGGAAGGCGCCACTCCGGCCCAGGTGGACGGGGTCATGACCGCCACCGGTCTGGCCATGGGGGTACTGTCTATGTACGATCTGGCGGGTATCGACGTAGGTTATCTGGTGCGGGAGTCGCGCCGTGACGGGTTCGCCCAGGATCCCGGCTACTGCCGGATCTCCGACGAGCTCTACCATCTGGGTCGCTATGGCCAGAAAACTGACCGCGGATTCTACGTTTATGACCAGCGTGAGAAGAAGGAAGACCCGGAGGTGGTCACCATCGCCAGCAAGCTGTCCGATGAACTGGGCATTCCGCGCCGGGACATCAGCATTGACGAAATCCACGACCGCTGTCTGTACATGTTGATCAATGAAGGCATACATATCCTTGATGAGGGCATTGCCCTGCGCAGCGGTGACATCGATCTGGTGTGGATCTACGGCTACGGCTTCCCCTCCTGGCTCGGCGGCCCCATGCATTATGCCGAACAGATCGGTCTGGACAGAATCCTCGGGGGTATCGAACACTATCGCGACACGCTGGGTGATTATGGCAAGCTGTGGTTTGAACCGGCTCCTTTGCTGAAGCGCCTGGTTGCCGAGAGTAAAACCTCCATCGAAAAAATCTGATCTTCACAGACAAACTGAAAACGCTACCAAGAGGACACGAATCATGAGAGAAGCCGTCATTGTATCCACCGCCCGGACTCCCATTGGCAAGGCCTTCCGCGGCCTGTTCAACAACACCAAATCCCCCACCATGGCCTCTTTTGCCATTCGTGCCGCGGTTGAGCGCTCCAGGGTGGATCCCGGTGAAATCGAAGACCTGGTGATGGGCACCGCCATGCCCGCCGGCACAGCCGGTTACAACCTCGGGCGCATGTCCGTGCTGGCATCCGGCCTGCCCGAGAGTGTCGCCGGCACTACTATGGACCGCCAATGCGCCTCCGGTCTCATGGCCATAGCCACCGCCGCCAAGCAGATCATGGTGGACGGCATGGACGTGGCCATCGGTGCCGGCCATGAAAACATCAGCCGGGTACAGCAGAAGAATGGTGAATGGGTCGCCGCCGAGCGGGACAGCACCGTTATTGGCCAGTCCAAGCACGCCTACATGCCCATGCTGGAAACCGCGGAAAACGTCGCCAGAATTTATGGCATCAGCCGTGAAGCCCAGGATGAGTATGCCCTGCAATCTCAGCAGCGTACCGCCGCGGCCCAGGACGCTGGCCTGTTTGATGACGAGATCGTACCGGTCACCACCACCAAGGCCGTGATCAACAAGGAGACCAAGGAAGTCACCTACGAAGAAACCACCTTGGACAAGGACGAGGGCAACCGTCCCAGCACCCAGCTCGAAGGCCTATCCGGTCTCAACCCGGTCATTGAGGGCGGCTGCATTACCGCCGGTAACGCCAGCCAGCTCTCCGACGGCGCCAGCGCCTGTGTGCTGATGGATTCAAAACTGGCGGAGCAGCGCGGTTTGCAGCCTCTGGGTGTGTACCGTGGTATCGCTGTCGCCGGCCTCAAGCCCGAAGAAATGGGCATTGGTCCGGTTTACGCCATCCCCAAGCTGCTGAAGCAGCACGGCCTGAAGATCGACGACATCGGCCTGTGGGAACTGAACGAAGCCTTTGCCTGCCAGGTCATCTACTGCCGCGACCAGCTGGGCATTCCCAATGACCGTCTCAACGTCAACGGCGGTGCCATCTCCATTGGCCACCCCTATGGCATGAGTGGCGCCCGCATGGTTGGTCACGCTCTGCTGGAAGGTAAGCGCCGGGGAGTCAAATACGTGGTGGTAACCATGTGTGTTGGTGGTGGCATGGGGGCTGCGGGCCTGTTCGAGGTGCTGTGATGACCCGTCCTCTCGACGCTTTCTCCCTGGCGGGCAAAACCGTCATGGTGACCGGTGCCTCCAGTGGCCTGGGGGCCCACGTTGTCAGCGCCGTGGGCGCCAGGGTGGTGATTGGTGCCCGCCGTGTGGGACGCCTGCAACAGCTGGCGGACGACATTCGTCGGCAGGGGGGGCAAGTGCTTGCTGTGCCCATGGATGTAACCGATCGCGACAGCGTTGAGGCGGCCTTTGACGCTGCTGAAGCCGAATTCGGCGTGGTCGATGTGCTGGTCAACAACGCCGGCATCGGCGGCAGTGCCCGCGCCCTGGAAGTCACGGAAGAGGACTGGCACGCCATGCTCTCCACCAACCTGAACGGCGTCTGGCGCACGGCCCAGTGCGCCGGTCAGCGCATGGCCAAGGCCGAACGCCCCGGCAGTATCATCAACATAGCATCCATACTCGGGGTGCGGGTGGGCAAGGGCCTGAGCCACTATGCCACCTCCAAGGCGGCGGTGGTGCAACTGAGCAAGTCCCTGGCGATGGAACTGGCGCGCTACCAGATCCGGGTCAATGCCATTGCTCCGGGTTACTTCCGCACCGAAATCAATGCCGACTTTTTCGACACCGAGCAGGGTCAGAACTTCATCCGCACCAGCGTTCCCATGCGCCGTCTGGGCCAGCAGGATGAGCTCAATGGCGCCCTGTTGCTGCTGGCCAGCGATGCCGGCAGCTTCATGACCGGCTCGCTGCTGGCGGTGGACGGGGGACACCTGGTCAATCCGCTGTAGCCCAGTAACACCAGCGGTCAGGAACAGCGATTCCTGGCGAACCTGTGTATACTGACTTTTTTCCATGTCTTCGAAGCCAGCCGGGAGCGCTCTGAAACCCAGTTTCTGGCGATGGCCCAGACCGACTTTCTCACCGGCCTTCCCAACCGGTCGCGCATCAAAATGTTCTTTGAGGGAGAGAAAAGCGGCGCCTGCGGGACACGGATATGGCGGGTCGGGTCGGCTGGGCGGCAAGGAGTTCGAGGTCATTCTGGTGAGCACTGGCAAGCCGCAGGCACTGGAAGTGGCCGAGGATCTGCGCCAGGCTCTGAAGGAAGGCAGCCAGGCGACCGCCGAGCCGGCCTGACCGCTGACCCTTTCCAGCTCCTAGCCCAGTGTTTTCATATCGATTACAAAGCGATATTTGACGTCGCCTTTTTTCATGCGCACGTAGGCTTCGTTGATGTCGTGAATGTCCAGCATCTCAACATCACAGGTGATGCCGTGCTCGGCACAGAAATCCAGCACCTCTTGGGTCTCCGGCATGCCGCCGATCAACGAACCGGTGAGGATCCGGCGCTTGCTTACCAGGGCCCGGGCCTGAACTGCCGGCTCGATAGGTTCTAGCAGCCCTACCAGTATGTGAGCGCCGCTGACCCGCAGCGCGTTCAGGTACGGATTCATGTCGTGGGTGACGGGAATGGTGTCGAGCATGAAATCGAAAGTCTCTGCCACCGCAGCCATCTGCTCCGGGTCCGAGGAAATCACCACATGGTCGGCACCCTGCTTTTTGGCCTCCGCCACCTTGCTTTCCGAGCGGGTGAAAATGGTCACTTCCGCACCCATCGCGTGGGCGAATTTCACCCCCATATGGCCCAAACCACCCATGCCGATCACACCCACCTTGTGACCCTTGCCCACGCCGAAGTGGCGCAGAGGTGAATAAGTGGTGATACCGGCACACAGGAGTGGCGCCGCCGAGGCTGGGTCTAGGGCCGGTGGTATCCGCACCACAAACCGCTCACTGACAACGATGCTGTCGGAGTAACCACCAAAGGTGATACTGCCGTCCTGACGGTCCTTGCCGTTGTAGGTGGGGGTCATGCCCTCGCGGCAGTACTGTTCCAGCCCCTGTTCACAGGACGCGCACTGGCGGCAGGAATCCACCATGCAGCCCACCCCCACGGTGTCGCCCACCTTGAACCCGGTGACATCGCCACCCACGGCAGTCACCCGGCCGATGATTTCATGTCCGGGTACCACCGGGTAATTGGAGCGCCCCCAGTCGTTTTCGGCAAAGTGGATGTCTGTGTGACAGACACCGCAGTAATCAATGGTAATGGCAACATCGTCCGGCTGCGGTGCGCGCCGTTCAAAACTGAATGGCGCCAGCGCCGACTCCGCGGACTGGGTTGCAAAACCTTTAACTTCTGACATAGAGATTCAACCTTCTGAAATTTCGAGTGATGACGGTAGAGTATGGTCGCATATCGATGACTTGGCCAAAAAACAGCGTAATAAGCCAACGCCAGGGGGTTTTGGGCGTCATCATTCATCCACCAGACGTTTCCTGGCCTCACTCTTGGCCTGGTACAAACGAGCATTCGCCTCTCTGCCGGTCAACTTAAGGGCATGAAGCTTGCCCAGAGTAGGACGTTTCAGCATGTCAGATTCCCTCAGTGGTAGTAGGCCGGGCCGCGGATGTTGTCTTGTGTATCGGGTAAGGTTATCTCCTGTTGCTCTTCCAGGGGCTGCTGGTTCAGGCGATGTCTGAGGATGGATTCAATGTTTTTGTATCAGCAGCTTGCCTGCATCAAGGTGCGCCAGCAGGCGGCTTTCAGTCGTGCCTCGCCGTAACTCTGTCCCAGGCGAAGAATGCCCAGGCAGGAGTGGTAGGCCTGCTGTAGGTGTTTTCGGGCATTCCGGGCGGTGCTGATAAGACGTTCCGGTGTCCATTCGCCGGCCTGACGATGGGATTCGGGCATGTGGGCGACGACGGTGGTGTGCCGTCCTTTCTGACTCGAGCGGCGGTGGCTGGCGATCCGGTTACTCCGGTAAAACACTCGTTGGTGTTGTAGCTGACCTGGACCTCCACTTCAAACACACATCTTTTGAATTTTTGGACCATACCTTCATGGAAGGAGTGGTCAGGGGCAAAGCCGGAGAGCTTTTTCTGGGATTTTGTCCGGGTATTAGTCGTCCCTCAGTCAAGACGATCATTCAAAAATTGCGAACGTGAAGGGTAGGGCAGCGAACAGATCTGTCGATAATGGACATTGCTGACTTTATCAATTCACACCTGCGAGGTTGATGGAATTACTCTGGGTGCTACTATCAGTCACTATGAGAGCATAGTGTCATTTGCTTACGCCATTTCTCTGGCTACCGATGTGAAACGTCAACAGCTCCTAGGAGCCTGTAGGACTTTCCCCAAACGTTTATGAGATAATGCTAAATCGTTAGCCGTAAGGCCAGAGCCAAGAGAAAGCATGAGCCGTTTTATTATTGCTGACCGAGAGACCGCCTATTGACTGACACCGTCGGTGGATAAATGGTTGCCGGAAGGGCATCTGGCACGTTTTGTATTGGAGGTCGTATCGCAATTGAATTTATCCGAACTTATGGGGCAGTACGCCGGTCGAGTCTCGGCGGTGGCTTTGACCAGTGCTTCAATGCGCAAGCGGGCGTGGATACTGAGACGATGCTGGTGCTTGGTATACACGTCAGCCAGATACGCCGCCGCCTGCGACCGGCGATCCGGTGGAACGGATGGTCCACCGACTGACGACGAAAACAGGTCGTGCACTGTATGAGTTGCGTAAACAAACCGTGGAGCCGGTATTCGGCATTATCAAACACATCATGGGTTTCCGGCGTTTCTCGATGCGCGATCTGGAAAAAGTCAGTGGAGAATGAATGTTGGTGACTCTGGCGTGGAACGTGAAACGGATGAGTACCTTAAGAATTGGGTAAAAAGGGCATTATTAGGCGATTGACAAGGATTCCGGTCCGGCGCTTTGATCGCTCAAGGCGTTAATGGGTCGTTCTGAGCGCAACCTGCAGCCGCGATGCGACGGCGGGCTGGTAACGCATCTGTCTCGCCCTCTGTAAGCTCAAGTCCGACAAATTCCTAGGGCACGCAGAAACCCACGCTATCAGCCCGAGGATGAACTGCTGACGTTTCTGAGTAACTTATAACTGATCACAAACTATGCCGAATCGACACCGCAGGTAAAAAAGACTGAGATTAGTGTGGTGTCGGCTTGTTTGTGCAAACAACAAGGCTGGTTCGGCATAGTTCCGGGTTCGGCATGAGTGGCCTAGAACCCTCGACTTATATTCAGCCTGTACTGAAGCACAGACGCTTGAACAGCTACTGCCGTGGAATGCGGCGTTGAAGCAGGCTTCAAAAAAGGTGGCTTCGCTCGGCTGAGGGTAATAGTGTCGATCTAGTGGTGCTTACGGCTTTTGCATTTCAACTGTCAGAACAGGTGTACAGTTGATTAAGTAAATCATTTCAACAGGCAGTTTGCAGGCTCTTTACACTGTAGATTTTGTTCTGTTTTTTGGGTATCCAGAGACCTGACTATGTCTGAAAATCTCTCAAGACCGCCAGCCTGGCTTACCGTGGCAACCGGCATGCTGATCATTATTGCCGTGCTGGTGTTCGCCCGTTTGGCTTTCGGTCTGGTATTGCCGGCGATGCGTGAGGGGCTGGGGCTGAGCTACCAGCAAGCGGGCTATCTGGGCACCGCCTCTGCCCTCGGCTATCTGGCCATGGTGCTCTACGCGGGGGTTGTGGCGGCACGCCGGGGAGGCAGGTTTGCCGTGATGCTGGGGATCGGGGTGACCACGGTGGGTTTCGTGGGCCTGAGTCTGGTGCCGGGTTACCTACCGGCCTTGGCGCTGATGGTTTTACTGGGGGTGGGCACCGCCTTTGGTTTCACGCCCCTGATTTCCCTGGTGTCGGCCTGGTACCCGAAAACCCGAGGGGCCATTATCGGTTTCCTGATCAGTGGCGTGGGCTTTGGCATGCTGCTGTCAGGCTGGATGGTGCCCCGGGTGATTGCGCTGTTCGACGGTACTGGCTGGCGTCAGGTCTGGATGGTGTTCGCCTGCGGCGGCGTCCTGGCCTGGCTGGCGGCCTTTGCTTTTCTGAAGAATCCGCCGCTCCAGCAAGGCCATGTGGTAACCCGGTCCGAGCGGCGCCAGGTGTTCCGCAACCCCCACGTTATTACGGTGGGTCTGCTTTACGGTGTTATCGGCGTTATCTACATTGTGCAGTCAGTATTCATGTACAGTTTTGCTGTTAAGGAGGGAGTTTCTCCCATTGCCGCCGGCAATCTCACCGCGGTCATGGGGCTGCTGGTGGCCCTGTCAGGGCCCGGGTGGGGCTGGTTCGGGGATCGTTTTGGTCGCGGTCTGACGCTGTCGATTTCCACCACAACGGTGACCTTGGCCACGGCGCTGCCGGTGGTGTGGCCCGAGTTCAATGGGTTTGTGGCTCATTATCTGCTGCTGGGCGCGGCCATGAACGGCATGTTCATCACTATCCTAGCCATTGCCAGTGAGCGGGTCAGTATGCGTGAGGCGCCGGTGGCGGTGAGTTTCGTGACCGTATTCTTCGCCACCGGACAGCTGGTGGGTCCGGTAGGCGCCGGCATCCTGATTGAACTGAGTGGTTTCCGGGTAGCTTTTGGCGCCGTCTGTCTGGTGCTTGTGGCGGGAATCTTTCTCAGCCTGCGCCTACACCGGTTTCCCGCCCTAGCAGCGGGCACCCGGACAGATTCAGCAAACTTCGATGACAATTGCAGGAGACAGTCATGAATCAGCAGGTATCGGAATTGTTATGGCAACCGGACCAAGCCCGTGTCGAGCGCAGTCGCATGCATCACTTCATGCAGTGGCTGGAGCGGGAGAGAGGTCTGGAATTTCAGGATTACAACGCGCTCTGGCAATGGTCCGTGGACCAGATCGAGGATTTCTGGGCAGCGTTCTGGGATTATTTTGACATTATCCATTCCCAGCCCTATGAGCAGGTTCTGGACAGCCACAAAATGCCCGGCGCGAAGTGGTTCGAGGGCGCTCGACTCAACATGGCGGAACAGGCGCTTCGCTTCCACCACGACGATCCGCAGCGACCGGCAATCATCGCCCGCTCCGAACTGCGGAACCGCAGTGATCTGTCCTGGGGCGAACTCCGGCAACAGGTAGCTTCCTGCGCCCACAGTCTGCGTGAAATGGGAGTGGGGCCCGGGGATCGAGTGGTGGCCTATCTGCCCAATATTCCGGAGACCGTGGTCGCCTTCTATGCCTGCGTCAGCCTCGGCGCAATCTGGTCCAGCTGCTCTCCGGACATGGGTACTCGCAGCGTCACTGACCGTTTCCGCCAGATCGGCCCCAAGGTGATGATAGCGGTTGACGGCTATCGCTACGGCGGCAAGAATTTCGATCGCCTGTCGGTGATTGCCCAACTGAAACGGGAGCTGCCCACTGTGGAAAAGGTGGTGCTCCTGCCCTACATGGATGCCGGTGCCAGCCTGCCAGGTAGCGTGTCCTGGGATGACATGCTGACCCACGATGTGCCCATGCGCTTTGAACAGGTAGCCTTCGATCATCCGCTATGGGTGGTTTACTCCTCCGGCACCACCGGCATGCCCAAGCCCATCGTCCACGGCCACGGTGGCGCCATGCTGGAAGGCTTGCAGGGCCAGGGCATGCACATGGATCTGCAGGCGGACGACCGCTACATGTGGTTCACCACCACCGGCTGGATTATGTGGAACGCCCAGATCGGCGGGCTGTTGGTGGGCGCTACCATCTGCATTTATGACGGCAATCCCGGTTATCCAGACCTGTCGGTGCTGTGGAAATTCGCCGAGGAGACCGGCGTTACCTTTTTTGGCGCCGGTGCCGCCTACTACCTCAACTGCAAGAAGGCGGATCTCGATCTTGCGGGCATGGCCGATTTGAGCTGTATCCACAGTGTTGGTTCCACCGGCTCGCCGCTGCCGGAAGAAGGCTACAAATGGATTATGGGCCAGCTGGGTGACGTCCTGGTAGCACCCACCAGCGGCGGTACCGATGTGGCCGCCTCCTATGTGGGTTCCTGCCCCATCATGCCGGTCTATGCGGGCGAGATGCAGTGCCGCACCCTGGGCACTGCGGTGTACGCCATGGACGACAACGGCAATATTCTGGAGGACGATGTGGGGGAACTGGTGGTCACCAAACCCATGCCGTCCATGCCCCTGTACTTCTGGGGCGACGAGGGCGGACACCGTTATCACGACAGCTACTTCGACGTATTCCCGGGAATCTGGCGCCACGGCGACTGGATCCGCATTACCCCCTGCGGCGGTGCCATCATCTATGGCCGCTCCGACACCACAATCAATCGCCACGGGGTGCGCATGGGCACCGGTGAGATATACCGGGTAGTAGAAGAGGCCCCAGAAGTGCTCGACAGCCTGGTGGTAGACTTGGAGTACCTGGGCCGGGAATCCTACATGCCTCTGTTCGTGGTGCTGCGTGATGAAGCCAGTCTGACGGACGAGCTGCAGAGCCGCATCCGTGCCGCTATCCGGGAAAACCTGTCAGCGCGGCACATTCCCAACGATATTGTTCAGGTGGCGGAAATTCCTCGCACCCTGACCGGCAAAAAAATGGAGTTGCCTATTAAGAAATTACTGCTGGGCAAGCCGTTGGCGGAGGTGGTCAATCCGGATGCCATGACCAACCCCCAGAGCTTGGACATCTATATCCGCTTCGCAGAGGACAGGGGCACCGCCCGGAGTCCTCAAGCTACGGTGGCTCCGGGCTGCTGAACAGCTTTTCAATGCCCTAGTTCCAGGCACTTCGAAGGCTCTTAAAGTAACTGTCGGATCCTCTCAGGTGCCGGGTATGACGAGGGTTGAGAGCATCGTTGCGATAAATCGCTACATTCAAGGCATGTTCACGGTCGGGGTTGTCGAGCCAGAATCGTTCGGCCCACCAGCTCGGCGGCCTCGAACAGGGAGCCGGCATTGAGCAGACTGGATGTCTCCGAACCTGCCCGTTTCTCCGGCAGGCTGATGACGCTCTGGCTGGTGGCCAGATTGCTGGTGTTGAGAATGACCGGTGAACGCTCCCCCGGGACGGCGAATGTGTGCATTTTGCGAAAGGTGGAAATCTGGTTGAAGCCGGCGTTGGTCCGGGAGTCGGATACAAACACCAAGCCCTGGAGCGGGCGCATGGCCACACAGTAGGTTATTGTTGCCAAATGTCTCCAGTTGCATCGTGATATTGATTAGCAAAGGACGGCAGATTCTGAAGATCATACAGTCTGCTGAGGAACTCGACGTCATCAAAATTCCCATACCAAACTATGTTCTCTAGCCGGAGGTTGTCGAAGATATTTAAACGGACCTGTTGTGGCAAACCAGCTCCGCCTTCCCTCCAACAGCGTTGTGCATTTTCGCCGGCAAGATCTTCGCCAGATACCAGTCTTGCGTATCTGGCTCTAGAATTGGTCTCAGTCGAGCGAAAATCTGCTCTTCTAACGGCCTCTTGCGAGACACCAAACGAGCATAATCTTCAGCAGGAACTTCAAAAAAGAGCTCCCAAATTTCGGTACCTCCGTTTCAGTTATCGCAACCCGCCTGCTCTGCCCGCGCCGGATAAAAGCAGACCAAATCTGCGGCTTCATTCATGCCCTCTGCCTTGAGTTGATGTGGTCTAATGATCTTGGACACTCATGAAGGTAGTAAAGTGCCACGAAATCAAGAGGTGTTCAGTTTTGGCAAGACGTTCTTTCACAATAGAATTCAAGCGCTTCGTTGTTGATCAGAGTTACACCTATCGCTCCAAAAAAAACGTTACCGATGCTCGATCACACAACCAATGAACGCGAGCCGCGATGACGGTGAGGCCCTTGGATGCCAGTTTCTGGTACCAAGGGCGTGACGTCTCCGCCGGTTTTCA
>Ga0307930_1000053_pt1 | contig 74958 bp, 76 predicted proteins | sample OrgLakmetageno46_FD_203161 | JGI IMG/M metagenome (GOLD analysis project Ga0307930, IMG submission 203161) | Saline water microbial communities from Organic Lake, Antarctica - #46 | ecosystem: Environmental > Aquatic > Non-marine Saline and Alkaline > Saline | place: Antarctica: Organic Lake...
CAAAGCCTATGACGTCACTTTGGCGGAAGCTGACACGCTCGTCCTGCACCGGCACGTTGTTCTGCAGCCAGTCCGCGCGCGGATGCCGCACCTCCCACTTCAGCAAGCGGCATCCCCGGTCGGGCAAGCTGCCGGCGGGCGATGTGACACCTTTCCCCCAGCGCATCATGGTGGGCCAGCCGCCCTGCAGGGGTAGCGACCCGTCCTGGGGAACCGTGATCTGCCACGTCAGGTCGCCACGAGCCAGGTCTTGTATCTCCCCCGCTCCTGCCGGTGCATGGGCCAGTGCCCCCTCAAGATCGTCGGTCTTGCAGATCCAGCTTGCGGGCCGCGTGGCACCATTGAAGGTGTGCAGACCAAACCAGTTCAGGTGACCGGCGGATGCATCGGGATCGGGCGTGATGACCTCCAGGTACAATTCGCCCAGGTTCAGCAGATTGTTATGCGTGCCGTAGCGGTCGTGGCGACCGCCCGGCTCCAGCGGGACGCCAAGCTTTTCGGAGATCTCCCGCGTTCCCTGTTCCAGATCGGTAGCGGCGATGGCAATATGATCGAGTGTCAGCATGCCCTACACTTTTCCTGTGACGAAAGGCAGCGCAAGAGCGATCTTGACGTCGATGGGCTACAGTTTTACGCGGTCCGCGTCTTGCGGATGAGGGCAAGGATCTCTGCCGCCGCCTTGGGGATGTTTGTGCCCGGACCGAAGATCGCCTTGACCCCGGCCTCTCTCAGAAACGCGTAATCCTGTTGCGGGATGACGCCGCCGCAGATCACAAGGATATCGCCAGCGTCGGCAGCCTCCAATGCCTTGATCAACTTGGGGGCCAGCGTCTTGTGGCCAGCCGCCTGGGAACTGATCCCGATCACGTGGACATCGTTGTCGATGGCATCCTGCGCCGCTTCCTCGGGCGTCTGGAACAGCGGGCCGACGTCCACGTCGAACCCGATATCGGCAAAGGCCGTCGCGATCACCTTGGCGCCCCGGTCGTGACCGTCCTGCCCCATCTTGACGACCAGCATCCTTGGGCGGCGACCTTCCTCTTCGGCGAAGGCTTCCACGTCGGTCTGGATCGCCTCGAAGCCGGCGTCACCATCGTAGGCCGCCCCGTAAACACCCGCCAGCGTCTTCACCTCGGCCCGGTGCCGCCCGAAGACGTTTTCCATCGCCGTGCTGATTTCGCCCACGGTCGCCCGCGCCCGCGCGGCATCGACCGCTGCGGCCAGCAGATTTCCACCATCTTTCGATGCCTTTTCAACGGCTTCCAATGCGCTCTTGCAAGCTTCTGCGTCGCGGCTTTCTTTGGTTCGTTCAAGCCGCGCGATCTGACTGTCACGCACCTTGGCATTGTCGATATCCATGATGTCTATCTCGTCCTCGGTGTCACGGCGGTATTTGTTCATGCCAACGATCACCTCTTCGCCCCGGTCAATCATCGCCTGCCGCTTGGCCGCGCTCTCTTCGATCCGCAGCTTCGGCATGCCGGATGCGACGGCCTTGGTCATGCCCCCCAACTCCTCGACCTCTTCCATCAAGGCCCAGGCCCTTTCGGCCAGCTCGTGAGTCAGCGTTTCGACATAGTAGCTGCCCGCCAGTGGGTCGACGACATTGGTGACGCCGGTTTCTTCCTGCAAAATCAACTGTGTATTCCGCGCAATGCGGCTGGAAAACGCCGTCGGCAGCGCAATCGCCTCGTCCAGCGCATTGGTATGCAAGGACTGCGTGCCACCCAGAACCGCGCTCATCGCCTCGTAGGCCGTGCGGACCACGTTGTTGTAGGGATCCTGTTCCTGCAAGCTGACGCCCGAAGTCTGACAATGGGTGCGCAGCATCGACGACTTGGGGTTCTTGGGGTCAAACTCGCTCATCACACGGTGCCAGAGCAGGCGGGCGGCACGCAACTTGGCCGCCTCCATGAAAAAGTTCATGCCGATGGCAAAGAAGAACGACAGCCGTCCCGCAAACTTGTCCACGTCCATGCCCGCCGCGATGGCCGCACGCACGTATTCGCGCCCGTCCGCCAGCGTATAGGCCAGCTCCTGCACAAGGTTCGCGCCAGCCTCTTGCATGTGGTAGCCCGAAATCGATATCGAGTTGAACTTCGGCATGTAATCGCTTGTATATGCAATGATATCCGACACGATCCGCATCGAGGGCTCGGGCGGGTAGACGTATGTGTTCCGCACCATGAACTCCTTGAGAATGTCGTTCTGGATGGTGCCCGACAGTGCCGATACGTCGTGACCCTGCTCTTCGCCCGCGACGATGAAACTGGCAAGGATCGGAATGACCGCCCCGTTCATAGTCATCGAGACAGACACCTTGTCCAACGGAATCCCGTCGAAAAGGATCTTCATGTCCTCGACTGAATCGATGGCCACACCTGCCTTGCCGACATCGCTCTCGACGCGGGGGTGATCGCTGTCATAGCCCCGGTGCGTTGCAAGATCGAAGGCGACCGACACGCCCTGTTGCCCGTTGGCCAGTGCCTGCCTGTAGAATGCATTCGACTCCTCTGCGGTCGAAAACCCGGCATACTGCCGGATCGTCCAGGGCCGTCCGGCATACATCGTGGCCTTCACGCCGCGTGTGTAGGGCGGAACACCCGGCACGCCGCCCATGTGCGGAAGCCCGTCAGAATCGTCCGCCGTATAGAGCGGCTTTACCTCGATTCCTTCCAGCGTCTCCCACTTCAGGTCGGCCAGCGCCCGTCCACGCAATTCGGCCTCTGCCGTTTTCGTCCAGTCGTTGCGGTCAGACATGGGAGCCTCCGTTCAAGGGTTGGTGAAAGCTTCGATAGTTAGTCGCATTTTGGCCTGCAAAGCTTATATGGTTTATCATGAGATATATCATTTTCGCACTCGCGCTTCTGGCAACCCCGGGCATGGCCCAAGATTCACCAATTCCCAACGCCGCCGAGGCTTGGGCCGCTGATCGCACGCGCGTTTTCGACGCGACCGAGGTCGATCTGGCCGATTTCAGATGGACCGCCCGACCGATCATCATTTTCGGAGACAGCCCGTTCGATCCAACGTTCCAGAGGCAAATGGAACTGCTTCTGGACCGCACCGATGAATTGGCTGCCCGCGATGTCGTGCTGATCACCGACACGGACCCCGAGGCACTCAGCACCGTGCGGGAAAGATTGCGTCCCCGGTCCTTCATGTTGGCCCTGATCGGCAAGGACGGCGAGATCAAGTTGCGCAAGCCCGCGCCTTGGGACGTGCGCGAAATCACGCGCTCGATCGACAAGATGCCGCTGAGGGCGCAAGAGATGCGCGACAGACAAAACCTTGGCCAGTACGCTCCCCGCCCTGTGCAGTAAGGCAAGTCAGACGACCCTCGGTGCGATGAGCCGGTGGTTCCAGACACAGCGAAGCAAAAGTGCATGCAGGGGCGTATCAAAGCCCCTGTCTGCATGACGTTTCTGCCCCAGACATCCGGCGTCACTCGAACTCCATGATGACATCGTCCACGGCAAGGCTGTCACCGGCTTCGGCGTTGATCTTCGTGACGACACCTGCACGTTCCGCCCGCAGGATGTTCTCCATCTTCATCGCCTCGACGGTGCAAAGCGACTGGCCCTCCTGAACGTGATCGCCCTGTTGCACGTTCACCTTGACGATCAGACCGGGCATCGGACACAGCAACAGCTTGGACGTGTCGGGCGGAAGCTTTTCGGGCATCAGGGCGGCAAGTTCGGCTTGGCGGGGCGTGCGCACATGGACCTTCAGGTCCGCCCCGCGATAGCGGACGCGGAAGCCGGATGGTACCTTGCCCACCTTCAGCACCAAGGGTGCGCCATCAACCACCAGATGCGCGACCGGCTGCCCCGGTCTCCAGTCGCTTTCGACGCGGTAGGTGATCCCGCCCACGGTCACATCCGCACCGCTGCGATCCGCATTGATGTGGGTGATGAAACGGTCGCCCTGCAGCGCCACGTCCCACTCCGAGCCGACGACACGTTCGTGATTATCCATCCGCCCGCTGATGCGGCTGCGCCGGATTTCGCCCACACGGTGCATCGCGGCACAGGCCGCCGCGATCCGCTCCAAGGTTGAAGTATCCAGCGTAACACCCTCGAAGCCTTCGGGATATTCCTCTTCGATGAAGGCCGTCGTCATGTTGCCGCTGGTGAATTTCTCGTGGTCAAACACCGCCGCAAGGAATGGCAGGTTATGCCCGATCCCCTCGACCTCAAAGGCATCCAGTGCCAGCCGCATCTCTTCGATTGCCGCCGCACGGTCTGGCCCCCAGGTGCACAGCTTGGCGATCATCGGATCGTAATACATGCTGATCTCGCCACCCTCGTAGACGCCGGTATCGTTGCGCACCGCATGGGTGGCGTCGTGCACCTCTTGGGGAGGACGATAGCGGCTCAGGCGGCCAATGGACGGCAGGAACCCGCGATAGGGGTCTTCCGCATAAAGCCTGCTTTCCATAGCCCAGCCGTTGATCTTGAGATCATCCTGCGCGAATGGCAGCGTCTCGCCCGCCGCGATGCGGATCATCTGCTCGACAAGGTCGACCCCCGTGATCAGCTCGGTCACCGGATGCTCAACCTGCAGCCGGGTATTCATCTCCAGGAAATAGAAGTTGCGGTTCCCGTCGACGATGAACTCTACCGTGCCCGCGCTGGTGTAGCCGACAGCCTGTGCCAGCGCGACGGACTGTTCGCCCATCGCCTTGCGGGTCGCCTCGTCCAGAAAAGGTGACGGGGCCTCCTCGATCACCTTCTGGTTCCGACGCTGGATCGAACATTCCCGTTCGTGCAGGTAGACTGCATTACCGTGCTGGTCGGCAAGAACCTGGATCTCGATGTGGCGTGGCTGGGTCACGAACTTTTCGATGAAGATGCGATCGTCACCGAAACTGCTCGCAGCCTCGTTCTTGGACGACTGGAAGCCTTCACGCGCTTCGGCGTCGTTCCAGGCGATCCGCATGCCCTTGCCACCGCCACCCGCGCTGGCCTTGATCATCACAGGATACCCCACCTCGCCCGAGATCTTCACCGCCTCATCGGCGTCGGCGATCAGGCCCATGTAGCCCGGCACGGTGCTGACATTTGCCTCCTGCGCGATCTTCTTTGAGGTGATCTTGTCGCCCATCGCCTCGATCGCCTTCTTGGGCGGCCCGATGAAGGCGACACCTTCGGCATCCAGAGCCTCTGCAAACCTGCTGTTTTCACTCAGAAAGCCATAACCGGGGTGGACCGCTTCGGCACCCGACCGGCGCACGGCGTCCATCATTCTATCGATCACGATATAGGACTGATTCGCAGGCGCGGGCCCGATATGCACTGCCTCGTCCGCCATCCGCACATGCAGCGCATTCCGGTCCGCATCAGAAAAGACCGCCACCGTCCTGATACCCATCTTGCGGGCGGTCTTGATCACACGGCAGGCGATCTCGCCCCGGTTGGCGATGAGGATTTTCTTGAACATCAGACTGGGCCTTTCAAACGAAAAACCGCCGCCGGGGTCTGGCCCCGACGGCGGTCAAAAGTGGTCTTGCTCCCGCGGGTGCGGAAGGATCGTGTCTTAGCGGCCGGTGACGTCGCGAAGCAGGGCACCGGTCGTTGCACCGGCGAGCGCTGCAGTTGCGGTGTCACGGTTGTCAGCACCGGACATGGCAGCTGCGCCACCGGCAAGGCCTGCGCCGACAAGGGCGCGTTCGCTGTTGGTGTCGATGTTCTGGCAGGCCGAAAGGCCGGTGATGGCAAGAACGGCGATGATGGAAGTTGTCTTAAACATGTCAGATTACCTTCTGAGAAGTTGCGTATGGTGTCAAACTCTAGTGACAGCCTCTCGAACTCAAGTGCGATAATCCGGACTTGGCGCGAATTCGCGCAATCTCTTGCCCTCGCTGAACCCCGGGGTGTCGATCCGGGCCGGGGCGGACCGGATCGACGAGGGGAAGGGTAACGGTAGTGACAAAGTGCAAGGCCCGACATGCGGACGCCGCACCTTGCATCCAAATGTTTGCACGGCGGCGCAGGCATCTCAAAGTCCCAAGATGATCCCCGGCCTGATTGCGCCAAAACCTGCCGAGACGCAGATTCGATGCGCCAACTCCCGCCGATACGCCCCATCAGTCGGCCCCGAACACTTCGGGAAAGGCAGTGCGCGCCTCATCCAGATCGACCTGCAGCAATGCGTCATAATCCGCAGGATCAAACGGGTCTTCCGCCGGCAAGACCTCACGTCCGAACAGCCACGAGAGACGACCCGCGTCAAGATTTCCGCGCACAAACGGGGTGTCGCCGAACTGGTCGATCAGCGCTTTCAGAAATCCTGCATCAGCCCGTCGGTCGGCAGGCTTTCGGTCGGCGTAACGTTCGCGCCTGACGATAGGCGTCGCCCCCGCCTTCGATCCGCGCCGAATGGTGAACTGGTAATCGGTGCCCGGAAGCCGCCCCGGAAAGCCGCGATGTTTTTCCATCACGCGGCCCCCGCCAGCGAATCAGCCCGGTTCGGATACCACAGCCGCATCAGTCTGATGCCGCGCCTGCCCCTGATTGCCGCTGAACGCGACCAATCCCAGAAACGCAAAAAGCCAGAACGCCTTGATTCCGTTTGCCATACCACTTGTCCAACTGCTCTGGGCCGCTTCGGTTTCTCCGAAGTCTGTCCCGATTCCCTCAACGCGCCTCTTGCAGCGCGTGAATCAGTATTAGAGCCACAGGACGTGTCGACAAAGTCATAAATCACAGGCCCGAAAGGCTGTGGCGCGAAAGCCGCGGTGCGCATCAGTAGTCGAGCCATGCGCAAGCCCCCTCTTTGATCTCGAATGGTTGAAAGAACTGGGTGACCTCGGGTGCTGACGCGCCAAAGTCGACCTCTTGCGAAGACATGGAAACGACCACCGTTTCGCCTGTCCAGGCATAGGCGCCAAGCGATGGCACGATCACGGCAGTGCACAGGTACTCGATATCCGGAATCACATCGCCAAAGCCGCGCCCCTCGTCACCGATTTCGGGTGCCAGAAAGCGGAACCGCGCGACAGGCGGTTCTTCTTCCAGAATGACATCGAACAGCGTCACATTCAGGCCGGACGGCACGGCCACTTCCGTTGCCGCGGCACTCCCCGCAGAAAAACCCGCTATCAGTGCGAACGCAGCGCCGAGACAAGCTCGTCCTTGCTCATGTCCGACCGGCCCTCGATCCCGATTTCCTGCGCGCGCTCGTAAAGCTCGTCCTTGGTCCACTCCTCGTAGGGCGGCTGCTTGCCCCCCTTGCGCGACGGATGCATCTCGTCGTTGGCCTGCGCATTGGCGATCCGGGCCGCCTTCTCCTTGGACATGCCCTCCTCGCGCAGATCCTCGTAAAGGTCGTCGTTCTTGACGCTCGGTCCATGGTCCCTGGTCATCGCTCTCTCCTTTCGAGATCAACGCGACCGGCAAGACGCAGGTTCCCACCATCATCTTGCCCCAAATATCCCGGGGGGAGTCCGCAGGACGGGGGGCAGCGCCCCCCCGCTTCCCGCTCCCGCAGAACGCGTCCTCACAATGGGATGTTGTCATGCTTTTTCCATGGGTTCTGCAACGACTTCCCGCGCAGCGACGCAAAGGCCCGGCACACCCGCTTGCGCGTCGAATGCGGCATGATGACCTCGTCGATGAAACCGCGCTCGGCGGCGACGAAGGGCGTGGCAAAGCGGTCTTCATAATCCTTGGTGTGAACAGCGATCTTGACGGCATCACCCAGATCGGCGCGGTGAATGATCTCGGTCGCGCCTTTTGCTCCCATCACCGCGATCTCGGCGGTTGGCCAGGCGTAGTTGAAATCGCCCCGCAGATGCTTGGAGGCCATCACATCATAGGCCCCGCCATAGGCCTTTCGGGTGATCACCGTGACCTTCGGCACCGTCGCCTCGCCATAGGCAAACAGCAGCTTTGCCCCGTGCTTGATGACGCCGCCCAACTCCTGCCCCGTCCCCGGCAGGAAGCCGGGGACGTCGACCAACGTCAGTATCGGAATCTCGAAAGCATCGCAGAACCGCACGAACCGCGCCGCCTTGCGCGCGCTGTCGATGTCCAGACAGCCCGCCAGGACCATCGGCTGGTTCGCCACCACACCCACGGTCGATCCCTCGAGCCGGACAAAGCCCGTGATGATGTTCTTGGCAAAATGCTCCTGAATTTCGTAGAAATCCCCCTCGTCCGCCAGTTTCAGGATCAGTTCCTTCATGTCGTAGGGCGTGTTGGTGTTGTCGGGGATAAGGGTATCGAGACTCTCGTCCAGCCGCTTCACGTCATCGAAGAACGGCCTGCGTGGCACGGTCTTGCGGTTGTTCAGCGGCAGAAAGTCAACCAGCCGTCGCACTTCGGCCAAGGCTTCGACATCGTTGTCGAAGGCCCCGTCGGCGACCGAGGATTTGCGCGTATGGGTCGATGCCCCGCCCAGTTCCTCGGCCGTCACGACCTCGTTCGTGACCGTCTTGACCACATCGGGGCCGGTGACGAACATGTAGGAGCTGTCCTTCACCATGAAGATGAAGTCCGTCATCGCGGGGCTGTAAACGGCCCCTCCGGCGCAAGGACCCATGATGACACTGATCTGCGGCACAACCCCCGAGGCCATGATGTTGCGCTGAAAGACCTCGGCGTAGCCCGCAAGCGATGCGACACCTTCCTGAATCCGCGCCCCACCCGAATCGTTGATCCCGATGACCGGTGCGCCGTTCTGCATCGCCATATCCATGATCTTGGCGATCTTCTGGGCATGGGTTTCCGACAGGGACCCGCCAAAGACGGTAAAATCCTGACTGAAGACATAGACCATGCGTCCGTTGATGGTGCCCCATCCGGTCACGACGCCATCTCCCGGCGGCTGGTTGTCCGCCATGCCGAAGTCGGTGCAACGGTGGGTCACGAAGGTGTCGAACTCCTCGAACGATCCTTCGTCCAGCAACAGGTCGATCCGCTCGCGGGCGGTCAGTTTCCCCTTGGCGTGCTGTGCGTCGATCCGCTTGGCCCCTCCCCCCATGCGAGCGACGTCGCGGCGGTCCTCCAGCTCTTGCAGAATGTCCCTCATTGTCTCCCCTTCGCGCCCCATTGCCATGTGATAGCAAAAGGATGGACCGGACAGAAGCACCAGATCACGCGTTAGCGCAATCGGGCTGTAAACAACTTTTCAATCGCGCCGGCAGTCCCAGCCCTGCGCCAACGCACATGGACTTGTCCGACAGGCCAGCTTACCTCGTCTTCATGACAACAGCACCGACCGTACGGCTTTTCGACCGCACCACTCCGCCCCATATATTGACGCTGATCCTGCTTGCGGGGATCTCGGCGCTGAGCATGTCGATCTTCCTGCCTTCTCTTACCGCAATGGCGGCTGAATTCGGAACCCCCTACGCCACGATGCAGCTTGCCGTCACGGCCTATCTGGCCACCACTGCGGTGATCCAGATCGCCATTGGGCCATTGTCCGACCGCTACGGTCGCAGGCTTGTCACCCTGTTTTCATTAGGATTTTTCGTGCTGGCGACTGTCGGCACCGTCATGGCGCAAGACGCCACCACGTTCCTGATCTTCCGCATCCTGCAAGCTGCGGTCGCCTCGGGCATGGTCCTGTCGCGCGCGATCGTGCGCGACATGGTGCCCGCCGAACAGGCCGCGTCCATGATCGGCTATGTCACAATGGGCATGGCGCTGGTGCCGATGATCGGGCCGACGATCGGCGGCATTCTCGACCAGTTCTTCGGCTGGCGCGCGTCGTTCGTGTTCCTCGGACTGGCCGGAGCCGGTGTCTTCACCCTTGCCTATCTCGATCAGGGCGAAACCCTGCAATCCGGCGGTCTGGGCTTTCGCGAACAGCTTGCATCCTATCCCGCGCTGCTTGGCTCGCCCCGCTTCTGGGGCTACGCGATCTGCACGATGTTCGGGTCGGGTGCCTTTTTTGCCTTTCTCGGTGGTGCGTCCTTTGTGGCGGACAAGATCTATGGCCTCACTCCGTTTCAAAGCGGCATCGCGCTGGGGGCACCTGCTATCGGCTACGCCCTGGGTAATTTCTTTGCAGGGCGCTATTCGACACGACTCGGCATCGACCGCATGGCGCTTTACGGGGCCATCGTGGCAAGCACGGGTCTGGGCGCATCCCTGCTGGTATCGCTTGCCGGGTTCCACACGGCAGTCCTGTTCTTCGCCTTCTGCACCTTTCTCGGATTGGGCAACGGCATGCTGCTGCCCAACGCCACCGCAGGGCTGCTGTCGGTCAAGCCACACCTTGCCGGCACCGCATCCGGACTTGGCGGGGCCTTGATGATCGGCGGCGGGGCGATCCTGTCGCAATACGCAGGCAGCTTGCTGAGTGTGGAAAGCGGCGCAGAGCCCTTGCAGTGGGTCATGCTGCTGTCGTCCGTCGCCTCTGCAGTTGCGATCCTGTTCGTCATGTATCGCAAACGAACCCTCGGTCTGGCCTGATCTCAGCTGCGCGCGGGGCGCCAACCTGCCGCTTCGGCCTCTTGCGTTGAACAGAACCACCGTTCACCGCGGCCTTGATCAATTCGCGTGCGGTCGTACCAGCGCTGCCCCGGTTGATGGTAGATGCGACCGTTGTCCGAAATGTTGCCCTTGATCGCGCAATCACCCGAAGGCGCGGGGGGCGGCGTACTGCGCTGTGCCTGCCGCGCGACGGCTGGGTTCTGCATGTCCATCGCCCAGAAACCCGTATTCGCGGCGCGCGCGCGGCGTTCGTCCGCGACATAGGCGGTGCTGTATTCCGGGTAGGCATAGGCATAGCCGCCCACCACCATCGCACTCTGCAAATCGACACCGCCCGCGAAACATTGCCCCGCGATGCGGTCGTAGCCGCCATCACCATGATCCACGCAACGCACGGGATTGTCGTCGATCAACCGCATCAGTTCATCGGTCGCATGTTCGCCGCAGGCATAGGCCACGCCATGTTCCGTATTACAGGTCTGCCAGCGTTCGGGCGTGTCGATGCCGTGCAGCCTGACCTTGGTTTCTCCCACCCAAAGCGTATCGCCATCCACAACACGCACGGGGCCTGTGATATCCGCCGAAGCAAACGCGAGAAGAAGGCAGAGCAGTACGGCAACCAGATTTCGCATGCCCCAAGATTGACTGCGAATCGCGGCATCTCAATGGCAAACCGGAAAATAGTTAAGAATTGGTTAATTTCATTCGACTGTTTCTCTCACCGTTGCGCTGTCGCCCAGGCCGGATGCACCCAAGGCTCTGAATTCGCGGCAGCCAGGGGCGCACGGCCCAGGATGTGATCTGCGGCCTTCTCGCCGACCATGATGGACGGTGCGTTCAGGTTCCCGTTCGTGATGCGGGGAAAGATCGAGCTGTCGGCAACGCGCAGGCCGTCCACGCCGATTACCCGACAGTCCGGGCCGACCACGGCCATCGGATCGTCGGTCGCCCCCATCTTGCAAGTGCCGCAGGGGTGATAGGCGCTTTCGACGTGGTCGCGGATGAAATCGTCAAGCGCGGCGTCGGATTGCACGGCTTCTCCCGGCTGAATTTCCTTGCCACGATACGGCAGAAAGGCATCCTGCGAGAAAATCTCGCGCGTCAGCCGGATACAAGTCCGAAAGTCGGCCCAGTCCGTAGGATCGGACATGTAGTTGAACCGGATGCGCGGATTCTCTGCCGGATCGGGTGAGCGCAGGGTCACCGCCCCGCGCGACACCGACCGCATCGGCCCCACATGCGCCTGATAGCCGTGGCCTTCCGCTGCTGTCTGCCCGTCATAGCGCACCGCGATGGGAAGAAAGTGGAACTGGATGTCAGGATAGGGGATGCCCGCCTTGGACCGGATGAAGGCCGCCGCCTCGAACTGGTTCGATGCGCCAAGGCCCGTCTTGCTGAACAACCACTGCGCCCCGATCAGGCCTTTGCCCCAAAGATTCCAATAGCGGAACAGGCTGACCGGCTTGGTCGCGGCCTGCTGGATATAAAGCTCCAGATGGTCCTGCAGGTTCTGTCCCACACCCGGCCGGTCAGCGATCACGTCGATACCGTGCTCGGACAGATGGGCCGCCGGCCCCACGCCCGAATGCATCAGGATCTTCGGAGAGTTGATGGAGGACGCGGCAAGAATTACCTCACCCGCGCCGATCACCTCGCGCCGCCCCTTGCGGTCGATCTCGACACCCGTGGCGCGGCCGTCTTCGATGATGACGCGTCGCACATGGCCGTGGACCAGCCGACAATTGGTATGCTTCAGGGCGGGGCGCAGATAGGCATTGGCCGCAGACCAGCGCCGCCCAAGGTGGATGGTGGAATCGAAAGGGCCGAAACCTTCCTGCTGTTCACCGTTGTAGTCGTCGGTCAGTTGGTAGCCCGCCTGCGCACCTGCGGCGACAAAAGCCTGCACCAGCGGGTTGCGGCCCGGCCCGCGGCTGACGTGCAGGGGGCCGTCGTCGCCCCGCCACGCCGGGTCGCCACCGCGTCCTCCATCGTGCCAATTTTCCATGCGCTTGAAATAGGGCAGCACGTCGGCATAGCCCCAGCCCTGTGCGCCGCTTTCGGCCCAGTGGTCATAGTCCTTGGCATGCCCGCGCACGTAGATCATCCCATTGATCGAGGATGACCCGCCAATAACCCTGCCACGCGGTGTCGCCAGCTGGCGCCCGCCAAGGTGCGGCTCGGGATCGGTCCGCATGCCCCAGTCATAGCGTTTCATGTTCATCGGATAGGACAGGGCCGCAGGCATCTGGATGAAGGGGCCCATATCAGAGCCGCCAGCCTCGATTACCAGCACGTCCTTTCCGGCCTCGGCCAGCCGGTAGGCGATGGCACAGCCAGCCGACCCGGAGCCTACGATGACGTAGTCGGCACGCATCAGAACGGCGCCTCGCAAGGGCCCATCGCCACGTAGACGCTCTTGAGTTGCGAATAGTGCCCGATTGCCGCCTTGGAGTTCTCGCGACCCACGCCCGACAGTTTCATGCCGCCAAAAGGCGCTTCGACAGGGGCAAGATTATAGGTGTTGATATAACAGGTGCCCGCCTCGAAGCCGGCGGCCATGCGGTGTGCCCGACCCAGATCCTTGGTGAAGACCCCCGCCGACAGACCGTATGGCGTGGCATTGGCGCGGGTCAGGGCCTCGGCCTCGGTCTCGAAGTCGAGCACCGACAACACGGGGCCGAAAATCTCTTCCTGCGCGATGGTCATCCCGTCAGTCACGTCAGCAAAGACAGTGGGTTCGATGAAGAACCCCTGCCCGTCCACGGCATTGCCACCGGCGACCAGCCGCGCGCCTTCTTCACGGCCTTTGGCGATGAAACCCATCACGATCTCGCGCTGCCGCGCGCTGACCATGGGGCCGAAGTTCGTTTCGGGATCAAGCGGGTCGCCCATCACGACGCCCTGCAGCCGCACCGTCAACCTGTCGAGAAACGCCTGCTTGATCCCCTTTTGCACGAAAACCCGCGTGCCGTTCGAACAGACCTGACCGGTGGAATAGAAGTTGCCAAGGATGGCGCCCGACACGGCATCCTCGAGATCGGCATCGTCGAAGACGACCATCGGCGATTTGCCCCCCAGCTCCATGGTGACATGACGCAAGCCTTCGGCGGCGGCAGCATAGACCTTCTTGCCTGTCGGCACCGATCCGGTCAGCGACACCTTGGCGACGCGGTCATCCGTCACCAGAGAGGCCCCCACGGCCCCCATCCCCTGCACGACGTTGAAGACCCCCGCAGGCAGCCCCGCCTCATGCAGGATTTCCGCGACTTTCAGCGCCGACAAAGGTGTCGTCTCGGACGGCTTGAACACCATTGAGTTGCCACAGGCCAGTGCCGGTGCTGCCTTCCAGCAGGCGATCTGGGTGGGATAGTTCCACGCACCAATCCCGACGCAGACACCCAAGGGCTCGCGCCGCGTATAGACCCAGTCCTCACCGATCTGGATATGCTCGCCCGTCAGGCTTGCCGCCAGTCCACCGAAGTATTCAAGCGCATCGGCCCCGCTGGTCGCATCCGCCACGCTGGTTTCCTGATAGGGCTTGCCGGTGTCGTAAGTCTCCAGCACGCTCAGATCGTGGTTTCGCGCGCGCATCAGGTCGGCGGCGCGGCGCAGGATGCGGCCCCTCTCGGTCTGACTGATCTTGGCCCACTCTTTCTGTGCCCTGTCGGCGGCGGCCAGCGCCTTGTCCACCACGGCGTCGGTGGCGGCGTGGACCGTGGCAATGGTGTCACTGGTTGCGGCATAGATCACGGGTATCGCCTCTCCGGCAGTGTCCTCGTGGTAGGCGCCATCGATGAAATGGCTGGCGGTCGGTTGTGTCTGCATGGTCGGAGCCTCCGGCGGGGATATTTTTGGCAAGATGATGAGGTTATTCGCCTCTTGGGAACCGCTGCTTTTCCTCAAGCACGTTCAGGTCCATGTGGTTGCGCATGTAGCGTTCACTGGCGCGCTGCAGCGGCTGGTACTCCCACGGATAGTAAGAGCCGTTGCGCAGCGCCTCGTAGACAACCCAGCGACCGGCCTGACTGTGGCGCACATCGGCATCGAAACGGTCGAGATCCCATCGGTCCTCGGCCTCGGCCTTCAAGCTGTTCAGGGTGTCTCTGTGGTCAGGATCGTCGGCCAGATTTGTCAATTCCTGCGGATCAGCCTCCAGGTTGAACAGTAGATCGGGGTCAAGCCTGCACAAAATCAACTTCCACTTGCCGGACCGCAGCGACACCAGCGGCGCCTCCGATCCTTCGGCGGCGTATTCCATCGCAACGGAATCGTCGCGCGTTTCACCCTGTCCCAGAGGCACCAGATCAACTCCGTCGGTCCAGTCCATGACCTCGGACATATCGACACCGGCAATGGCACAGACGGTCGGGCAGACATCAATGTTGCTGACGGGCGTCTCGACCAGACCCGGCGTCATGTCGGGGTCCGATATCATGAAAGGCACACGCGCAGAGCCTTCGTAGAAGCTCATCTTGAACCAGAGGCCGCGGTCGCCCAGCATGTCACCGTGGTCGCTGACAAAAAGGATCGTCGCATCCTGCCGCGTGTCCTCGAGCACTTGCAGGATCTCGCTCACCTTGTCGTCGAGATACGAGATATTCGCGAAATAGGCGCGGCGGGCGCGTCTGACCTGCTCTTCCGTGATCTCGAAATTCTCGTGGTCGTTGGCATCGAGGATGCGCTGGCTGTGCGGGTCCTGCGTCGCATAGGGGATCAGGCCGACCTCTGGCAACAGATGGTCACAATCCTCGTAGAGATCCCAGTATTGCTTGCGGGCGACATAGGGATCATGCGGGTGGGTGAAGCTGACGGTCAGACACCACGGGCGCGCGTCCTGCCCACGTGCCAGATCATAGAGCTTGCGGGTCGCGTGATAGGCGACCTCGTCATCGTATTCCATCTGGTTGCTGATCTCGGCCACGCCCGCGCCCGTGACCGAGCCCATGTTGTGATACCACCAGTCGATCCGCTCACCCGGTTTGCGATAGTCCGGCGTCCAGCCGAAATCTGCGGGATAGATGTCGGTGGTCAGCCGTTCCTCGAAGCCGTGCAACTGGTCGGGGCCGACAAAGTGCATCTTGCCCGACAGGCAGGTCTGGTAGCCGGCCCGCCGCAGGTGGTGCGCATAGGTCGGGATAGCCGAGGAAAACTCGGCCGCATTGTCATAGACGCCCGTGCGCGACGGCAATTGCCCCGACATGAAGGACGCCCGCCCCGGCGCACAAAGGGGCGAAGCGGTATAGGCGTTCCTGAACCGGGTCGACCGCGCCGCGAGCCTTTTGAGGTTCGGCGCATGCAGCCAGTCGGCGGGACCGTCCGGAAACAACGTCCCGTTCAGCTGATCGACCATGATGATAAGGATGTTCTTGCTCATGTCGTCTCCGTCAGTGTGTTCAGAAGAGCCAGCGCGCGCCCTTCGGGATCGGCATCGGGGGCGGTCAGCGCCGCGCGGATGAAAAGCCCGTCGATCAGCGCCGCCAGCATGTCCGCAGCGCCGACAGGGTCACTGCACAAGGGTCGCAACGCGTGGGTCAGGTTGGAGCGCAGCCGCCGCTGGTAAAGCCGCAGCAGCCGCAGGGCCTCGGGATTGGTCTGCGCCTGCACGTAAAAGGTCATCCAGGCCGACACGCTGGCAGGATCAAAACAGGAATCGGCAAAATTCGCCCGAACAATGGCCCGCGCCCGTTCGCGAGGGGTGGTGGCCCCGGCCAGCGCACGTCGCACCTCGGCGCTGTAGCCCCGCAGTATCTCCCGCATCGCCGCGACGAACATCTGGTCCTTGCCGCCGAAATAGTGATGCGCCAGCGCCGAGGACATGCCCGCCCGCCGCGCAATCCGGCTGACGGTCACATCGAGCGACCCCGCTTCACCGATTTCGGCAATCGCGGCTGCGACAAGCGCCTTGCGGCGGATCGGTTCCATTCCAAGCTTTGGCATGGACCCCGGATGCAGGTTTTTTATTGATTAGTCAATCAAGAAAACGCTGACCTGCCTGTGCGGCCCTTATTCTTCGGCGATGCTCGCTCCAGGTCAGGACAACCACCGACCCTATGATGATCGTCCCGCCAAGCACCACAAAGACATCCACGCCCTCACCAAAGACCACTGCGCCCAGCGCTACCGCCCAAACCAGCTGCAGAAAGGTAATCGGCTGGGTCACGGTCAGCGGCGCAGATCGGAAGGCCAGCGTCATCGTGTAGTGACCCGCCGTGGCAAAGCAGGCCACGCCAAAGAGCCAGGCCAATTCGACAAGGCTCGGCGTCACCCAGACCACCCAGGCGAAGGGGGCAAGGCCGATGGTCACCGTAATGGACAGCATACCGACGATGACGACTGGCGATACCTCGTCCGACAGTATCTTCGCCAGCAGGTAGCCACCCGCAAACAGCACCGCGGTCGCCAGCATGGCCAGATGGCCCGGCTGCACCTCGCGCAGACCGGGCCGCAGGATGACAAGCGCCCCGATCAAGGCGGCCACCACCGCCGCCAGCCTTCGCGGTGGCAGCCCCTCACCCAGAAACAATGCGGCGGCAAGCGTGACGTAGACGGGCGAAAGGTAATTCATCGCCGTGACGTCCGCGATCGGGATCCGCGCCATGGCATAGAACCACAGGATCACGCCCCCGGTATGCAGAACCCCTCGCACCGCAAAAAGCTTGAACTGCCGCGTCGTCAGATGGGCCCGCAGGATCGGCCGGATCATCGGGATCAGAAAGACCAACCCCAGGAAATACCGCAGGAACGCGCCTTCGGCAGCGGGAATGGCCGAGCCCAGATGCTTGACGATGGCCGTGACAGCCACGAAGCACAGGCCGGTAACGACCATCCAAACGACACCGATGACAGGATTTTGAGACATGACGTCACCCTCTGACGCGCCGCGGGAAATGCCAAGACCCCGGTCGCTTTAAAAGCAAGAGCGCCGCACAAATGCCGGCGCCCCTCCCCCTTCATCTCGGCCGAAAACTCCGGGGGGAGTCCGCAGGACGGGGGGCTGGCCCCCCTTTTTTCCTCACGAGTTCGCGTAGGCCTCCAGAATGTCGTCCGAGGCTTCGACATTCGTCGTGACCGACTGCACGTCGTCGTCGTCTTCAAGCGTCTCGACCAGCCGCATCAGCTTTTCGAACCCGTCCTGATCCACTTCCGACGTGGTCACGGGCTTCCAGATCAGCTTGGTCGACTCGCTTTCGCCCAGTTCTGCCTCCAGTGCGGTCGAGACCTCGTTCAGGTCGGTGTCGGCGCAGATTACGACGTGGTTGTCTTCGTCCGACTGCACGTCCTCGGCGCCCGCTTCGATCGCGGCCATCATCATCGTGTCCTCGTCGCCCGCGCTGGCTGGATAGACGATCCGTCCCTTGCGCTCGAACATGAAGCCCACCGATCCGGTTTCGCCCAGATTGCCGCCGGCCTTGGAAAAGGTCGAACGCACGGTCGATGCGGTGCGGTTGCGGTTGTCAGTCATCGCCTCGACGATCACGGCAACCCCACCCGGGCCATAGCCTTCGTAGCGGATCTCGTCATAGTTCTCGGCGTCGCCGCCTACGGCCTTGGTGATGGCGCGCTCGATCACGTCCTTCGGCACAGAGGAGGATTTCGCCTCTTTCACCGCGAGGCGCAGGCGCGGGTTCTTGTCAGGGTCGGGATCGCCCATCTTGGCAGCGACAGTGATTTCCTTTGACAGCTTGGAAAAGAGCTTGGCCCGGATCTTGTCCTGCCGCCCCTTGCGGTGCTGGATATTTGCCCATTTGGAATGGCCGGCCATGTGGTTCACCTATCTGGAATTGGTCGGCGCGGTTCTACGCCAAAGGCCCCGTCACCCGCAAGCCCGCGCGTCAGGGCGTCAGCGGCCAGACCAGCGGAATGACAAAGGACACGACAGGGGCCAGTGTGACATTCAGCGGGATGCCGAACTTCAGGAAATCCGAAAATCTGTAGCCCCCCGGCCCATAGACCAGCGTATTCGTCTGATAGCCGATCGGCGTCGCGAAACTGGCCGATGCCGCGATCATCACGGCCACCACCAGCGGGCGCGGATCGACACCCAGCGCTGCCGCGAGGCCGATGGCGATGGGCGTCATGACAACGGCGACGGCATTGTTGCTGACCAGTTCGGTCAGAAGGCTTGACAGCGCATACACCGCGAGGACGACAAGAAAAGGCGGCAGGCTTTGCATCACGGGCGACAGGGCACCCGCGATCATCCCCACCGCCCCCGACGAATCGAGAGCCGCCCCCACGGCCAGCATGGCGAAGATCAGCGCCAGCAGACGCCCGTCGATGAAGGAAAACGCCTCTTCCGCGTCGATGCAGCCGGTGACCAGCACCACCGTCACGCCGATCATCGCCAAAAGCAGAATCGGGGCAAGACCCAATGCGGCAAGCCCGACAATGGCCAGAAGCACGCCGATGGCGATGGGGGCATGGCCGCGCTTGAACGCGCGGTCGGATGGCTTTGACACGTCCCCAAGGCTCATCTCGGACGCAAGGCGCTGGATATCCTCCGGCCCGCCTTCCAGCAGCAGCGTATCGCCCACCCGGACGATCACGTCGTCCAGTGCTGACCCGATGGCCCGGTCCCGCCGGTGCAGCGCAAGAGTATAGACCGCATAGCGCCGCCGCAGGCGCATCGCGCCCAGCCGTCGTCCGACCATCTTGCAATCGGGCGTGATCAGCACCTCGACCGTCGTGGTTTCGACCGCCGACAACTGATCGACGCGGCGCAATTCCTTGTTTTGCTGAAGCGACAGGATTTCGGCGATCTGGGTCCGAAGGACGACGCGGTCACCCTTTTGCAGGACAACCTCCCTCAGGTTGCGCCGCAGGCTTTCGTCACCACGCACGACGTCGATCAGGCGCACGCCTTCACGCTTGAAAAGCTGCACGTCCATGGCCTCGCGCCCGATCAGGTTCGACCCCTCGGGAATGATCGCCTCCGAAAAGAAGCGCATCTTTGACCGGTCCGACAACATCGCCCCCAGCGACGGACGCTCGGGCAACAGCCGTGGACCCAAAAAGTAAAGGTAGAGAAACGTCCAGACCACGACGACGGCCCCGACCGGTGCGATCTCGGTCAGGCCAAAGGGCTCCATCCCGTAGGTCCGCGCGACGCCATCGACCAGCAGGTTTGTCGATGTGCCCAACAGCGTCAGTGTGCCACCGACGATGGCCGCATAGGACAGCGGGATCAGCAGCTTCGATGCCGTGGTTCCCAGCGTATTCGCCAGCTGGATGAAGACCGGGATCATCACGACGACGATCGGTGTGTTGTTCATGATCGCACTGGCCAATGCCACGAAGACAAGGCTGCCCCCGATCGCCAGCGCGGGGGACTGTTTCGCGATCCGCTGCGTGGCCCGCGTCAGCGCATCAAGCGCACCCGTCCGCACAAGTGCGCCGACGATGATGAACATCGCCGTGATGGTCCATGGCGCGGGGTTCGCGAACACCGCGACCGCATCGTCGTAGCGAAGCACGCCGCTGACCAGCAGAATGGTCGCCCCCGACATCGCGACGACCTCGGTCGGCAGGCTTTCGCGAAGGAACAGCACGAACATCAGAGCCACCACGCAAAGCGTGATGATGCCTTGCTGGGCCAACGTCAGGTTCAGAAGGTCGGACATCTCGCTCATGACTGGCTCCTTGCCACCGGGCTTGCGCGCAAGGCGCTACCGGGCCGGCCCGTCCTCTGAAAGGGCACCGCCCTGCCGCACCATTTTCACGGACAAGGCCTTGCCGGTCTGGTCATCCGTTTCGACATAAAGACCCGACAGGGTCGCCGTTCCGGTCGCGGGGGTAAAGCGCCCCTTGGGCATGCCGGTGACGAACCTCCGCAACGGCTCTGCCTTTTCCATCCCGATGACCGACTGGTAGTCACCGCACATTCCCGCATCGGACTGAAAGGCCGTGCCACCCGGCAGGATCATCGCATCCGCCGTGGGCACATGGGTATGCGTGCCGACGACAACGCTGGCCCGCCCGTCGCAATAATGCCCCATCGCCATCTTCTCCGAGGTCGCCTCGCAGTGCACATCGATCAGACTGGCGGCCAGTTGACCGCCCATCGGGTATTGCTTCAAAACGGGATCAAGCGCCGAGAAGGGATCGTCGAAAGGCCGCTTCATGAAGACCTGCCCCAGAACCTGCGCCACCAGAACCTTGCGGCCCCGGGCGTCGGAAAAGACGCGCGCACCTGCGCCCGGCGCCGATTTCGAAAAGTTCAACGGCCGGATGACCCGCGGCTCGCGTTCGATGAACGACAACATGTCCTTCTGGTCGAACGCGTGATCCCCGAGAGTCACCGCATCGGCCCCGGCATCAAGCAGAAGCCGCGCATGATCCGCAGACAACCCGTGACCCGAAGTGGCGTTCTCGCCGTTGACCACGACGAAATCCAGCCGCCATTCTGCGCGCAGCTTTGGCAAATAGTCGGTTATCGCGCTACGGCCGGCGCGCCCCATGACGTCGCCCAAAAACAAAAGTCTCATAACGCCCTGATACGCGTCCACATCATGCTTCGCCAGCGGTCATTCACGGCCGCTCGGATCAGTCGCCCATCGTCCCCAACACGATGATCATGATGATCGAATAAAGCGCGATGCCACCACCTATAATGAAGTAGTGCCAATTCTTGGTCACGGTCGCGGTGGCGATCGAGCGCATCTGATAGATCAGGTCGGGCCACGTGTAGGACACGAAGTCACCTTGCGTGAAAACGGCCTTGATCCGCCCATCCGCATCCACCACCGGCAGTCGGCGAAAGCGTTCGTTCGACATGATCCGCAGCCAGTCGACCATGTCGTCGTCCTCGCGGGCCAGTCGCGGGTCGGCGGTCATGATGTCGGACAGCTTGGTCGTCTTGGGATCAAGACCCGTGCCAACGACCTTGTTCATGATGTCACGCTCGGTCACGACACCGACCACCTTTTCGTCTCCGTCGACCACGATGACCGATCCGTAATTCATTGCTGACATCGCCGATACAGCGTCGAACACTGTCGTCTCGGGCGGGCGGGTCAGGGGTTTCGGCTTGGACTTGTATTCCGGGCGGTCCATGAGACGATATCCGGGGCGATCCGCTGTATTGGCCATGATCATGATCCTCTTTAAGTTTACAAGCGACATAGACCGGCTTGGCCTAGAAGCAAATCCGATTTGACCAGAGACAATTCGTCCAGCGGAGCGAAATGACGCACCACTGACATTGCCGCCCCCGTCCGCTGCATCAAAGGGCGATGATCTCGGTCTCGGTGACGATCAGGTCCAGCGTCTGGTCGGTCACCTCGACCGGAACGGAATCGACCTGCTGTGCCGAGAAGGCAAAGCCGACGGCAAGAACCGGACCACGCTGCCGCAACTTTGCAAGGGTGCGGTCATAAAAGCCGCCGCCATAGCCAAGCCGCCCGCCGGTCCGGTCGAAAGCGACCATCGGCACGATGATGATCTGGGGCGCCATGGCTTCGGCGACCGCCGGAACCATAGCCCCGAAAGGACCCGGCACCATCGCCGCGTCAGGCGTCCAGCGGTGGAAGACCAAGGGCTGTCCCTTGCCGACGATCACCGGCACGCCGACAGCACCATAGGCACTGGCCTCGGCCATGACCGGCAGCGGGTCGATCTCGGACCGGATCGGCATGTAGCCGGACAAGGGCACCCCGCGATGACCCGCCAGAAGCTCGGCCAGCTTGCCACCCGATCCACGTGCGCGTTCCTTGGCCAGCGAACGCAAGGCCAGCACCTCGTGCCTCAGTCTGGCCTTCTGTTCGGTTACAGAAGCCAAATCGACGCCAACCCGAGAAAGGCGAAAAAGCCGACCACATCCGTCACTGTGGTCACGAAGGTTCCCGACGCCAGCGCGGGATCGATGTTCATCTTGTCGAGGAGGATCGGCACCGCCGTCCCTGCCACGGCAGCAACGACCATGTTGATGACCATCGCCGCCGCGATCACGACGCCAAGCATGGGTGAGCTAAACCACAAAACGCCGATGATCCCCATGACCACGGCAAAGATCAGCCCGTTGATCAGCCCGACGGCCACTTCGCGCCGGATTACGCGCCAGACGTTGCTGCCCGTCAGATCACGGGTTGCCAGAGCACGCACAGCCACGGTCAGGCTTTGCGTCCCGGCGTTGCCGCCCATCGAGGCGACGATCGGCATCAGCACGGCCAGCGCCACAAGCCCCGCGATCACATCCTCAAAAAGAGAAATCACAAGCGACGCGAGGATCGCGGTAGCCAGATTCACGGCCAGCCAGGGTGCGCGCTGCCGCGTGGTGTCCCTGACCCGGTCCGAAAGTGACCCTTCGCCGACACCGGCAAGTCGCAAAAGGTCTTCCTCGGCCTCTTCGTCGATGAACCGCATCGCGTCATCGATGGTGATGACCCCGACGATCCGGTCGTTGTCGTCCACCACGGGGGCGGTGATCATGTGATAGTGGTTGATCGCCTGCGCCACGTCTTCCACGTCCTCGTTCACGTTGAAGGTGCGAAAGGTGTCCTCTTGCAGGTCTTTCAGTCGCGTGTCGCGCGGATGGCTCAGAATGCGGCCCAACGTTACGTAACCGACTGCCTTGAAGCGCGGATTGATCAGGATCAGATGATAGAATTGGTCCGGCAGTTCCACGTCGGACCGCAGGTAGTCGATGGCATCGCCCACGGTCCAGTATTCCGGCGCGCGCACCAGTTCTTGCTGCATGTGGCGACCGGCGGATTCCTCGGGGTAGGTCAGCGCCTGTTCGACTGCGACCCGGTCCACCGGCAGCAGGGCGCGCAGGACGACCTCTTGCTGCGTGTCATCGAGGTATTCGACAAGGTCCACGACATCGTCGCTGTCCAGCTCGCGCATGGCTTCGATAAGTTCAGCGGGCTTGAGGGCCGCGATGATCTCTTCGCGCAGATGTTCGTCCAGTTCGGACAGGATTTCCCCGTCGATGCCGCCGTGCCAACGATCCAGCAGATGCCGCCGGTCGCGCGGGCCGATCTGTTCGATCAGATGCGCGATATCCGCCGGGTGCAGCGGATCGAGAAGTTCATCGATCCGCGCAGTGTCATCCGCGCTGACCGCGTCCAGCACGTCCGAAACAAGCTGGTTCGTGATGCCAAAGATTTCCTCGACATCTTCGGTCTTCATGTCGAGTTCTTCGGCCATTGGATTCTCCGTAGCGGTCTGACGCAACATAGTGCAGGAACACATACCCTCAAGCGGGTTTGCCCGTTGTGACCGGCGCTGCGGGCTTTTAATGTCGTGAAATGAAAACACTTCTCCTTGGACAGACCCTGCGCTTCACCGGCGATCCGTTTCTTCACGGGTGGGACACCGTCACCCGCACCGACAGCGCAGGCGGCGTGCTGATCGAAGACGGGCGGATCACGGCCATCGGGCACGGGGCCGACCTTAAGAAGGACCATCCGCAGGCGCAGGTGCACGACCACGGCAGCGCGCTGATTGCGGCAGGTTTCGTCGACGCCCACATGCATTACCCCCAGACCGCGATGATCGCGTCATGGGGCAAGCAACTGATCGACTGGCTGAACACCTACACATTCCCCGAAGAAGCGAAATTCGCAGACCCTGCCTACGCGGCAGAGGTCGCGGGCCGCACGCTTGACCTTGCGCTGGCGCACGGGACGACGACGCTGACCAGCTTTTGCACGATCCACCCCGCATCCGTCGATGCAGTGTTCGAGGCCGCAGCACAGCGTGGCATGGCCATGATCGCGGGCAAGACCTGCATGGATCGCAACGCCCCCGACGACCTTCGCGACACCGCGCAAAGCGCCTATGACGACAGCAAGGCGTTGCTCGACAAATGGCACGGGAAAGGCCGTGCGACCTACGCGATCACACCACGGTTTTCACCGACCTCGACCTCCGGCCAGCTTGGCGCGCTTGGCGCGCTCTGGGCCGAACGCCCCGAGGCGCTGATGCAGACCCACCTGTCAGAACAGCACCCCGAAATCGCATGGGTGCGCGACCTTTTCCCCAGCGCCCGCGACTACCTCGACACCTACGAGGCACACGGCCTTCTGGGCGAACGCGGGCTTTACGGACATGCGATCCATCTGGACCCCCGCGAGGTGGACCGTCTCGCGGAAACCGGTGCCGCCGTCGTCCATTGCCCGACCTCCAACACATTCATCGGCTCGGGGCTCTTTGACATGGCGGGCATCAAGGCGCGCGGCATCCGTACGGGGCTGGCGACCGACACCGGAGGCGGGTCGTCCTTTTCGATGCTGCGGACCATGGCTGCCGCCTACGAGATCGGCCAGCTGCGGGGCACCGCCCTGCATCCGGCACAGCTGATGTGGCTGGCCACCGAAGGCTCGGCCCGCGCGCTGCACCTGGGCGGGCAGATCGGCCACCTTGGCGTGGGCGCAATGGCCGACATCACCGTGCTCGACCTTGCCTCGACACCGGCCATCGCCCAGCGCAGCGCGTTGGCCGACACGCTTTGGGACGCACTTTTCCCGACCATCATGATGGGTGACGACCGCGCGGTTAAGGCTGTCTATGTCGCGGGTCAGCAGGCCGTCAGCAAGATCAGCACCCAGTAGTCACCCACATGCCCAAGCCCGTAATTGGCATAGGCCGGGAAAACCATGTTGGACCTGTGCGCAGGCGAATTGGCCCAGTCGCGAAAGACATCCTCGGCTTGCCCCTGCCCCCGGGCCAGATTCTCGCCCGCCCCGCAGGATGACACCCCGGCGGCACGGACCCGGCCGGACACCTTCCGTCCCGCAGCGTCGCGGTGGGCCAGTGCCCCCCTTGCCTGAAGGGCGGCGGCATGGCTGGCGGCAACGCGATCCAGATCCCGGTTCGACGACAGCGGTGTGCGACCCGTAGTCCGGCGCAGGTCATTGATCATCAGATCGAAGGCCGCAGATCGTGGTGGGGTCGCCGCTAAACGGCTTGCGGCGGCGGTCTGCGATGAAGCCCCTTGCGGCGCGGGCAGCACAACCGGGACCGGCACGACACAAGCCGAAAGCGTCAATCCAGCTAAAGCGAATCCCAGAGATTTGAACATCGGCGCAATCCTGACCAAGCAGTCATATCCCCCCTACCCCCGCCGCAGGTGGCCCGCCAAGACCACCCGCGCGGGATCAGCAGACGAGCGCCGACGCCAGAGCGTTTTGTCGCGCAATGACCCGTGGCAGGTCGATGGTGATGATCTGTCCATCCGCAACAACCTGCCGCCCTTCGACCCAAAGATCACGCACGCGGGATGGCCCGGCCAGCAGCAGGGCTGCGGGATCCCAACTGCCCGCCGCCTCGATCCCGGTCATGTCCCAGACGGCGATGTCGGCGCGCTTGCCCACCGAGATCTGCCCGCAATCATGACGCCCCAGCACCTCGGCCCCGCCACGCGTCGCGATCCAAAGCGCCTCGCGCGCGCTCATGGCGTCGGCACCACCCGCGACCCGTTGCAGCAGCATTGCCTGACGCGCTTCCAGCGCAAGATTGCCGCTGTCGTTGCTGGCTGATCCGTCGACGCCCACCCCGACCCGCACACCCGCGTCCAGCATCGCACGGACAGGCGCAATCCCCGACCCCAGCCGACAGTTCGAGCAGGGGCAATGGGCAACGCCGGTGCGGCTGCGGGCAAAGAGAGCGATTTCACCCGCGTCCAGTCTGACGCAATGGGCGTGCCAGACGTCGTCACCGACCCAGCCCAGATCCTCGGCATACTGGCCCGGACGACAGCCGAACTTTTCCAGCGAATAGGCCACATCCTCGTCGTTTTCGGCCAGATGAGTGTGCAGCATCACGCCCTTGTCGCGGGCCAGCAGCGCCGACTCTCGCATCAGGTCACGGCTGACGGAAAAAGGGGAACATGGCGCCACAACGACACGGCACATGGAGCCTTCGTCGGGGTCGTGATGGGCATCGATGACGCGGATGCAGTCCTCGAGAATCGCCGCTTCGGCTTCGACCAGCGCATCGGGTGGCAGGCCGCCGTCGCTTTCCCCGATGCTCATCGCGCCCCGCGTCGGATGAAACCTCAACCCGACCTCGGCTGCGGCGTCGATGGTGTCGTCAAGCCGTGCACCGTTGGGAAAAAGGTAAAGATGATCCGAGGTCAGCGTGCAGCCCGACAGCGCCAATTCGGCCAGCCCCACCTGCGCAGAGACGAACATCTCGTCCGGTCCGAACCGCGCCCAGATCGGATAGAGCCGCTGCAGCCACCCAAAGAGCAGCGCATCCTGCGCGCCCGGCACGGCACGGGTCAGCGACTGGTAAAGATGGTGGTGTGTATTCACCAAGCCGGGTGTGACGACGCAGCCCGATACGTCATGCACCTTCCCCGTAGTGGACAAGCCCGGCCCGATGCCCGCGATGATACCGTCGCGGATCAGTATATCGGCACCGGCAACTTCGGTGGCGGCGTTGTCCATCGTCATGACGATGTCGGCCCCCCGAAGAAGCTGTTCAGTCATCCATCGTGTCCTGCAGGATCGCCAGTGCCACCTTGTGGATATCGGGATTGGCGGCGGCGATCACGCGGCCACCGTGGTGGGCGGCCCCGCCGTTCCAGTTTGACACGATCCCGCCCGCCGCCTTGATGACGGCAATCGGCGCGTGAATATCATAGGGGTGCAACCCGGCCTCGATCACCAGATCGATCTGACCCGCCGCAAGCAGCGCGTAGGCATAGCAATCCATTCCAAAGCGCGTCAGCTTGACCTGTTCGGCAACCCGCTCGAACGCGCGGCGTTCCTTTGGCGTGCCCACTTCGGGAAACGTCGACATCAGCGTCGCGTCGGAAAACGGGCGGTTGCGCCGCACCGCAAGCGGCTGTGTCCCGTGCGGCCCGACCACGCTTGCCTTGCCAAAACCGCCTGCAAACCTCTCGCCGATATAGGGTTGGTCGATAATTCCGAAAAGCGGCCCCGTGACATCCGCAACCGACACCAGAACCCCCCATGTCGGTGTGCCCGCCACATAGCCACGGGTGCCGTCGATGGGATCAAGCACCCATGTCAATCCGCTGGTCCCGGCCTTGGTCGCAAATTCCTCTCCGATGATGCCATCTTCGGGGCGCTCCCGGTCGATGATCTCGCGCATCACACGCTCGGCCGCGCGATCGGCCTCTGTCACGGGGTCGAAACCGACGCCTTCACCAAGCTTGTCATCGCTCACAAGGTCAGGCACGCGGAAAAGCCGCAACGTTTCGGGACGCGCCGCATCGGCAAGCGAATGCGCCACGCGGATCAGGTCATCCTGAAGGTCGGAGGTAAGCGTCGTATTCATGCTTTGCCCTGAACGGTGCAGCGCAGCACGCCGAAGACCGCACCGCCAACATGCGGTAGATTGTCACGAAAGCCGGGTCAAGCCTTGGCCCCAGCCCTCAGGCCGCGTCACTGAGCACGCGAGCCAGATCGAAAAGCTTGCGACGCTGGTTTTCGGGAATGGCGTAATAGGACCGCAAAAGCTCCAACGCTTCCTTGTCCGTCAGGATATCGCCGGGCACGTCCGACCCATCGTGGGTCATGTGCGTCTCGTCCTCGACACCCTCGAAAAAGAAGGACACCGGCACCTGAAGAAAGGATGCGATCTGCCACAGGCGTGACGCGCTGACGCGGTTCATGCCGGTTTCGTATTTCTGGATCTGTTGAAACTTGATGCCCACCGCTTCGGCCAGTTGCTGCTGCGTGCAGCCCTGCATCCAGCGGCGATGCCGGATACGTTTGCCCACATGCACGTCAATCGGGTGTGTCATTCGACGATCCTTCTTATTTGCAGACCGCCACCAGACGGCGACCATCCCTGTTTTTGTTTGAACGGACAATTCACGGTAGCGGCGAAACACGCAACGGTTGCACGCGCCTGACCTAACTAAAGGATAGGTTATCGGGCAAAGTATTGAGAAATCGTTCGCCAATCCCGCTTTACGTCGGACCTCTGGGCAGCGAACCTGCCCCGAACCACCGGAACACAAAGCGAGATGACAGATATGCAAGCCTTTCAAGTCAAGACCTTCGACCAGCCCCCCGTTCTGACCGATGTCGCAGAGCCTGAACCGGGCCCGGGCGAGGTCTTGCTCGAAATCGCGGCCTGCGGTCTCAACTTTGCCGATATGCTCATGGCCAAGGGCGAATATCAAGACACGCCAGAGCCTCCGTTCACGCTGGGACTGGAGGTCTGCGGCACCGTCATCGCCCACGGCCCCGATGTGACCGAGCCAGTCCTCGGCAGCCGCGTCGCCGTCTTCGGCGGCTCCGGCGGGCTGGCGTCAAAGGGCGTTTTTCCCGCCGCCTTGTGCCGTGCGGTGCCGGACGAGATGCCCGCGCCGGTCGCGGCGGGGTTCCAGGTGGCCTATGGCACATCCCACCTTGCCCTGACGCGGCGGGCGCGGCTGACCGAGGGCGAGACACTGCTGGTCCTTGGTGCCGCCGGCGGCGTGGGGCTGACGGCCGTTGAAATCGGCACGGCGATGGGGGCCAAGGTCATTGCCGTGGCGCGCGGCGACGAAAAACTGGCCATCGCCAAGGCCGCCGGGGCCACGCACCTGATCGACAGCGGCACGGCGGACGTGAAAGCGCAAGTCAAGGCGCTGGGCGGCGCGGACGTGGTTTACGACCCCGTCGGCGGCGATCTGTTCAAGGCCGCGCTGGGCGCCTGCAACCCCGAAGCCCGCGTGCTGGCCATCGGCTTTGCCAGTGGCGACATCCCGCAGGTTCCAGCAAATTTCCTGCTGGTCAAGAACATCACGGTGATGGGTTTCTACTGGGGCGGTTACCTGAAATTCGCCCCCGATGCGCTGACATCGTCGCTGGCCGAACTGATGGCGCTTTACAAGGAGGGTCGCCTCTTTCCCCATATCTCGCACAGCCTGCCGCTGTCGCAGGCGCAAGAGGCGCTGGACCTGCTGGCGACACGCAAGGCCACCGGCAAGGTCGTCGTCACGCCGTAACCACCTGCGGCAGGGCCGGATGCGGCGCGAAGGCATCGCGCAGCATCTGGCCGATGGCGGCCTGCACCGTATCGCCGGTGCGCTGCACATAAAGGTTGATCGACATCTGCCCCAGATCCGGCAGCGCGCCACCGTGGTCTATGGGCGCACAGCCCTGCCCCACGCCGCCTTCCAACACGCCGTTCACCGCCAGATCGGCGCTGACCGCCGCATCGACGGCGTTGTCCAGTTCCGAATCGACCGCCGCTTCCCACGCAATGTCGGCCTCGTCCAGTTTGCGCTGAATGCCAGGACGAAAAATGCAGTTGGAACAAAACGCGATGGGCAGCGGGCGCTGCTTCCAGGCGGTGCCACCCGCAGCACCCACCCACATCAGCGGCAGCATCACCAGCGTCTCGCCGCCTGCCTCGGGTCGTTCTTCAGTGGTCACGATGACATCGCATTCGCCCCGCCCGAACATCTCGCGCAGGCGCTTGGTCGGGGCGGACATGAGCTTGACCTTGATCCGGGGAAAGTCGGTCGCGATCTGCTTGAGCACCTTGGGGATGCGCGGATAAATGACGTCGTGCGGGACACCCAGACGCAGCTCGCCCTCGAACTCTGGCGCGGTCAGCTTGCCGTGTATCTCGTCGTTCAGCGCCAGCATCCGCTTGGCGTAACTCAACATCTGCTGGCCGGCGGGTGTCAGGCCGATCGTGCGGGCCGAGCGGTCCAGAAGCTGCACGCCCAGCGAATCTTCAAGCCGCTTCAGCTGCATCGACACCGCCGATTGCGTCAGGTTCAGGATGCCTGCCGCGCGGGTCACACCGGACGCATCGGCCACAGTCACAAAAGAGCGCAGTGCGGTCAGATCAAGATTTCGGGGCATATCACATTCCTTGATGCTTTTAATGACAAACATTCGTTTCCATTATTGAATGCAAGCCCCCACATATCAAGCATCAAAATTGAAACAGCGACTCACATCACGAAAGCGAATACCATGTCAGTCATCACACGCAGCCAAACCATTCCCGCGCAACGCTCCTCGACGTCCCACCTGCGCCGCCTTTTGAACAGTTTCTCGCTGATCCGGTCCCGCCGTGATCTGGCCTCGCTCGACGACCACCTTCTGCGCGACATCGGGATCAGCCGCGAACAGGCCATGACAGAGGCAAAACGGACACCTTGGGACGCCCCCGACAACTGGACATAACGTTTCCGTGGTCACATTTCCGCCGGATTGACGTGATTGGCCTCGTAAGCGTGCAGATGCCTCTTGAAAGAAAGGGGTAGATTGCCGATATTACTAGAGAAACCGCCACCAGATTGGCGGACACGCTTTATGGAGGTCTTAATGGCAGAATATCAATCGGTCCGGACCGGCGCGGGTGTCCGCACGGCGGAAATCGACCAGGGTCTCAAGGCCCATATGAACAAGGTCTACGGCACGATGTCCGTCGGCATGGTCCTTACGGCTCTTGCCGCATGGGCGATGTCCGGTCTCGCGATATCGGACGTGCCGACGGCGGCCCAGATAGGGTCGAACACGTACCTGACAGATTTCGGCGTGACACTTTACACCTCGCCGCTGCGTTGGGTCGTAATGTTCCTGCCGCTTGTCATGGTCTTTGCCTTCGGCGCGATGATCAACCGTTTGTCCGCCGCCGGCGCGCAGACTTTCTTCTATACCTTCGCCGCGGCGATGGGCGTGTCGATCAGTTGGATCTTTGCTGTCTTCACTGGCTTCTCCATCGTTCAGGTTTTCCTGATCACCGCAGTGTCCTTTGCCGGTCTCAGCCTCTGGGGCTACACGACGCAAAAAGACATCTCGGGCTGGGGTAGCTTCCTGATCATGGGTGTGATCGGCCTGATCGTCGCATCCATCGTGAACATCTTCCTGGGCTCGCCCGCGATCATGTTCGCAATCTCGATCCTGGGCGTGCTGATCTTTGCGGGTCTGACTGCCTATGACACGCAGAAGATCAAGACCGACTACATCCAGCACGCGGCCCACGCCGACTCCGACTGGCTGGCAAAGTCTGCGATCATGGGGGCGCTTAAGCTCTATCTGGACTTCATCAACATGTTCATGTTCCTGCTGCAACTTTTCGGCAATCGCGAATAGACGCAGGCGACAGTGCAAGATCAAAAGGCCGGTGGAGACACCGGCCTTTTTTGTGGCTTACGCCCTGACGCCAAGCAACAGAAAAGGCCGCACCCTTGCGGGTGCGGCCCTGAACACCGGTCAGGCAGATCGCTTACTTGATCTTGCCTTCCTTGTATTCGACATGCTTGCGAACGACAGGGTCGTACTTGTTGACGACCATCTTCTCGGTCATCGTGCGTGCGTTCTTCTTGGTGACGTAGAAATGCCCGGTCCCCGCGGTGGAGTTCAGGCGGATCTTGATGGTGGTCGGCTTCGCCATGGTGCATCCCTCTGACTGCGCGAGGTCTGGCCCGGCGCGTGAATTCGTTGAAATTGCCTTTTACCCCTGCAATGGCCCAAGTCAACCACAAAGCAGGATTTTCAGTCGATCGGCGGAACTTCCCGCGAAATGGCCAGCACAGAGCTGACTGCGCCATCGTCATCCGTGATCGGCGTAATGCGAATGTCCCAGTCCTTTAGCGCACCGGCAGCGGTCGGGCACTGGCCGTGATACATGGTCACCTTGCCCTCAAGTGACATCTCGAACGCGCGCTGCAAGGCATCGCGCTGGTCCTCGGGCCACATCTCCCACCAGGTTCGGCCCACAATGTCTTCGGCGCGCGCGATATCGAGCGCACAAAGCCCGTTGTCACTCATGAAGGTAATCCGACCTTCGGGGTTCAACAGCTTGATGCAGTCCGGCGAGTCCCGCAGCGTGGCCAGACTGACGTCGGCAACACGGACCCCGATCATCTCTGCGGCAGTTTCATCAGTCATCATCGACACGTCTACCTTCTACGTCCGAGTTGGCCTTCAGGATACCAATGTTGTCCAGAGTGTCACGATATAAAGTTGCGCGGAGAGCCTGTAAGCCGGATTCTGTCCCCCGCTTGCGCGGATGGATGATCATTCATCTGAAGCGCATGTTGCCATGCGCCCTCTAGCTGCCAACCCGGACCGTCTGGGGCCAAAGCCGCCCCGCCCGAAGGCACGAGATCCCTATTTGGCATTGCTCCCGGTGGGGCTTGCCGTGCCGCTTGCGTTGCCGCTCGCGCGGTGGGCTCTTACCCCACCGTTTCACCGTGACCGTGCATGCACGGCCGTCTGTTCTCTGTGGCGCTTTCCCTGGGGTTGCCCCCGCCGGGCGTTACCCGGCACCGTGCTTGGTGGAGTCCGGACTTTCCTCCCCGTGCATCGCCAAAGCGATAACACAAAGCGATCATCCAGCCCTCCGCGCGAGGATCAGCTAGACCCAGGTGGCGTTCACGTCAACGGGATAACGATCCGCCAGATCATCAAGGATCGCCATGTCGGTGGCATCCAGTGGTCCGGTGTGCCCCGGTCGGAACCGCAGCCTCACGGCCGACAGCAGCACGTCGTCTGTCACATCGCTGGTGTAACCGAACGCGGCGGCCAGCGCGCGGAACCGACCCACATCCGGCTGCATCACTGTTTCGGGCATCCGGGGCCAGACCGAGAACCCAGCCCGTGCCAGCCGCTTCCAGTCGAAGAACGGGCCGGGATCGATCTTGCGACCCGGCGCCATGTCGGAATGGCCGATCACCCGCTCGGGCCGGATGCGCCAGCGCCGGAAGATACCGTCCAGCAGCGTCTCGAGCGCCACCATCTGCATCTCGTCGAACGGGCTATTTCCGGGGTTGTCGATCTCGATGCCGATGGATCGCGAATTCACGTCCCCGACCTGACCCCAGGCCCCGGCACCGGCATGCCACGCCCGCAACGCCTCTGGCACAAGGCTCATGACCTCACCGTCTCTCGCGATCAGGTAATGTGCCGAAACCTCGCTCTCGGGATTGCACAACCAGTCTGCAGCGCCCAAGGCATCCGCCATTGCGGTGTAGTGCAGCACCACCAGATCCGGCACAGCCCCGCCCCGGCGCGGGCCGCAATTGGGGCTATCCCGTCGGGAAAGGATCAGCGCCCCGCAGCCAGCAGGAAGGGTGCCGGATCCCAGCCACAGGCGAATCCGTCGCCATCAGGATCAAGCCCGCGCGGATCACGCTCTGGCCCGCCACGGGCCAGAAAATCGCGCTGAGCGGCATCGGGGCTGTTGTAGCTTGCACAGTTGCGCTGGAACCGGCCTTCAGACGTCAGAATCGAGCGCGAATACCACTCCTGTCCTTTGCGATTCGGCGCATTCAACGCATATTCCACAATGTTCGGTGCAGTACTTGCGGGGCGAACAGGCAAGGCGGTCGGTGCGATTTCCTGCCGCTGGGCCGCCTGCTGCGCCCGACGTTGGGCATCCGATTCGATCGTCTCGCGGTCACTGACCGCCGAAAAGTCGTTCTCGTCCGAAATCGCCACGCTGTTCGATGCAGGGGCTGGAACAGGATTGGCAGCAGGTGCTGCCTGAACGCCGCTTGTGCCTTCAGGGATCATCGCGGACAGGGGTGCGCCACCCTGAGACTGCCCGATGCCGACCGCAGCCAGATCGCCGCTCGGGATCGCTTGCGTCGTCACCTGAGCCGGGGCCTGCAGGGTCGTGGGCGCGGCCGTTGCCTGTGTGCCCTGCAAGGCCGCTTCACGGGCGATCTGCTGGCGCTCGAACTCCGTCGCCGTACCAAAGCCAACGCCACGCCCGCTGTCGGGAACGGGCTGCGACACGCAGCCCGCCACCAAACCAAATGCCACAAGGATCGAAAAACGCGTCATCATGCCGCCAATCTAGAAAAGTGACCTGAAATTACCACCACTTTGCCGGCTTGCCCACAAATCCCGCCGCACGTTCCAGTGAATAGGCGACGTTCAGCAGATCGCCTTCCTCCCAGGGACGCCCGATCAGTTGCAGCCCCAGCGGCAACCCCTGCGCATCCTGCCCCGTCGGCACGGCCACACCAGGCAGGCCGGCAAGGTTCACGGTCACGGTAAAGACGTCGTTGAGATACATCTGGATCGGATCGGTATCCGCCATCGCCCCCAGCGGGAAAGCGGCAGAGGGCGTCGCCGGCGTCAGAATCGCATCCACGCCACCTTCAAAGACCGCATCGAAGTCCTGTTTGATCAGCGCGCGCACCTTGCGGGCCCGGTTATAATAGGCGTCGTAGAAGCCGGCGGACAGAACATAGGTGCCGACCATCACGCGGCGTTGCACCTCGTGGCCGAAGCCTTCGGCGCGCGTCTTCTCGTACATCTCGGTGATGCCATCGCCCTGCTCCAGCTTGGCGCGATGGCCGAAACGGACACCGTCATAGCGCGCAAGGTTGGAGGACGCCTCGGCGGGGGCGATGACGTAATAGGCTGGAAGCGCGTATTTCGTATGCGGCAGCGAGATGTCGACGATCTTCGCACCGGCGTCCTTCAGCATCTCGGCCCCCTCGGACCACAGCCTTTCAATCGCGTCAGGCATGCCGTCCATCCGGTATTCCGCCGGAATACCGATGGTCTTGCCTTTGATGTCGCCGGTCAGCATCGCCTCGAAATCCGGCACCGGCAAATCGGCGCTGGTGCTGTCCTTGGGGTCGTGCCCACACATCGCCTCAAGCATGATCGCGGCATCGCGGACGTCCTTGGTCATCGGTCCCGCCTGATCCAGCGACGAGGCAAAGGCCACGATGCCCCAGCGGCTGACCCGCCCGTAGGTCGGCTTGACCCCGGTGATCCCGGTGAAGGCAGCAGGCTGCCGGATCGACCCGCCGGTGTCGGTGCCGGTGGCCCCCAGACACAGATCGGCGGCCACGGCGGCGGCCGACCCGCCCGAGGACCCACCCGGCGTCAGGTTTTCGTCTACACGCCAGGGGTTCACCGCATCGCCATAGACGCTTGTCTCGTTCGACGACCCCATGGCGAATTCGTCCATGTTGAGCTTGCCCAGCATGACTGCACCACGGTCGAACAGCTGGCTGGTCACGGTCGACTCGTATTCGGGCCTGAAACCTTCCAGAATCCGGCTGGCCGCCTGTGATGCGACACCCTTGGTACAGAACAGGTCCTTGATTCCCAAGGGAATACCCTGCAGTCCCGGCGCATCCGCATAGCCCCGGTCGTCCGCACTTTTCGCCTGCGCCACCGCGACTTCCGGCGTCTTGTGAACAAAGGCATTCAGCGCATCCGCCCCGTCGATGGCGGTCAGACAGGCCTGCGTCAGTTCCGCACTCGTCACATCGCCCTTCTTCAGGGCGTCACGGGCAGCGGCGATGGTCAGTTTCGTCAGTTCGGTCATTATTCAACCACCTTCGGCACGGCGAAAAAGCCCTCGCGGGCGTCGGGAGCGTTGGCCAGAACCTTGTACTGTTGGTGCCCGTCGGTCACCACGTCGTCCCGCCGCTTCAAACGCTGCGGCGTGACACTGGTCATCGGCTCGACGCCCTCGACATTCACCTCGTTCAACTGCTCGATAAAGCCGAGGATGGCGTTGAACTCCTGCGCAAGTGCAGGCAGCGCGTCATCCTCCACGCGGATGCGGGCCAGCTTGGCCACCTTGCGGGCGGTTTCGGTATCGATCGACATGGGGCACCTCGGCTGCGGTTCGGCCTCGCGTTTAGCGCGCTCACCCCAGCCCTGCAAGACGCCGTGCTTTGACGAACTTCACCCAGACGTGGATCATCCAGCCCAGCATCACCCCGTTCAGCACATGCCAGGCAAAATGCGTGCCGACCGGAAAGCCTGGACAAACCGCCATGTCCAGCGACCGCAGGCAGATCGACAGCACAAGGATTGCGGCCCCGATCCAGAACCCGCGCACCAGATCGGGATACCGGCGGCGCAACCCCATCCCGTAGATCACCAACGCCAGTGGCACGGCCCAGTAGCTGCCCGAAACGCGCAGAAACGGCACCTCGGATACGCCAAGGGTCACGATTGCCGCGAAGGGCACGAAAAGCGCGGTCAGAACGATGGCCACCGCCCGCCCCGTTTCCAGAACCCAACGATTCACCAGATAAAGATAGGTCAGCACGAAAACGGCGATCGGCACCACATCCATCAGCGCGGCCCAGACGGTGGCATGCGTATGAAACAGAAACGACCCGATCCCGATCAGCATCAGGATCCCGGCCAGAACCCGCGCCGAGGGAACCCCGCCCGCTCTGCGCCACATGATGACCGCAGCGATGATGAACGCCAGATTCGTCACCGCATTCACCGGTTCGGCCCAAAGCGTGGGGCTCAGCCTCTCGCAATACCCGTCAATCTGCTGCGTCCAATCCATGGCCTCAATGTCGCCGCAGAAAACAACGCCCGCAATCCCCATCATCTTGCCGAAAATATCCTCGGGGGGCGCGCAGCGCGGGGGCAGACAGCCCCCTCTGCCCTGTCCCCATACGCGGACCCGGACACCCACCCGACCCGATGCGGCGCCAACCGCTAGCGCCGCGCGGCAAAGAACGCCCTCAGCATCGCTTCGGCAGGTGCCGCCGCGATCCCGTCATAGATTTCAGGAACATGGTGGCATTGGGCATGCGAAAAGACGCGCGGTCCCTGTGCGATCCCGCCGGACTTGGGGTCAGCCGCACCGTAGTAAAGCCGCCCGATCCGCGCGTTCGAAATCGCCGCGGCACACATCGGGCAAGGCTCCAGCGTCACGTAAAGATCGTGCCCCACCAGCCGGTCCAAACCCAGCACCCGACACGCCGCGCGGATCGCCAGCACCTCGGCATGGGCGGTCGGATCACACAGTTCCCGCGTCCGGTTGCCCGCCCGCGCGACCACGCCCTGCGGGCCCACAACGACCGCACCCACGGGCACCTCGCCGCGGCCCCCGGCTGCCCGGGCCTCGGCCAAAGCGTCTTCCATGAACGATCTGAACGACATAGTCCCTGTCCCGCCACGTGACCCGCACTTGCAAGTCTCAATCCCTGCGGCCACTCTGCCGCATATGTCGCAGGATATCCATGATCCGGCCTTTGTCGCCGCGCTTTTCGACCGCTGTTCGACCCGCTACCGGTGGTGGAGCGCCATCGCCTCCTTCGGGTTCGTCGACCGCTGGCGGCGCGACTGCGTCGGCCGGTTGATCGGGCAGCGCAACATCGGCCGCATCGTCAAAGGCGAGGTCGGTGGCAAACCTTTCCCCGCCCCCCAGATCGTCGACCTGATGGCCGGCAGTGGCGAGGGCTGGCCTTACCTGCTCGACGCGATGCCCAAGGCGCGGATCAACGCCATCGACATTTCGCAGGCCATGCACGCCCGCGCGCAGCAGCGGTTACACGGCACCGCCAGAGGCCGGATCAGCCACACGCTGGCCGACGCGCTCGACACCAAACTCCAGCCCGAATATGCCGATCTGGTGATCTCGAACTTCGGGCTGAAAACCCTGAACCCCGACCAGCAGCGGATGCTGGCGGCGCAGATCGCGCATGTCCTGCGACCGGGTGGCGCCTATGCGCTGATCGAAGTATCGGACCCCGACGGATGGCTGATGCGGCCCATCTACCGCCTCTATCTGGACCGCATCTTGCCGCTGATCGAGCGGTTGTTTCTGAAAGGTGCCAGCGATTTCTCGATGATCGGCGCCTACACCCACGCGTTCGGTGACTGCAGTGTCATGGCGCAGGCGCTGCGCGAGGCCGGCCTGACCGTCAGCATGGAACGCCATATTTCAGGCTGCGCTACCTCGGTTGCAGGTATCAAACCCGTTGCGAAGTCAGCCGCACACGCCTAAAGCCCCCCTATGGCCGATACCCCTCCCCCCGGCGACCGCATCGCCAAAGTCCTGTCGCGCGCCGGCATTGCCTCGCGCCGCGAAGCCGAGCGCATGATCGAAACCGGACGCGTCAGCGTGAACGGCAAGGTCATCGACAGCCCCGCACTGAACGTCACTCCCAGCGACCGGATCGCTGTCGACGGCAAGCCCGTGGGCGACCCCGAACCGCCCCGGATCTGGCTTTACCACAAGCCTGCGGGCCTTGTGACGACAGAACGCGACGATCAGGGCCGCGATACGGTCTTTGCCGCCCTGCCCGAGGACATGCCGCGCGTGATGAGCGTCGGGCGGCTCGACCTCAATTCCGAAGGTCTGCTGCTGCTGACCAACGACGGCGAGGTCAAGCGCAAGCTGGAACTTCCCTCGACCGGCTGGCTGCGCCGCTACCGCCTGCGGATCAAGGGCAGCGCCTCCGAGGCGAAACTGGACCAGCTGCGCGAGGGTCTGACAGTCGAAGGTGTGAACTACCAGCCGATGCAGGTCAGCTTTGACCGGCAGGTTGGCGCCAACGCATGGCTGACGATCAGCCTGCGCGAAGGCAAGAACCGTGAAATCCGGCGCGCCATGCAAGCCATCGGCACTATCGTGAACCGCCTGATCCGGGTCAGCTACGGCCCCTTTCAATTGGGCAATCTCAAGGCGGGCGAGGTCGAAGAGGTCAAACGCCGCGTCGTCCGCGATCAACTGGGGCTCGAAAGCCCGCCCCAGCCGCAACGCACACGCAAGGCGGTCAAAAAGCCCAGCCGTTGAAACCTTGCCCGCACCAGCGCCGTTGTGCAACGACACATCCGGCTTGGGAATGCGCGAATGGCAGATTTTTCGACATGCAGGAACGCGACCGGCAGCACGGTCAGAGTGCAGCGCGTTCTGGATGTCCCTTCGGCGTTGTGGATGCGTGCCTTCGCTCAGGCGCGGCGGAAGACCTCGCATTCGGTGTGGATCGTGCCTAGATTACAACTGACTGTTTTGCGGAGATCCGCCCCATGATGCGCCTCGTCTTCTTTGCCATCCTCGTCCTTATCCTGTTCGCAGGCGTGCTGGCGGTGATCAACGTGTTGGCGGCCATAGGCGGCAAATCCGACAAGCGTGAGGTCGACACCATGCCCAGAACCTTTTCCCGTATCGCCTACGTGGTGCTGATCCTGCTGATGTTGGGTGTCACGTCCGGTCTGCTGGGGGCCAGCTGATGGCCAGACGTTTCGGCGGAAAATACAGCCCCGGGGGGTCCGGATCCGGTTCCGACGACCCCGTGCGCGAACAGGTGATCGACCAAAGACGCGTGGACGCTGCGGGTGCGCGGGCGAACATCCTGTTTCTGCCGGCCATCGTGCTGGTGTTCTTTTCGCTTGGCGCGGGACCGACCACGCTTCTCATGGCGCTTGCCGGTGGTGGCATCCTCACGCTGGCCGCATGGCTGTTGCGCGATGGCTTGCGGGCCGAAGCTGCCTTCAACGCCCGCAAGGTCGCCCGCCGCCCCGCGATCCCGCGCAAGATGCTGGCCTCGGCCGCGACCGGCATCGGCATCTTTCTGGCCGGGATGACAGGCGACACGGGGCTGGTCGGATCGGCGCTTTACGGGATCGCCGCGGTGGCGCTTCACGTCGCGGCCTTCGGCATCGACCCCTTGAAGAACAAGCGGATGGAAGGCATCGACGAATTCCAGCAGGATCGCGTCGCCCGCGTCGTGGACGAGGCAGAAGCCCATCTGACCACCATCGAAAGCCAGATCGCCCTGCTGAACGACCGCGGCCTTTCCGCCCGCGTCGGCGCCTTCACGGCCTCGGCCCGCAAGATGATCCGCACGGTCGAGGAAGACCCGCGCGACCTTACGGGGGCGCGCAAGTATCTGGGCGTCTATTTGATGGGCGCCCGCGATGCGACGGTCAAATTTGTCGACCTTTACAAACGCAAGCAGACCCCGGCGGCCCGCACCGACTACGAGTTGCTGCTGACTGATCTGGAACAGAATTTCACCGCACGGACTGAAAAGATGCTGGTGGATGACCGAACCGACATGGATATTGAAATCAAAGTGCTTAGAGACCGCCTTCAACGCGAAGGGGTGCATTTGAATACGGGGGACGAAAATGTCTGAAACGACTCAATCCAAGGCCACCGCCACTCTGGCGGATGTTGAAAAAGTGACAGCGGTAATCCTGCCCGAACCGAAGGGTGAAGTCGTGGCTCTGGATCAGGCCGATGCCCCCACCAGCGATGCGATCAGGCGACGCATGGACGAAGTGGACATGGGTGACACCAATTCAATCGTCTCTTTCGGGTCGGCGGCGCAGGCGGAATTGCAGCAGATATCGCAGTCCATGCTGGAAGGCGTGCGCAACAAGGACGTGGGACCGGCAGGTGACAGCCTGCGCACCATCGTCAGCACGATCCGGGGCTTTTCGGTGTCAGAGTTAGACGTGCGCCGCAAGCAATCGTGGTGGGAAAAGCTTTTGGGTCGCGCGGCCCCCATGTCCAAGTTCATCTCACGTTTCGAGGATGTTCAGGGCCAGATTGACAGCATTACGGACGAATTGCTCCGCCATGAACACGTGCTGCTGAAGGATATCGAAAGCCTCGATATTCTCTATGACCGCACCCTCACCTTCTACGATGAACTTGGGCTGTACATCGCGGCGGGAGAAGCCAAGCTGGCGGAACTCGACAGCACCGCCATCCCCGCGAAAGAGGCCGAGGTGCAGGCCGCCTCTGAAGATCGGGGTGTGATGAAGGCGCAGGAACTGCGCGACCTGCGCGCTGCCCGCGACGATCTGGAACGCCGTGTCCACGACCTGAAACTGACCCGTCAGGTGACGATGCAGTCGCTGCCCTCGATCCGGCTGGTGCAGGAAAATGACAAGTCGCTGGTGACCAAGATCAACTCGACCCTCGTCAACACGGTGCCGCTTTGGGAAACCCAGCTGGCGCAGGCCGTCACCATCCAGCGCAGCGCCGAAGCCGCAGGTGCCGTGCGCGAGGCGAACGACCTGACGAACGACTTGCTCAAGGCCAATGCAAAGAACCTGCGTGATGCCAACTCCACGATCCGCACCGAGATGGAACGCGGGGTCTTCGACATCGAGGCTGTGAAGGCTGCAAACGCCGACCTGATCGCCACGATCAACGAAAGTCTCGAGATCGCGGACGAAGGCAAGCGCAAGCGGGTCGAGGCGGAAAAGGACCTGCAGAAAATGGAGACCGACCTGAAGAACACACTGGCCTCGGCCAAAGCCCGCGCCGACGGCACCGGGGCCACGATCGGCGCGGCGACCGGCGAGTGATGAACAGCGTGGGGCGGCATGCACGGCGATGGGGCGGTCTGGCCGCCCTGTCGTTGGCTGTCGCCTGCACCGAAGTCCCCCCCGAGGAAGAACCCCCCGCACCCGAAGCGCCACCCGAGCAACCGGCAGTCGAGCCGCCTCCTCCCGAAGCGACACCCGAACTGACCGACGAAAGCCGTGTGCTTCAGACCTATTATCGCCGCCTGCAAAACGATCTTCTGACTCAAGGCTTGCTGCGCGGCGACGGCGGTGGCCCCGACACCCCCTATACCGACACGATGCTGGCGCGAAACTTCGTCCGAATTGCGCTCTTCGACGAATTCTACACCGCCGGTGGCAGCATGCGCGTGCAAGAAACCGTGTCGCGTGTCAGGCGCTGGGAAAGACCGGTGCGCATGAAGGTGGACTTTGGCAAGACGGTGCCCGAGGCCCAGCGTGAGCGTGACCGGTCCACGGTCGCCACCTATGCCGCCCGGCTGGGGCGGTTGAGCGGAGTGTCCGTGTCGCAGGTGAATTCAGGTGCGAACTACCATGTCATCATCGCCAATCAGGCTGACAAGGACGAGACAGAGGCGCGGGTTCGCAATGTCGTGCCCAATATCGGACGCAATGTGCTGAACGCGATGGTCAACCCACCACGCGACCAGCTGTGCGTCGTTGTCGCCTTCAGCGAGGAAGACGGCGCCACCTATGCCAAGGCCATCGCCGTGATCCGGGGCGAACACCCCGACCTGCTGCGCACCGCCTGCATTCACGAGGAACTGGCCCAAGGCTTCGGACTGGCGAACGATTCACCACAGGCGCGTCCTTCGATCTTCAATGACGACCAGGAATTCGGCCTTCTGACCACCCACGACGAAATGCTGTTGCGCATGCTCTACGATCCCCGCCTCCGCACGGGCATGTCCGCCGCAGAAGCCGCCCCCATCGCCCGCGAAATCGCGCGGGAGTTGATGGCAGGCGGGTCCAGCTGAGTATTCAAAACAAGGAGCTTTCCCATGGGCATTTTCGATTTCCTCTCCGGCCAGTTCATCGACGTCATTCACTGGACCGACAACACCCGCGACACGATGGTCTGGCGGTTTCAGCGCGAGGGGCACGAGATCAAGTACGGCGCCAAGCTGACGGTGCGCGAAGGTCAGGCCGCTGTTTTCGTGCACGAAGGGCAGCTGGCCGACGTCTTCACCCCCGGTCTTTACATGCTCGAGACCAACAACATGCCGATCATGACCTCGCTGCAGCACTGGGACCACGGCTTTCAAAGCCCGTTCAAGGCCGAGGTCTATTTCGTCAACACCAACCGGTTCACCGACCTCAAATGGGGCACCAAGAATCCGATCATGGTGCGCGACCCCGAATTCGGCCCGACGCGCCTGCGGTCTTACGGCACCTATACCGTCAAGGTCAGCGATCCCGCGCTGTTTCTGCGCGAGATCGTCGGCACCGACGGCGACTTCACGATGGATGAGATCAGCTACCAGCTGCGCAACATCATCGTGCAGGAGTTTTCACGCACCATCGCCTCGTCCGGCATCCCTGTGCTGGACATGGCCGCCAACACAGCCGATCTGGGCAAGGTGGTGTCCAAGGCGATCAGTTCCGTCATTGCCGAATACGGCGTGACCCTGCCCGAGCTTTACATCGAAAACATCAGCCTGCCGCCTGCTGTCGAAAAGGCGCTGGACAACCGCACCTCTCGCGGGCTGGCCGGCAATCTTGATGACCACATGCGCTGGTCGGCGGCCGAAGCCATGCGCGAAGGCGGTGCTGCAGGCGATGCGATGGGTATGGGCTTTGGTGCGGGTCTGGGGATGCAGATGGGCAATATGCGGATGGGCGCAGGCGGCGCACCTGCAGCGGGCCCCTGGGGACAGGCACCCGCGGCCCCGACCCCGCCACCGCCGCCGCCCGTGGAACACGTCTGGCACATTGCCGAAAACGGCGCGACCAGCGGTCCGTTTTCCAAGGCACGCCTTGGCCGCATGGTCACCGAAGGCGGTCTGACGCGCGACACGATGGTCTGGACGCAGGGGCAGGACGGCTGGATGAAGGCAGGCGATGTCACCGAACTGGCGCAGCTTTTCACCGTGATGCCCCCACCCCCGCCGCAGCCCTCCTCTGCAGGGTGAGTGACCAGCCGCTCACCCCCGCGTGAGCGGCGATTGAAACTTCGGGCCGGGTTTGGTCGTATCTCTCACATGACCCGCCCCGGCCTTTTCCCGCCCCTCTGGGCCAGCATCCAGCGCCACCTGCCCGCCCGCAGGACGCGGCTGAAGACGCTGCACGGCGTGATGATCCCACTGGTGATCTGGTTCATGATCGCCACTCCCGATGTCGTCACCTCGATCTTCGGCCCGCAGGGTGCGGCGATCAATTCCAAGATCGCGCTGGTCTTCGTGACCCTCGTGACCCTCTGGTCCATCGGCTATTTCCGCCGCGGGCTTGCGGGACGCCCCGGCCCCAAATTGCCACCGAAGCTGCGGCGCTTTCATACGCTGCTGCACAAGACGCTGCTTTACATGCTGTTCATGATCCCCGTCGGAGGCCTGCTTCTGGGGATCACCGCCTCGCGGCAGCTTTGGGCCGGAGGGATCGTGCCGCTGGGCATCCCGCTGTCGATGCCTCAGGCCAATGCCATCATCGGCACGCTGCACATCTACCAGTTCTACACGCTGGGCGGGATCGCCCTTGTTCATGCAGGCTTTCATATCTGGCGGCATACGGCGCTGCGCGACAATACCCTGCGGATCATGGCCCCGAAAATCCTGCACCGTTTCCTGTAGAACCCATGTCCGCCCCGCGCTAGACCTGAGAGCATGAGTGATAGCGCCTTTCCCGCCGCCCCGCTGGCAGAGCATCGTTTTCCGTGCGCCAACTGCGGGTCCGACCTGCGGTTCGACCCCGCCAACCGGCAACTGGTCTGCAATCACTGCGGCAACACACAGGCGATTAAGGAAGACACCACCACAGCGGAACGGCTGCGCGAGCTTGATTTTGAGCAGGCGATCGCCAGCCAGCTTCCCGCAACCGAGATCGAAGAGACGCGGACGGTCACCTGCCCCAACTGTGGTGCGCGCACCGAGGTCAGTACGGACGTCCACGCCGCCGAATGTCCCTTTTGCGCGACAGCCGTCGTCACGGACACCGGCGCGCACCGCCAGATCAAGCCACGCGGCTTGCTGCCCTTCGCGCTAGAGGAAGCCCAGGCCCGCAAGGCCATGTCGGACTGGCTCGGCAGTCTGTGGTTTGCGCCCAACGGCCTCAAGGACTATGCCCGCAAGGGTCGCAGCATGGACGGCGTCTACGTCCCCTACTGGACCTTCGATGCCGATACGAAATCCAGCTACACCGGCCAGCGGGGCAACGACTACTACGTGACCCGCACGGTCACGCGCAACGGCAAGCGCCAGACCCGAAGGGTCCGCAAGACCCGATGGCGCCGCGCTTCGGGCCGCGTCGCGCGGTTCTTTGACGACGTGTTGGTGCTCGCCTCGCGGTCGTTGCCGAAGAAATACACCGACGGACTTGAGCCGTGGGATTTATCGGAACTGGCCCCCTACAATCCCGAATACCTTGCCGGGTTCCGCGCAGAAGGCTATCAGGTCGAACTGCAAGAGGGCTTTATACAGGCCCGTGCGTATATGGACCAGATGATCCTGCGGGATGTGAAACACGACATCGGCGGCGACCGTCAGCGTGTGGACAACGTGCAGACCCAGATCAGCGACGTGACCTTCAAGCACATCCTGCTTCCGGTGTGGCTGGCAGCCTACAAGTATCGCGGGGAAAGTTACCGGTTCGTCGTGAACGGTCGCACGGGCCGGGTGCAGGGCGAACGCCCCTATTCGAAGGTCAAGATCGCCATCGCGGTCGTGCTGGGCCTGATCGTGGCCGGGATCGTGGGCTATTTCTACACAATGAACCAATAGGAGGGGTTGGTATGATCCTGTGCGCGGGCGAAGCCCTGATCGACATGCTGCCACGGACCAGCACCGAGGGCGAAGACGCATTCGCGCCCGTCGCGGGCGGATCGGTGTTCAACACCGCCATCGCATTGGGGCGGCTGGGGCAGGACGTGGCGATGTTCACCGGCCTGTCGTCTGACCTTTTCGGCGACATCCTCAAGGACACGCTGGCGGCCTCCCACGTCGATGCCACGCCCGCTGCGGTCAGCGACCGGCCCACCACGCTGGCCTTCGTAAAACTGACTGATGGCCACGCCGAATACGCCTTTTACGACGAAAACACCGCCGGCCGGATGCTGACCACCGGTGATCTGCCCAGCGTCACGGCAGATGCGCTGTTCTTCGGCGGGATCTCCCTTGTGGTCGAGCCCTGCGGCGCCGCCTACGAGGCGCTGATGCTGCGCGAAGCCCCGCAGCGCCTGGCCATGATGGACCCCAACATCCGGCCCGGTTTCATCACCGACGAAGCCGCCTACCGCGCGCGGTTAGGCCGGATGATGGCCGTCGCGGATATCATCAAGACCTCGGACGAAGACCTCGACTGGATCGCGCCGGGTGCGGAGGCCGCCAGCCTGCTGGACGGCACGGACACCCAGATCGTCCTGCTGACGCGCGGAGCCGAGGGCATCACCATCGTCACACGGGACGGCAGCTTTGATGTTCCCGCCCGAAAAGCAACGGTCGTGGACACCGTGGGCGCGGGCGACACGTTCAGCGCGGGTTTCATGGCCGGACTGTCCGAGGCCGGGCATCTGAGCAAAGCCACCCTTGGCCACGCAGACCGCGAAGCCCTGACAGCCGCATCCGAACTGGGTGCGAAAGCCGCCGCCATCACCGTTGGCCGCGCCGGAGCAAACCCGCCGTGGCGCAAGGAGCTATGAGGGCGCTGATCCAGCGGGTGAACGAGGCCCGTGTCGATGTGGCGGGCGATACGGTCGGGGCGATCGGCCCCGGCCTGCTGATCCTCGTCTGCGCGATGCAGGGCGATACTGCCGATGCCTCGGCCAAACTTGCGGCCAAGATCGCGAAGCTGCGGATATTCAAAGACGATGCCGGAAAGATGAACCGGTCGCTGACCGACACCGGCGGCGCGGCCCTGATCGTCAGCCAGTTCACGCTGGCTGCCGACACATCACGCGGGAACCGTCCGGGCTTCAGCGAAGCCGCCCCGCCCGATACGGGCGAGGCGCTTTACGAAACCTTCGTGCGCGACATGCAGGCCCTTGGCATTCAAACGGCAACGGGACGCTTTGGCGCTGACATGGCGGTCAGCCTGACCAACGACGGCCCTGTCACCATCTGGCTGGACGTCTGACCCTCAGGGAGCGGCACATTCCGCAAGTGTTGTCGCGAGGATCATCATGGTCTCGAAGTAGTCCTGATCCGAGTGACCCAGCAGATCGATACTGGCATAACGGGCGTCCGCCCCCTCGCCGACCACTTGCCCAAGGCTTTCGGGCACCGAGGTATCTGACAGGATGCAGACCGGCTGCTGTTGCGCCAGCACCTGCAAGTCACGCAAGCGCGCCGGCCCCGGCGTTTCCCCGTCACCCGGTGCGATGCTGCCGAAAAAGTCCAGATCAAAGGCCCGCTGGAAATAGCCGTAAGCGTCGTGCGGCCAGATGATCGGGCGCGACATGCCCGAAAGCTCGGCCTTGACCGTCTTTTCCAGCTCCATAAGCTCCATGGCGGCATTGGTGCTGTTGGTCAGGTAGACCCCGTCGTTTTCGGGATCGAGTTCGGACACAGCCTCGGTGATCGCAGCCAGCCAGACCCGCACGACAGCCGGGTCGAGCCAGGCATGCGGGTCGATGGGGCCGTGGTCGTGGCCTGCATGGTCGTCGCCATTGTCATGCGTCTCTGCCTCACTGTGATCATGCTCGTCATGTTCATGGCCTTCGTCGTGGTCATGGGCATCCCCGTGATCCGCGTCATGATCATCGTCACGACTGTGGTCGTCGTCGTGATCGTGATCATGATCATCGTGACCGTGGTCATCGTCATGATCATGACCTTCGTCGTGACCATCATCATCGTGCCCATCATCATCATGGTCGTCATCATCATGATCATGGTCGTCATCCGCGATCAGCAAAGGCTCCCACCCTTGCTCGTCCATCAGGACCAGAACCCGCGCCTGAGGCGCCAGCGTCGCGATGGGGTCGCTCAACCAGGGCGTCAGCGCCGGTCCGACCTGCACGACCAGATCGGCTGCGGCAAGGGCTTGTCCGTCGGACGGTCTCAGCGCAAAGTCATGCGGATCCGCACCGGGCGGCAGAATGACATCGGGCGTCTGCCCCAGGACGATCGCGGCCAAGGATTGCACCGGCGCGATATCCGTGACGACGGTTGGTGTATCTGCCATGGCTGTGCCGGCAGTAAGAACGAGGGCGGAGAATGAACGAAGCATGTCTGATCCTTGAAGTATTGGTTCGGATGGCTTACTTAGAATGAACGTTATAACATAACAAGACAAGATGCCTTATAAACCGACCGGATTTTCCCTGCACGACCATGACGGTTGCATCGCCAAAGGCATGCAGGCGGCAGAAGTCCTTTGCGCGGCCAAGGGGTTGCAGCTGACCCCGGTGCGCCGGCGCACCCTTGAAATCCTGCTGCAAGCCCACGAGGCGATGGGGGCCTACGATGTCCTTGCCCGGCTGTCCGAAGACGGTTTCGGCGACAAGCCCCCCGTGGCCTATCGCGCACTGGCCTTCCTGCAGGACCACGGTTTCGTCCACCGGATCGAACGGTTGAACGCCTTTGTCGCCTGCGCGCGGCCCGGCGCGGACCACGACCCCGCCTTCATGATCTGCCGGTCCTGCGGCAAGGTCGCCGAATCCGAACTCAGCGGCAGCGGCCTGACAGCCTCGGCCCGCGAAAGCGGCTTCGTCATCGAACAGACCGTGATCGAGGCCGAAGGGCTCTGCCCCGGATGCCAGCCATGAGCCTGATTTCAGCCAAGAACCTGTCGTTCGACATCGACGGAAAGGCCGTGCTCAAGGGCGTGTCGCTCGACATTCAGCGGGGCGAGATCGTGACCCTTGTCGGGCCGAACGGGTCGGGCAAGTCCACGCTTCTGCGCCTGCTGATAAGCGTGCTCAAACCGCGCCAGGGGGTCGTGACGCGTGCCCCGGGTCTGCGGATCGGCTACGTGCCGCAGAAGCTGGCGATCGACGGAACCCTGCCTATCTCCGTACGCCGGTTTCTGGACATGCCGGTGCGGGTCCGCACGAACCTTGCGATGGCGGCGCTGGAAAGGACCGGTGTCGCCCACACGCTGCACCAGCCCATCGCCGATCTTTCGGGCGGACAGCTTCAGCGGGTGCTTTTGGCGCGCGCGATCCTGTCGGAACCGGATCTGCTGATCCTCGATGAACCGACGCAGGGGCTGGACCAGCCCGGATCGGCGGATTTTTATCGCCTGATCGAGGAATTGCGGAACGAACGCGGCTGTGCCGTGCTGATGGTCAGCCATGAACTTCACGTGGTGATGAGCGCCTCGGACCGTGTGATCTGCCTGAACGGTCATGTCTGCTGTGAAGGCACACCAGACGTGGTCTCTGCCGCGCCTGCATACCGAGAGCTTTTCGGGACGGGCACGCGCGGGGCGCTGGCGCTCTACCGTCACGACCATGATCACCACCACCACGACGCATCCCACTGATGCTGGACGATTTCATCGTGCGGGCGGCACTGGCCGCCCTTGGCACGGCCCTTGCCGCCGGAGCCTTGGGGTGTTTCGTCGTCTGGCGGCGGATGGCCTATTTCGGCGACGCGACCGCCCATGCGGCCATCCTTGGCGTGGCCCTTGCGCTGGCGCTGCAAATCTCGATCCTGACGGGGGTGGCGGCGGCAGCCGTCACCATGGCCCTGATGATCCACGGTCTGAGCGGGCGCGGTCATTCCGTTGATACCCTGCTTGGCGTGCTGTCGCACGGCGCGCTGGCCATCGGGCTCTTGGCCGTATCGCTGGTGCCCGGATCGCGGATCGACCTCGACGCCTATCTGTTCGGGGACGTGCTGACCGTGTCGCGCAGCGATCTGCTGGTCATCTGGGGCGGCGCGGGGCTGGTTCTGGGCCTTTTGTGGTGGTTCTGGCCGCGGCTTCTGACGGCAACCCTGTCGCCCGATCTGGCCCGCGCCTCGGGCATCGACCCTGCCGCCATGCAGCTTTTGCTGACCCTGCTGCTGGCCTGTGTCGTTGCCGTGGCCATCAAGGTGGTCGGCGCGCTGCTGATTACCGCCCTGCTGATCATTCCTGCCGCCACGGCCCGCAATCTGGCGCGATCACCCGAACAGATGGCAGCGCTGGCCATGAGCGGGGGCGCGCTGGCAGCACTTGGCGGCGTGCAGGTCTCGCTTCGGCTCGACACAGCTGTCGGCCCGGCTATCGTCTGCGTGGCCGCCGGGCTTTTTGCCCTGTCCTACATCGGCGGCTTTTTGCGCGGCAAACGCAGCTAATTTTCACTTTGCCGTCCAGTGCCTTCCATGCTGTTGCCGTTTTTCCAGTCCACCCTGTAACCCTGCCCGCTTACACAGAGGTTCCGGATGAAACGAATTACGCTTGCCCTTACGGCCACGATCACGACGATGTTCGGCGCAACCGCCGCCCATGCCGCCAACTGTCAGCTTCCCACCAACGCCAATGCTCTTGCGTCCGAAATCGCGACCAGCGTCAACAGCCACCGCCGCGCCAACGGTCAGCCTCCGCTGGTCTACAATCCGCAATTGGGACAGGCCGCGATGAACCACGCCTGCGACATGTCGCAGAACGGATTTTTCGGCCACCGGGGATCGGACGGATCGAACTCGCAGGCCCGCGTCCGGCAGGTCGGCTACCGCGACTGCATCGTCGCCGAAAACCTTGCGTGGGGCTACCCGCAGGCGCAGCAGATCATCTCGGGGTGGATGAACTCTCCGGGGCATCGCACCAACATGCTGCATCCGCGAATCGCCGAAATGGGTGTCGGCATCACCCAAGGCCCGCGCGGTCCGAACTGGGTGCTGGTCGTCGCAAGGGGCTGCTGACCGGCGAACCCCAGGATCAAAGGACAATGTCGTAGGTCACCCAGCCCGTCCTTGTCGCCACGCGATCATAGACGGCCATAGCCCGTGCATTGTCGGCAGCCGTGATCCAGCGCACGACAGTCGCGCCCTCATCTGCCGCATGGTCCCTGACTGCCGCGATCAGGGCTTGCGCCACACCCTGCCCGCGCGACTCGGGATCGGTGAACAGATCGTCAAGGAAAATACCCGTGGCCGCCGCAAGGGGCCGTGCAAAGGGCCTGCAATGAGCCAGCCCGACAGGACGCCCGTCGGCTTCGGCGACAAAGCCGGTCACCTCGTGGTTCGCGTCCATCAGCCAGCTCCAGACCCGCGTCCGCATCGCTTCGTCCTGAGTGACGCCATAGAAGGCGGCATAGCCCGCATAGAGCCGCCCCCAGTCACTGCGGTCGGTGACGCGGGGCGGTCGAACGATGACGGTCATGGTAAGGCTCCTTCAGGTCGGCAAAGCAAAGCCGATCTGCCTTTGGCAAGTCAATTGCCGCAACTGCCGGCGGACGGCAGGTTTTAGTCATAATTTGGCCTTTGGCTCATGCTATCAAGTTGCATTAGATCGACAATTGACGAACGAGTGCCAAGTGACCGACACGACTGACCGTCATTTCCTGTTCCTGCAAGGGCCTCACGGGCCCTTCCTGCATCGCCTTGCCGCCATGCTGCGGGCGGCGGGCGCCACGGTCAGCCGTGTGGGCTTCAACGCGGGCGACCGGGCCTTCTGGTTCGGCAAACCGGGCTACATCCCCTACCAGGACCCGCCAGACCTCTGGCCTGCAACCTTTGCCCGCATCTGTGACGAACGCCGGATCACCGATATCGTCCCTTACGGCGACACAAGGCCGATCCACGCCCAAGCCGTCGCGCAGGCCCGCAAGGCCGGCCTGCGTGTCCACGTCTTCGAGGAAGGCTACATGCGCCCCTATTGGGTGACCTACGAACGCGGCGGCACCAATGGCCACTCCCGTCTGATGGGTCTGACCATCCCGCAGATGCAAAAGGCGCTGGCCCTGTCGGACCTCGAGGTGCCGACACCGCCCGCACACTGGGGTGACATGCGGCACCACGTCTTCTACGGGGCGCTTTACCACTGGTTCGTGATGTTCAGGAACGGTGCCTACCACAACTTTACCCGCCACCGGGAACTGACTGTCGCGCACGAAGCGGCCCTTTATACCAAGCGGCTTTTGCTGATGCCCTTCATCGCACTGGACCGCCGGATTGCCACGGCCCGCATCCGGTTGGGCGGTTTTCCCTATCACCTCGTGCTGATGCAGCTCGAACACGACGCCAGTTTCCAGACCCATTCGCCCTTTACGCGGATGTCCGAATTCCTGTCCGTCGTGATCGAAGGCTTCGCCAGCGGTGCACCGAAACACCACCACCTTGTCTTCAAGGCCCACCCTCTCGAAAACGACAGATCGCCCACCAAGCGGATCATCCGCGATCTGGCGACCCGGCATGATGTGTTGGACCGCGTTCACTATGTCCGCGGCGGCAAGCTTGCCAAGCTGCTGGATCACGCACGCACGGCCGTCACCGTAAATTCGACCGCCGGTCAACAGGTGCTCTGGCGCGGCATCCCGCTCAAGGTCTTCGGCGACGCGGTCTACTCCAAGCCCGAATTCGTGTCGGACCAGTCACTACCGGATTTCTTCGCCGCGCCCAGTCGTCCCGACAGGCGCGCCTACAAGGACTACCGCCGCTTCCTGCTGGAAACCAGTCAGGTGCCCGGCGGGTTCTATTCCGCCCGTGGCCGGCGGCAGTTGATGCGTCAGGTTGTCGACATGATGCTGGCGGACGAAGACCCCTACGACGCGCTTGCTGCCGGACGAAACCCGCCACGCCAGCCGTTGCGTGTGGTGCGATAGGGGCGCACCAGCGACTGCTGGACGTGCGGCAAGCCCTTTGCACAACACTTGGTAGTCATTCTGCCCACTCGCGGCAAAGCTGCCACACCTGACCTCTTCATTGTCGCGCCCTATTTCTGCCCAACTATCTTTTCCGGTGCGATTCCGCTAGCTTGAAAAGAAAAAGACCGAGGCAGACAATAACAGGTCGAGGAGACCGAGCAGTGCTATCCCTTTCAGTGCGCTTTGCAAAAGGCGCGGCCCTCGTGGTGACTCTTGGCCTTGTGGCCGCATGTGGTCTCCCACGCTCCGGGCCGAACAAGGCCGAAATCTATGCGGGCTCCGTCCTGCGCGAAGGCGACAGTTTCATTCTTGTCGTCGATGACCGTGTAAACGCGATTGCCGCAGTGACCCCGTCGCTTGGTTTCAGTCAGGCGTTCCGCAATGCCTCTGAACTTGGGTCGGACACCATTCGCCCGGGCGATACGCTGGGCCTGACCATCTGGGAGAACGTCGATGACGGGCTTCTGGTGCCCACAGGCCAGAACGCGACAATCCTCGAAGAGGTGCAGGTCGACGATTCGGGCTTTATCTTCATTCCCTATGCAGGACGGCTGCGCGCAGCGGGCAACACCCCCGAAGCGATCCGCCGCATCATCAGCGAACGGCTGGCCGACCAGACACCCGACCCGCAGGTGCAGGTGCGCCGGCTGGCCGGTGACGGTGCGACCGTCAGCGTGGCCGGTGTTGTCGGTGCGCCGGGCGTTCTGGCTATCGAACGCCCGACCCGCACGCTTGCGCCGATGCTTGCCGCCGCCGGTGGCCCGACCATCGATGCCGCCGTCGCCCGCATCACGGTCGTGCGCGGTGACCATCGTGGCAGCATCTGGTACGAGGACCTCTACAAGCACCCCAACCAGAACATCGCCCTGCGCGACGGCGACGAAATCATCGTCGAACAGGATAACCGCTACTTCACCGCCCTTGGTGCCACCGGCGCGCAGGACCGCGTGCAGTTCTTCGACCAGTCGATCTCGGCCATCGAAGCCATCGCACAGGTCGGTGGCCTGCAGACGAATGCCGCAGATCCCACGGGCGTCTTCATCTTCCGCAACGAGCCCGAGCAGATCGCCGAGCAGCTTGTGGGTGAAGACCTCGTCGGCACGCAACGTGTCGTCTACGTGCTGGACCTGACGCGGCCCAACGGACTGTTCTTTGCCCGCGATTTCGCCGTGCGCGACGGGGACACGGTCTATGTGACCGAAGCGCCGTTCAACCAGTTCAACAAGGTGATCGCAGCGGCGACCGGCACGCTGAACTCGGTCAATGCACTGGGCGCGGCAACCGGTGACTGACGCCAATGATACCGGATGAGACATCGACCGCCGCGGGGGACACTCCGCGGCGGCTCTACGTCTACAATGGCGGATTCCTCACTCAGTCCCGCGTGCGCCGCATTCTGTCGCTGGCAGGCTACGACATCCATCTGGGCAAGCCAGGGCCGCAGGACGCGGTTGCTGTATGGGGCCAGTCACCCACCGCCCCGCGCGGCGAAAAGGTGGCAGACCTGACCGACACCCCTGTCGTGCGGGTCGAGGACGCCTTTCTGCGCTCGGTCCTGACCGGCCGCGACGGCGAGCCCGGTCTGGGACTCAATATCGACGCCAAGGGCGTGCATTTCGATCCGGCCCGGCCGTCAGATCTTGAAGAGTTGCTGCGCGATCACCCGTTGGACGACACTGGCCTTCTCGACCGCGCGAGGGCCGCGATCACCGACCTGCAACGTCTACACCTGTCGAAATACAACGCTTTCCTGCCGGACGCGCCGTTGCCCGACCCCGGCTATGTCCTTGTCATCGACCAGACCCGCAAGGACGCATCGGTCCGCGCCTCGGGCGCTGATCTCAACACGTTCCGCGAGATGCTCTACTATGCGCAGCAGGAACACCCCGCCGCCCGCATCCTGATCAAGACGCACCCCGAAACCACCGCCGGTCACCGCGAGGGCTATTACACCGACGCCGACTGCACCGACCGCATCGCGCTGATCGACACGCCCGCATCGCCCTACGCGCTGTTCGAAGGTGCCGTCGCCGTTTATACCGTGTCGTCCCAGATGGGGTTCGAGGCGATCATGTCTGGTCACAAACCGGTCGTCTTCGGCCAGCCCTTCTACATGGGCTGGGGGCTGACCGACGACCGCAAACCGCTCGACCGCCGCCAGCGCAACCTGACCCGCGCCCAGCTTTTCGCCGCTGCGATGATCCTTTATCCGAAATGGTACGATCCTTTCCACGACAGCCTCTGCACGCTTGAAGACGTGATCCATATCCTTCACGCACAGGCACGAAGCTGGCGCGATGACCACGGGGGCTGGGCCGCGCTGCACATGCGGCTGTGGAAGCGCGCACCTCTGCAGCAGGTTTTCGGTCGCCATCGCAAGATGACCTTTCCCAAGGGCGATCAACCGGCGGCCGACCGCCCCACGATGGTCTGGGCGGGCAAGACGACACCCGCGCTGGACGCCGCAGGCGTGGTGCGTGTCGAGGACGGATTTCTGCGATCGCGCGGACTGGGTGCCGATCTGATCCCGCCCCAGTCACTTGTGCTGGACCGCACCGGTATCTACTACGACCCGACCCGCGAAAGCGATCTGGAGCGTCTGATCGAGGCCTCCTCCGCCCTGCCCGACCACGCCCTGCGCCGGGCCGAGGCGCTGATCCGCTCTCTGACCAGATCCCGCCTGACCAAGTACAATCTGGACCGCGACTGCACCATCACCGGCCTGCCGGGTGGCCGCCGGATTCTCGTGCCCGGACAGGTCGAGGATGACGCCAGCATTCGCTTGGGCGCGGGCGCGGTGAACACCAACGCCGCCTTGCTGGCCGCTTGTCGCGCCGCCAACCCCGCCGCTGTCGTATTGTACAAGCCGCACCCGGATATCGAGGCGGGCCTGCGCGACGGGGCCGTCCCGGATGCCGACCGTTGGGCCGACCGTATCCTGACCGAAACCAGCCCCATCTCTGCGATCGACGTGGTAGACGAGGTCTGGACCATGACGTCAACGCTCGGGTTCGAGGCGCTCTTGCGTGGCAAGCGCGTCACTTGCACAGGTCAGCCCTTCTACGCCGGATGGGGGCTGACCGACGACCGCGCGGCACCCATCACGCGCCGCGCCGCCCTGCCCTCGCTGGCCGGGCTCGTGCATGCGACGCTGATCGACTACCCCCGCTACTTCGACCCCGTCACCGGGTTGCCCTGCCCTGTCGAGGTCGTGGTCGACCGGCTGGCCCGCGACCTGATCCCGGCACCGGGCCGGTTCAACCGATCCTTGGCGAAGCTGCAGGGCATCTTCGCCAGCTACGCGCACCTCTGGCGCTAGACCGGGCGCCAGACCTGCAGCATGTCGTTGCCGATCGGTCGGCTGTCGTGCAACGCAAAACGCGGCGCATCCGCCAGCCGCTCCAGCCCCAGCGAGGCCAGTCCCGACCGGCCATCGTGGCCAAGGGCGACCCCTCCGGTGAACACCACCAGCTCGTCCACCAGCCCGGACCGCAAAAGCGAAGCGGCCAACTGTCCGCCCCCCTCGCAGAACACCCGCGTGATGCCGGCTTTGGCCAGTCTTTCCAGCACGTCGCGCGGATCAAGTCCACTGTCGTCTTCCCGACATTCAAACGTCTCGGCACCCGCAGCGCGCCACGGCTCCGGATCGGCTGCGGCCCCGTGCATCAACCAGACCGGCAGCCTGTCCGACGACCGCATCAGCTTGCTGTCGCGCGGCAGGTCCAGCCCCTGCGACGCCACGACCCGCACCGTGCGATGCTGCACGCCCAGCCCCCGCACATCGAGCGACGGATCATCGGCCCGCGCCGTGCCACCCCCGACCAGCACAGCGTCGTGCCGTGCCCGCATCGCATGGACAACGCGCCGTGCCTCGGGTCCGGTGATCCACTGGCTGTCGCCCGTCACGGTCGCAATGCGCCCGTCGACCGACAGCGCCAGCTTGAGCGTGACGAAGGGCAGCCCCTGCGTCTGTGCTTTCAGGAACCCCGCATGCGCCTCTGCCCCCGCATCGGCCAGCACCCCTGTCTCGACCGCAATTCCCGCGTCGTGCAGGATTGCAAAGCCTTTTCCGGCCACCAAGGGGTTGGGATCGTCACAGGCGCTGACCACGCGGGCCACACAGGCGCGCACCAGCGCATCGGCACAGGGCGGCGTCGTTCCGTGGTGGGCGCAAGGCTCCAGCGTGACGTAGACGGTCGCCCCCCGCGCCGCGTCTCCGGCCTGATCCAGGGCCACCACCTCGGCATGACGCATGGTGACCCGATCGGACACGCCGCGCCCGACAATCCGCCCATCCTTGACGATCACGCAGCCGACCGATGGCCACGGCCAGACACGCCCCAGCCCCCGCCGTCCCAGCGACAGGGCCAGCGCCATGAACCGGGCGTCAGCCGCGTAGGTCACTCTGGCTTGGCGATGGGCCGCAACTCACTGACGAACTTGTCGAAATCGTCGGCGGCCTGAAAGTTCTTGTAGACACTGGCAAACCGCACATAGGCCACGGTGTCGATCCGCGCGAGGCTTTCCATCACGATCTCGCCGATGGTCTTTGACGGAATGTCCGTCTCACCCATGCTTTCCAGCCTGCGGACGATGCCAGAGATCATCTGGTCCATCCGCTCGGGTTCGACCGGGCGCTTTTGCAGCGAAATACGGATCGACCGTTCCAGTTTGTCGCGGTCGAAATCCTCGCGGCGTCCATTGGTCTTGATGACGACCAGATCGCGCAACTGCACCCGTTCATAGGTGGTGAAACGGCCGCCACAGGCGGGGCAAAACCGTCTCCGCCGGATCGCGACGTGATCTTCGGCGGGGCGGCTGTCTTTCACCTGAGTGTCGACGTTTCCGCAAAAGGGGCAACGCATGGTCCTGTCCTCGTCATCTGCCGTCTAGGGCTTGGCCCCCAGTTATCCACAGGCACTATAGGCAGACCGGCAAGACTTGGGTAGTCCCGATTTCCGGCCCCCAGATACGGTGGCAGCGCCGCTACGCCAGATGAGCTGCGACCCGGCGAAGGTGTGGACGGTCGCGATGTTCGAAAAGGTAAATGCCCTGCCACGTTCCAAGCACCGGACGGCCATCCATGACAGGAATTGACAAGCTGACAGGCAGCATCGCCGCCTTGATGTGCCCCGGCATGTCGTCTGGACCCTCGCTTGTGTGGGTCAGGTAGGACATCGCGGGGTCGGTCGTCCGTGGCACCAACCGGCTGAAGTAGGCCTCAAGATCGACCTGCACGTCGGGGTCGGCGTTTTCCTGTATCAAAAGAGACGCCGACGTGTGCTGCACAAACAGCGTCAGCAGTCCTTGGGGGGTGCGCTGGTCGCTGATCCAGCGGATCACGTCGTCGGTGAACTCATAAAGGCCGGGGCCGTGGGTGGAAATTTCGAAGGTCTGCATGACATCAGACTTGCCGTTGTGCCGCCCGGCTGCAAGCCCTGCCGCGACGTTTCTGCACACAGCCGCAACAAGACCAGCCCTTGGGCGTTGGGGCATCGACAGACGAAAGGAAATACCATGTCCAAGACACTTTTCATCACGGGCGCCTCTTCCGGGATCGGTGCCGCCACCGCCCGCGCCGCTGCAAGAACCGGCTGGAACGTCGGCCTTTTCGCCCGCAGCAAAGACAAGCTGAACGCGCTTGCCTCGGAAATCGGCGACCAGGCTCTGGCCTTTCCGGGCGACGTCATGGACTTCGACACCCAGAAAAATGCGCTTGCGCAACTGAAAGACAAGTTTGGTGAAGTGAACGCCGCCTACGCCAACGCGGGCAAGGGGACGGATACTTTCGGCGCAGAGGAAGGCGACCTCGACGAATGGGACAGCGTCGTCGATCTGAACATCAAGGGGCTGCTGCGCACCGTCAAGGCAGCACTGCCGCATCTCCACGCCACCAGGGGTCACATGGTGCTGACAGGCTCTGCCGCAGGTCGCGTCCACCTTCCCGGTTCGGTCTACGGCGCCACCAAATGGTTCGTCCACGGCTATGGCGGCAACCTTGCCGAAGAGATGAAGGAATGGGGCGGACGCTGCACCGTCATCGCCCCCGGCATGGTGAACACACCCTTCTTCGACGAGGAAAAGCCCGACAAGCTGCAGCCCGAAGACGTGGCCGACTCCGTGATGCACGCGCTGAACGCATCGGAACAAAATGATGTCCGTGAGGTTTTTCTCATGCCGCGTGGCTAGACCCGACGGCACCTGAACTTGAAACAAGGATGGCACCATGAGCATCGCCCGCGTCACCGAAATCACCGCGACTTCACCCAGCAGCTTTGACGACGCCGTCAAACTGGGTGTGGAACGTGCCGGCAAGACCCTGCGCAACGTAACCTCGGCCTGGGTCAAGGAACAAAGCGTCCGTGTCGAGGAAGGCAAGATCAAGCATTATCAGGTCAACCTGATGGTCACCTTCATTCTCGAAGACGATGCCGACATGTCGTAGTCACGTCTGTCTCAAAGGTACAAAAGACAAAGGCCGCGCCCGAAGGGGACGCGGCCTTTGTCATTGGATTTGGGGTGGGACGGTCAGTCGAACATCCGGTCGCCCTGTTCGTCTACCAACTGCTTGGCCTTCGCAATCGACGCCGCCACCACATCCTCGTGGCTTGATATCGTATCGGCGCGGATGATCTTGTGCGACTTCACCTCGCCGTCGATTTCCTTTTCGATCCTCGCGGACAGCCGCCAGACCTGCCCTTCCTTGATCGGTTCGGGGATGATCCTGTAGCCGCCGTAATCCTCGGAGGGGGCGGATTGGGCAGTGTCCTTCTTGCCGCCGAAGATGCGTCCGAACAGCGACATCACTGATCCAGGAACGACCGCAGCTTGCGCGACCGGCTGGGGTGCTTGAGCTTGCGCAGCGCCTTGGCTTCAATCTGGCGGATCCGTTCACGGGTCACGCTGAACTGCTGGCCCACCTCTTCCAGCGTGTGGTCGGTGTTCATGCCGATACCGAAACGCATCCGCAGCACGCGTTCCTCGCGCGGGGTAAGCGATGCCAGCACGCGGGTCGTGGTTTCCTTCAGGTTCTCCTGAATAGCGGAATCCAGCGGCAGGATCGCGTTCTTGTCCTCGATGAAGTCGCCAAGCTGGCTGTCTTCCTCGTCGCCGATCGGCGTCTCAAGCGAAATCGGCTCCTTGGCGATCTTCATCACCTTGCGGACCTTTTCCAGCGGCATCTGCAGCTTTTCGGCCAGTTCTTCTGGCGTTGGTTCGCGCCCGATCTCGTGCAGCATCTGGCGCCCGGTCCGGACCAGCTTGTTGATGGTCTCTATCATGTGGACAGGGATACGGATCGTGCGCGCCTGATCCGCGATGGACCGCGTGATCGCCTGCCTGATCCACCACGTCGCATAGGTGCTGAACTTGTAGCCGCGACGGTATTCGAACTTGTCCACGGCCTTCATCAGGCCGATGTTGCCTTCCTGAATGAGATCAAGGAATTGCAGCCCGCGGTTCGTATATTTCTTGGCAATCGAGATGACGAGACGCAGGTTCGCCTCGACCATTTCCTTCTTGGCCTGACGCGCCTCTTTCTCGCCCTTCTGGACCTGCTGCACGATCCGTCGGAATTCGCTGATATCTACGCCAACATACTGGCCCACCTGGGCCATGTCGCCGCGCAGTTCCTCGATCTTGGGGGTCGAACGCTCGATCAGCATGGACCAGCCACGCCCCTCGCGGTGGCTGATATCCTCGAGCCAGTTGGGGTCCAGCTCGCGACCACGGTAGGCGTCAATGAACTCGCGGCGATTGATACGGGCCTGGTCGGCCAGCTTCACCATCGCGCTGTCAATCTGCATGATCCGGCGGTTGATGCCGTAAAGCTGGTCGATCAGCGCTTCGATGCGGTTGTTGTGCAGGTGAAGCGAATTCACCAGTTCCACAATCTCGCTGCGCAGCTTCTGATAGCCCGTCTCGTCGATGTCCGAAAAAGAGCTGTCTTCGTTGAGGGTGGCGGACATGCGGGCGTCCTGCATGTTGCTGAGCGCGGCGAAGTCATGGGCGATCAGGTCAAGCGTTTCCAGCACTCGCGGCTTGAGAGCGGCCTCCATCGCGGCCAGCGACATGTTGGCCTGATCCTCGTCCTCGTCGTCGTCGTCCTTGGCGATCGGATTACCGTCGGCGTCAAGCTCCTGCGCCTCGTCCTTCTTTTCTTCGGTTTCGCCACCGGTGGGCGTGACGACGTTCTCTTCCGTCTCCTCGTCCAGCTGGTTGCCAAAGGTGGTCTCAAGGTCGATGACGTCGCGCAACAGAATGTCTTCGTTCAGCAATTCGTCGCGCCAGATCGTGATCGCCTGAAAGGTCAGAGGGCTTTCGCACAGCCCGAGGATCATCGTGTTGCGACCGGCCTCGATCCGTTTGGCGATGGCGATCTCGCCCTCGCGGGACAGAAGTTCGACGCTGCCCATCTCGCGCAGATACATGCGGACGGGGTCATCGGTGCGGTCCAGCTTTTCGGCGCTGCCGGCAGAGAGAGCCACATCACGATTGCCGCCCACGGTGGCGATCTCGGTGTTGCCCTTGTTTTCCTCGACCTCTTCGGATTCTTCCTCTTCGGTGACCTGGATGCCCATCTCGGAGAGCATCGACATCACGTCCTCGATCTGGTCGGACGACACCTGTTCGGGCGGCAGGACCTGATTGAGCTGGTCGTAGGTAATGTAGCCACGCTCGCGCGCGTCCTGAATCATCTTTTTGACCGCAGCCTGGCTCATGTCCAGTGTCAGATCGCCGTCTTCGGCGTCCTTGCGATCGTCGGTATCCTTGGCCATGGGCTATTCCCTTGTCGCTCGTGGCAAACATCCGAAGTGATTCGGATGATTCGGTTATACCGAATCAATCTGGGTTACCGGTGATTCGCAACCACCGCCCGCCCGATTGACCGGACTTGTTGCTGTAGACGACGTGGCGGTGAACCTCCATCGTCTTTATGACTTAGGACGCGGTGGCCCTTTTGCAAAGTTGATCTGGTCCAACAGATCCTCGAATTTGCTGCGTTCGTCTTTCTGTATCCGGGCACCGTTCTGGCCCACCTCGTACTCTGCCCGGTCTTCACTGTCGCCGCGCCCCGCCTTGTCCAATGCGGCAGCAGCCTGCGACAGCCGCCATGTCAGCCCTTCATCCACGATCCCGTCGAGATCTTCGACCGCATCAGCGATTTCACGGGCATGTCCACGGCGGGCGGCAAGCTTGGCACATTCCTCGGCCAGCACCATGCGTGCCACATCCACTTCGCCGGCACGTCTTACGCCGGGGCTTATTGCTACGTGGTTCTGGCGGATCAGGGTTTCAAGAGGATGAACGCCCGTATCCGCCGCAATCACGGCACCGGGATCATCTGCCGCCCCGTGCCGCAGGATAGCATCACGCAGCGTCGCATGCCCCTGATCGCGGAATTCGATGCGGTCCAGAAGGTCCTCGACCTCGGGCAGGATCGCCGGTGTAGCCAGAACCGTCGCCAGAATGACAGCCTCGCGCAGATACTCGTCCACCCCCTGCCCCGAGGCCAGCATCGACCCTTTGGACGAGGCGATGGGCGACACCTCGCGTTGCCATGCGGCCAGCTTGGGGTTCCACGGCTGGCGGCGGCCGTGCGTCTTGCCGCCCTGCTTTTGCGGGCGGAAAAGCTGCCAGCGCAGATCCTTGATCGCCTGCCCGTAGTGGCTGCGGATCGAAGGGTCCGCGATCAGCCGGATCTTGTCGCGCAGCGCCTTGTCGAGTGCGGCCTTCCGTTCGGGGCTGTCAAAAGTCTTGCCCTCTGTCTCGCGGCGCCACAAAAGTTCGACCATCGGAATGGCGGCCTCAAGCAGCTTGTCCATCGCAGGCTTGCCCTGGTTTTTGAGCACGTCGTCAGGGTCCAGTCCCTCGGGCATCAGCGCAAACCGCAGCGATTGACCCGCCTCAAGCAAAGGCAGGGCGATGTCGATGGCCCGCATCGCAGCCCCCAGACCCGCCTTGTCGCCGTCCAGCGCAAGGATAGGTTCGGGCGCGATCCGCCAGAGTATCCGCAAGTGATGTTCTGTTACCGCCGTGCCCAGGGGCGCAACGGCCGCCGGAAACCCGCCTTCGACCAGCGCGATCACGTCCATGTAGCCTTCGGCCACGATCAGGGGGTTCCCCTTGCCCGCCGCCTCGCGTGCGCGCTGCACGTTGTAAAGCGTGCGTGACTTGTCGAAAAGCGGTGTCTCGGGCGAGTTGAGATACTTGGCGCGGGCGTTCGGATCCATCGCCCGCCCGCCCAGCGCGATCGCACGGCCCCGCGCATCGCGGATCGGAAAGATGATCCGCCCGCGGAAGCGGTCATAGGGGCTGCCGCCCCTGTCACTTTCGGCGGCCAGACCGGCCTCGATCACCTTCTTCGGGTCTACCCCCTTGTCCGTCAGGTGGCGCAACGCACCGCCATCGTCGGGGGAAAAGCCAATTTCCCAGCGCGCCTGCGCCTCTTCGCTCAGGCCCCGGCGCTGCAGGTAATCCCGCGCCGCTCCCGCCGGGGCTGTCTTGATGTTCAGGCGGAAATGCTGAACCGCCTGTTCCATGACCTCGACAAGTTCCTCGCGCACATCGGCTTTCTTCTGCGCCTGCGGGTCGCGTTCGGGCATGGGCATGCCCGCTTCGTCGGCCAGTATCTTGACCGCCTCGATGAAATCGACGTTCTCGGTCTCGCGCACAAAGGAGATCGCGTCGCCCTTGGCGTGGCAGCCGAAGCAATAATAAAATCCCTTGCGGTCATCCACATGGAAGCTTGCGGACTTTTCCTGATGGAACGGGCAGGACGCCCAAAGGTCGCCCTTGGCCTGATTGGACTTGCGGGTGTCCCACATGACCTTGCGCCCGACGACCTGTCCCAATGACAGTCGCGTGCGCAGTTCGTCGAGGAATCCGGGGGGCAGGCTCATGACCCCTTATCCCCCCCGGCGGCGTCAGAGTCGAGAGATCACAGCCCCTTTGCGCGGTACGAGGCCGCCACCTTCGCGATGGAAACAAGGTAGGCGGCGGTGCGCAGGTCATGCACGTCATCGCGTGCGTGCCAGACCTCGCGCATCGCCTGATAGGCCGCCCGCATGGTATCATCGAGACCCGAGCGCACCAGTTCCAGTTCGTCCGCGCCACGCAGGTACTTGGCCTTGAAGTCAGGCGTCATCGACCAGCGATGCTCCAGCATCTCGTCCAGTCGCTCCAGTTCAGAGACGATCAACTCGTGCCGGGCTTCTTCGGCGCGGCGCTGCATCCGGCCAAAGCGGATGTGCGACAGGTTCTTGACCCATTCGAAATACGACACGGTCACACCGCCCGCGTTGGCATACATGTCCGGAATGATCACACAGCCCTTCTTGCGCAGGATCTCGTCGCCGGTCGAGGTGATCGGACCGTTCGCCGCCTCGATGATCAGCGGGGCCTGGATCAGCGCGGCATTGTCCTTGTGAATGACCCCCTCAAGGGCGGCAGGGATCAGGATATCGCAGGCGTGCTCCAGCAGCTTGGGGCCGTCCGCGATATATTCCCCACCCGGGAAGCCCTCGACCCCGCCGGTGTTCTGGATATGCTTCTGCACTTCCACGGGGTCGAGACCCTCAGCATTGTAGATTGCACCATCGTGCTCGATGATCCCGGTGATCACGCAGTCGTCCTCGCACCTCAGGAAATGGGATGCGTGAAAACCCACATTGCCCAAACCCTGCACGATCACGCGTTTTCCCGCGAGTTTTCCCTCAAGACTTGCCATTTTCACATCTTCGGGGTGCCGGAAGAATTCGCGCAGCGCATATTGGACACCACGTCCCGTCGCCTCGGTCCGCCCCTGTATCCCACCCGCATGGATCGGCTTGCCCGTGACGCAGGCGTCGGCGTTGATGTCGGTCGTGTTCATCCGGCGGTACTGGTCCGCGATCCAGGCCATTTCCCGTTCGCCGGTGCCCATGTCGGGCGCGGGCACGTTCTGAGAGGGGTGTATCAGGTCGCGCTTGGCCAGTTCATAGGCGAACCGGCGGGTGATCCTCTCCAGTTCCTCTTCGTTCCATTCGCGCGGATCGATGCAAAGTCCCCCCTTCGCGCCGCCGAAGGGCGCGTCGACCAGGGCGCACTTGTAGGTCATAAGCGCCGCAAGCGCCTCGACCTCGTCCTGATTGACGGCAAGAGCGTAGCGGATGCCACCCTTTACCGGCTCCATGTGCTCTGAATGGACTGACCGGTAACCCGTGAACGTATGGATATCACCGCGCAAACGCACGCCGAAACGCACCGTGTAGGTCGCATTGCAGACGCGGATCTTCTGCTTGAGCCCCTCGCTCATGTCCATCAGTTCGACGGCACGGTTGAACATGATGTCAACGGACTGGCGAAAAGTCGGTTCTGTCGCGGCGGTGTCGGCCATGATGGCATCCTTCATTGTCATGATACGTCAGGGCGCTTTGCAGAATGCCCTGTATTTCGGCAGATAAACACGATTCGGGCGATTGGCTAACCGCTAACTCGGCCAAGGTCCAATTGGCGCCAAGAGGCATACGGGCCCGGACCTTTCCAGAACCGGAAACAATGCATCCGTTTCCACGTGCTTTTGGCCAACCGCGGCAACAACCGAACAAAAAGTCAAAATTCTGCCCCAATTCGGCCATGCGTTTTGGATTAAAGACAACACGGAGCAATCCGCTGGCGGTGATCCTGTTTAGCCATACCGCATGAACGAGGTGTTCATGATGACGATGCAAGAACGCAGAACAACCCGCTTCGTGCGGCAGTTCCGGGATGATGAAAGCGGAAGCATCCTCATCCTTGGTCTTTTTTTTCATCAGCGTCATGCTGATCATGGGCGGAATGTCGGTCGACTTCATGCGCTTCGAGGCGAAACGCTCTGTCGTGCAGGGGTGCGTCGACAACGCCGTGCTTGCCACGACCGATCTGGACAAGGAGGGCACGGAAGAGGAATTGAAGGCGACTGTCGCGGACTGGTTTCAGGCTGGCGATTGCATCGGCAATCTGGACGGACCGCCCGAAATCGAACCCGGCCTGAATTACCGCAGTGTGAAAGCCTCGGCCGACCTGACGATGAACACCTTCTTCCTGCACATGATCGGGATGGACACCCTGACCGCAGGGGCCATTTCCGCAGCAAACGAGGGGATCGGCAACATCGAGGTTTCCATGGTCCTCGATATTTCGGGGTCCATGCGGGACCCGATCCGTGATTCCAACGGAAACCTGAAAGACTTCGACACTTCGACATCCACCGTGGATTCGCGCACACGGATGGAAGCACTGCACCTTGCCGCGTCAGACTTTCTCGATACGCTGCTCGATCCCCAATACGGCGATCGTGTCTCGGTATCGCTTGTTCCCTATTCCGGCCATGTGAACATCGGCCCCGATCTCTTCAACGCGATTTCGACCGACCATCGCCACGACTTCTCTTATTGCGTCGACTTCCCGGACAGCGAACTGTCCGCGCCAAGTTTCGACACCTCCCTGACCTATGTCCAGACAGAGCATTTTCAGTACAACTCGGCCTACCAGGTTGTGAACAATGCCTCGGTACCCCTGATCAATCAGCCGCTTTGCCCCCGCTACAGCTACGAAAAGGTCATTCCGGTCTCGAACAACCTGACCGAACTGAAAACGGCCATCAACAAGTTTCAGCCCCGGTCGGCCACCGCCATCTACATGGGACTTAAGTGGGGCATTGCCCTGCTCGATCCGTCGATGGAACCGGTCTTGAGCACTCTGCCCAGCAACGTCATTACCGAAGGCATGCGCGGCCGCCCGTCCGAATACTCGATCACGACAGGCTCTGGCAGCACGATCAAGTTTCTGGTGCTGATGACGGATGGTCAGAACGACCCCCACCCGCGTCTTGCGCCCGAACTCGCCGACGAACCGAGCGAAATCGCGATGTGGAACAAACATCACTGGTGGAGCTATCGCAACGAATATCTCTGCAGCATGGAAAACTCCTGCCACAATACCGACGGCGTCTACATTACGGAACAGGACGTCGAAACCGTGGACAACCTGATGCAAACACTTTGCAGCAACGCACGCGACGCCGGTATCGTGATCTACGGTGTCGCGATGGCTGCGACGGCCAAAGGTCAGCAGCAATTGTCCGACTGCGTCGACAGCCCGGCCCGCTACTTCGAAACCGACGGCTCATCGCTGGTCGAAATCTTCAATATGATCGCCGACCAGATCACCGAGCTGAGGCTGACACAATGATGCACCTCACGCGCAGGCTCGGTGCCATCGCACGGCGACTTTGGCAGCGTGAAGACGGCAATGCGACGATCGAGTTTGTCATCGCGCTGCCCGTTCTGGTGCTTGTTTTCACCATGTCCTACGAATCGGCCATGCTTCAGACCCGCCACGTCATGCTGGAACGGGGTCTGGATCAGACGGTGCGGCTTGTCCGGATCGGGGCGATCCCGGAACCCAACCATGACAACCTGACAACAAGCGTCTGTCGCTATGCGTTGATCATTCCCGAATGCGCCGCGAACATCCGGCTGGAAATGATCAAGCGCGATCCTTACGCTTGGGTCGCGGTCGACGGCACGGCACCTTGCCGCGACCGGCGTGACGAGGATGCAAAGCCGCTTCTGGGCGCGACGGGCGGAAGCAATTCACTGATGATCCTGCGCGTCTGCGCGCTGTTCGATCCGATGTTGCCCGGAACCGGTCTCGGCAAGAAACTGCCCCAACAGGAGGGTGGCGGCTATGCCTTGATCTCAACGTCGTCCTTCGTCGTGGAGCCAAGCTGACATGTCCTTGCGTCAAACACTCCGCCGCAAGCTCGGACGCTTTGCGCGCAACGAGAACGGTACCGGCGCGATCGAGCTTTTGTTGATCGTGCCTATGATGACATGGGTCTTTTTGGGCACCATCGTCTATTTCGACGCCTACCGGACGCGTGCAATCGCCCAACGGGCGTCCCTGACCGTCGCGGATATGTATAGCCGCGAGACGGACTACATCACGCCGGCCTATCTGGACGGGACACGCGATCTTCTTGGCTTCCTGACAAACGACGACGTCAGCGGCAAGTTTCGGGTCACTGCATTCACATGGCAGGAAAGTCAGGACCGCTACCGCCGCATCTGGTCGCGCAACCGGGGCGGATTGCAGAACTACAACAACGAGCGGCTGGCAATCGTCGCGGACCGGTTTCCGATTCTCAGCGATGGCGAAGTGGCGATCCTGGTGGAAACCGAAAACAGCTATACGCCGCCTTTCGACGTCGGCATCGGCGATACCATCGTCCGGACCTTCACGCTGACCAGCCCGCGCTTTGCAACCAAGCTGTGCTGGAACAGCACCCCTGACGACGGCATTTCAACAGAAATCTGCTAGGTCTGCACGATCTTCGCGGCGATCATCTCGGCCATGAAGCGCGCCGGTCCGCGATCGGTCACGCCCCCCACGCCCAGACGCCGCCCTGCCCGCCACCACATGCCGGGCGCGGAAAGGCGCGGCAAACGGTCCGAAAGCGTCAGGGTAAACCCCCCCGCCGGTTTCATCGCGAAGGTTCCGCGACTGACGGTCGTGACCTGATCCATGCGCGCCAGCACGGCACCGGTGTGATCGAGCAAGGCATCCTCGGTCAAATAAAGCGCACCGCGCGACGCGACCCAAAGCCGTTGCGCATGCCACAAACACCCCAGCCCCACGGCAATCAGGACCAGTTGCCCGACCGGCCCGATGCCCTGCGACACCCCCAGCGCCGTCAGCAAAAAGCCCAGCATCACCGTCATCGCCACCCCCAGATAGCGGCGCGGTTGCGACGCATGGACGGCGGCAAGGATCGTATCGGACGGAACAGGAGGCAAAGGGCGCGTCATCCCGCTTGCGTTAGCCGATCCCGCATCGCTGGGCCAGCCCTGTCGGATCGGTCGGCGTGTGAAATACAACCACGGTCTCTAATTATATATGGTTAACAGGGCCTTACCTTCCCCATGGGGAAGGTGCGCCAGTATCGCCACCGCCTTGCTACCCCTTGTCCGCGGGATAGCGCAGATCATCGGTGCGCAGCAGCACAGGCCCGCACCTTGTTGCAGCAGGGCGTGGCCCATACCTCCTGATCAACCCCACAAGGAGTCTTTCCATGTCGATCCGACCCACCCTCGAAACCCGTGCCGCCGTCGAGACAATGGAAGGCGCAGGCGTCAAACTGCACCGTGCCTTCGGCTTTCACAAACCCAGCGAGCTGGACCCCTTCCTGCTGTTCGACGATTTTCGCAACGATAGCCCCGAGGATTTCGCCGCCGGTTTCCCGTGGCACCCTCACCGGGGCATCGAGACGATCACCTACGTTCTCGACGGTGAAGTGACCCACGCCGATAGTCTCGGCAACGAAGGCAAGCTCAGCGCAGGTGATGTGCAGTGGATGACAGCAGGCTCAGGCATCCTGCATCAGGAAATGCCCAAGGGGAACGCCAGTGGCGCGATGCATGGCTTCCAGTTGTGGGCAAATCTGCCCGGTAGCCTCAAGATGACCGCGCCGCGCTATCAGGACGTGGGTGCGACGGACATTCCCACCGTTGTCGATGACGACGGCACCAGCGTCCGCGTGATCGTCGGTGAGTTCTGGGGCAAATCCGGCCCCGTCGACGGTATCGCCGCCGATCCGCAGTATCTCGACATCTCGGTCCCTGCGGGCGTGCGCAAGACATTCAAGATCGACACATACCGTCGGGCCTTTGCCTATGTTTTCGCGGGCGCAGGCCGGTTTTCGGACGCCGACGTGCCCCGTGGCGTGCTGCTGGAAAAAGAGGTCATGGGCCAGGAGGTCAACATCCGTGACATGTCCGGCAACCGGACGCTGGTCCGCTTTGGCACCGGCGACGAGGTGACGGTGCAGGCGGGACCCGAAGGCATCCGCTTCCTGCTGATCTCTGGTGCGCCGATCCAGGAACCCGTCGCATGGCACGGCCCGATCGTGATGAACACCGGCGAGGAATTGCAGCAGGCGCTCCGCGACCTCAACAACGGCACCTTCATCAAACCCGCACACTAGCTGCCGGAAACGGTGCCCCCCTGTCGCACACCCGCGACAGGGGGGCTCTGCCGTTACGCGCCACCGACACATCCCTTGTCGTCCCGGCACCGCAGCCAGTAAGGTCGCGCGACATGCGTCTGCTCATCCCTCTCCTTGCCCTTGCGGCCTGCTCGGACTTCCCGGCTTTCGACACGACCATCGACGCGGCAACGCGCGCGGCCCCCTCGCCCGATCTTGTGCCGCTGGACCCGATCATTGCCGCTGCGGATCGCCCCTCGACGATCACCCCCACCTCGGTCACCCAGTCCGAGGGACGGGCCGCCAGCCTGCGCGACCGCGCCAGGGCCCTGCGGGGGCCGCTGTTGTCGGAACCCGAGCGCGATCGCCTGAACCGACCCATCGACACGAGCGCGTTGCGGTAGCCGGGTCTTTTCGCTAACCAGCGCGAGATATTCCTCGCACAACGAATGGACCGCCTCATGTCAGACCCCCTTCGCCTTGGCATCGCCGGACTTGGCACCGTGGGACAAGGCATCGTGCGGATCGTCCAGACCCATGCGGCCCTTCTCGAAGCGCGGGCGGGCCGTCCGGTCATCATCACGGCGGTATCGGCGCGGTCGAGGACGAAAAACCGCGAGGTCGACGTCTCTGGCTACGCGTGGGAAGACGATCCCATAACCCTAGCCGGACGCGAAGACGTGGACGTCCTGATCGAGGTCATCGGCGGCGACAATGGCCCCGCCAAGGACGCGACCGAGGCCGCGATCAGGGCCGGCAAGGACGTGGTCACCGCTAACAAGGCAATGCTGGCGCACCACGGACAGGCGCTTGCGGAACTGGCCGAAGACGCGGGCTGCGTGATCCGCTTCGAGGCCGCCGTCGCAGGCGGCATCCCGGTCATCAAGGCGCTGACCGAAAGCTTGGCAGGCAACGAGATCCGCCGCGTGATCGGCGTGATGAACGGCACCTGCAACTACATCCTGACCCGCATGGAAAGCACGGGCCTGCCCTACGATCACGTGTTCGAGGAGGCCAACCAGCTGGGCTATCTGGAAGCCGACCCCAACCTTGACGTCGGCGGGATCGACGCAGGCCACAAGCTGGCGCTGCTGTCCGCCATCGCTTTCGGCACGCAGGTCGATTTCGACGCGGTCGAACTGGAAGGTATCGGGTCGATCACCATCGAGGATATCCGCCACGCCGCCGACATGGGCTTCAAGATCAAGCTGCTGGGTGTCGCCCAGATGACCGGTCGCGGGCTGGAACAGCGCATGACACCCTGTCTTGTGCCCGGAACATCACCCTTGGGGCAATTGCAGGGCGGCACCAACATGGTCGTGCTGGAAGGCGATTCCATCGACCAGATCGTGCTGCGCGGCCCCGGTGCGGGGATGGGACCGACCGCCAGCGCCGTCATGGGCGACGTGATGGACATCGCGCGCGGCCTGCGTCTGCCGACCTTCGGCCAGCCTGCCGCAACGCTGGTCAAGGCGCGTGCGGCCCGTGCCGCCGTGGCTGCGCCCTACTACCTGCGGATGCAGCTTCTGGACAAGCCCGGTGCGCTGGCCAAGGTCGCTGCCGTTCTCGGCGATGCGGGTATCTCGATCGACCGGATGCGCCAGTATGACCACGGCGAGGATGTCGCCCCCGTGCTGATTGTCACACACAAGACCACACGGTCGGCGCTGGACGAGGCGATCGCCGCCCTGCCCGCCACCAGAGTCGTGCAAAGCGATCCCGTCGCGATCCGGATCGAGGCTGTCTAGGCCCCGATCCCTGTCTTGATCCAGCCGCCTGTCCTTTAGCGCAAACAGTCTTGCGCAAGGTCAGGGGTGCGGCTTTACCCACGGGCAAGCAGAAGGATCCTCACATGACCGCCATTCCCGATTTCAACGACCGCACCCTGTCGCTGGGCCTTGCCCGCGTCTCTGAAGCCGCCGCCATCGCCTGCGCGAACTTCATCGGGCGCGGTGACGAAAAGGCCGCCGATCAGGCTGCCGTCGACGCCATGCGCACCCAGCTCAACAAGCTCGACATCGCGGGCACCGTTGTCATCGGCGAAGGCGAGCGCGACGAGGCGCCGATGCTGTTCATCGGCGAAGAGGTCGGCACCGGCAACGGCCCCGGCGTCGATATCGCGCTCGACCCGCTGGAAGGCACGACACTGACCGCCAAGGACATGCCCAACGCGCTGGCCGTGATCGCCATGGGACCGCGCGGAACCATGCTGCACGCCCCCGACGTCTACATGGACAAGATCGCCATCGGCCCCGGCTACACCCCCGGCGTCGTGACACTGTCCATGTCGCCCAGCGAGCGGGTGAACGCGCTGGCCACAGCCAAGGGGTGCGCGACCGCCGACATCACCGTCTGCGTGCTGGAGCGACCCCGCCACGACGACATGATCGCGGAATTGCGCGGCACGGGTGCCGCCATTCGGCTGATCACGGACGGCGACGTGGCCGGTGTCATGCACTGCGCCGAACCCGTCCAGACCGGCATCGACATGTACATGGGATCGGGTGGCGCGCCCGAGGGCGTGCTGGCCGCTGCCGCGCTGAAATGCATGGGCGGGCAGATGTACGGGCGGCTGACCTTCCGCAACGACGATGAACGCGCACGGGCCAGGAAGGCGGGGATCACGGACCTAGACCGCATTTATACCCGCGACGACATGGTCACCGGCGACGTGATCTTCGCGGCCACCGGCGTCACCGACGGGTCGATCCTGCCCGGCATCAAGCGCGAGGTCGGGTTCGTCACTGCCGAGACGATCCTGATGCGGTCCAAAACCGGATCGGTGCGCCGCATGCAGTATCGCAATCCGACCAAGTGATGCTGGCGCAGGACGGCGCAGGGGGCTAGACAGCATCCATGCCGTCTTTTCTGAATGTCGATGCCTCGCTGACGGGCCGCCGCTGGGTCGGGCCCACCATGGACGAGGACCGCGCCGCCGAGGCGCTGGAACAGGCCACCGGCCTGCCCGCCCCCGTGTGCCGCACCCTTGCCCGGCGTTCTGTCGGGGCCGCCGAAGCGCAGTCCTATCTCGACCCGAAACTGCGCGATTTGCTGCCCGACCCCCGCACGCTCCGCGATCTGGAGGTAGCCAGCGCGCGCATCTGCGACGCCGTGGCCAAGCGCCAGCGGATCGCCATCTTCGCGGACTACGACGTTGATGGCGGCACCTCGGCAGCACTCCTGATCGACTGGCTGCGCCAACAGGACCGGGCGGCCACGCTCTATATTCCCGACCGCATCGACGAGGGCTACGGCCCCAACGACGCGGCCATGTCTGCACTCGCCCGCGACCACGACCTGATCGTCTGCGTCGATTGCGGCACGCTGTCCCACGAGCCGGTCGCCGCCGCCGTGGGGGCGGGTGCCGATGTGGTCGTGCTCGATCACCATCTGGGCGGAGAAACCCTGCCTCTCTGCAGCGCCGTCGTGAACCCCAACCGGCAGGACGAAAGCGGCGATCTGGCGCAGCTCTGTGCTGCCGCAGTTGTCTTCCTCGTGCTCGTGGACTGCAACCGCCAGATGCGCGAGCGCGGTTTGCGCGGACCGGACCTGATGGCAATGCTTGACCTTGTCGCGCTGGCGACCGTGGCCGATGTGGCCCCTCTCACGGGGGTCAACCGCGCCTTCGTGCGGGCCGGTCTGGCCGTCATGGCACGGCGCGAAAGGCTGGGTCTGCGGACGCTGGCGGATGTGGCGGGACTGGATACGCAGCCATCCTCCTATCATCTGGGGTTCCTTCTTGGCCCCCGCATCAATGCGGGCGGACGGATCGGCAAGGCCGACCTTGGCGCACGGCTGCTGTCCGCGACCGATGCCAACGAGGCCCGCAGCCTTGCCGACATGCTGGAACAGCTGAACACCGACCGCCGCGAGGTCGAGGCGCAGGTCCGCGACCTCGCGTTCGAGCAGATCGAAAGCCGTGACAAGGCAGCGCCCCTTGTCTGGGCCGCAGGCGAAGGCTGGCACCCCGGCGTGGTGGGCATTGTCGCCGCGCGGATCAAGGAAGCCACCAACCGCCCCGCAATCGTGATCGGCTTCGACGGCGACATCGGCAAGGGCTCGGGCCGGTCGGTCAGCGGGGTGGACCTTGGCGCCGCGATCCAGCGCTGCGCGACCGACGGCTTGCTGCTGAAAGGCGGTGGCCACAAGATGGCCGCCGGTCTGACTGTCGCCCGCGACCAGCTTGCGCCAGCTATGGCGCGACTCTCGGACCTGCTGGGCAAACAGGGTGCGGGCGATCTGGGACCGGCGGACCTGCGGCTTGACGGCATGCTGATGCCGGGGGCCGCAACGGTCGAGCTGATCGAGACACTGGAAAAAGCGGGCCCTTTCGGGGCGGGTGCCCCTGCCCCGCGCTTCGTTTTCGCCGACTGCCAGATCCTTTTCGCCAAGCCGGTCGGGGCAAACCACCTCAAGGTGACCTTTGGCGACGGGCTGGGCGCCCGAATCGATGCGATCTGCTTTGGCGGCATGGACAGCCCACTTGGTCCCGCACTGACCGGCCACGGCGGCAAAAGGTTCCATCTGGCCGGGCGTCTGGAGGTCAATACATGGCAAGGACGCCAGTCCCCGCAACTGCGTCTGGAAGACGCGGCCCCAGCCCACTAGACGCCGTCGGAAAAACCGCAAAAGAGGTCGAAAAACCCCTTGCCCTCACGTGGGGGTTTCCCTAGAAGCGCCTCACCAAGAGTGGCCCGTTCGTCTATCGGTTAGGACGCCAGGTTTTCAACCTGGAAAGAGGGGTTCGATTCCCCTACGGGCTGCCACGGTTCCAATTTTTCCTTTATTTTACTGGCTCTTGCGTCCGAATGTGGACCACGAATTCCGTCGCGTGGTCCACCTTTGCCTGAATCTACTGCTGCGAGGGCAGCAGCAGCCATCCTTTTGGATGCGGAAGCCGCACTGTTCCGCCGCTTGAAGCTTTTGGTATAGATCGCGGCCGTTTTGGTCTCGGTCCAGCCGAACGACGCCATGATCTCGAACTCAGATGCACCGCTCTCGGCCATGAGTTCTGCAACCCCCTTCCGAATTCCGTGCTGGGAACGAGTGGCTTGCTTCTTGACGACCTTCCTTGCGCCGATTCCCTCGTAGATCGGCTTGCCCTTCTCGTCTTTCATATCGTCGCAGAGACCGGCAGCGATGATCCACTTGCGCACACGGTTGTCGAGCGAGCCGGAAGATGCAAACGGGCGACCATGCTCGGTCAAAAGGTATGTAGGTCGCTCCTCGTGAAACTTCAGCTCCTCTGCAAGAAGGTCTTCCATGGGAATCGAGACAAATGCCGAACCCTTCTTTCGCGGCTGCCATTCGATGAACTGGACTCCGTCATGGTAGGCTTCATTACCGGCACCCAAGGTCGGCGCATCGCCGATACGGCTGTGCGTCGCATATGCCAGGCAGAACCATAGCCTGGCCATCGTTCCGGGGCCGTGGGCCCTAAGATACTTCTGAACATCTTCGGCAGTCCAGGATACCGCTCCGCCGCCGTCTTCATGTATGCGCTCGACGTCAAAGACAGCACTTCTTTGGATTTGATGCTTCGAATATCAATTCAGACTCCGTTAATAAATTCTTGTCGGCGATGTGTATTAG